>Ga0075418_10000810_pt1 | contig 33986 bp, 23 predicted proteins | sample SoiMetdeltSBSDD2_FD_81776 | JGI IMG/M metagenome (GOLD analysis project Ga0075418, IMG submission 81776) | Bulk soil microbial communities from a Populus tree surrounding site in Tennessee, USA - Soil MetaG P. deltoides SBSDD2 | ecosystem: Environmental > Terrestrial > Soil > Tree plantation... | reverse complement strand
TCGGCAGCTTTCAGGACGCCCTTGAATGGAAATGCACTGTTCGGTACTGAGACCAGCTCGATCATCTCCACCACCTGGTCTTCCGTGAAACTCAGTTTGCGCCGCAGTACACCGCCAACAACCTGGTTCAGAACATGAGAGAACCAGGATTGCTTTTGTCGGATGAGGCGCAGACCACCGAGAACGAACTCCACGGTCGCCTGAGCCGGAGAGTCTTTCAGACGGGCGAGCGCGGAATCACGTATGTCATCTGCCTCCGCCATGAACAGGTGCCTGCTGCCTGCCAGTTGATTGCGGAGATCTGACAACACTTCAGCTACAAGATCGGTCTGCGACATAGTTCGGCGGTTTCTCTCAGCCGCCCATGAGCGGCACCAATTTGAGGAAGGTGAGTTGACTTTCCGGTGTGAGATGCAGTGTCTCATCCAAATCGGTCATCTGCCGCTCGTCCAACAGGACGACAAACCCGTTGCCCTTGAAGGCAGCGATGGCTTTGGTGAATTGCTTCTCCCAGTCCAGCACAGGGCGCTCCCGGACTCCATTGAGGATTCGTTCCGATTCATCCGGCTGAACCAGACCACGGAACGTTTCAGATCCAGTTTCGTTGAAGCACTTCACTTCTTTTTGCACGAAAACGCGGATCAGCTCGCGAAGTGTCAATGTTGCGTCATCAAATTGGAGTACGCCGGCATTGCAGCGCTCACCAGCGGTGGTTTCATACAAGATCGAAAGAGTTAGCGGCATACTCGAAATTCCTGTGGCTAGGAAAATGTTCCAGTCTTCGCAATCCACAAATGAATTTGGTTTTCCCCCAAATACTGGACAGGGGAACCTAAGTCTATCAGATGTTTCCGAGCACAAACCTCGCTTACTGGGCGCTGGAAAGGAAGGCGCCGTCGCCGCTGCGCTGGCCAGCTTGTGCACCGTCATTGATCACGGCGTAAACAATGAAAGGGTTCGTGCCCCCAGTACGGGTGATATGAGCGTAACCTTGCGTCAATCCCGGAGCATATTGCGACAGGATGTTGTTGAGCTGGGTCCATCGATTGGCATTCAGAACAAGGTCGTCGATGGTTGCGACTTTCTGACCCGTGTTGCCATCGAAGAGTTCAATGCGAAACGTATCCGCCGTTATGCCGCTCTCACCGGTGTTCACCAAGGCCAGGTTAGTGCGATTCTCTCCGTTCTGCTGCAATCCATAGAGCCACACGTCGCTCGTTGAACTGCTCCCTGCCGGCAGAGCTGTGTAGAACAGACCATACCACCCAGCATCACCTTGGGCTGCGGTGCGGGCCGAGACGGAGATCCCGCTCAAATCCCCAGAGCTCACAGTCACAAACAGGGCCCCGGCGAAACTTGTCCCCTTGGGACCGATTCCCGTGGTCTGCGCATCCCGAAGACGTTGGACCAAATCGGGCCAGATCAACTGCGAAGACGGTTGAATGTCGACTGAGAAGTTGGCCGTTTGATTTGTAGTCTGAATGGCGTCGCTGACGTAACTGAAGCTCAGCGTCTTTCGCGCGGAAGACCAGTTCGTGATGACTAACTCCGTGCTGAAGGCTGTGTTTTCGACCACGACGGGCAGGGTCAGCCGTGTCTTTCCTGACAGGGAGCTTTCCGAGATTGGAGGAATGAACGACCCATCTGAGTTGGCCTGGTCGTTGATCACGCCGTAAGCATAGTAGGGAGCCGTCCCGCTCACGCGCTCCACTCGCACGTAGCCGTTGCTCAGTGACAGTCCATTAGAGGTGAGAATGCCGGAAATCTGCACGAAACTCCCCGGTGGCAGGACTTGGTCAGGTAACGTCTGAGACGCGCCGGAGCCATCTCCCGAAAAAACCGTCAGTCTCAGCGTGATCGCACCGGCGCTGGAGGAACCGACATTCTGCAGGGCTACGTTGGAACGGTCGGTCGCGTTCTGACGCAACCCACAAAGATACGAGGGTCCGCTCACAGCCATTGAAGAGGGGATTCCCGCATAGGCGAGGCCGGCACGGCCTGTCGGAACGGATGTGGTCGTGCGAACGGTTACTCCGCCATCGGCAGGAGAAGACAATCCCAAGAAACTAACTCGCAGCGTCCCTCCCTGACTGCCCAAGCTGGATATCGGAACTCCCAGAGATCTCAAATAGGCGATGGCATCGCCCATGATTCGCTGTTGTCCGGCTTCAAGCGTATCGGCGGCTGTTCCGCTGCCGCTGCCAATGGCGGCCGTGTAAGTAAACAGAAGCGATGCCCTTCCCGTCCCGCGATTCGTCAGGGTCAGCTCTGAAGTGAAGAAGGCTCCATTCAGTCCTGTGGAGGAAAGAATGATGGGTACGAAGGTCTCTTTGGTCTGAGAGACCGGTGGCGTTCCAGTCCGCTGAAGGTTTCCGCGGCCTGTGCCCCAGAGGATTCGGGCCTGGCGTGTCCCGGGCAGGTCATACGCCACCACGCCGCTCGCCACAGTATTCGTCACCAGCTCCAGTTCACCGTCGCCATCAATGTCCGCCAGTGTAGGTGCGGCGAGGGCGCCGTTCGAACTGCCACTGAGCGGAGACGGCAGGTCGATCACATGCAGCGGACTGCCATTGGAATCGAGGATGTGGAGTTGCCCCACCCTTCCGGCAACCTTCTGCGGCCACGAAGTAAAGAGCACTTCTGCACGCCCGTCGTTGTCGAGATCGGCAATCACCGGTTCGCTGGCAAAGCGGATCCCATCTCCAGGAACCTTGTAAGGCCAGTTGCCGTGCTCGGTTTTGTCCAGCCAATAGGCGTGCAGCTTGCCGTCATAGGAAGGGAAGAGGATTTCTTTCATTCCATCGCCATCCAGGTCTGCCACGACCGGGTTTGGCTCTGCGCTTTCGATCACGTTGTAATCTTCGGAAAGCGGAGCACTGCCCGACCCGGGTGTTGGAATGGCGCTCCAATCGAAGCCGTTGCCGCTCCAGCGCGTACGGTCGGCCTTAAACACAAAAGGCATGTAGTAGAGGCTGCTGTATGGATCGGTGCCGCAGTTGTAGACGTTGCCCACGACCACGATCTCGTTGACGCCGTCACCGTTCAGGTCGGCGATGGTGGGAGGACTGTTGGCGAAGTTCGGTCGATGCTCGGAACCACAGTTCGCATAGCCACGCAGGTCCACACTGTGTTGAACGTGCACTCCCACCTGGCTCCAGACTTTTCCACTGCCGTACATAGCATTTGCCGGGAGCTGATTGCCGTCGCTGTCGAGTGCCGTGATGTAGTGCGTGTCGGTCGGTCCAATGATCTCTTTCCGGCCGTCGCCAATCAGATCCGCCACCGCCACATTCTGGTTGTACATGCCCCACCCGTAGCCGGCTTCGCCGTCGCGCCGCGCAGGCCATCCGGTTTTGACTGTCCCGTTGGCTCGCAGGACGTTGATCTGTTTTGTCGCACCCGAGCCGGCCTTGCCCACAATGATTTCAAGTTGCCCGTCGCGATCGATGTCTTCGACCGCCAGCGAGCGAACTTCTCCGCCATCGCTGAAGGCAGTGGCCGCCCAAAGCACACTGCCCGTGGCATTGTAAACGGTCACTTGGCCCCCGCTGCGCCCCACAATGATTTCGGTAGACCCGTCCCCAGTCAGATCAGCGACAGCCACGCCCGGCCAAACACGGTTGCCACTGGCTGCGCGCCAAACCAACTTGCCATCGCTGCCGGAAACTGCAGCAAGATCGTAGGAGCCCCACAGTACTTCCTGCTTCCCGTCGCCGTTAATGTCAGCCACAGCCGGCGAGGAATACCAACCCGTCTGGCACCAGCTTGAGAAACAGCCTCCGTATGCCCACTTCAGCGTGGGCGCAGCGATGGCGGAGACCGGAGAAGGGCCCACCTGGTCTTGCCCTGAAAGGATCGTTGGCGTCTCGCTTTCTCCACTCAAACCAACCTGAGTCAAGCCCGTCTCCGACACAAGGCAGAGCAGCAGCACAAGCCATCCAACCGTCTTTGGCATTGAGACGGTGTGTTTCATCGGCAGAAACCTCCAGAGTCGGGGCATACCTCGTGGAAAATCACGTGTCAATCGTTACTTGGGTGGTTGAGCACGTCGGCTGCTCAAGTCGGCGATTGCGTCTATTACACTCTCGGCAAAGGAAGCAAGTTTCGTAGATTCTAGGCAGGGCTCTTAAACTCAGGCGAGAGTTGGTAGTACGGAGAATGTAGGTAGGAGAACAGAGGGTTTCACTTATGCGACACGACGAACAGGATGGTGCTGGAGCAATTCAGAGCCGGGCTCTTTCTCATTGGCGCGATAGAACTTCTGCCCTACGGCGACGTTGTCGAACCCATATCTAACTCCAGTCCGCCAATCCACAAGGATTTCCTAGCCTTCTGGATTGTCGCTTGGCTACACTACGTCTCCCTCCAGCTAGACTTTGGTAGCTGTTTCGATGTGGGATTCGACGCACCTGAGTACCCAAACACCTATGCCGAGTGACTTTAAGAAGCTGATGGCCGCCCGTTTTCTGTTTACGCTGGCGGTGCAGATCCAGACGATTGTTCTCGGTTGGCGCATGTACATTCTGACGAAGGATCCCCTGTATCTGGGGCTGATTGGTTTGGTGGAAGCCGTTCCGGCGTTGGGACTGGCGTTGTATGCCGGTTACATCGTGGACCGCAGCCGGCCGATGCTGGTGATTCGCCGGGTTGTCGGAGTCAGCTGGCTGTCTGGATTGATTCTGCTGATCTCGCAGCTTCCTGCTACGGGCGTCAGCGAACAAGTTCAGATCGTGGCGCTCTTTCTGTCTTCATTTTTGACGGGAGCGGCGCGCGCCTTCTCGCAGCCCGCGATGTTCTCGATCGTTCCGCGAATCATTGGCAGAGACAACCTGCCCCGGGGAGCGGCCTGGATGGCCTCCACACACCAGATTGGCAGCATCTCGGGCCCGGCGCTGGGAGGACTGTTCTTCGGCTGGCTCGGCGTGTCTGCAACGGCTGCGATTGTCTGCGCCATTCTCCTCGTGGCGATGGGAGGCTTATGGTGGATTCAGGCTTCCCCCAATCCACTGCCAGCGCCCCGCAAGAGCGAAAGCAAGCGGACCGAGCTGCTGTCAGGTTTGAGGTTCGTGTTTCGCCATCCCATTCTGTTGCCTGCTCTCAGCCTCGACATGATTTCGGTTTTTTTCGGTGGAGTGACAGCACTGCTTCCGATTTACGCGGCAGAGATCTTAATGGTGGGCCCGAAGGGACTGGGAGTTTTGCGCGCAGCGCCAGCCATCGGCGCAGCCCTGATGAGTTTGTGCCTCACCCGCTGGGATATTCGAGTGCGGGCCGGACGTTGGTTGCTCACGGCCGTGACGGGTTTTGGGTTGTGCACTCTGGTTTTCGCGATCAGTCGAAACTACCTTCTGTCTCTTGTTGCGCTCGGGTTAAGTGGCTCTTTTGACAGCGTCAGCATGGTAGTTCGCATGGCAGCGGTGCAGCTCTCCTCACCAGACTCGATGCGAGGAAAAATTTCAGCTGTGAATTCCATATTCATTGGCTCATCCAATGAACTGGGCGAGTTCGAGTCGGGTGTGATCGCTCGCTTGTTCGGAGCCGTGCCGGCCGCAGTTTTGGGTGCGCTGGTTTGTCTGGCGACAGTCTTTACCGTGGCATGGCTTTCGCCAAGCTTGAGAAAGCTGAACCTGGAAGAGTTGCGGATCGCCCACGAAGTAGAAGCGCAGGTGTAAGAAATTGTAGCAGACCCGCCTCAGGTGGGGAGGATTTGGGTGGTGCCAGTCGCTGCAACGCCGCTACTGATTTGATTTTTCGGCAACGGTTCGAACCCCCTGCCCCGGCCTGTGGCCGGGGTTTCCCCTCCTTATCCAAGGAGGGGGCCTCAAATCCCGATTTCCCCGGCGCAGGGTCTTGAAAGACTGGGGTATCTTAGCGCGTGACCGTTAGAGGCTCGGCCAGTTTGAACGTCATCAACGTCTCAGAAGGATACTTTAGCTGCTTGCCCTTGGTTGCCAAGACGTAACCGCTACTGCCGCCTCCACCTGCGATGGCACCAATCGCAGCACCCTTCCCGCCGCCCGCAATTGCGCCGATAGCGGCCCCGATGCCTGTCCCTGCACCAATGATGGCCGCGTCCTTCTTTTTCTCGGCCTTTGCCGTTTCACTGAATGGCTGTGTTTCCAACGGGAGAGGGCTGCCTTTCCTGGGTTGGATTTCCGTGAGTTGAAGTGATATCGACGCAACACCCTTGACCCGTCCCGGTTCCTCTACATTGAGGACTTTGCCGCTCACCGAAGTATCCTTTGCAAAGAGGGTCACCCCGTTCACCATCAAAGGTTCTGCCAGGCTGGCAAGAAAAGTGTCTCCAGCTTTGTTGGTTTCTGTGCTGACGCTGTCAATGAGCCGCACAGAAATCGTGGTCTCGGCAGGGAGAGTATATTTTGTTGAAACAGGCGCGAGAGGTCTGGATACCTTCGGCTCAGTCACAACGGGCGCAGATGGGCTGCTTGCCATCCTTCGCTGTTTGCCGGCTGGTGCTGTTGCACGCGCGGGGGAAGCAGGTTCCTGTCTGGTTTCAGGCGTCGAAGCCGGCTGAGTTTCGGAGTTCTGCGCCGTGTCAACCTTCTCCGATTCGCTCGTAACTGGCGGCGTGTTCTGGCATCCGATGCTCATCATCAACAGGCCACAAACTCTGACTGTGTTCAACAACCTTTTCATGGCAAGCTTCCTCCTTGATTGTTTCTGGTATTCCGAAAACTCTCTTCGCAATAGCCATGCCAAGGTTGGCAAAAACACGGCGGCGCACTACCAAGATCTTCAACCTATACGGCATGTTGGGCCTTTTGCGATGAGGGCTACCAAGAATCCAACTCTGTTCTCCGACAGGTTTGCGATTGCAAGTACAAATTGGGACTAATGATCTAGTGACGAACCCTGGCTCGACTGGAAGGCCGCGGGAGGATCGTCGCACCATTTGAAATACAATGCGCTGTAGGCGGAGGGCTCCATTGATTGAAGGGAATTCAGATTTTCTTTGAGTATCCGCTTTGCTCGATCGTGAAGTTCAATTACCATAAGACCCGCCATCAAGCCTCGGCATCGATGGACGCCGGGCGCGTCTCAGAACTCTCCCGTTACTAAGATTGGATCCGGTGACTTGCGGGGCAGACCTGTAGAGTGAGGAACGACACGTGCGGTGTTTGCCAACAAGCCTTAGCTGTCTTTGCGTCAGAATGAGATTGCCCGTGCAAGAGACCCAAGTGAAGACCTTGACTCCAGTCCTTCAGAGAGGGATGTTGTGCGTGTTTTTCTTGATCATTCTCTCGACGTGTTCTCTGCCGGCGCTCGCGCAAGACTCTCTCAAGTCTGAGGAATCCGATCCACTCCGACACCAGGCTGGCGCAAATGGCAACGCTCCTTTGCAGAATACTGCCGGATCGGCTCCTAAATCGCGAGAGGCCCGCATTGGATCTCGGCAGGCCGAGAAGGCCAAACAGAGTCAGCCACGGAAGATCAACAAAGCAGAAAAGTGGATTCGCATGGCCGAAGGTGCCTTCTTCGAGGAGTCCGTTGGATTCGCTCCGGCCATGGGCAGTATCTATCACGGGGGAGGCATGGGCCTTGGAGCGAAGTACAAAAAGTACTACGGAGATAACACCTTTTGGAGCGTCAAAGGGTTGTACTCCATCTTGAATTACAAACTCGTCGAAGCCAAGACGGAATCCAGGGATCACCTGGATAAGCGTTTCTCCTTCGGCAGCCGGTTGGGTTGGCGCGATGCCACACGAGTCGGTTACTACGGGCTGGGAACGAACACTCAGCGAGAGGCGCGGGCGAACTTCCGCTTTCAGGAAACATACCTGGACGGGCACGCGCTCTTCAAGCCGGTACGCTGGATTCCTCTGAAGGGCAGTGTGGCCTACGAGCACTTCAACACCACTCAAGGGCAAGGTAGCCATCCCTCCATCGAAACACGCTACACGCCACAAAGCGCCCCCGGGCTGGGTGCCGATCCCACCTATCTCCACAGCCAGCTATCGGCTGGCATCGACTGGCGGCAGTCGGAGGACTACACCCGTAAAGGTGGTTTGTACCAGGCTACCTTTCATGACTACCGAAACAACAACGGTGGCATCTACAGCTTTCAACGGCTCGACGGAGAAGTGATTCAGCACATCCCACTCCTGCGGGAAACCTGGGTAATATCGATGCGTGGTCGCGCGCAGACCACGTTGAATGAAAACGATCTGGTCCCTTATTTCCTGCTGCCTGCCCTGGGAAGTGGCAAGACGCTGCGCGCCTTTGACAACGACCGATTCCGCGGTCTCCACAGCCTCCTTATGACCGCTGAGTTTCGCTGGATACCGAACCCATTTGGTATGGATATGGCCTTGTTTTATGAAGCAGGGAAGGTCACCAGCCGGCGTGGGGAACTTAATTTCAAAGGGTTGAAGAGTGACGTGGGCATTGGCGCCCGCTTTCATGGGCCCTTTTCAACTCCCCTGCGGTTGGACTTCGCGGTTGGCAATGAGGGATGGAGGTTGCGGCTTTCTAGTAGCGCAATCTTCTAGTGGGAGAGTTTCCAAGAATCGAAAGGGAAATGACTCAGAATTCCAAACGAACCGAGACGGGTGGCTGGCAGGTGATGCGGACGCTGCTTATGCTGCTCCTGGTTTTCCGCGTGGTCTTGGAAGCCGCGGAGCCAAGATTCTACGACGATGATCCCATCGCCGTAGAACCCGAAACGCAGAATGCTTCGCAGGTGAATCCGTGGAAGATTGATCTGATGTACGACCTGATACGGAACCAGTTCGCCCGCCCAGGAGAGCCGGTGGGACGTCGCGCACAAAATATCAACACCATCGACGAAGTGCCCGACTCCAATTGGTTCACCAACCGCATCCTGGCCCGTCCGATCAGCCCTGACGAAGCAGCTCGCGGCCCAGCAACCGGGAAAGGACCGGCGCCTGGAACCTGGAAGGTGACGCAGACCAAGAAGGAAGGCGATGCTCCCGGTTTTACGATTCGTGATGGCGCAGGCCAAACCTGGTTTCTCCAGTTCGATCCCAAGAGCAATCCCGAAGGTGCTACAGCGGCTGCCGTGATTGCGAACCGGATTTTCTGGGCCCTGGGTTACTTTCAAGCGGAATACTATCTGAGCGAGTTGCGACTGGAGCAATTGAAGATCGACCCGGAAGCCACGTTCACTCCTCCCTCTGGAAAGAAACGGCCCTTGAAGTTGGAAGACCTTCAGCCTGTCCTAAATCGCGCTGCTCGCAAACCCGACGGCAGCTATCGGGTCTTCGCCAGCGGCTTGTTGCCCGGCAAGATTCTGGGCGGGTTCCGTTTCTACGGAACCCGGCCTGACGATCCCAATGATGTAGTTCCCCACGAGCACCGGCGAGAATTGCGAAGCCTGCAGGTCTTTGGCGCCTGGACGAACCTGGTGGACATGAAATCACTGAATACCATGGACACACTCATCACAGAGAATGGTCGTGCCCGGGTCCGCCACTACTTGCTGGATGTTGGCTCCACCTTTGGCATGGGCGCCAACGGTCCGCGCGAGTGGATTGAAAGCTATGAGTATCTATTCGAGGGCGACAAACTTCTGAAACGTTTGGTGAGTCTTGGGCTCTACCTTCAGCCGTGGCAAACGGTGCCTTACGAAGATAACCGGTCAGTGGGTCGTTTCGAAGGCGATCAGTTCGATCCGGAAGCCTGGAAAACGCGTGTTCCTGCATCGGCAGTTTTGCGAGCTCGCGATGACGACAACTTCTGGGCGGCTCGTCGGGTGATGGCCTTCAACGACGAGATGATTCGGGCAGTCGTCAAGACGGGTCAGTTCAGCGATCCCGCTGCCGAAAAGCTTCTGGCAGACGTGCTCATCAAACGGCGTGACAGGATTGGACAGTTCTACCTCACATGTATCAATCCGTTGGTAAACTTCTCTTTGGATCACTCAGGCGCGTTGACTTTTGAGAATTCTGCTGTGAAGTCAGGCGTGGCCAAGGCACCCGCTGCCTATTCGGCCTCCTGGTCCGAGTTTGACAATGATACGGGCGTGATGCGTCCTCTGGGAGAAACCACCGGCTCGGCCGAATCCGTGCCTGCTGTATCAGGCTTGCCGGCAAAGCCAGGAAGCTTCGTCACAGTCGAGGTTCGAGCCGTTGATCCTCCTCATCCCTCGTGGACCAAACCCGTGCGGACAACGTATCGTCGGATGGAGAATGGTTGGAAATTGGTTGGGTTGGAACGGATGGAGGAGATGGAACCCCCGATGGCCGAAAAGCGATGAGCGGCGTCGTAGACTGATTTCTCTAAGATCGGCAGCTCACTCAAGTTTGGCACAATGTCTATCCCGATTGTGGGCGTTTGTAGAAACTGGCGGTGAGATCCTGTAGTGAACGCTCGCGGCGCTTCGACTGGCCGAGGTGTTCCAAGAGTCCTTGTTTATCGACGTCACTTCGCTCCTGGCCGAGTTTGAACTTGCCTTCCAGAGATTCGACTGTCATTTCGAATCCAACGATCCCGCCCAGCATTGGAGAGACATAGCTTTCCGGCAGTTTGGAAAAGTCATAGCCGGAGCCCTCAGTGTTCTCAAACTTTTCAATCAGCCTTCCGAGCAGCTTGTGCAGAGCTTCTTTGTCAGTGATCGCAGCAGGCCGGCCGGCGGCGTGAACCACTGCGAAGTTCCATGTCGGCACGGCCTCCTTCTTCGCATACCATGTCGGCGAGATGTACCCATGTGGGCCACGGAAGACGATGACGCCCGTCTGGCGCCCGTCGAATGCCTGACTCTGTGGATTCTGCCGCGAGACATGTCCCATGATCTTGCCGTAGGTACCCGTTGTGCGGTCCAGGATCACGGGAATGTGCGTGATGCGGAGCGTGGGCGTGGACGTCACCAGGTCAACGAATGCATATTCGTCCATGAAATCGTGGAGCAGCTTGAGATCTTCGACCCGGTGCGCCTTAGGAGTGTACAACGTGGGATCGATCTTTGCAGGCTCCTGTGCGAGCAGACCGGAGGCACAGGCACTCAGGGAAGCTAGCATCGTGCGACGGTTGATTTTCATGTTCGTGCCTCGTGGACGGTGTGTCAAAAGATGCAGCGGACATCCAGTCACATTCCTCCGCAACAGAAGGATACTAGGACGGCTGAAGACTGAAAAGGCCGATCTCCTCGCTGTGTGGACTCTTCACAAAACTCAGACAGATCCGAAATAAAAACGCCAGGGGCCAGAGACCTCACACCTTTAAAGCGGTTTTACACCCGACGCCCCACAAAGCCCTGGTGGTCAACCTGACGATCGCGTTATAATCGAGAAAGATTCCTCCCTAGCTAATCAGAACAAGCCATTTGCGGCCGAGCACACGGGTGTGCAATTTATGACCAAGACAGTTTGGTTTCTTCAGACCTCTCTGCAGGTGACACTCGTGCTGCTGCTTTTCAGCTTGAATGGGTTGGCACAAGCCCAAGGTATCTCTCTATCGGTATCTTCTTCGCCTCTGTCCGTCCAACTCTCGGGTACCGAGGAGGTCCTGGGCCCTATGCGGCTGACTGCCGGGTCGACCGGAGGCCCCATGACGACGCAGATCAGTACGCTGCAGATTTGGTATCAGGGAGTCTCCATTTCCAATCCCTTTGCCGGCTCGTTGGCACCCAACCCCGCCAACGGAGTTATCTTTCGTCCCGAGGGCATCGTGATCACGTTCACCGGCGGTTACAACAATCCTGCCGTCACAGCTAGCGTTTTCAATTCCACTCTGGCAACAACCCCGGTCGGAGTTGTACTTCTCAGTTTTCCCGGAGGGCTCACCATTTCTCCCGGCGACTTCATTGACGTGAATGGTGTTCGTGCCAACGTCGCCGGCAAGAACGAAGGAGACAAGATTGAGTGTCTCATCCTCGCCGCTCCTGCCAGCAGTCATGTCGTGAACGTCGTCTCCGCTACCGTGGCTCAAGTGGTGAACAGGAACTTGCGAATTACCACTCCGTCGCTCATTGACGGCTTCATCGGCGTCGCCTACTCCCAACCGCTGGCAGCCACCGGAGGCACGCCTCCGTATCTATGGCAAGTCATCACAGGCTCCTTGCCGACACCTCTCGATTTGGACCCACTCACTGGAGTCATCAGCGGCGGTCCGGCGGTGGGGGGCGCGTTCAACTTCGTCGTCCAAGTCCGGGATAGCACCGAAGCCAAGGCGAGCAAGAGTTTCAACCTCAATGTTCAAGGACTGAGTATCGATCGGAGCGGATTGGATGTGGGCGAAGCCATCATTGGTACTTCGCTGACTCGTACAATCACTCTCTCGAATGTCGGAACAGCTCCGATGGCTGTGAGTTCCTCGATGAGCGGCTCTTCCGCATTCACCGTCTCACCCCAGTCGTTCCGGGTGGAAGCCGGAAAGGCTCAGGTTGTCAGTGTGATTTTCACGCCTGCCGACGCAAACAACGGTGTTCCATTCACTGGGCAGGTGAACTTTTTCTTTTCCGGAATTGCAAGGTTCGTGACCCTGCGGGGTGTCAGTCGGGTCTCCGTCGCACCTCTGGTCAGTGTGCTGCCCGCCTCCGGACCAACCGTGGGCAACACTCGCGTCAGGATCCGCTGGCCACAGTCCGCGCCACTCGGTAGCCCTGCTCTGGGGGGAGTGGCCCTCTCAGGACTGACCCAGGTCGGGACCGATGAATGGCTGGGGCGCACGGGGCCACATGCCGCTGGAATTGTGGACCTGGCAATTACTCGTTCTGATGGCGCGGTGATCACCATTCCGAACGTTTACGCGTACAGGGAATTGGCCAAGGCTGTACCAGAACCTGGGGACTTGCGCATCAGTTTCGTGAGCGATACGGCGGAATTTCGCAGCAATCTAGGCGTAAACAATCTCTCGGCTGAAGTCGCCGATGTAGCGGTTTCTCTCCTTGACAACAATGGACTGGTGGTTGCGCGCAGAAGTGTGAGCCTGCCAGCCAACGGCATGCGACAAATCAACCACATCCTCAGAGACCTCGAGGGTGCCGATGAGGTCACCGGACGCGAGGGCGCTCTTCTACTGCATTCCAGCCAGCCGATACGGGCGTGGGCGTCACAGATCGATAATGTAAGTCTTGATCCCAGTCTCCAGCGGGCCATCAGCGAAGGTGCTTCTCGAATCTTGGTTCCATCGTCCGCCTTTACCGAACGCTTCAGCACTGCGCTGGTCATCAGCAACCTGGCGAATCGCGATGCACGGTTGAAGATTGTGGCGCGCGACAGATTCGGAGTTGCTCAGTTGACGCTGAGTGACGTTGACATTGCGGGCCAGGGCTTTCTCTACTTCGAAGACTTCTATCGTTCTCACGGCTTGGATCAAGCAGCGGGGCCGATTGAGATTGAAGCAGCGGGCGACGCACGACTAGGTGCCCTGGCACGAATCTACAGCCGCCAGCGCACGGGCGGCTTCTTCCCTGGAGTTCCCGTGAGCTCTGCCGCGCGGATCGTTGTCATTCCCCATGTACTCGATACGTTGGCGTTTCGCACCAACCTGGGGATCAACAATCCGGGATCGAGCGGTGCCACAGTACAAATCGCGTTAGTGGGAATGGACGGGTTGACTCTCGGCACCTTCAGCGACTCGGTTCCGGCCGGCACCCTTGTGCAGTGGGACAACATTCAGAGACTGCTGCTACGCAGCCCAACCCGGACAGAGAGCGAGGGCTGGCTTCGAATTGAGTCAGATCGGGAAATCGTTGCCTGGGCCTCTCAAATCGACAATAGCTCTCAAGATCCGGACTTTCTTTCCGCCAGTCGCCCTTCGGCTTCGCGGCTCCTCATTCCCGCCGCAGTCAGTGCCGGAGCGTTCCGTTCCACGCTGGTGCTCCTCAATGGAGATGCGGCACCAAACCCAGTTACCCTCACTGTCCGGGGACCCGACGGAGACATCCGGCACGTGAGTTCAGTCAGCATCCCAGGCAACGGGCTCCTCGTCTACGCGGACATTCTCGAAAGCCTCGGGCTTGGGGGTACGTTTGGCCCGTTGGAGATTGTTTCTTCCGCAAACAAATCGGTTCTGGCGATTTCGCGCGTCGCCAGTGAACAGCACACGGGTGGACTTCTTCGAACCGAAGAGTTGCCGTGAACGAGCAAAGGCCTGACTTACTTTTGCGTGCTGATCTTGGGAAGTGGAACGGACTGGGTAGGCTCGAAGAGCCCGAAGGAAAAGACTGCGGTTGCGGAAACAATCGCCACGTGCTGTTTGCCGTCGATCTCATAAGTGACCGGAGAAGCGGTCAGCAGTTCACCCATGTTGAAATGCCAAAGGTGCTTGCCGTTCTTCGCGTCGAGCGCAACGAGATGCCCATCGTCATCGCCCACAAACACCACGCCCCCCGCTGTTGAAACCGTGCCGGACCACATGCGGCCCCCGCCGGTCATCGGATATTCCCACGCTCGCTTGGCGGTTTTCGGATCGATCGCTCGTAGGATGACCTGCCCGCCTTCTTCCGTAGCCCCGCCACCGGAAAAGTTCTTCATCGGTTGCGGTTCCTGGGCTGAGCTGCTAAACATGCCGCACTGCTCCAGCGTAATCACATAAAGCAGCCCTGTTCCTGGATGATAGCTCTGGCCCATCCAGTTGGTCGCTCCCTTCACGCTCGGGCAAACCCAGTTGCCTTCGGGAGTGGGATCTTGACCGGGAATGAGAATGGGCCGACCCTTGGCGTCGATGCCGCTCGCCCAAGTCACCTTGTCGATCAGTTTGGTCGCGCGCAGGAATTCACCCGTGGTGCGGTCCAGAACATAAAAGAACCCGTTGCGATTGGCATGCAGAACAACCTTGCGCATCTTGCCGCCAATCTCCGTGTCGATCAAAACCGGCCAGCTTTGTGCATCCCAGTCGTGCGTGTCATGCGGCGTAAATTGGAAGTGCCATTTCATCTTGCCGGTATCGAGATCCAGCGCGACGAGTGAGCACGAATAAAGATTGTCGCCTTTGCGAGCGGTCGCGGTGAAATCAGGCCAGGGATTGCCGGTTGTCCAATAGAGCGTGTTCAATTCGGGATCGAACGTCCCCGACAACCAGGCCGCGGCTCCGCCCCATTCAATGAGGTCGCCCCAGGTATCGGAGCCAGGCTCGCCTTTGGCGGGAACGAAGTAGGTCCTCCATAGCTCGTCGCCCGTCTCCGCCGAAAGAGCGGTGACAAAGCCACGCACGCCACTGTCCCCGCCGGCGCTGCCGACGAGCACCTTGTCGTTAACGATGAGCGGAGCCGACGTCGAAGTCGTGCCCTTGTTCTCGTCAGCGAATTTTCGGCTGAAGACGACAACGCCGGTCTGCCTGTCGAGCGCCACCAAGTAGTTGTCGTTGGTGGTGAAGTAGACGCGATCCCCGAGGATAGCCGCTCCACGGTTCACGCCCTGCCCTTTTGCCCTGGTATCCAGGTATTGCCACACCAAGCGGCCCGAACGCGCGTCCAGCGCGTAAACGGAATTCGAATTGGTGACGTACATCACACCTTTGTAGACGATCGGCGAACTCCGCAACCCGCGCGCGTTGGGCACGTGATACACCCACTTTGGAGCCAGTGACTTGGCGTTTTCCACCGTGATCTGCTTCAGTGGGCTGTAGCGCCAGCCTTGGTAACTGCCAGCGTACGTTGTCCAATTCTCGCCGGGTCCTTTTAGAATGTCGTCGTATCGCACCTGGGCCCACGAAGAGGCACACAGAAGGCACGAGAGTAGCAGCGCACGCATCATTTCTCTTTTCCCTTGCTGGATGAGGTTTCGGGTGGACGCAAGCTCTGCCGCGAGAGGTAAGCCAGCAGGTCCTCCATCTCCTGCGCGGAAAGACGCGCGCCGAAGTCCGCCGGCATCGGCGACTTCTGAGAGATGTCGAGCGCCTTCACCTCGGTCATCGAAATCAGGTGCAGCGCGCCTTTGTGGTCCACGACCTGTAACGAATAATTGCTGCGATTTCGGGCCAACCCTTGGATTACTTTTCCATTTGTTAAGGTGACGGTCACGGCTTCATTGCCCAGGAAACTCAAATCTTTCGACGGCTGAAGCACTGACTGCTTGATGACGCCAAGCGGGCGGGAACCTCCAATATTTGTCAGGTCGGGGCCCATGCGCCCACCTTGGCCGCGAATCGAGTGGCAGTTCGAGCAACCCGCCTTGCTGCCCCAGAAAATCTGCTTCCCGGCCTCCGGATCTCCAGGAACTTTATTCTCGCTGGCTGGCCCGCTAATAGCATGAATAAAGGCCACCAGCTTCCATGTTTGGTCATCGTCCAGTTTGGTGGGAGGCATGTCAGCCCCGGGCAGTCCATTCCGGATCGCGTTGAAAATACCCTCATCGCTAAGCGGGTGCCACGCAGCGCGTTGCACCAAGTTGGGCCCCCGGCCGCCGCTGCCATCGGGACCATGACAACCGGCGCACGAAGTGGCGTATAGCTTGGCGCCTGCCGCGATGGCCTCCGGGTTGCCAATCGCTGCGTTTTTGGAATCGCCCAGATAACCGCCATGCTGCAGCAGCAGAGCAGCCACAAGAATCAAAGTTGGGAGAGACATGGCGGCAGTTTAGTATGAATCGCGTTGTTGCCCAAGAAGGAAGTTACGTGGTCGAGCCGCGCCGTCATGAAGCACGAATCACGAAAGGAAATTTGAACGGCGATGGGAGAAAATGCAGCCGAGCGCTTCCTCCCTGCCGCTTGAATCTAATTTTGGATGGTAGGGACGCGCTGCTGCGCGTCCGCTGCAGGACGTAATCGTAGAAACTCCGGTAGGTCATCGACCGTTGGTTTCCCAGTCGCCGTTCATCATGCGCGCCCAAGTCCCGTGTGCTTTCGTTGCTTTCATCAGATCGTGGATGTCAGGACCGAGCAGTCCTTTCCAAGGAACGTAGAAGAAGGGGACTTCGTGATCATAGGCGAAGCGGTCGCTATTGTCCTTGCGTAGCTGATAGGAGGTTTCCAGGGACTTCGGACGGTCTAAGAAATCGCGATAGCTCTGAAAGCCCTCGTACAAGGCGTAGGATTCAAGGCGGGAAATATGAGGCAGAGCCCGGGCAGCCGCGAGGACGGCGTTGGGCCCGCGCGCCACCAGCGCAATCGGCCTGCCCTCAAACAGAGAAGCTGCCGCCAAAAGGTCAAGTGCCTGCTGCTCAACGAAGGAGTTACCCAGAAGCAAGCTGACTGCCGACAGCCAACCGGTCTGGGTAGTTGCGATCTCTCCAATGCCTCGTGGATCTGCGCCGCAGATAGACCAGCCATCTTTCAACGCAGTGGCCACGCGTCCTTCCCTTAAGGCGAATTCCTTGCCCCGATCATCCAACGCCAGAAGCACTCCTCGCCCGCTTCCGCGAATGAAGAAAGCTGGAATGTGGAGATCTCCCCCAGTGGGAATGAGCAGCCGCTGGACAGGTGCGTCCGGCAAGAGGGTGACATCCGGACGTCGGGCCGTGAGCGGTGAAATATGGCGATCTTGTTTGGCACGTTCTGCGATCTTGCGGACCGCAGCGACAATTCCGGGACCAGCGGGTTCATTGCGGCCGTGGGGAAAGCAACGCAACTCGAGGGCATCGAATGGCAGCACCTGGGTTGGCTGTTCCGGGTACGGTCCACCGTCACCCTGCCCCATCAACCATTTTCGAAACCAACCGTAGGCTGCTTCGCGCTTCTTCTGCTGATACCCGTGACCGGCCGTGGTGTCTTCAAAGAAGCCAATCTTCTCCGGCGCGCCAGACGCTCGATACAGATCTCTTCCGTATTCAAACACAAGTCGCACTCCAGTGATTGGGAAGCTCTGATCCTGAGAGGCCGCAATGATCATGACTGGCTTCGGCGAAGCCATTGCCAGCAACTCATGATTGTTTGCGTAACGGATCAATCCGGGAACAAAATGGCAATGCTCAGAAGCGCGATACCAATCGAGAGCTCGGGTGACCTGAATCTGCTCATAAAACTCGCTGGTTCCGACCACCGGCACCGCAACGGCAATGCGGTCGTCCAACGCGGCTGTGATCCAGGTGTTATAGCCGCCTCCGGAAGCTCCTGTGATGCCAATGCGGTTCGGATCGACGTCGCCGCGCGATAACAGGTACCTGAGAGCACATTGCGTCTCATATTCCGCGATACCTTGCTGCGCAACTCCTACCAGGAGTGATTCAACCCGTCGATGATCGCGCGATGACACGCCACGCTCACCCTGCCCGAAGGGATCCCAAGTCAGCACCACAAACCCAAGCCGGGCCATGTTGATGCAGAAAGCCTGAAAGTCGGGGTGTGTCTTACTATCGGGCCACCAGTGCCCCACGTAAAAGAGGATAGCCGGAGCAGGACCATTGGTCTTCTCTGGAAGGTACAAGTGGGCTGGGACACGCACCCCTGGCAGCGTTTGCCATACAAGCTTTTGGATGCGATATCCCGGCTGCACAAGGTTTTTCACGGTTTTGACCCGCAGCTCTGGAGGCCAAGGTAGCTGGCGCCAACCGAGGGATTCCTCCAGCTTTCGACGGAGTTCTGGCCTAGTTTGATTAGCCTCGTCGCGAGTTCGAGCGTGTGCAATAGCATCGAGTGCTGTACGTGCCTCGCGCTCCAGACTGTCCAAGAGTGCCGCCTCTTGTGGTTTCACATCCGCGGGGCGCAGGGCACGCACGGCACGTTCGTAGTCCTGTGCAAGAGCGACTCTCGCAAGCAGCAACAGGCACGCGATGATTTTGAGTAGAGTTGTCTTCATAGTTGAGTGGTGATTCAACGAAAGACTTTTTCATGCCACATTCTGGCGAATGAAATTCCCCCATACAAAAGTGGACGGCGCGCTGTGCCAGGGGGTTGTCTGTCCAGGTATGGCTAAATCTGTCGAGACAACCCCCTGAAGGCAGAACGGCGGCGGCCGTTCTGCCTTCTTTCCCCCTTTATTAAGGGGGATTTGATCGGCAAGCTGAGTTACGATAAGCGTCGGAGGCGGATCTGCTCACGAGTTGTCAGTGACTGACAGGATCCGCTACGACTTCTTGTTGCCCATTCCTCACTCCATAGATGAGATGGTTTTCTGATCAACCTTGCCTGAATTTCCTGCTGGCATTGCTCTTCAGCCACGCGGTTTGGGCTCAGAATCGGCCGATAAGCTTTCAACAGCAGATTCTACCTATCCTGGAGCATCGTTGCCACGCCTGTCATCAGCCGGCTAACGCTGGAGGCCAGCTCAGCCTCACCAGCTACTCGCACATTCGCAAAGGCGGTAAACAAGGACCGACACTCGAACCCGGCAAGCCGGATGACAGCTTGATGGTGAAGATGATCAGTGGAGAGCCGCCGCGCATGCCGATGTCGGGAGGGCCGCTCACTGCGGAGGAGATCGGGCTGATTCGTTCATGGATTTCCCAGGGCGCGACTGACGACACTCCGACAGGCAAGGAGAGTGCCACGATCTGGTGGTCGCTAAAGCCGATATCGCGCCCGGCCGCGACACCCACAAACGACCCCTGGATTCGCACACCCATCGACGCATTCATTCTGGCAAAGCTCAAGGAGAAAGGCTTGACGCCGTCTCCCGAGGCCGATCGACGTGCCCTGATTCGGCGCCTGACCTACGACCTGCACGGTCTTCCGCCAACTCCGGAAGACGTGCGGGATTTTCTCGACGACAAGTCGGCGAGGGCCTATGAAAAACTGATCGACCGCCTGCTGGCTTCGCCACGTTATGGCGAACGTTGGGGACGGCACTGGCTGGATACGGTTCACTATGGCGAGTCGCACGGCTATGACAAAGACAAGCCGCGCCTCAATGCCTGGCCGTACCGGGACTATGTGATTCGTTCGTTCAACGAGGACAAACCTTACGGACGCTTGCTGGAAGAACAACTAGCTGGCGACGTCCTGTTTCCCGATAACCCTCAGGGAATCGTCGCCACAGGCTTCATTGCCGCGGGTCCCTGGGATTTCGTCGGACACGCGGAGCTTCGAGAAGACACGGTAGACAAGCGTATTGCCCGTCTTCTCGATCGGGACGACATGGTGATGACGACCATGTCGACATTCGCCAGCCTGACGGTTCACTGCGCACGCTGCCACGATCACAAGTTCGACCCGATCAAGCAATCAGACTATTACAGTTTGCAAGCCGTCTTTGCTGGTGTCGATCGTGCAGATCGTCCCTATGACGACGACCCGAAAATCCACCACCTTCGGCAAGCACTGCTGGCAGAAAAACGTCCAGTGCGAGCGGAGTTGCAACCCTGCCTGGACATCGCAGAGAAGACCCGCAGCGATGAAACCGACCGCCTGGACGCTCGAATCAAAAGCCTACGGGCAAAACTCAACGACTTGCCAAAACCCGCTACAGGGGTTTCTGAAAGTCTCGACCTGCAAAATCAGCGCAAAGCCATTCAAAAGGACATCGACGAAGCGCTGGCCCAGCGAAAGGCTGCGGTTCTCGCGGCTCTCGAACCGGCCGTGCGCGATCGTTTGCAGACGCTGGAGGGCCAAGTCACGGCCATCGATCGCAAACTCAGCGAGTTGCCGACGCCGAAACTGGTGTATGCGGGTGCTAACTTCTTTGAGCCGCTCGGCAAGTTCGTTCCCGCTTGGACCCCGCGTCCGGTCCATTTGCTCCAACGCGGCAGTGTCGAGGCACCTGGCGAATTGATGCAGCCTGGCACCGTAGCCGCCGTGACCGGCCTGAAGTCACGCTGGCCGCTCGATTCGAGCAGCGGTGAAGGCCAGCGACGCGCGGCTCTGGCAAAATGGCTCGCGGATGCAAATAATCCGTTGACGTGGCGATCTATTGTGAATCGAGTCTGGCACTATCACTTTGGGGCTGGGATTGTCGATTCGCCTAACGACTTTGGCAGGATGGGTTCGTTGCCAACTCATCCCGAACTGCTTGACTGGCTCGCCACAGAGTTCAGAGACAGCGGCGGATCCATTAAGCAGCTGCATCGGCTCATCTTGAAGAGCGCTGTCTACCGCCAATCTTCGGGAGATAATCCCAAGTATGCCAAGCTGGATGCCGGAAACCAATGGCTCTGGCGCATGAATCGCTGGCGTCTGGACGCTGAATCGGTACGGGATTCCGCATTGTCGGTCAGTGGCCAGCTGGATTTGACGATGGGAGGCCCGCCAGATCAGGAGTTTTTCTTCAAAGACGACCATTCGCCGATTTATGACTACTCAAGAGCGGAATCCGCTCGTGCTTCCCGGCATCGTCGAGGGGTTTACCGCTTTCTGGTACGCAGCGTTCCCGATCCGTTTATGGAGAGTCTGGATTGTCCTGACGCCTCGTTGCTGACTCCCAAGCGCAATACAACGTTAACGGCGCTCCAAGCTCTCGCCATGTTGAACGACCCGCTGATGCTGAAACAGGTCGAGAGCTTCGCACAGCGGCTTAGGACGCTACGCAAGGATTTGACTGGACAGATTCAACAAGCCTACTGGTTGGCTGTGGCGCGGGAGCCGACTCAACAGGAGCTCGCCGTGCTGATGGCGTATACTCAAAAGAATGGGTTGGAGAACTTCTGCCGTCTTCTGTTCAACAGCAACGAGTTCATGTTTGTAGATTAGAGCCTGGATTCTTGAGATTCATGAATAGTCATCGCTGCTGCTCACAACAAGTTCCCATTGAAGTGGGAAGTAACCCAGCCGAACCCATCGACCGTCGCCAGTTTCTCTGGAATTGGGGAGGAGGCCTCGGCGGCATTGCGCTGGCGCATCTACTCGGACGTTCGGGACTGTTAGCGGACACACTTGATTTGAAACCCCGTCCAGAGCTGAACGGCGGGTTGCACCATCGCGCCAAAGCCAAGCGCGTCGTGCAGCTCTTCATGTCAGGCGCTGCCAGCCAGGTAGATACGTTCGACTACAAGCCACTGGTGATTCAAAAGAGCGGCGAAAAGTTCGATCCCGGTGGGAAAGTTGAGCTCTTCCAGAGCGATCCCGGTCCCATCATGAAAAGTCCGTGGGAATGGAAGCCGCACGGTGGCTGCGGCAAGTGGGTGAGCAGTTTGGTTCCCCATCTGGCTTCCTGTGTCGACGAGATGGCGTTTCTGCATTCCATGATTTCGAAGTCCAACGTCCATGGGCCGGCGACGTTCATGCAGAACTCCGGCTTCGTCCTGCCAGGATTTCCCAGCATGGGGGCCTGGGTTTCCTATGGCCTCGGGAGTTTGACCGACAATCTACCTACGTTTGTTGTTCTGCCTGACGTACGCGGTTTCGCGCCAAACGGACCGGGAAACTGGACAGCCGGCTTCCTGCCTGCGGCGCATCAAGGCACGATGATTCGTGTGGGCCGGCCCAACCCCATTCACGATCTGTTTCCATCCGAATCTTCCAAATTCATTACCCGCGAAAGCGAAGCGGAAAGCCTTAAGGTTCTGCGAGAGCTGAACCAGGCTCATCTGGCCACACGCGAAGGCGATTCCCGGTTGGAAGCGCGCATCCGCTCCTACGAGATGGCAGCCAGTCTTCAAGTAAGCGCACCGGAGGTTCTGGACATTTCCAAAGAGTCTGAGGCGACGAAGAAACTCTATGGTCTCGACGACCCAACGACTGAGGACTTTGGACATCGCTGCCTCATCACGCGCAGACTGCTGGAGCGCGGCGTTCGTTTTGTGCAGGTGTGGAGCGGCGCGGACAATGGGTTTCCCCGACGCAATTGGGACAGCCACGAAGACATCGCCAAAGATCACGCCGACATGGCCAAGGGAATGGACCAGCCCGCGGCCGCGCTGATTCAGGACTTGAAGTCGCTGGGCTTGCTCGAAGACACGATTGTGTATTGGACAACCGAATTCGGGCGAATGCCCTGCAGCCAGGGCGGCAAGGGGCGAGACCACAATCCGTTCAGCTTCACGTCATGGCTGGCAGGCGGCGGAGTGAAAGGCGGCACCAGCTATGGGGCGAGCGATGAGTGGTCCTACAAGGCCGCCGAGAATCCGATCTACTGCTACGACGTGCATGCCACGGTGCTGCATCTGCTAGGCATCGACCACAAGAAGTTGACCTTCCGCCACAACGGCATCGATCGGCGCCTGACCGACGTCCATGGCGAAATCATCGGGACGATATTAAGCTAGCCGTCGTCGCGCCGTGAAAGCTGCAGGGAGGCACACATGAGTAGCGCATCAACCGGACGCGATTCTCAGTTGGATGCCGTCGAGGGCGTGGTAGTGCGTGGCGGCGCAGCAGGATTTGCTCAGGAGATCTCGACGGGATCTTTCCGCCTGGCGGCCGATGAGCCAGAGTCTGTGGGAGGCACTGGTACCGGGCCTTCCCCATATGAGCTGCTCCTGGCGTCGCTGGGTTCGTGCACGTCGATGACAATCGCGATGTATGCACGCCGCAAAGGTTGGCCGCTCGAAGAGGTCCGGGCCGGACAGAGTAAAGCTCTCACCTGGATCAGCTATCTTTATGGGAAGGCTCGATGCCCGACATGTAACGCAACGTTTGAGCTGATGTCTCAAATTGAGAATGAGGCCGCAATGGAGTGAGGCTAGCCACAAGCATTCGCAGGAGCGGCGCACGTCCCATGCCCCACTCCAGATCGCCGAGGGCTTCGGGGGACGATACAAACCTCGCATCGCCCATTGGCTCGATTCAAGGAATTCTGGGCTGAATGGAAGGCGCTCTGGATCCGTCGTAATGGTGACTCAGGGACTCAGGTTGGGCAGGAGTTCCAGTCAAGAAACAGAGTGCCCTCCACAGTGAATAAAATCGACGCAGGCAGATCCTCGGTTGGCTGAGAAATCGCAAAGAGGCGAGCCACGATATCACGCTTCAGGGCGAGCGGGACGATCGTGAACACGTGCGACGCCGAAAGCAAAGCAGGGATCGTCATTGTTATTCCTTTTTCCGGAATCCGTGGAAGATCTCGAAAATTGGGATCGGAAGCCAGTTGCCTGCGAGACTGTTCGGCAACATCTACTACCCTGACCCAAGTCCGATCCAGAAAATCTGTTTGGCCTGGCTCGTTGAAGGCAAGGTGGCCCGAAGTTCCGATTCCCTGGCAAAGGATGTCGATCGGTCCTTCTGCACGAAGAACGCCTTCAAACCGTCGGGCTTCCAACTCGGGATCGGGCGCGTTGAAGCGAACGACGTGAAACCTTTTGGGTCGAACCTGGTCATACAGCTGGCGCCGCAGCTGATAGCCACAGGTAAGATTTTCCGGGATCCCTGTATCCCAGAAATCGTCCATGTTGAAGCACACCACGCGGCTCCATTCGACATCACTCTGCTTTGCCAAGGCATCCAGAAACGTGATCTGGCTTTCGCCGGCTGCCAGGATCATCCGGATCTCTTCCTGGTTTCCCAGAAGCTTGCGCATCGTGGCAGCGACTGCGGCAGATGCCCGGAGGCCGAGGTCGAACTCGTCTTTGCAGACGATGATTTTGGTTTTGCCGTAGCGCATTTTCCTCACCTCTGGCCAGCCTGGTTGTGGATCGCAATGAACTTCTTCGGTTGGCAAGAAATCTTATCGTAAGATCGGCGTTCCAGCGAAAGCCGAGATGCAGTTCGTCAGTAAATCCTGGACCCCGGCTTTCGCCGAGGCGACGTAACCTGGAAGATTGCTTGATCGAACGCAACGTGGATAATGTGTGGCAACTATTGGTGGCTTCCAAATCAAAAATGAAAGGCAAACTCCATGAAATCCCTTGTCACGTTCTTCATCGCCTTTGGTCTTGTCCTGCAGGCATCGCACTTGCATGCACAACAGGCCCCTGGCAATAAGGGCCCCGACGTTGAAGCGAAGCTGAAGCAGCTTGGCATCAAGCTACCTACGCCGGCGAAGCCGATCGCCAATTATGTGGGCTCGGTGCGAACAGGCAATCTCGTTTTTCTCGCAGGGGCCGGGCCAAGAAAAGAGGACGGCACCTATATGGCCGGGCGATTGGGACAGGACGTATCGATTGAACAGGGCTACCAGGCCGCGCGTCTCGTGGGAATCAATCAATTGGCGGCGTTGAAGGCTGAGGTGGGTGATTTGAACAAAGTGAAACGAATCGTCAAAGTGTTGGGCATGGTGAATTCCACACCGGCATTTACGGAACAACCCAAAGTGGTGAACGGATTTTCTGATTTGATGGTCGAAGTGTTCGGAGACCGCGGCAAGCACGCCCGTTCTGCCGTTGGCATGGCGGCGTTGCCCATGAACATTCCTGTGGAAGTGGAGATGGTTGTGGAAGTCGAAGGTAAGTAGGTGGAATGATCTCGCTTCGCAAGGCGAGATCCCGAGAACCTCCCTGTAGTGCCCCTTGTCCAAGGGGGGACGTTGACGCGAACCCAGCTGCGGTCCGAGTGCAGCGGGGAAGCCTGCCCCCAATCTCAAACCGTGGCTTTCTGACTTGCGACGTGTTCCTGAAGGGCCTTCGCTGCCGCCAGGTACAGTTCCATGCCGGCGGTGTTCACCGTGCAGTGGGCCCCTTTGAAAACCATTAGCAGCCCCCGCCGCGGCCGGTCGCTCAGGTTCTTTTCGCTTCGGTGGAGCAGGCAGCAGTGATGGAGAATAGAACTGCCGCGCCCAATGATGCCAGGCACCTCGTCGAGTTGGCTCGGGTCTGGCCTTTCCGCAAGCCCCCAGCTGTTACCTGGAACCAGAGAGGCTTTGTGTGGCAGAACTCCCTGGCGATGGCTGCCCCGCGCATAGTAAACACAACCGTTCTCCACGGTGCTGTCGTCCAGAGCCAGCCAAAATGTCAGCGCATCGGGAGGCGTCAGGTTGAAGTAGCCGTTGTCCTGATGATAGGGAACGGCACTGCCAACCCGCGCCGGCTTGGCAAACAGTTCTACCGCCATCAACACGGGTTCGCCATTGACCAGAGTTCTCACCAAGTCGATGACCTGCGGTTGGTGTGCAAACTCGTCGAAATAGGAACTGTATTTTTCCATCCGCCAAAGGTTGCGAATTCCGGTTCTCTCGCCTGTAGGTGTGTCAGTTTCGTAGACGATGTCTCCGGCTGGCAAGGTTGGAACAACGCTCTCGTTGTACAATTTCAGCTCGCGTTCGAGTTCCAGCAACTTCTCTCCACTGAAAAGATTCTCAACCCGCAGGAATCCATCCTGCTCAAACCTCAGTTTGCTGCTTGCAAGGTTCATGAGTTTGTCTCCTAAGAAAATCCCCTCCTCGGAGGGGTGGCTGGCGCAGCAGACGGGGTGGGGTGTCGTTGCGAACTTCCACCCACCCCAGGGCCTGACGCCCCTTGCCCCTCCCAAGAGGGGATTCGGCTCCCATTTCCTTTCACACATCACACCACGCACCCTAGCGGTTTGTGGCAGCTCCCACAAAAACTTGTTCGACCTCCGGAAGATTGGACGATTTATTCGCCGAGGAGTCTCTCTTTCAATTACTCAATATCCTTCAGCGTCCAGCGCACTACGCCCATGTGATACCGCCGATGCTGTGGAATGCCATTGCTGTAATAGGCTGTTACCAGGCTTCCATCGCTCAACTGCACCGTTGCTGGATAACCCCCGTCGGTCGTTCCTTCAAGACTCGTCAGCCGCGTCGGCGCCTTCCACATTTGCCCCTGATCGGGGCTGATGCGGACTCCAACGCCCTGGTGATTCTTCTCGCGGATCCCGTAGGTCAGCAACACACGGCCATCGGAGAGCTGCATCAAGTGCGCCGGATGATGGCTTGGAAGTGTCAACGGTCCAGACTTCGCCCAGCTGCGCCCTTCGTCCTTCGAAACGAACAGGTCGAGGTGTCCATCTCCAAAAGTTCGAGCTGCAGCCAACCAACGGTCGGGCGCCAAGCGGAGAACGGCGGTTTCATTGTAGTCGTCCGCGCCAATCACGGCGGCGTCACCCCAAGTGATGCCGTCGTCTTTACTGAAGAGCAAATATGAGGTGCCGACCCGCTTCTTTTTTGGATCGCGTGGAACACCGAACGTGATTTGCTCATGATAGAAGGGAGCTGCCAGGAGTTTGCCGGAAATGGGAATCACATCACCAAAAGGAATCAGATAGTCGAGTCCCACAGGGAGCGTGATCGCCTCAGACCGCTTCCACGTTCTTCCTCCGTCCGTGGAGCGATTCGCCCATGGCTTGAGAATCTTTCCGCGAAAGTTCTGTCCACCCCAGCCCGACGCCAATACAACGAGGGCTCCATCGTTCGCCATCCCAGCAGCGACGTTCATGCGGTTCGTTCCGGGTTCGTGAGCAGCCGGGACTCCGCGCAACTTCCAAATCCGGCCTCCATCCGTGCTGGCCCAGCACTCCACATCACCCTCCGCTTGACCGTGCGAGGGGTGATTAAAGATTGCTGCAGCGATGGTCCCATCCTTCAGCAGTGTGAGATTCGGCCAGGCGCAGACGTTGTCTACCGCGATGTAGCGCTCTAATTCGGCGGCTGTCAGTGGGAGCGAACCTGCCAAGGCGCAAAGCAAAACCAGCCATTTGAGTTTCATCAGTAGCTCCATTAAATCGTCCTCGTGCTCGTCCTCGAAGAAGTGCTCGACAAGATTTCTCGGAAATCGGGAGCAACCCCCCTGAAGTCCCCCCTTGTCCAAGGGGGGACGGTTGCTTTCCAAACCCGAGTGGGCTTCACGGTCGCCACCACGTTCCTCCGATGAAAAACCTCTGAAAGAGGTTGAAGTAGTAGACCGTCAACAGACGCCCGTCAGCCATCTGCAGAGATTCTGGATAACCGATATCCCCATTTAGGAAATCCTTGCGAATCTGCACTTCCTGACCGATCTGCCAGGTCTCACCATTGTCTGCACTGAATGCGGCACGAATGCCAGCCGGGTCTCCGTGGCGTCCTGCCCGATAGCCATAAGTGCACAAGAGTCGGCCATCTTGCAGTTGGATCAGGTCCGGGGGATGCCCAATCATGGGTGTGGGTTGGGCCTTGGTCCAGGTCTTGCCGTCGTCGTCGGACCAGGCTGTCCAGATGGCATTCTCTGGTCCCTGGTTTCGAATCGCCATCACCAACCGTCCCGTTCGGGTTCGCACTAGGGCAGGCTCCTGAAAGTGGCCTTGCTTCCCGCCAGGATCCTCCACCACAGTCGACCAGTGCTGCCAAGTCTTGCCTTGGTCCACTGTCTTGAGAACGACCGCCGCCTGATTGTCGATGTCGCCACGAACGTTGTAGGCCATGACGGGCATCAGCACGGAACCGTCTGGCGTTTGAATCGGCGCGTCTGCAGGGCCTTCCAAATCTGTGAAAGGCATGCCTTTTGTGTCGACGTAGTGAGGAGCGGACCAGGTCTTGCCATTGTCCTTGGAAACGATCGTGTAAATTCCCAAATGGAGCGTCTCGTGACTGAAGCGCACGTCTCGAGCCCAGGAGTAGTTGTACTGCCCGTCCGCACGATACAGTTTGTTGACGAAAACGAAGACAAGGATCGTTCCGTCGCTTAGCTGAATCCCACAGCCTTCTCGCTCATCCACATCGGGGATGCCTCCGATCACCTGCCGTTCACCCCAGTTCTTGCCTCCGTCACGGGAGCGCAACATCACCACGTCCCCATCGCGAGAGATGTGCTCGCTGGCTTCGCGCGTTGTCAGCAGAACGTCACCATTTTTCAGAGGAATCAGGTCGGCCGGATGCACGTGGCGGTGCCCGTTCGAGTAGATAATGAAGTGCTGAAACTCGCGGCTATCCAGCAACTGCTGGTACTGCTGGGTTGCAAGCACATGTGTCAACTCTCCCAGTCGGGCCACGTCCTTCTGAAGCTGCTCCACTTGCTCCTGCAAAGCTTCCGGGCCGGGTTTGAGCGTATCTTTTCGGGCTTTGACGCTGAACCAAACCTTTGGCCATGCGTCAAACGGGAGCAACTCGACCTTCAGTGTGCTGGCCTGCCCTGGCGTGATTTGTGACGCTGGAATGATGAGTTGATAGATTCCGCTATTGCCATTCGTCTCGAACTGCCTGTGCGCATTCCAGTAGGGCCACTCGACCCGCTTGGAAATGTACCGCAGCTCAACCTCGCCCTCCTTCCAACTCCGGTCTCGCTTCACGCCCAGCTCAAACGTCAACGCGTAGTGGTCGTTGACGAACAGTTTGGCGCGCGGCCCTTTCGAAAATTCCGGAGGAGTTGAAGAGCTCGAACCGACAAAGGAAAACAGCGTTCGTTTCTGTTCGGGACAGATCGCAGTTTTCCACACCAGGGTATTGTTGGTCATTGTCCCAGGAGCCCACCAAGGAGCCGTCCAGCCGCCCGGGTGCTGACCGCGAAAGTCGACGCTGCTCCGAGTCAGCGTTCCACTGCCTTGCTGGTCGTGAGAAAACACGATCGAGTCAAAACCTTCAACCTGCTGCAGCGCAGTGTTCTGGGCCTGCAGTGATGAGCCGGCGTTCAGAAGGAGGAAGACGGCTGCGAGTGCAAGAAACTGTGCTTTCATAAGTTCAAGATCTCTCTCGTTAGCTGAATAATTTTTGGAGCACCGCTTCGACGTGTTGCAAGGTGGTTTCAATATCCTCACGGGTGTGAGCAAAGGAGATGGAACATTGCTTGGTCGCGAGAGGGAAACAGTAGATCTGTCGCGCGATCAGCTCCCGCCTCATCAGCTCATCGAAGGCAAACTGATGATTCTCTGCCAGGTCGTGCCAGTCTCTGGGGCAATGGTGCATGAAGTAGAGACAAAACGCCGACCCCTGGCGCGCCACAACCGCTTTGATCCGCAGCTTGGCGACCAGGGATTCCAGGCCACTTTGCATTGCCGCGCCCAAGGCCTCCACATGGCGATATACTTCGCCGTCGTTCATCAGCAGCCGCTCGATGGTCGCGATGGCTGCGGCGGTTGGAACCGGGTGAGCGTTGTAGGTCCCGGCAATAAGCACCCGTTTCGAGAGTTCGGGATGAACCGTCCAATCCATCCAGTTCTTCTTTCCGCCAAGCAGCGCGATAGGATATCCGTTGGCAACAGCTTTCCCATAAACCGCCAAATCGGGCTTCACTCCGGCGATGCCAGCATATCCAGCCAAGCCGTGTCGAAATCCGGTTTTTACTTCGTCGAAGACCAAGAGAAACCCAAAACGGTCTGCCAGCGACCGTAACCCTTCAAGGTATCCGGCCTCGGGTTTGACGATCCCGATGTTCTGGAGAATGGGCTCGGTGATCACGGCCGCCACAGGATACTTCTGACAAACGAACTCGACCGAGGCTAGATCATTGAAATTGACAGGGTGAACCAACCGCTGGTGGTCCAGCGGAACGCCTGCGCTGATGGACTTGTAGGGATACTCGCCCGGAGACACCCGTGGGCCGAGCTGCTCCAGCGGCGTCATCAGATTGCAAGACACATCGTTGTGCCAGCCATTGTAACCGCCCTGCATCACAATGATATGGTCGCGTCCGGTGATCGCTCGCGCCAAACGAATGGCCTGATAAGATGCCTCGCTGCCCGTGTTCAGAAACTGCACGGCTTCGATGGCAGGAACATGCGTGCAAACCAGTTCGGCCAGGCGGCCTTCGAGCACAGTGGTTCCCGAGCCATAGAGACTGGCGCCGTCGTCGAGAACACGTCGAACGGCGTCGGTGACATGCGGGTCGTTGTGTCCCAGAAAATGTGGCGCGAAGGCTGCATGGTAGTCGATGTAGCGATTGCCTTCGGCGTCCCACAAGTGGGCGCCCACGGCCTTAACGAACACGATCTCCGGGCTGGCTGCGCGATTCGTTGAGACAACGCCACCAGGAATGTAGCGCCGGTTGTTATCGAGGATTTGGGAAGACTTGGGATAAGAATTCATAGGTTCGTCCGATTGTGAGAAAGGGAATCAACAGGCCACGGAGCAAGCTGCACCAAGACAGTCCCCTCTCGGGAGGGGGTGAAGGCTTGATAAGCCTTCACAGCGCGGCGACAGCGGTCGCGCAGCCAGACGGGCTGGGTCCGGCAGTCATCACCCACCCCAGGGCCTAGCGGCCCTTACCCCTCCCAAGAGGGGATTTAGCTGGTCATCCTCAATCTCAACATCACGCCACACCAATGTTGATGCCCCTTAGAGCGCCGCGCTCAGTGACTCATCGCGCATCTGCAACTGCGGCCACCAGGCTCGCTGCGCTTGAATGGTTTCAGGATTCGGAAAGCGCTTGGGATGTGTGATCGGATGGGCAACTCCGGCACGCCACACCGCCTGGGGTACGATGCGCCTGCTGATCTTGCGTAGCTGCGACTGACAATCTTCCAAAACCAGATCGACGTCCTCGACGGAGAACACCGCAATGTCCGCTTCGCGTCCCACGCCTAACGTACCGATGCGATCCTGCCACCCAATACATTTGGCGGGCTCGATGGTTGACCGGGCAATCACTTCGTTCAAAGGCAACCCCACGTGGAGCAAACGGGTCATGACCGTAGGCATGTCGTATGCGGGTCCCTCGCAGGTTCCACTGTGTATGTCGGTGCTGACCGTATCCGGCCAGAAGCCCTCTCGCACACAGATTTCAGCGACAGTCCAGTTGAAAGATCCCTGGCCATGCCCGATGTCAAAGACGACGCCACGTTTTCGGGCTTCAATCACAGCCCGATGGGGTTTGCGCGTTACTGCATCGACAATGCTACTGGTGAATCCGTGATACGCGTGGGTATAAATGTCGCCAATCTGCATGCGTCCAGGGCAGTCATCGAGGGAAACGGTCGACAAGGCGTGGTGGACCATCAGGGGCAGCCGAAGCGCTTGACTGGCCTCCAGTGCACGCCGGTAGGCCTCGGCCTCGTTCCGGCCTTCATCGGCAATTGAAGCGGACAGGCGGATTTTCACGCCTACAAGCACATCGCGATTCTGCTCGACACAATCGATACACCCTTGCACATTCGCCAGCTTCAGCAGGTCCAGTTCTCCCGGAACGGAGTCATCTCCGCCCAAGCCGCCGAAAGCCAACCCACTGCAGGAGATGTTGAGGAATGCGAGCAAACGCGTCTTCACCCGATCGATCGCAAACGCTCGAAAGCCCGCAAAGGTGCCGCATCCTGCGCTGCCAGCGTCCACGGCGGTTGTGACACCGCGCCCAAGGCAGTAATGATCAACAGGGACGCTGAGTGGAGAGACAAGATGGTAACCATGAATGTGCAGGTCCACCAAACCCGGCGTCACAATTTTCCCAACGGCGTCGTAGATTCTGTCTGCTCGCTCCGGGTCGATCGAAGGCTCGATGGCCGATATTCTGCCGTTGCGAATGCCAATATCCAGCATTGCATCCAGGCCATTGGCCGGATCGATCACATGACCGCCGCGAATCATTAGGTCGTGCTTGCTCATTGCGCGTGCCATTGTACGCAGGAAATCCGAACGGTCAAGGAGCTTCTACATTGAACTGAGGCAACGAGAAACCGCGCCAAAAACCAGTGATCTCCTGGCCGGACCCCGAAGTCTGTACACTTTCCGGTCCCAGTTTTCCAGAAAACGCTTGACCGAAAAAAAAGCTTGCATTAGTTTCTCAGCATTCTGCAGAATCGTGAAAGCGGAATCTATTATCCATTTTTTGAGCCAGATGTAAACGTGAGAGGTCCTCTTGAGCACGTTGGCTGAAGTTGCACCCAAGGCTTTGCAACGCGAGTCCCTTTCGAAGCGCGTGGCTGACTCCATTCGCGCCGCTGTCCTGAATGGCGAGTATCAATTGGGCCAGAAGCTTCGTGAAGTCGAGTTATCGAAGAGCTATGGTGTGAGCAACAGCGTGGTTCGGGAAGCCTTCCACATCCTGCAAGGTGAAGGCATCGTTGTTACTGATCCCTACCGAGGGCGCTCGGTCTTCAACATTGGCGCGCAGGAGGCTCGAAAGCTCATCCTGATGCGCACGTCGCTGGAGGCACTGGCTGCTTATCTCGCCACGGAAAACCTCGACACTTCTTCCAAGACCAAGATCAGCCAGGTATCGCGCAAGATGAAGTCGTTCAAGCCCAGAACCTTCGCTGAGTGGATCGACCTCGAACTGGAGTTTCATGGCTCGGTATGGAAGGCGGCCGGCAACGAGCTCTTGTCGCGGCAGCTCCATCATCTGTCGGTGTTAAGCCTGTCCCTGAGCACGCTGCATATTTTCAAACCGCAGGCTGGCCTTGAAGACGTGCTGAAGACCATCCCGACCTGGGAGAGAAGCCAGAACATTCAAGGACATCAACTGCTGGCGCAGTCCATTCTGGAAGGAAATCCCCAGGAAGCGCGGAAGTACATGATCCTGCATATAATGGGCGATCCGGTTTACAGGAATCTGCGGCGTGAATTTTTCCAGCTCTAGTTTCTGTCTGCCCGCCGGTTTTCGGCCGGGCAAAGTTCTCTGAACAAGGTTGTTGTCCTGAACAATGAGAATGACCCACCAGACAAGCAAGGTGTTGTTGAGCTCCAAAGCGATCTCGCTAGTGCTCCTCCTGGCTGTTTTGCGGCCGCTGACAGGAAACGGCGAAGAGACGCCCGCGATCAACATCGGATCACGACTGGAACTCTTCGTCGATGGGACGCTGATCGAACGGCTGCGAGGCGCCCAGCTTCGATTGAATCATCCCGTGGATGCAGGTGTTGCCATGAAGTTCGACCACCCGTGGGAGGGAGCGTTCAGCGGTTACGTGACGGTGATCAAGGACGGGCCAACCTATCGCCTCTACTATCGCTGCCTGCCCGTGGCGGGCCAGGATGGCAACGAGAATGAAGCCACCTGTTACGCAGAATCAGCGGACGGCATTCAGTGGACCAAACCTGAATTGGGAATCTTCGAGCTGATGGGGACCCGAAAGAACAACGCCGTCCTGGCGCACTCCGCGCCGTTTACACATAACTTCAGCCCGATGCTTGACGCACGTCCGGGAGTCGTCGCTGCGGAGCGCTTCAAAGCCTTGGGTGGCACAAAGCAATCGGGACTGGCAGCGTTTGTCTCGGCGGACGGACTTCATTGGAAGAAATTGCGCGAACAAGCGGTGATTACGCGGGGGTATTTTGATTCACAGAACGTCTCCTTCTGGTCCGAAGCTGAACAGCAGTATGTTTGCTATTTCCGAACCTTCAAGACAATTGGGGGCAAAGGCATTCGCTGGATCACCCGAACCACTTCGAAAGACTTCCTAAACTGGAGCGAGCCGGTTGACATGTCTTTTGGAGAAGCGCCGCCTGAACACCTCTACACAAACCAGACACACCC
>Ga0075418_10000809_pt1 | contig 33990 bp, 23 predicted proteins | sample SoiMetdeltSBSDD2_FD_81776 | JGI IMG/M metagenome (GOLD analysis project Ga0075418, IMG submission 81776) | Bulk soil microbial communities from a Populus tree surrounding site in Tennessee, USA - Soil MetaG P. deltoides SBSDD2 | ecosystem: Environmental > Terrestrial > Soil > Tree plantation... | reverse complement strand
GTGGTGGCGGCGTGGGAACCCGATGCCGCCTTCGTCGATCCCATTCTGACGCTCGGAGCTTTCGGTGCCGAGGCAACCCGGGCCGGTGTGGAGATCCATCTCGGCTGCGAGGTCCGCGGTCTCCATTGCACCGGATCGCGTGTGCACGGTGTCGAAACGAACGTGGGGCCGATCGCCGCCGGTGTCGTCGTGGCCGCGACCGGCCCGTGGTCGGCGCGTCTTCTGGATGGAATCGGCGCCGCAATGCCGCTCGAAGTTGTGCGGCCGCAGCAGGCCTTCCTGGGCCCTCCCGTGGCTTCCGGCAGCCAGCATCCCATCGTGGCCGACCTGCCGCACGAGGTGTACTACAAGCCCGAGAGTCGCTGGACGCGCGTCGGCAGCATCTCGTACGACCAGGACGAACGCGTGTCCGATCCCGATGCCTACGAGGAAGGCGCCACGGTCGATTTCCTCCAGGACGCGCGTCGTCGAGTGGCCAGGCGCTTCCCGGCCTATGACCAGTCGGTGATCTGGGGAGGAGGCAGCGGGCTCTACACCGTGACACCCGATGCGCATGCCACGATCGGCGCGATCCCAGGCTGGGAGGGCTTCGTTCTCGTCACCGGTTTCAGCGGCCACGGCTTCAAGCTCGCTCCCGTCGTCGGGCAAGGGGTCGCCGCATCGATCGTGTACGGCGCCTGCAAGGCTTTCGACATCGACTTCTTCGACCCCGCGCGGTTTGCAGACTCGCCGAAGATCGCGACCGCGTACCGCTTCAAGATCCTCGGGTGAAATTCACCACCTGTCGCCTGATTCGCACGGCTCATCGCATGTTCAGTTTGCGACACTCCTTTCGAAACTGTCATGTGGTTAGCGCTAACACGTTGACCCGTCGCGAGTTTTTGCGCTAAAGTGATGCGTCACTCGAAACCGCGCTCGGACGCACGGTGACCTCTACATCGTGACCCGATTCGCGGCAGCCGCTCGACACCGACGCCACGCTCCCGGAGGTGTGCCGATGCAGCGTTCGCTACGCGCCATTGTGGGCGTACTTGCCTGCACTTGCCTTCTCGCGACTTCCGCTCTGGCTCAGTGCCTGGATGGGACCATCACATCCGCGCTTCAAACCGGCGGACCCTTCGCAGGACTTTTCAAGTACACGTTGACGGTGAATTGGGACCTGCCCCAGGGGTTGAGCAACATTGCCCTGCAGTGCGAGTGGGAATGCGCGGGCATTTGCCAAGGCGGCTGGGCCTTCCAGTCTCCGGCCGGCGCGGGCGATGGCGTCGCCTCCGACGAGGGCACGCCGGGTGAATGCACGGTGCCATTCGCCGGCATGTTCGACTGCCAGGGCACGCCGTCGCAAGGACTCATCGGCCCCACGGTCAAGTGGGATGCGCTCGGTAGTAGCGGCTGCGAACCAGGCCGGACGGGAAGCGCCACCGTGAGCTTCTACGTCGACCTCCCGCCGCACGCGAGCGACGTGCCGGTCATCGTCATCAAAAACGGCCAGCAAGTGTGCACCGAAAGCATCGTCGGCCAATGCCCGTCTTGCCCGGTGAGTGTCAAGGAAAGCGTCTGGGGCGACATCAAGGTTCGATACCGCGACTGAGACCAAGACGCCGAGATTTCGCGAACGGCCGCCGACCTGGCGGCCGTTCTGTTTTGCCGGCGCAGAGTCTGCGGCATTCGGGCTTTCGGGCTTCCGGGCTTCCGGGCATTCGGGCTTTCGGGCTTCCGGCCGCTTGGCACTGGCGAAGCCATCGGCGTGGCAATCGATCGGATCAAGCGTGCTCGCGACCGAAGCATGCTTCGGCGACCACATCGAGCATGAGATCGCTCTTGTCGGCGGTCTGCAAGCGAGTCGGGAAGAGATCTCTGAGCGGTGCATCGACCTCTGGGGTCAAAACGTTGACGAGACCCGCACCGGGCGATCGCGCCGCAATCTGTTGCAACGCCGCAACCGCTTCCGCCGCGAGCGGCCGGCGCTCCGCCAGCACCACCAACGTCGGCGAATCCGCTGGCCACTCTGCGATCGCATCGGGCGCCGTGCATTGGCTTTGGACCCCGTGCACGGCCAAATGCTGCGACAGTTGCCGCAGGACCTCGTCGTTCGAACCCAAGAGCCAGAGTCGCTTGCCTGCGGTGCGTTTCGCCAGCATTCGCCAACCCGGTGCGTTCTCGAGGCGAAGTGCGCGGCGGCAGATCTCGCGGTAAACCCGTGTATCGTCCTCCGCTTTCGCGGTTCGACTCGCCGCGGGCGTCGGGCGCGAGTTGGCGAGCTTCTCGACCCGTTCCGACGCGGCCATCAGTCGTGCCATCGGCAGCCGGCCCGAATCGAGTGCGGCGCGGATGCCGGCGCGGGCTTCCTCGACGCCCTCCAACGCGAAGCAATAGAGCAGCAGATCACAGCCGGCGAGCAAGGCGCGCACGGCGGCTTCGCCACGGCCGAAAACGCCGGCCACACCTTCCATCTCCATGGCATCGGTGATCGCGACGCCGCGGAATCCAAGCTCGTCGCGCAAGAGATGCGTGGTCACACGCGCCGAGAGCGTCGCCGGCAAATCGCCATCGCCGAGCTCGGGGCACGCGAGGTGCGCCACCATGACCGCCGGCGCAACGCCCAGCAGCCCGCGGAATGGCACGAGCTCGACCCGGTCGAGCCGGTCGCGCCCGTGCGCGAGCACGGGCAGCGCGAGATGCGAGTCCACATCCGTGTCCCCGTGGCCGGGAAAGTGCTTGAGGCACGAGAGCACTCCGGCATCCTCGAGCCCGGCCCGTGCCGCGCCGGCGTAGTCGCGCACGAGATCCGCGGTGTCGCCGAAGGCGCGCACACCGATGACGGGATTGCGCGGGTTGTCGTTGACGTCGCAGACCGGAGAGAAATCCCAATCGATGCCGAGATCGCGCAGTCTCGCGCCGTAGCGGGCGTAGACGCCGCGAACTTCTGCGGGCGATGCGGCCCAAGCGAGGCTCCGTGCGCTCGGCGGCACGGGAAAGAGATGCGACGTCTGGGTGACGAAGCCGCCTTCTTCGTCGGCGGCGATCAGGATCGGTCGATCCCCACCCCATGCACGCAATCGCGCCACCGCGGCGCGCGCCGCCTCGAGATCGCCGGGCAAGTGGCGGCGGAACAGGATGATGCCTGCGGGCTGGAAGTCGTCGAACCAGTCGCGCGAACCTTGGAGCCAATCATCGGGGGGCGCGACCATGAGGATTCGGCCGATGCGTGCATCGACATCCACTCCCTTCCCCTCCCAGATTCAAGGCTCGATCTTGCCCAGCTTCCGCAGGGCATCCTTGGGCAGGAGGCCGGAGGCCGGCAGGCGCTCCAGCACCGTGCGCCAGTTCGGGTCCTGGGCATAGACGCGCGCCAAGAGCGGTTTGGCCTCGTCCACGCGCCCCGCTCCCGCGAGCGTCACCGCGTGCCAGAAGAGCATCTCGGCATTCCCCGGCGCCAGTCGTTCGGCGGCGCCGTACTCGCTCTGCGCACGCTCGAAGTCGTCTTGCTCCATCGCCAAATCGCCGGCGTTCATGTGCGCGTAGGCGCGGTGTAGCTGCAGCAAGCGCGAGAGCTCCTGCACCGGCTCGGGATGGTCGTCGATGCGAAGGTCCACGATGCGGTCTTCCCACGGCCGGCCCGTCGGGTTCGCGCGCACGACCAACAGTGCCGCCGATTGCTTGCCGCGAATGTCTCCGCCTTCGGCCTGCGCTGCCTCGAGCGCCGCCAACATCCGTTGCGCCAGATCGCCGGACGCAGTCCGATACGCCTTCGCCATGGCGCCCCAGACCGTGTCGCGCAGCATCAAGTTGGCTTGGACGGAGAAGCCCGCACCCGTCGCGTGCCCGGCTTCCGCGATGCAGCGCTTGCCGGTGTGAACGGCCACGCGGCCTTGGGCGTCGACGATCGCCACCTGCCGCAGCTCGCGATCCGCATCCGTGGCCAGCAAGCCGCTCAACGTTTCTTCGGCCGACTTCCCGGCGCGCAGCAGCTCGAGGGCTAAGGGCCCGTAACGTACGTCGACGAGCGATTGTGTCGCCACGGCGCCGACGCCGGCTTCGGCCCACGGGACGACGGGTCCGACGGAGAACCAATGGGACTGCACCGCCACACCGATCTCGCCGGTCACGGAATCGCGCGCGACGATGGAATACGTGTGCACCAGTCGGTCGCGGGCAGAGGATGTGGACACCGCGGCCGCGAGCAGCGCGCCGCAAATGGCGAGTCGGGCGGCGGCCTCCGCCATCATGTCAGGATCCGTTCTGGCCGACGGCCTTGGCAGCCGGCGTCTCGCCGTTTTCGCCTGGCTGCACCGCCGGTCGCACCATGGCGAGAGCGTTGGCGAACTCGCCGTCCTGCATCTCGCGCAGGTAGGTGTACCCGCGCAACCCCTGGTCGTAGCGGCTGATGAGAAGCGCCGCCTCCTCGAGCGTCAGGCGTCCCTCGCGCACCGCGTGCTCGGTGGCCTGGCGCATCTTCTCCACCAGGTCGTGCTTGCGGAACTCGACGTACCCGAGCACGTCGGTCACGGTGTCGCCTTCGACCACGTGATCGACCCGGTACCCGGTCTCGTCGAGCGACACGTGCACGGTGTTGGTGTCGCCGAACAAATTGTGCAGATCGCCCAAGATCTCCTGGTAAGCGCCGATGAGGAACGTCGCCAAGTAGTAGCGCTCGCCGTTCGCCGGGTGCAGCTCGAGGCAGTTCTTGACGTCACGCAGGTCGATGAACTGGTCCATCTTGCCATCGGAGTCGCAGGTGAGATCGGCGATGACGCCGCGCCGCGTCGGGCGCTCGTGCAAGCGATGGATCGGAATCGTCGGGAACAGCTGCTTCACCGCCCAGTGGTCCGGGGCCGATTGAAAGACGGAGAAGTTGCCGTAGTAGGTGTCGGCGAGCCCCTTTTCGAGTCCTTCGAGATCGTCGGGCACATAATCCAGGTCGCGGATGATCTTGAGGATCGCCTCGCACGTGCCCCAGAACAGCTGCTCCACCCGCGCGCGCTCTTGCAGATCCAGCAACCCCATGTTGAACAGGCCCGTGGCCTCTTCCTTGAGCTGCAAGGCGTCGTGGTACGTCTCCTGGAAGTTCTTGCGCGACACCGAGCGCCATGTCTCCGCCAGGCTCTGGATGACGCTGTGATCTTCACGCGTTTCGGCCTCGCGCGGCGCCACCTGACCAGGCAGCAGGCAATCGACGTCGAGGATGTCGAACACGAGCACTGAATGGTGCGCCACCAACGCGCGGCCCGATTCGCTCACGATGTCCGGGTGCGCCACTTGGTACTCGTCGCACGCCTGCTGGATGGCGGCGACGACATCGTTGGCATACTCCTGCATCGTGTAGTTGACCGACGACGTCCAGCTGGTGGAGGAGCCGTCGTAGTCGACGCCCAGCCCGCCACCGACATCGATGAAGCGCATGCCGGCCCCGGCGCGCGCCAGCTCGACGAAGACGCGCGAGGCCTCGCGCATCGCGTCCTTGATCGCGCGCACCGCCGAAATCTGCGAGCCGATGTGGAAATGCATGAGCTCGAGGCAATCGAGCATGCCTTGTTCGCGCAGCCGATCCACCAGCATGACCATTTCCGTCGCGGTGAGGCCGAACTTGGAGCGGTCGCCGGTCGATTCCATCCACTTGCCGGCACCGCGCGTGGTGAGCTTGGCGCGCACACCGATCTTGGGGCGAATTCCCAGCCGTGCCGCGATGGCGAGCAGCCGGTCGAGCTCGCGGTAACGATCGATGACGATGATCGGATGTCGCCCGAGCTTCTGCGCCAGCAGCGCCGTTTCCATGTACTCGACGTCCTTGTAACCGTTGAGCACGAGGAGCGCTTCCGGAGTGTCGAGCAGCGGCAAGGCCGCCAGCAGCTCCGGCTTCGACCCGCACTCCAACCCCAGGTTGTACGGCTTGCCGAAGCGCACCAGCTCTTCGACCACCTGGCGCTGCTGATTCACCTTGATCGGGTAGACGCCGCGATAACGCCCTTGGTAACCATAGTCGCGGATGGCGCTGTCGAAACAACCGACGAGCGTACGCACGCGGCTGCGCAGGATGTCGGAGAAACGGATCAAGAGCGGCATGCCGAGTCCGCGCCGCTGCAGGTCGCCGACGAGATCGTAGAGGTCGATCTTCGCCGCACCCGGGCCGTCGGGGGTCACCTCGATGTGACCGGTCTCGCCGATGCGGAAGTAACCGGCCCCCCAGCCCTCGATGTTGTAGAGCTCGGCGGAATCCCCGAGCGTCCAGGGGCGGATCTCGCTGCGCGTGCTCGTTTCCTTCAATTCGAGTGCCTCCGACAAGCCGCTCTTTAGCCCAGATTGAGTGTGAACTTCCGCGGCGAGCTTAGCAGATCCGGCGCGCTGGCGCGCCGTTTGTTTCGACGCGCACGGTCTCAGGGCACGAGATCGACGCGCCCCCAGAGCAACGGGTTCTCGAGCGGCTGCGTCGAGCTGCCGCCGGCCCATGCCCACTCGCGCTTGTCCCGCTTTTTCGCCGCGGGTAGTTGCACGATCGCGTTCAGCGCCAGGTTGCCGCCGGCGGCGACATCGATCGGCAGCACCGCTTCGAGCACCAGTGCCGAATCCGTCCAGCGCACCTGGCAACTCTCGACCGGCGCACCGGGCTCCGGCAGGATCGGATAGAGCTGCAAGCCGTCTCGGGTGACACGCGCTTCCCACACCCGCTGGCCCTTCTGGAGGCGCGGCACGGCCTCGCCCGGCGGACCGCACATCAGAGTGAGAAGCGTCTTCCCGGTCTCGGTTGCCGTCCGTTTGATTGGCCACTCGGCTCGGACATATAGACCGGCATCACACCAGCCGAGGCGCAGCTCCGGCACGGGTTCGGCCTTCGACGCGGGGCTCGCGATCTCCGGGCGCAGCGGCAGCGACACCATCGCCTCCCACTCCGAGGGCGTGCGTGGCGGTAGCGCCAACCGCTGCAATCGCACCCGTGGCGGCACCGGCAGGAACGAGTCGTCGTCGCGGAGCTCGGCGAGCGGAAGGCAGTAGATCTCGCGCTGTTCGTTGGCGAACAGAACGTTGCCGTCGTCGAAGCTGATGCCCTCGCACTGGCGTCCTTCGATCAGCACGCGGTGGCTCGGTGCACGCAAGAAATTGCCTTCCCCCGGCGCCGGCTCGAACAGATGGATGTACTGATAGGAAAGGATCGCCAGCATTCTTCCGTCGGCGGACATGTCGGCCGCGGTCACCGGACTGCCGATCTCGGTGTCGCCGAGCCACACCGCGGCCCCCGGTTTGTCGCCCGCCTTCGGCAAGCGGTAGAGAGCGGTGCGCGTGTCGCTGCGATGCTTGGTCAGCACGTAGAGCTCGCCCGCATGCCAGAACATGGCCTCGCAATCGAAGTTGAGCGCATCGATGTCGGGAAAGCCACGCTGTTGCGGAAAATAGAAATGGATGCGGTGCAACAGCGGAATCTCGAGGATGGCATCGCCTTTCGCGCGCGGGTCGGGTTCGTCGATGACGTAGACGACGAGATCACGTCTCTCGTTCTTGTTGTTGCCGAAATCGCCGATGTAGAGATGCCCCGAATCGTCGGTGGCGATATCCTCCCAGTCGACGTTGCGCGCCCCCGGAAGACGGACTTCGCGCAGCAGCCGTCCGCTGCGATCGAGGGCGAACAGACGCGCGACATCCCCGGAGTCGTTGTGGACCCACAGCACTCCGGCGTGCCGGCGGCTGCTCACGAGGCCGGAGCATTCGTCGATAGCGCGGGATTCGATCCGGGCGCAAGGTCGCCAGGAAAGGGGTTCCCCCACGGGTTCGCCGGCGAGCAGGAGGAGCAGAAGCCCAACCTGGATTGGTGAACGCAACACTCTCCTCAGGGTTGAGGGCCTTTTGCTTCCCACCCTCGTTCGCTGGCATGCTACCGCAGGAAGACATGGCGACAAAGATTTCGACGGTGGCCTTCGGCGCCCACACCCCCATCGCCACAGGCTCGCCACCACACCGCGACCGGCCACCGGGACGCAGCACACCGCGCGCCAATCTCGCCCGTTCCCAGATGCCGGCGCGCTGCACACGAGTGGCGTGCTCGCATCGTCTCGCTGTTCTGGTGGTGAGCAACTTCGATTCCAGACTCGCCGTCTGGCGTCGCTTGGAGGTCGGCCCGGTGATCGGTCCGCTTCCCTCTGGACGTGCTTGGCCTCCGAACTCCATTCTCTCCGCACCGCATCGTCGAAGCATGCGAGTCAGAGACTCTGGCGTGCACTGAGGAGGCCGCGTGGATTGCGCCGACGAGAGCTCCCGGAACCCGACGCCTTGGACGCGACGCCAGTTGCTGGCGCTCGGCGCGGCTTTGCCGGCGGGCACGATACTGGCGCGATTCGCCATGGCTCAAGGGTTCACCGAGGCACCCATTGCCCCGCCCGAAGCAAGGGGGAACCTCGACCATCGTTTCTGGCGGGATCTCCTCGAGGACTTTCCTCTCGAACCGAACGAGCGTTACTTCGCGACCGCCGACCTTGGCATCCAGCCCCTGCAGACGCTGGATCGGATGCATCGTGTGGCGACGGAGCTGGCCGCGCACGCGGCGAGCGTGCAGTCGGATCACGTCGAGACGGCCCGAGCGGCCACGGCGCGCTTCTTTGGCGCCGAAACCCACGAGATCGCGCTGCTGCACGACGCGACCGAGGCCATGGCCACACTCGCCGAGGCGTTGCCGTTGGACCCGGGCGCCGTGGTCGCGATCTCGACGGACGAGCCCCCATCCACGCTCACACCTTGGGTGTCGCTGGCTCGCGTGGGTCGGATTCGACTACAGCCCTATGCACCGGACGCGGGCGGCTCGGCCTGCAAGCGCGCACTTCAGGGCGCATCTGCGCTTGTCGTCTCCCACGTGTCGCCGGCAACGGGAGAGATCCTGCCGCTGCAGGAGATCTGCACCGCGGCGCACGCGAGCAAAGCCCTCGTCATCGTCAACGGCTCGCATGCGGCCGGGATCGTTCCCTTCGCCTTGCGCGACCTCGAGGTCGATGCCTACATCGCCGCGGGCAGCGGGTTCTTGCTCGGGCCGCAGGGCACGGCCATTCTCTACGCGCGCGCGTCGCTCTTGTCGCGACTCGCGCCGCGCTATCGTCCGGTAGAGAACATCCGCGACGCGGGCACACCGACCACACGCGGCATCGAGGCCGCACGCGTTCTCGAAACGCAAGCGCTCTCCCCCGGCCTCGCCGCCGGCCTGGCCGCATCGCTCGAATGGCTCGGTGGACTCGGCATTGAAGTCGTGCGCGAGCACGCCACCATCCTGTCGCGAACCCTCTTCGACGGCATCATCAGCATCAACGGCATCGAGCCCCTCGGCACGGCAGCGACCGTAGCGGCGGTCCCCATTCTCTGCATCCGCATCCCCAAGCGCCCATACACGCAAGTCGCCGAATGGCTCCAATCCGAGCTATCCGTGCGCGTCCACCCCGTCTCCACCCCAGGCCTCAACTGCGTCCGCGCCTCCACCCACGTAATCAATCGCAAAACCGACATAGACCCCCTAATCGAAGGCCTCCGCCGCCTAGCCCTCGAATAACTCCTGTTTGTCGGATCCACGTCTTGCCTGCGACGCAGCCCGCGCGGCGGGTGGATCCCCGCGCGCGAGTTACGAAGGGCGGCCGAGGTTCCTCGCGATCGAAGTCAGCGCCAGTTCCGCCCGGAGTGGTCTGAAGCGCGCGGGGATCCACCCGCCGCGCGGGCGTCATACGATCTCAAAACTTGATCGTAGGCAGCTTCCGCTTCTGCGCAGCCAAAGCAGAAAGTTGCGCCGCCACCGCCGCCGCGAGAGAGTTGAACGCCCCCGCCGCTTCGCTCTCCGGGGAAGCCGCAACGATGGGTCGCCCAGCATCGCCAGCCGCGCGAATATCCGGCAGGATCGGAATCTCGCCCAAGAACGCCAGATCGAAGCGCTCGGCCGCGCGCCGTCCGCCACCGCTCCCGAAGATCGCCTCGCGATGACCGCACTGGGGACAGGCGAAGGAGCTCATGTTCTCCACGATGCCGAGAATCGGAACCTTCACTTCCTGGAACATGCGAATGGCGCGAAACACGTCTTCCAGTGCCACGTCCTGCGGCGTGGTGACGACCACCGCGCCGGAAAGTGGCGCCGTCTGCGTCAAGGTCAGCTGCGCGTCTCCGGTGCCCGGCGGCAGGTCGACGATGAGGTAATCGAGCTCACCCCAGGCGACGTTGCGCAAGAACTCGGTCACGATCTTGTGCACCATCGGACCGCGCCAGATCACGGGTGCATCCGGCGGTGCGACGAAGCCGATCGACATCATCTTCATCCCGTGCGCGATTACCGGCAACAGTTGGGTGCCTTGCTGACCCGGCGGCCGCTCGTGCGTGCCCATCATGATGGGAATGCTGGGACCATAGATGTCGGCATCGAGGAGACCCGTGACCGCGCCTTGGGCCTTGAGCGCCAGCGCCAGGTTCACGGCCACGGTGGACTTGCCGACGCCGCCCTTGCCGCTCGCGACGGCGACGAGGTTCTTGATGCCCTGCAGCGTGTCTTCACGCGGTCCGGGAACGGCACCGATCTTCAACGTGGTCTTGATCTGCACCTGCTCCACGCCCGGGAGCCGTTTCAGTACCTCGCGCGCCTGCTCCTCCATCGCGGCCTTCCACGCCGCGGCCGGTGTGGGCAGCTCGAAGGTCACGGCGAGCTCCGCCCCGGTCGTCTTCACGTCTTTGACGAAGCCGAGCGTCACGATATCGCGGCCCAGGTCTGGATGCCGGACCTGGCCGAGGGCCTGGAACACGCGGTCATTGTTGGGTGCGTCGGGCACGTGGAACCGTCCGTTCGGTTGGGATCCTGAGTGACCCTACCCGCCGAAATGCAGAGGGTCAAGGGCACCCGGCGGAATCCCTCGCTGGACGCGGTTCCCACCTCGCGCACCCGAGCTTGCATGCGTTAGAGTCCCGAAACGTTTGCGCGCAAATGTACGTCCGTTCAGCCTCTGCGCTTGGCGAGAATCCTCTGTGGCTCGCCACGTGACACCAAAGCGTCAAGGAGCGCGTTCATGCACGGGTTCTTGCCACGCGGTCGATGGGCTGTTCTATCACTGTCGCTCGCATGCTTCGCACTCGCACCGCCGGTGCGTGCACAACAGCACGGCGATGCCGCGCTCCAATTCGCTTCCGAGACCTGGGGGGCGACCTTCTTCAATCCGGGTGGCACCTACGATCCGGCGATCCCGCCGCCCGAGGTGGTGCTGGGCTTTCCCGTCGGCAGTCGGCCGGCGCGCTTCGACGAGATCCGCCGCTACTTCGAAGCCCTCGACGCCGCTTCGCCCCGGGTGATGTTGTTCCCCCACGCGCGCACGCACGAAGGCCGTGAATTGTTCTATCTCGTCATCGGCAGCGAAGGCCGCATGCAAGCAGAGGCTCTGGCGGCGTTGCGAGAGCGCCTGGCGCGGTTCGCCGATCCGCGCCAGGAGGGGCCCGACGCACCTGCGCCCGACCTGCCCGCCGTCGCCTGGATGGGATATTCGATCCACGGCGACGAGCTTTCCGGCTGCGATGCGGCGCTGCAAGTCGCCTATCAGATGGCCGCCGGGACCGATGCAGTGACGCGCGCGCTGCGCGATTCGCTCGTCGTCCTCATCGATCCGAGCGAGAACCCCGACGGGCGCGAGCGCTACCTGGCGCAGATGCGGGCCGCGAATGGCGGCGTGCCGAATCCCGACGACCAGAGCCTGCAGCATCGCGGCTTCTGGCCGTGGGGACGCGGCAATCATTATCTCTTCGACATCAATCGCGACTGGTTCACGCTCGTGCACCCGGAAACCCGCGGGCGCGTGCAGACCATTCTGAGCTGGCACCCGCAGTTGGTGGTGGATGCGCACGAGATGGGCGGCGACGACACCTTCTTGTTCTCGCCGCCGCGTGCGCCCTTCAACCCGCACTTGCCCGCGAGCATTCATCGCTGGTGGGATGTGTTCGCGAGCGACCAGGCGGCGGCGTTCGATCGCCGCGGCTGGAGCCATTACACGCGTGAGTGGAACGAAGAGTTCTTCCCGGGCTACGGCAGCTCGTGGGCAATGTACTCGGGCAGCATCGGCATCCTCTACGAACAGGCGTCGACCGACGGCAGCGTGCTGCGCCAGCCCGATGGCGGCACCCTTTCCTATCGTGATGCGGTGCAGCATCAGTTCCAGAGCTCGCTCGCCAACCTCGAGACCGCCATGCTCCACCGCGGCGCCATCCTGCGCGACTACCGCGCCGGCCGCCGGCATGCAGTCGAGAACGGCAAACGTGGCCCGCTGCGTGCTTTCGTCTACGTTCCCGGCAGCGCGCCCGATCGCGCTTTGCATCTGACGCGCACGCTCACGGCCCAGGGCATCGAGGTGCAACGTGCCACCGCTGCGCTGACACTGAGTGGCGCCAACGACTACTGGGGGGGCAGCTGGCGGCGCAAGGAGCTGCCGGTCGGCACCTATGTCGTTCTGCTCGATCAACCTCTGGGTCCTCTCGCGCGCAACCTGTTCGAGTTTCACATCGCCATGCCCGACAGCTTCTTGCGCGAGGAACGCGATTACCTCGAACGCGGCAAGGGGACGCGTCTCTACGAAGTGACGTCCTGGTCCATGCCGCTCGCGTACGGGCTTGAAACCTATTGGACAGCAGAGACCCCGCGTGGCGCGTTGGAGCCGGTGGGATCCGACCCGGCACTTGCGGAAGCGGCTGCGCCGCCGCACACGCGGCCGCCGTCCTATGCCTATGTCATCGACGGCAGCGCCGATGCTTCGATGAGCGCCGTTTCAGCTCTGCTGTCGCGTGGATTTGCCGTCCGCGTCGCTCTCGAAGACTTCCGTCTCGGCGGACGCACTTTCCCGCGCGGCAGCGCACTGTTGCGCGTCCACGCCAACCCGGATTCGTTGCATGCCGTGATCCCGCAAGTCGAACGCTCGACAGGCGTGCGGATCGACGCCACCGACAGCGCCCGTGCGCAAAGCGGCCCCGACCTCGGGGGCAATCTCTTCGCCGGCCTCGCGCCGCCACGACTCGCCCTGCTCTGCGGCAACCCGGTCTCGTTCACTTCGTACGGCGCGCTCTGGCATCTGTTCGATCACGACTTGCGGATGCGCGTCTCGTCTCTGGATGTGCAAGGCATGGAAGACTTCGATCTGTCCAAGTACAACGTGATCGTCATGCCCGACGCATCCGGGGGCGGCTCCGCTTATTCCCGCGCCCTCGGCCCTGCCGGCGTCGACAACCTGCGCACGTGGGTCCAGGCGGGAGGCACGCTCGTCACCATCGGCGCCGGGACCGCCTTCGCCACCGACAGCACTCAGGCGCTGTCCAAGGTGCGCCAGCGTCACGACGTCTTGGGCAAACATGCACCGCTCTTGTCGCGGCAGCCCTTGCCCGAGGGCCTGCGCATGGACGCCTTGGGCGATGCGCCTGCTCTCCCCGTCATGGCTTCCATGCCGGTGCTGGGTGTGGGAGCGCGGCGCTTCGTCGAGCAGGTGCGTCCTCCGGGTGTGCGCATCGTCGTCGAGCCGGAGCGGAAAACCGACAAGAAGCCGACGGCAGAGAAGGAGCAGCCTGCGCCCTACGACTTGTCGCGCGCCGACGCGCGCCTGCGGCTCTTCCGGCCGCGAGGCACCATCGTACGCGCCGACATCGACGTCGATCATTGGCTGACCGGCGGAGTGGCGTCGCGTTTGCCCGTCCTCGCCAACAACGACATGGCGCTCATCGCCCGGGATCCGGTGCGCGTGGCTGCACGTTTTGCCGAGACCGACAGCCTGCACCTGTCCGGACTGCTGTGGCCGGAAGCCGCCAGCCGGTTGGCCCGGACTGCGGTTCTCACACGCGAATCTCTCGGCAAGGGCCAGATCATCCTGTTCGCCATCGACCCAACGCTCCGTCGCGCCATGCGAGGCAGCGAGAGGCTGATGTTGAACGCGGTCCTTCTCGGACCCGGTGCCGGCACCTCGCGCCCGGCGCCGTGGTGATTGCACGCCGCGCAACCTCCCGCCATTGCCTACGCCCCAAAGCAAACCGGCCCCGGTGGTTTCCCACCGGGGCCGATCGATTGCTGCAGCTTCGATGGAATCAGAAGCTGTAGGTCGCCGACACCATGCCGAACAGCGAATCGTCGCTGCCGAGCAGGTCGGTGCCGCTGGTCACGACCGACGGATCGATGTAACCGTCGAGCTTGAAGTTGCTGAACGTGAAGCCGAGACCCGTGTGCCAAGCGAAGCTGAGCTCGGCAGTCTGCGACTCGTCGGTCGGAGACCCAGGCGTCTCCGCCTTCTCGTTGGCGATCGCATAGCGCGAGACGACCGCACCGCGCCACTGCAGCCACGAGGCGATCTCGACTTCGGCAGCCACGTTCATCCCCGGGATCACGTAGGCAGTGCCCGTGGTCTCGGTCGTGCCCGTCGTGTTGCTCACGTTCGTGTACTCGAACTGCCCGTACATCGCGACGCTGGTGCGTTCGGTCGGCGTGTAGCACGGGCCCACACCCACGACGAAGGCCAGGCCGGAGTCGTCGATCTCGGCGGTGGTGGTCGCGGTGACGACGTCGGTTCCGCCGGTCACGTACGAGAACATCCCGAGCCAGCCGACCTGCAGGTCTTCGCTCTCCTCGATTGCCGTCTTGCGGGCAGAGACCGAGAAGCCGACCGGGGACGACTCGTTGCGGTCAGTTGCACTCGTCTGTTCTTCGCTTGTGGCGAAGCTGACTTCGGCGGACAGATCGACGTTGCGCATGGTCGTGCCGAACACGACGTTGACGCTGGTGACGTCGCTGTTGTTACTGTCGCCGACCGGATCGTCCTGTGCACGGCCGACCGAGAGACGCAAACCCCAAGGGCTCGCGCCACCCTGCCAGCCGAACAGCACGTCGAACCATTCGAAGGGACCGTCGACCGGACCGGCTCCGATGAACCCGTTGAAGTCGTCTTGGCCGTTCTGGCCGATGTTCTCGAAGTCCCCGACGGTGAAGAACGCATCCGGGATCGAACCCAGGAAGTTGCTCCGGTGCGTGAAGGCACCGAAGACCATGCGCTCGCCTCCGAACACGATGCCACCAGAACCTGAGGTGTTGCTGGTGCCAAAGTCGAAGTTCACCATGCGGTTGTAGTCGACGACACGCTGAGGCAAGAAGAAGATCTCGTCAGCGTCCTTGATGAACAGGTTCCCCCCCAACGACGAGCGCCGAGCCGCAAAGCCTGGGCTCGCCAGGGAGATCAGAACCAGACACAGTAGGGAAAGTCGCATAAAGCGGCTGAGCATCTCGTCCTCCGTCGAAACGTTAGAGCCTCCCGGGCCGGGATCCTCGAGCCGATGGGGCCCGTGGCGGCGGCGATGATCCACGGGAGAGTCAAGCCTGTCAACGGCATTCGGGGTGGGGCTGCGTGGAAAGAGTGCGAAATCGCTTGAAAACGCTTTGCAATGTGACTGAAATCACGTGAGTTGCACGCTTCGCGCGCGAAAGCGAATTTCTCGCGCGCGTCGAGGGGAAGGCCACCAGACACCAAGTCTGGAGGCCTCATGAGCCTCGCGACCGCTCCAGACTTGGGGTTGCCGCCGACCGCCAAAGATGAAACGAGGGGGGATTTGGGATGCAGGACGAAGCATCGCTTCGCGTCACGATGATGCCGCGCGATACGAACGTGCACGGGACCATTTTCGGCGGCATCATCCTCAGTTACATCGATCAGGCTGGTGCCGTGCACACGCGCAAGGTGGGCTGCGCCAACGTCGTGACCGTGGCCATGGACGGAATCGTCTTCCTCCAACCCGTTTACGTCGGCGACGTCGTCAGCTTTCGCACCACGACGAAACATCTCGGCCGCACCTCGGTGCGGGTTCGGGTCATCGTCGACGCCTGGCGGTACACGGACAACACCGAGGTCACGGTCACCGAGGCCGAGGTGGTGTACGTCAACGTGGACGCATCGCGCCAGCCGGTCCCCATTCCGCGGTGAAGCGGGCATGACCGGCGACGCGCACGGCCGAGATGCCCCGGATTCGCAGCGCCGCGGGGGCTGCCTCGTTTCCGCTTGGATCCGCTATAATGCTCCGGCCTGCCGCGCGATGGCCATGGAGTCAAAGCGGATGCCGCACAGCGTGCCGAACAGCCCGATTCTGCGCTCGTCCACTCGAGCCACCCTGCTGGTCCTCCTGCTCGTCGTCGGATTTGCCCTCGTCGTCGCTCGCTCGAGCGTGGCCGAGCCGGCCGCGATCGAAAGTGCTCCCGACGAATCGCACTGGATCCCCGGGCGCATGCGCATCAAGTTCCGCACTGCGCTCGACGCGCGCACGAAGGCTTCGCCGAGCCTGCAGATGCTCCTGGGTGATGCGCTCCTCGGCGCACGTCCGCTGCTCCGCCGTCCGGTCGCAGGCCCGCAGCCAGGCGGTCTCGAGCGCCTGTTCGAGCTCACGCTTCCCGTCGATGCCGACGTGCCGCGTCTGGCCGCCAAGTTGTCGCGGCTCGCCGAGGTCGAGTACGCCGAACCGGTGTTCGAGCACAGCATCGTCGGCGACGCCGAACCGGAGCGTCCCCCTGGCATCGACGCGGTGCCGAACGATCCCCAATACCCCACGGTCAACCAGGCCTACTTGACGCCGATGCAAGTCGAGCTCGCATGGAACGTGGTGAAGGGACAGGACACGGACCCGATCGTCTGCATCATCGATGGCGGCACCGACTGGCAGCACGAAGATCTCATGGCGAACATGTGGGTCAACCCGGGTGAAATCGCCGGCAACGCCCTCGACGACGAGCTCAACGGCTTCGTCGACGACGTGCATGGCTGGGATTTCCGCGAGAACGACGGCAATCCGCGCGGGAACTGGGCTGCGACACCGAGCAATTCCAACCACGGGACGCACACCGCCGGCCTGATGGCCGCGGTGACGGACAATGGCGTGGGAATCGCATGCGCCAGCTGGAATCCGCGCTTGATGGCGGTCAACGCCTCGTCGACAGCGGACAACTCGATCGGCTATGGCTACGAGGGCATCGTGTACGCCGCCGACAACGGCGCCGACATCGTCAGCTTGTCGTGGGGCGGGTTCGACACCTCGCAGGCAGAGCAAGACATCATCGACTACGCGGTCGCCCAGGGTGTTCTCGTCATCGCAGCGGCGGGAAACAACAACGCCACCCGACCGTTCTATCCGGCGGCGTATCGCGACGTCATCGCCGTCGCCAACGTCTGGGGCTCGGGCCCCAGCGTCGATCAGCGCTACAGCACCGGCAGCGGCTCCAACTATGGCGGCTGGATCGACGTCGCGGCCGCGGGAACAGCCGTCTACAGCACACACGATTTCAATTCGACCAACGTCTACGGCACCTCGACCGGCACGTCCATGTCGGCTCCCGTGGCGGCAGGTGTCGCGGCTCTGATCAAGGCCTTGCACCCGAGCTGGGGGCCGCTCGCGGTCGGCGAGCAGCTGCGCGTGAGCTGCGACAACATCAACGCGCAGAACCCGAGCGCAGTCGATCTTCTCGGCAGAGGCCGTGTCAACGCCTTCCGCGCCGTGACCGTTTCCTCTCCCGCGGTGCGTTTGGTCGCTTGGACTCTGCACGACGCCAACGCCAACGGCGAGCTGAACCAGGGGGAAAGCGTCACGGTGTCGATCGACGCGCGCAACTACCTCGCCAACGTCACCAACCTTGTGTTGACCTTGTCGTCGCCCTCGCCGCACGTCACCGTGGTGGATGGCAGCGAGAATCTCGGCGCGCTGGCGACCGACGGCACGGCGAGTGTCGCCAATGCATTCAGCTTCACGGTGAGCCCGAGCGCGCCGCCGGGATCGCTTCTCGACTTGCGCGTCGACATGAGCGGGACGGGCTACGCCGATTTCCAGTGGCTACCCATCCTGCTCGAGCCGGCGGTCGAGACCCACGATGTCAACAATCTGCGCGTGTCGTTCACGAGCAGCGGCAACATCGGCTGGATCGGCTTCCCCGGGGGCCAAGGGGACACGGGCCAAGGCTTCAGCTTCCAGGGCGGGCCGAACGTCCTGTTCGAAGGCGCGCTCATGATCGGCCAGAGTGCAGGCGCGCTCTCGGATGCCGCGCGCGCCTCGAGCGAGCATACCGACTTCGCCGTTGCCAACAACGTGCCGCCGAGCCGCAGCACGCCGGGAACGCAAGCCGATCAGGAGATCGTCATCCCGTCCGCGGACACCGTCAACTTCAGCACTCCGCTCGGTGTCCACGTCGACATGACCAGCTTCGCTTTCTCCGATCCGCCCAACGACGATTTCGTCCTCGTCGGTTACGAGATCACCAACACCGCCAATGACAACTTTTCCGGCCTGCGCGTCGGACTGTTCTTCGACTGGGACATCGATGCGGACGGATACGCGCAGAACAACGCCGGCTGGGATGCCGAGCGCCGACTCGGATATGCCTGGAACAGCGCCAACTCCAGCCTGCCCTATTGCGGGGTCATGGTGTTCGGCGGTCCCGACCCGGGATACAGCGCCATCCGCAACGATGGCATCGGCCAACCCATCAACCTCTACAGCGGCGGATTGAGCAAGGGCGAGAAATGGATCCTTTTGAACGGCGGCACCGGCATCCATTCCGTCGGTCCGACCGATATCAGCAATTGTCTCAGCACCGGGCCGTTCGACCTGGCCGTGGGTGACAGTCTGGAAGTCTGGTTCGGGCTGGTCGCCGGGACCGACCTCGCCGACCTGCAATGGAACGCCGACCGCGCGCTCACCGCCTTCGGCGACACCATCCAGACGGGCATCGAGGATCCGCTGCCGGAGCAGTCGGGGTTGCCGGCTCGGCGGCTCCTGCTTGCGCGCGCCGTTCCGAACCCGTTCAGCCCGAGCACCAAGCTCGCGGTGTCAGTGGATCGCCGCCGACACATCCACCTGGCGCTCTTCGACGTGCGCGGCCGATTGGTGCGCACGCTCGCGGATGGGGTCCAGCCCGCGGGCCTGTTCCAAACCGGCTGGGATGGGCGCGACGCGAACGGGGATCCCGCACCTGCCGGCGTCTACATGCTGACATTGCGCTCCGAGATGGAGCGCCAGGTGCAGCGGCTCGTTCTCACGCACTGAACACGTGACAGCGGCAGAATACTGAAACCGACGCCGTCGACCTTGGGCGCTGACCCGAACTGGATGCTCGCGCCTGCGGTGTCAGCCATATCTCGCTGCCACGCCTAGGCAACCGCGCCTGGTCCTGGTGCTCGCTTGACTCGTGGCCGTCGAGTCGCGCAAATTCGGCCAGCCCCGTTCCCGATCCGCGTCGCGCGCTGGTCACGAAAGCTCTGAACCGTGGCGTCAGGAGCCGAGGAGTTGAGTCCGTCATGAGACCCGAGTTCCGCAACGAGCCGTTCACCGACTTCAAGGTTCCCGCGAACGCCAGCGCCTTCAAAGCCGCACTGGACGAGGTCCGCAGCCAGTTCGGCCGGACCTACCCGCTCTGGATCGACGGCCGCGAAGTGAACGCCAAGACCACCTTCGACTCCATCGACCCGGCGCGACCGGACGTGGTGCTGGGGCGCTTCCAGCAAGGCGAGACGCAGCACGCCGAGCAGGCGGTCGAGGCCGCTGCGCGCGCTTTCGCCACCTGGCAACACGAGCCGGCCGAGAAACGCGCCGCAGTCCTGTTCGCGGCCGCAGACGAGATGCGCCAGCGCAAGCACTGGTTCTCGGCCTGGCTGGTCTTCGAGGTCGGCAAGAGCTGGGCGGAAGCCGACGCGGATACGGCCGAGGCCATCGATTTCCTCGAGTTCTACGGCCGCGAGATGTTGCGCTATGCCGCGAAGCAGCCGCTCACACCGGCTGCGGGAGAAGACAACGAGCTCGTCTACATCCCGCTCGGCGTCGGTGCCGTGATCCCGCCGTGGAACTTTCCCAACGCGATCCTGACCGGCATGACCGGTGCCGCGCTGGTGACGGGCAACACCGTGGTGCTCAAACCTTCGAGCGATGCCCCCGTGATCGCCTGGCACGTGGTGCAGTTGTTGCACGCCGCGGGTCTGCCCAACGGTGCGCTCAACTTCGTCACCGGGCCTGGTAGCAGCGTCGGCAACCGCATCGTGGAGCATCCGCAGGTGCGCTTCGTCGCTTTCACCGGTTCGAAGGACGTGGGGCTCCACATCAACCAGCGCGCCGCGACGCCCCAGCCCGGCCAGCTCTGGATCAAGCGCGTCGTGGCCGAAATGGGAGGCAAGGATTCCATCATCGTCGACGCCGATGCCGATCTCGACCAGGCCGCCGACGGCGTCGTCGCCTCGGCCTTCGGTTTCCAGGGTCAAAAGTGTTCGGCCTGTTCACGGGCGATCGTCGATCGGCGCATCTACGACGAGTTCCTGCGCAAGCTGCGTGAGCGCGCCGGCAAGATCACGGTGGGTCCGACGGACAACCCGGACAACTGGATGGGACCGGTCGTGAACGCGTCGGCGCAGAAGAAGATTCTCGCTTATGTCGAGACCGGCCGGCGCGAGGGCAAGATCATCGTCGGTGGTGAAGCGGTGCCTGGACCCGGCTACTTCATCAGCCCGACGATCGTGGCCGACGTGGCTCCCGACGCTACGCTGTCGCAAGAGGAGATCTTCGGGCCCGTGCTCGCGGTCATCCCGGCGCGCGATTGGAACGACGCCATCGCCATCGCCAACAACACCGAGTACGGCCTCACCGGCGCCGTGTACACGCGCGACGAAACCAAGATCGCGGACGCCAAACGGCGCTTCCATGTCGGCAACCTCTACTTCAACCGCAAGTGCACCGGAGCCCTGGTGGGCGTGCACCCGTTCGGCGGCTTCAACATGAGCGGCACGGACTCGAAGGCCGGGGGCCGGGACTACCTCCTGTTGTTCTTGCAGGCCAAGACCGTGTCGCGTCGCATGTAAACGTCGGCGGCCGATCGACCTCAAGCGCCCAGCACCGAAGGGTTGTTCGAGGATGCAAGCGGAACCCCCGCGCCTCCCCGGTGCGGACATGCTGGCCGACATGCGCCGGCTCCCGCTCGGAACGGCGCGCGGCTTCCTCGCATTCCTGCGCGACGAGCATTCGCACTTCTTCTTGTTGTCCGCCGTCGTCGGGCTCTGCGCCGGCGGCGTGGCGCTCGGCGTGCGCTGGGTCTCCGAAAGCATCACGCACCTGGTCTATGGCAGCGGCAACGATCTCTTGGATGCGGTGCGCACGGCTTCGCCTTGGCTGCGGCTGTTCGTGCCGGCGGCGGGAGGTGTGATCGCGGGCCTCATCGTGCAATACACCATGCGCGGCGGTTCGGGCGGTGGCGGCATGGCGGGGATCATGGAGGCCGTGACGTTGCGCCGCGGTCTCGTGAGCGTGCGGCGCGCGTTGGTGACCGCGTTCGCCTCCGTGATCTCCATGGCCACGGGCGGGTCCGTCGGTCGCGAGGGCCCGATCGTGCAGTTGTCCTCGGCTCTCGGCTCGCGTCTCGGCCGGTTCTTCGAGCTCACCGACCAACGATTGCGCGTGTTGGTCGCAGCCGGCGCCGGCGCCGGCATCGCCGCTGCTTACAACACCCCCATCGCCGGCACGCTCTTCGTCCTCGAAGTCGTGGCCGGCAGCTTTTCCACCGATCTCATCGGGCCAACGGTAGTGGCCGCGGTCGTCGCCACCGTCCTCGTGCGTGTCGTGGTCTGGGAAGGTCCGATCTACGACGTGCCGGAATTCATCCTGCGCACACCGCAGGAGCTCATCGCTTACGCGCTCCTCGGGCTCGCGACCGGCTTGGCCTCGGTGATCTTCATCGGCGCGCTGCGTGCCGGCGAGCGCGGCTTCTCCCAGCTCGACATGCCACGTTGGGCCCGCGCCGGAACCGGCGGCCTGCTCGTGGGGGTGCTGGCGCTGTGGCTGCCCGAGGTGACCGGCAACGGCTACGAGACCCTCGTCGACATCCTCAACGAGCGCATCGGGCTCGCGACCTTGGTGCTGCTGCTCGGCGCCAAGATTCTGGCGACGACTTTCTCCGTCACCTCCGGCAGCCCGGGCGGCGTGTTCACTCCCACGCTCTTCATCGGTGCCGCCGTGGGCGGCTCCCTCGGAGGCGCGATCCACCATTTCTTCCCCGACACGACGGCGTCGGTCGCCTCCTACGCTCTCGTCGGCATGGGGGCTCTGATCGCCGCCACGACCCACGCACCGATGACGGCGACAGTGTTGGTCGCCGAGCTCACCGGCGACTACGTCGTGGTCCTCCCGCTTCTGCTGGCTTGCGGCATTGCCGCCACCGTCACCCACCGCGTCGATTCGGTCTACACGCACGAGCTGCGCCGCCGCGGCATTTCCTGGGAAGGCTCGCTCGAACAGCGCATCGTGCATTCGACCCGCGCCCGCGATCTCATGCGCACCGACGTGCCCTTGCTCAAGGCGACGACGCCGTTCGAGGAAGTCGTGCGCCTGTTCACCACCACGCGCGTGCCGACCTTGTACGTGGGCGACGAGCAAGGCAACCTGACCGGCGCCATCGAGCTGCACGCGGTGAAAAACATCCTGGCGGTGCAGGAGCTGTCGAATCTGCTCATCGCCGAGGATCTGGCCGAGCCGGCGCGATCGGTGCCGGCGGATGCGTCGCTCGCGGCCGTGAACGAAAAGCTCTGGTTCATCGACACGGGCGAGGTCGCCGTCGTCGAGGATGGACCCGGCTCGCGTTTCCTCGGCGTCGTCACCCGGCGCGATCTGCTCGGTTTCCTCGATCGGGAGATTCTGCGGCGCAACCTCTTGCTCGGGGAAGTGCGCTGGCGGGATGGCGTCGAATCCGGCACCGATCCGGTGGAGCTGCCCGAGGGTTATCGCCTGCAGTCGGTGCGGGTGCCGCCGGTCCTCGTCGGCCAGAGTCTGGCGCAAGCCGAGATCCGCTCGCGTCACGGCCTCAATGTCATCGTCGTCGAGAGAATCGACACGAACGGCAAGAAGGACTATCACGCGCCGCAGCCCGACTATATCCTGTCCAAGTCCGACAGCTTGCTCGTCGTCGGCGCCACCGACGACGTCGAGACCTTTGCCAAATTGAAGTGAAGAGGGATTCCCGATGCACACTCTGCTTGGCGAGAGGCTGCCGCTGTGGAGCGTCATCCCCTTCGCGGGACTCCTGCTTTCGATCGCGTTCATGCCCCTGCTGCTGTCCCATTTTTGGCATCGCCACTACGCCAAGGTCGCCGCCGCCTGGGGACTCATGTTCCTCGTGCCCTTCCTCGCCCAGTTCCGCGCCGAAGCCGGCCGCGCCATCCTGACCGTCGCGCTGCACGAGTACCTGCCCTTCATCGTTCTGCTGTGGTCGTTGTTCACCGTCACCGGCGGCATCGTCGTGCGCGGCACGATGTCGGGCACGCCGCGCTCGAACTTGGTGCTGCTCGCGGTCGGCACCTTCATCGCCTCGTGGATCGGGACCACGGGAGCCTCGATGCTCCTCGTCCACCCCTTGCTGCGCGGCCTGGAACGGCGCCGGCATCGCGCCCACACGGTCGTCTTCTTCATTTTCATGGTCAGCAACATGGGCGGCCTGCTGACGCCGCTCGGTGATCCGCCGCTGTTTCTCGGCTTCCTGAACGGTGTGCCCTTCTTCTGGACGCTGCGTTTGTGGCCACAGTTCTTCGTGCTCAACGGGATGTTGCTGCTGCTCTTTTTTGGCTTGGACAGCCGCTTCTACCGGCGCGAAGAAGGCGCGCGCAGCGCCCCCGCACCGCGTGAGCCCCTCCGCCTCGATGGTTTGGTGAACCTGCCGTTGCTGCTCGGGATCCTGGCCTGCGTCCTCGCTTCCGGCTCCGTGCACCTTTCCTCGGTGCATCTGTTCGGGCTCGAGCTCGAAGCGCAGGACCTCCTGCGCGACGCGGCGCTCATTGCTCTCGGGCTCGCATCGCTCCGGCTCACGCCGCGCGCGCTGCGCACTGCCAACCAATTCAGCTTTGGCCCGATGCGCGAGGTCGCCTATCTCTTCGCCGGCATCTTCGCCACCATGATCCCGGCGCTCGCCATCCTGTTGGCCGGTGACCGCGGCCCGCTCGCCGCCATGACGCGCACGGTCGATGCGCCAGTGGAGTATTTCTGGATCACTGGCGCATTCTCCTCCATCCTCGACAATGCGCCCACGTACCTCACGTTCTTGAGCGCCGCTCTCGGCGAATTCTATCCCGGTATCGAAGTGCACGAGGCCGTGCACCATCTCATCGAAGAACATGGGCAGGTGCTGGTGGCGATCTCCTGCGGTGCCGTGTTCATGGGTGCCAACACCTACATCGGCAATGCCCCCAACTTCATGGTACGATCCATCGCCGAGGAGCGTGGCGTGGCGATGCCGAGCTTCCTGGGCTACATCTTCCGTTGGTCCTTGCCGATCCTGGTGCCGAGCTTCGTGCTCATGACCCTGCTGTTCCTGCGCTCGCCCTGACCCGGAGACGACGTGGACGCCTACACCAAGATCACGCTCGAGGCCGACACGCCCAGCGTGCGTGGGTTCGTGCGTGGCTGGTGCACTGCGCGCGGCTTGTCGCCGCAGGAGCAGGATCGCAGCATCCTGTGGCCCGAGGAATGGGGCGTGCGCGTCACCTCCTTCTTCTCCGACATCGCCGAGGCGCTCCGGCACGGCGACGTCACCGTGTTCCTGGTGGCCAGCGATCTCGTGCCGGACTTGCTGGCGGCCTGCGCCGTGTGGCCGGAGTCGTTGCGCCTGCGCTCGGCGCACACCGTCGCCGGCGCTGCGTTCGACTTTCACTTCGAGATCTACGATCGCGACGAAGCCACTCGAGTGCAGGAGATCTTCGCCGCGCTGCCCGCCGGCGTCTCCGTCGGCGCGAATTACGCCCCCGAGGTCGACTCGCACCCGGAGACGCGCGCGGGGATGTATGCTCCAGCCCACTCTTATGTTTGCCGCGGCCGCGGCAAGATCGAAGGCGACTTGCGCGGTGTCCTCGAGGTTCACGAGCGCTGCCGGCAGCACGAGCGCGTTCGGATCGAAGAGGTCGTCTTGAACCTGGGAGCCGCAATCACCGGAGGCCCTTGATGTCGGACCTGCATGCGCGCGCGAGCTCACTGGCGCAACGCGCCGTCCGCAACAACGTCTGGCGCCAACGCCATTGCTTCAACCTCATCCCGTCGGAGTCGACCCCGAGCCTGCTGGTCAAGCTGTGCGAGATCGCCGACCCGGCTGGGCGCTATGCCGAGCACCGGACGCTCAAGGGTCGCGAGGTCTATTTCTATCAGGGAACGGACTTCATTCAGGAAGTCGAAGAAGAAGCCCGGCGCGAGATCTCGAGCTTCTTCGGCTGCGCGGAAGCCGAGCTGCGCCCGATCAGCGGCCAGATGGCGAACGAAATCGTGTTCAAGGCCGTCGTGCGCCATCGCGGCAGCGAGGACGGCACGCGCGGTGCCCGTCGCTTGCGGCTCGTGCTCAACAATGACCTCACCAAAGGCGGCCACTTGAGCGCCCAGCCCATGGGGGCGCTGTTCAATTGCGTCGACACCGACCCGGAGACGGGGCGCGAACGCATCGTGCATTTTCCGTTGCGTGCCGACGATCCGTACCGCGTCGATTTGGACCGGCTGGGAGAATTGTTGCATGCCCACCGGCCGGAGCTGGTGATCTTCGGCAAGAGCATGTTCCTATGCCCGGAACCCGTGCGCGAGGTGGCGTCGCTGGTGGCCGGCATGCAGCCACGCCCGATCTTGCACTATGACATGGCGCACGTACTCGGCTTGTACGGCACCTTCCAGTCCCCGCTGGAGGAAGGCTGCGACCTGGTGACCGGCAGCACGCACAAGACGTTCTTCGGACCGCAGCGCGGCGTCATCGTCTCCAACCTCGGCCCGGATTCGCCACAGCGCAAGCTCTGGACCGAGATCAAGAGCCGTGCTTTCCCCGGCGCCACCAGCAACCATCATCTCGGCACGCTGCTCGGCCTGCTGCTCGCGACTTACGAAATGAACGCCTTCAAAACCGAGTATCAAGCGGCGGTGGTGCGCAATGCGCGCGCCTTCGCGCGCGCCTTGGATGCCGCCGGCCTGCAGGTGGAAGGCGATCGCCGTGACGGGTTCACACGCACGCACCAGGTGCTCTTGCGCGTGCGTGGCCAAGGCTCCGGCGAGGACATCGCCCGCCGGCTCGAACGCAACAACATCCTGACGAACTATCAGGCGTTGCCGGATGACACCAGCTTCGTCGACTCGAGCGGGATCCGACTCGGCGTGCAGGAAATGACCCGCTTCGGCCTCGTCGAGGCCGACTTCGAACGGTTGGCACATTGCATCGCCGAGGTCGTCTTGCGCGATCGGAACATGGCCGCCGAGGTCGCGCGCGAGCGCGCCGGGTTCCTCGACATGCGCTACTGCCTGCCGCCGGAGGAAGCGCTGCCCATCGCCGCCACGCTGCTGGCTTCGATCCTCCCGAACGACGCGTATGCCCAGAGTTTTGCCGCGTCGCTGCAGGCCGCCTCTCGCGCCCTCGCCACGTGACCGGAGCGGTCAGTCGGATTCGCCGTCGAGGATATCGAGGATCCAAGAACGCCCAGCGGTCGCGTGCGGCCAACCGAGCGTCGTGATCCCGAGGTACGCCACGTGCAGCAGCTCGTCGCGCCTCACACCCTGCTTCAGCGCGCGCCGGGTGTGCGAATGCACCGCGCCCTGCTCGCGCGCACCGAGCGCGAGCGCCAGCTTGACCAGGCGCTGGGTTTTCTTGTCCAGCGCACCGGCCGCGGCGGCCTTTTCCTCCAAAGCCGTGTAGGCACTCCAAACCTCGGGATGCTCGGCGCGAATCCCCTCGATGATGTCGGGAAGCTTCTCCGTCATGGCAGTCCTCCGGAGTGAGTCGGCAAGCATGGATGAACTCAGCCGAAATCGCGTTCCTCGAGATCCTCGTCGCTGAAGCCGAAATAGTGTCCAACCTCGTGAAAGACGGTGACGCGGATTTGCTCGATGAGCTCCGCGCGCGTGCTGGCTTCGTGCTCGAGGTTGTGCTGGAAGAGGTAGATGCGATCGGGGAGCGCGGGCCTGCTGCCTTCGCGCTCGGGCAGCGACACGCCCTCGTACAGTCCCAGGATGCGCGAGTCGAGCGGCGGCGATTCCGCTGTCAGCAATTCGACTGGCGGGACCGGCTCGACCAGGATGGCCACGTCACCGGCGAGAGCGGCTTGGAAATCCTCGGGAATCTCTTCGACCGCGAGCTGGACCAGCGCGCGGAATTCCTCGGCACCGAGGCGAAACGGCAGCGGGTAGGCCTGGGGTTCGAGAGCATGGGCGCGGCGCGCCAGGTCGTCCGCTCGTTTCAGATCGCCGTCGCGCTCCGCCAGTCGACAGAGAACGTCCAATGCCTCCGGGTCGTCCCCCGCTTTCTGCGCGCGTTCCGCCGCTTCTCTTGCGGCCTCGAAATCGGCCAATGCCAGGCGCGCGCCCGCCACATCCGCCCACACCCACGACGATTGCGGTTCGAGGCCCGCCGCCGCTTCGTAGGCGGCGCATGCGTCGCCAGCGTCGCCGAACGCCATAAGCACGTCCCCATACGCCGCTTGCATCTCGGCATCGTCGGCGTGCGCGCGAGCTGCGGCCGCAGCCAAGTTCACTGCGGTTTCACCATCGCCGCGCTGCATCGCGGCGTCGATGGCTTCCAAAACCTCGTCGACTGCACTCAAGTTCGTACCTGTCCTTCAAGTCTCGGCCGCATCGTCGGCGCTACTCGTCCCGCAGCTGGAAACCGCATTCTGACGACTCGGGTTGCGAGCCGCAACCCCGGACCCCAAGCCCCCTTGCTCGCGCCGCGCCAGTTCTGTAGCTTTCTTCTCAGCGCCCGCGTGGAAGTGGCATTGGGAGGGATCGAGTTCGAACGATGCGTCGCGAGCCACGACACGTGATCCGTTTCAGGCGCTCGAAGGCCCGCGTCGCCGGCCTTTTCGTTGCCGCGCTGCCGCTCGCTCTGGCCGCGGCTCGCGCTCAAGAGCCGCCGGCGCCCGCTGCCCCCGACACGACGCCTGCGGCCGTCGCGACCCCTCGAGAGATTCCCTTGCTCGAGAACCGCTTGACCTTGCGCGAGCCCTTCAACCAGGCGGCCAACAAGATTCGCATCGTCGCCTTCCTGTCGCCGAGCTGCCCGCGCTGCCTCAAGAACGTCGGGGAGCTGCAGCGTGAAGTGCTGGCGAAAAACCCCACGCAGGATCTCGCGGTGTTCGTCGTGTGGCTCAAGGTCCTCGACAGCGACAACGAAGCCGCCGCCGTGACCGCCAAGGGGCGAGTGAGCGACCCGAGGGTCAAGCACTATTGGGACCCGGGACGGCTCTTGAACGGACAGGTCATCGACGCGATCGCCTTCGACGTCAATCTGCGCATCTACGACATCTTCTTGCTCTACGACAAGAAGGCGCAATGGGAGAAGCGTCTCCCACGTCCCGCATTCTGGATGCACGAATACAAGGGCGCGCCCGGCCCGTGGTGGAACGTCACCACGTTCGGCGCCGAGATCGACAACGGCCTGCACGGCCGCCCGTTGACGAACCCCAACCCGTGACGACGTCGCCCGCAATTCCTTACGGGGCGCGGCTCTGCGGCGCGAGTTTCCATGCGCGAGGGCAGTGCTCCTGACGTGTCCGCGCGCACGGAGACGCTCGTTCTGCCAAGTTTTCGTCCATTTCGAGGCCGACGAACGCTGCACGCGTCGCAAGCGCTAGTCGTTTGCTTGACCGACCTCTGCGCAGAACGCGAGAATGCATTCGCGCAAGCACGAAGCGCAGGGCGCTGCACTGACGCCGAGGTGCAGAAGCCAATCGCACGGGGAGCTTCCAGCTCCCCGTCGCTTTTTCCCCTCCGAACTTCAGCGCTGCTTGCGCCTGGCGCGCTTGGGCCGGCGGGCTTTTGACTCGCGGCCCGCACCCGGCTGCCACAGCACATCGTCCTTCCCCATGCGGTTGGCGCAACGCGCCATGACGAAGAGCAAGTCGGCGAGGCGATTGAGATACGGCAAGACTTGCTCGCCCACGCCGGCGGGCTCGGCCACGAGCAAGTGCGCGACGGCGATCTCGGCGCGACGGCAGACGACGCGCGCCAAGTGCAGCGCCGCAGCGGCGGGACTGCCCCCGGGGAGAACGAAGCTCACGAGCGGCTGCAACTTGGCGTTCCGCAGGTCGATGGCCGCCTCGAGCGCCTTCACCTGCTCGGGCACGATGCGCAGGTGCGCGCTGCTCGTCTCGCCCTCGCGGCGCGGGACGCACAGATCCGCGCCGACATCGAAGAGATCGTTCTGGATATGGCGCAGCAAAGTGCGCTCCTTGACTGCGAGACCGCTTTCCGCGCGCGCCACACCGAGAAAGCTGTTCAGCTCGTCCACCGTCCCATAGGCCGCGATGCGCAGGTGTGTCTTCGGCACGCGCTTGCCGTCACCGAGAGACGTCATGCCGCCGTCGCCGCCGCGGGTGTAGATGCGTGTGAGCCGCACCAAGGCTACCTCCAATGCGTTGTTCTGCCTGAACCAAGCCGCAGTCGACCGTCCCGATCGCGGCACCCACCTGCACCATCGTGCGCGGTTCATTCGCCGCGCAGCAACGCCTCCCAGCCGGCGGGAAGCGGGGCTTCGACGCACACGCGCTCCTGTCGCGTCGGGTGTGCGAACTCGAGACGACTCGCGTGCAACGCCAGCATGTTGCCGAGCCGGCGCTTCGAACCATAGCGCACGTCGCCGACGATGACGCAACCAATCGCGGCAAGCTGCACGCGAATCTGATGTGATCGTCCAGTTGCGGGCTCGACTTCGACGAGCGTGCCTCCCGGATGCCGGCTCGCGACACGGTAGCGCAGCCTGGCCAGGCGCGCGCGCGGATGCGTCGCCGCGACCGCGTGCGTTCGGTTCGTGCGGGGGTCCTTCGCCAGGGAATGCTCCAGAGTTCCGGCTGCGGACGCTGGTGGACGCTCGACGAGCGCCAGGTAAACCTTGCTCACCTGGCGCTCGCGAAACTGCGATGCGAGTCGCGCGGCGGCCTTGCTCGTTCGCGCCAGCAGCACGACGCCTGAAACCGGCCGATCGAGCCGGTGCACGACCCCGACGAACACCCGCCCGGGCTTGCCGTAGCGCCGGCGCAGATACTCTGCCGCCGCCGCCACGAGCGTCGCATCCCCGGTGCGATCGCCTTGCACGAGCACGCCCGCCGGCTTGCACACCGCCAGACAATGGTTGTCTTCGTACAGGATCTCGAGCTTCATCCTTCCCATTCCTGTTGCATTCGCTGCACGACCGTAGCTGTCGCGCGCGCGCGCCGAAAGCGGTTTCCACCACGGACCGCCCCCGCGTGCGGACTCGCGGTCGGAAGGCTGCGTCTCTGTGTCAGAGTGCACCATGGGCATGGCTTCAAGGCGTCCCCGGGATCTGCTAGAGTTCCCCCTGTTCGTCGCGCTGGCATCTTGGCCCGCGACGAATTCGTCTGGTGGGCGTAGCTCAATTGGCAGAGCACTTGGTTGTGGTCCAAGTGGTTACGGGTTCGATTCCCGTCGTCCACCCCAGTTTGAAGCAAGGCCGCTGGGGAACACTCCGGCGGCCTTCCTCATCGATGGGAACGTGGGTCAATGTCGTGAATGCCACGAGCCAGTCTGTTGCAGGGAGTCCACGGCGCCTTCCAGGAAACCTCATCCGTGTTATGCTGCAGTGCGCGTGAGCATTCGTGCCCAACGACCCATGATCGGGCGAGTCAACGGATGATGACGACGATTCGGCGCACCGGGACGGGGATGCCCTGGATTGGCACCGTGGCTCCTCCAATGGTCTCGATCGATCGGATCGAGGCAGCGCTTCTGGCCGGTTGCGTTCTTGACCATCTCGCGGATCTTCCTGCCCCGGCGTACGACGAGTGAAGCGGTTTCGATGGGGCATATTCGGCACCGGCGAAATCTCCACCAAGTTCGTCACCGGTCTCGCCGCCGCACGTGACGCCGAAGCGAGCTTCATCGCCTCCCGGTCGCTGGCAAAGGCGCAGAGGTTCGCCGCCGCGATGGGAATCCCGCGCGCGATCGAAGGTTATGCCGAAGCGGCCAGCGCCGGCGGCGTCGACGCGATCTACATCGCGACTCCGCCTTCGACGCACGCCACGCATGCTCTGCTCTGCATCGAAGCGGGAATCCCCGTGCTCGTCGAGAAGCCATTCGCGACCAATGGGACAGAGGCATCGAGGATCGCCGCTGCCGCCCGGGCGAAATCGGTGTTCGCCATGGAAGGGATGTGGACGCGTTTCCTTCCCGCCGCGCAGGCTCTGAAAAAGACGCTGGCTGCAGGGAGTGCGGGTGAAGTTCGGCTGGTCGCCGGAAACTTCGGCAGCTCGCAAACACCGGATCCGGCCACCGGAAACTTCAATCCGGCTCTCGGGGGCGGAGCGATCGCGCATCTCGGCGCTTATCCGCTGTCGCTGGCACAATGGCTATTTGGTTCACCGCGGCTGATTCAAGCGATGGGCTCGGTTGGTGCTACCGGTGTCGATGAGGACGCGGCGTTCCAGCTGCAGTATCCTGGCAGCGTGATTGGATCCTTCTTCGTCAGCCTCCGCGCCTGGGCGCCGAACGACTTCCAGATCATGGGCACCGCTGGCATGATCTGCTTCCACGGCCCGATCGTGCGGCCCTCTGGGCTGGACATTTCGCGACAAGCGCCACTTCACTTCGCCGCGCCGGACTTCGGCTGGCGCACGCGCATTCGCCAAAACGGCATGGTCCACCACGTCGCGCAACTCGCCGGCATGACGACTCACAGCCGGGGCAAGCGGCGCCACTACCGCTATGCCGGCAACGGCTTCCACTACGAGGCGGACGAAGTGCGCGCCTGCGTCGAGTGCGGAGCCACCTCGAGTGCAGTGATGCCGCTCGACGACAGCATCGCGGTGGCCTCGACCGCCGAGAAGATCCGCGCAGCGATCCGCGAATCCACAACGACAAAGGAATGACTCGGCATGAAGATCGCCTACGTCGGCTGTGGATTCGTATTCGACATCTATATGCGCACGAAGTGGGCACATCCGGAGCTTGAGATTTGCGGTGTATTCGACATCGACACCGCGCGCGCGAAAGCGGTCGGCCAACACTATGGCTTTCACGTTTATCCCGACTATGAGACGTTGCTCGCCGATCCGCAGGTGGAGATCGTCATCAACCTCACCAACATCGGGGCGCATTATGCAGTCAGCAAGCGCGCGTTGGAAGCGGGCAAGCATGTCTATTCAGAAAAGCCCCTGACCACCCAAATCGAGCAGACTCGCGAGTTGTTCGAGCTCGCCAAAACACGGCGGCTGGTGTTCACCGGAGCCCCCTGCAACCTATACAGCGACGCCGTCAGCACCCTGTGGAAGGCCGTGCGCGACGGCGCGATCGGCAAGCCAGTGCTCGTCTATGCCGAACTCGACGACAATCCATTTTCCTTGATGCATTTCGAAAAGGTCGAAAGTCCGACGGGCGCGCCATTTCCCTATGTCGAAGAGCTCCAGGAAGGCTGCACATTCGAGCACATCGGATATCACCTCGTGTGGATCTGCGCCATGTTCGGACCGGCCACCTCCGTGATCGCTTTTTCCAAGGCGCTGGTCGAGCGCAAGACCGATACGCCGCTCTCGCCCGCCGATACGCCGGACTACTCGGTGGCATGCCTCGACTTCGCCAGCGGTGTCGCGGCGCGGATCACCTGCAGCGTCGTCGCGCCGAGGGACCATCGCCTTCGAATCATTGGCGAGGAAGGCGAGATTTGCGCCGACAGCTATTGTCACGATCAGTCCCCGGTCCAGCTCGAGCGTTTCTCGACGGTCAGCCTCCATGCCCGCAAGGCATATACCGTGCGCGTCCAGCCGTTGATCGGCCGGATGTTCGGCGTCGGCGGGCGCAGGCTGCCATTGGTGCGCCAGTGGAAATCGCACGCGGTGGAGGCGGAGCGGGGCGTCGGCCGCTCGATCAAGCAGAGGCTCGTGAGCTGGATCCGCCGCCGCGAAATCTACGCCCAGGACAAGCTGCTGGGCATCGCCGAAATGATGCGCGCGATGCGCGAGGGCCGGACGCAGCCGCTGCCACCGGACTTCTTGACGCACGTCAACGAACTCACGCTGCTGATCCAGCGCGCCGGTCCCCATGGCATCGCCACGGCACCCACGTCCACTTTCACGCCGATCGAGCCGCTGCCGGAGGTCGCCAACAACCGGCGCAACTATCGCACCAGCTATCGCCCGCGTCTGTTCGAGAAAGTGCTTGGCGGCGTGGTCGAGACCCTGCACAAGCGCTGAGCCGATCGCCTCGAGGTCGAGTGCCGCGAGCACGGCCGGAGGCTCGTGCCGCACGGACTCACCGGGGATTGACTCGTGGACGAATCGCGTTCACGCGTGCGTGGGTCGCGGCAGGCAGCCGAAGCGGCGCTCGCGCGCGCGAAATTCGTGGATCGCAGCTTGCAGATCGGCGGGACCGAACTCGGGCCATTTCTTGGCGGTGAAGTAGAGTTCGGCGTAGGCGCTCTCCCACAGGAGGAAATCGCTCAGGCGTTGCTCGCCTCCGGTGCGGATCAGCAGATCCACCGCGGGCGCCGCGAAGCGTGCATGTTGCGCTGCTTGCAGAGCGCGGGCGAACCCATCGCGATCCGCACCGGCATCACCCGCACAAGCTCGCGCCGCGCGCAGGATCACGTCTCGCGCCGAGTAGTCGATGGCCAAACGCAGATGCAGCCCCTGCCCTGATCGAGTCGTGCTCAACGCTGCCTCGATGGCCTGCTGCAGATCCGGTGACAATCGTTCGCGCCGACCGATGATGTCGATGCGAATGCCCGCGGCCGCGGTGTCGTGCTGGAAATCGAGCAAGAAATCGCGCAGCAGCACCAGCAAGGCCGCCACCTCGGCCGGTGGGCGCTTCCAGTTGTCGGATGAAAACGCGAAGAGCGTGAGCGTGCCGATCCCGAGCCCTGGCGCTGCGTGCACCAGTTGCCGCACGACGCGCTCGCCGGCGCGATGGCCGTCGAGCCGCGCGAGGCCGCGCGCTTCCGCCCAGCGGCCGCTGCCGTCCATGATGATGGCGACATGCAGCGATCCAGGGGTCCTGACCGCACTTGCCGTCGCTCGCGTT
>Ga0075418_10000805_pt1 | contig 34188 bp, 36 predicted proteins | sample SoiMetdeltSBSDD2_FD_81776 | JGI IMG/M metagenome (GOLD analysis project Ga0075418, IMG submission 81776) | Bulk soil microbial communities from a Populus tree surrounding site in Tennessee, USA - Soil MetaG P. deltoides SBSDD2 | ecosystem: Environmental > Terrestrial > Soil > Tree plantation... | reverse complement strand
CGGTCCAGGTACGGCGATCCAGGTACTACGGTTCAGGTACGGCGATCCAGGTGCTACGGTTCAGGTACGGCGATCCAGGTACTACGGTCCAGGTACGGCGGTTCAGGTACTACGGTTCAGGTACGGCGATCCAGGTACTACGGTCCAGGTACGGCGGTTCAGGTACTGCGTGTTCGGTACCGCTCTATCTGCACCGCCTTATCTGCACCGCCTTATCTGCACCGCCTTATCTGCACCGCTTTATCTGAGCCGCTTTATCTGGCCCGCCTCATCTGAACCGCCGCTCATTTCGCGGCGGTGACCATGATCTCCACCCGCGTGTCCGGCGTCCCGAGCCGCGCTTCGACGCATGCGCGCACGGGCTTTCCGTCCGGAAGCACCCACGCCTTCCACGCCGCGTCCATCTGCTCTTTCTCGCGCATGTCCGTCAACCAGACCTGGGCCCATAGCAGCTTCGACTTGTCGCTGCCCGCCGCGGCGAGCGCGCCGTCTATCTTCTTCAGGACCTCCTCCGTCTGTTCCTTGCAGGACGCGCCCCTGTTGTCGGCGGTGGTGCCGGCGACGTAGACGAGGCCGCCGTGCTCGACGGCGCGGCACAGCGTGGGTCCGGGATTGTGGCGCTTGATGGTCATGGGCAGGCTCCTTTTTTTGCGGATACGGGTTCGCAAAGTATGCGTGCGGGGCGAACCTCTGGCAAGCTGGAACGGCCGCAACCCCGGAGGGGACGGGGCGATCTGGGCGCATTTCGTTGTCGGTCGCTCCTAACATAGAATCTATGCGTCGTCGCGATCCTCCTAGAACTGCATCCCAGCTCGCCGCCGTCGCACACGTGCCTATATATGAGATAGGTTCCAATCCCGATGTGAACCGTTGAATGGTTGAGAGTCATGGCCAAGCCGCTGCCGCTGGAAGATGTGAGGGTGATCGAGTTCTGCCACGTCGTCATGGGACCGACCTGCGGCCTGATCCTCGCGGACCTCGGCGCGGAGGTGATCAAGGTCGAGCCGCCGGAGGGCGATCACACCCGCAAGCTCGTTGCTTCGGGCGCCGGTTTCTTTCCGACGTACAACCGTAACAAGAAGAGTCTCGCCGTCGACCTGAAATCGTCACGGGGCCGCGAAGCGGTCCTGAAGCTGATTGCGAGCGCCGACGTGCTGACGGAAAACTTCCGCCCCGGGGCGATGGACAAGCTGGGCTTCGGCTACGACGCACTCAAGAAGCTCAAGGCGGACCTCGTCTACTGCTCGCTCAAGGGGTTCCTGCCGGGCCCCTACGAGCATCGCACCGGGCTCGACGAGGTGGTGCAGATGATGGGCGGCCTTGCCTACATGACGGGCGGGCGCTACGGGCCGTTGCGCGCCGGAGCGTCGGTGATCGACGTGATGGGCGGCATGTTCGGCGCGATCGCGATACTCGCGGCGTTGCGCCAGCGCGCTGCGACGGGCAAGGGGCGGTACGTCCAGAGCGCTCTCTACGAGAGCTGTGCGTTCCTGATGGGACAGCACATGACGGAAGGACTCGCGACCGGGAAAGGGGTTACCCCGATGCCCGATCGCATCCGCGCGTGGGCGATCTACGACAACTTCAAGACGAAAGACGGCGAACTGGTGTTCGTGGGGGTGGTGACCGACACGCAGTGGAAAATTTTTTGCGAGGCGTTCGGCCTGTCCGATCTGCTCGCCGATCCCGCCTTGAAAACCAACCCCCAACGCGTCGAGGCCCGACCGCAAATACTGCCCGTCGTCAGTGGGATCTTTGCCGCCATGGCCAAGCAGGAACTGATGGACAAGTGCGAGATGCTGGGTCTGCCTTTCGCGCCGATCGCGAAACCGGAGGACCTGTTCGAAGACCCGCACCTGAACGCGTCCGGCGGGCTTGCGCCGGTCACGCTCAACAACGGCGTCAAGACCAGGGTGCCGGTACTGCCGATCGAGATGGACGGCGTGCGCTTCGGGACGCGCCGCGACGTGCCGCACGTCGGCGAACACACACGCGAGGTGCTGGGCGCAATCGGCTACGGCAGTGCGGAGATAGAAAAGCTCGTGTCGGAAGGAATTTGCAGCGCCTGGCTCGACAAGTCCTAGAACGTGCCGACGAGGATCAACCGCCCCAGGAAGTACGCCCCGGCCCCCAGCATGACGTAGAACACGCCGGTGGCCGCCTGGGCGTTCTGCCGCTGGAAGCTCCGGCCATGCCGCCACAGGTAGGTGAGAATGAGCGCGCAGACGATGAGCGACAGCGCCATGAGGGGCGAATTTATGATGAAGCTCCAGAGGCTGTCGCCTGCTGATTCGACCCAGCCGCCGTCACGAAAGAGATGATAGGCGGCGCCGGTGAGGCCCATCGCGACCAAGGCCATCACGGCTAGAGCTTCCAGGTACTCGATTGTCTGCTTCATGCGACTACCCTCGATATGTGGTGCCTTTGAAGGTAGTTACGGCGCTTTCCGCGCGCACTTTAGTCGCGTGAAATCCGCACGGGCTGCCGCGCCAACTAGTGCACATTCCGGGTTATCTGCTTGCGCCGGGACGTGGCGCGGCGTGTCGAAATTAACGCCTACAGCGCAGCGCAGACCGCTTCGGTGACGATTTCCGTCGTGGCTTCCCCGCCGAGATCGGGGGTGTGGATGCGCTTGCCGGTCACGTGTTCGATGGCTGACATGAGCCGCGCGCCGGCGTCCTTCTCGCCGAGGTGTTCCAGCATCATGACCGCGGTCCAGAACGTCGCTACCGGGTTGGCGATGCCTTTTCCCGTGATGTCGAACGCCGAGCCGTGGATGGGCTCGAACATCGACGGAAACGTGCGCTCGGGATTGAGGTTGGCCGTGGGCGCGATGCCGAGGCTCCCGGACAGCGCGGCCGCGAGGTCGGACAGTATGTCGGCGTGCAGGTTCGTCGCGACGACCGTGTCGATGGAGGCGGGCTTCAGCACCATCTGCGTTGTCGCCGCGTCCACCAGCACGCGCTGCGTCTCGACCTCCGGATAGCCCTTCGCCACCTCGTAGAAGATCTCGTCCCACATCACCATGCCGTGCCGCTGCGCGTTGGACTTGGTGACGAGGGTCAGGTGCCTGCGCGGCCGGCGCTTCGCGAGCTCGAACGCAAACCGGTGAATGCGCGCGACGCCCGTCCGGGTGAATATCGACGTCTCGGTGGCTACTTCCTCCGGCAGGCCGCGGTGGGCGCGTCCCCCGCTGCCCGAGTACTCCCCCTCGGAGTTCTCGCGCACGATCACCCAGTCGATCGCGTCTCCGCCGCGCAGCGGGCCCTGGATACCCGGCAGGAGCCGCGCGGGCCGCACGTTGGCATACTGGTCGAAGCCCTGGCAGATCGGCAGGCGCAGACCCCACAACGACAGGTGATCCGGGACACCGGGCGCGCCGACGGCGCCGAAGAATATCGCGTCGAACGTCTTAAGGCGCGCGAGTCCGCCGTCGGGAATGTAGTGGCCGTGCTTCAGATAATAGTCGCTTCCCCAGGGGAAATGCTCCACGGCGAGACGGAATCCGCCGTCGCGGGCCGCGAGAACCTCCAGCACTTTCAGTCCGGCCGCGATGACTTCGACGCCGATGCCGTCGCCGGGGATGGCCGCGATCCTGTATTCACGCATGGCTGTTCGGTGACCTGTGAGCAGTGACCGGAAGAGCCGCGATTATACGATGGCGGGGTGTGCCATCGGGCCGTCGGATAGAATCCAGCTTCTCATGAAAATCCTGGCGCTCGACACATCTACCGAGTATTGCTCCGTTGCCCTGTGGCGCGATGGCGAGATCGATGCGCGCGAGGTGCTGGCCGGGCAGCGGCATTCCGAAATGCTCCTCGGCATGGTGGACGCGATGCTCAAGCAACATGCGCTCACGTTGCGCGGCCTCGACGGCATCGCGTTCGGGTCCGGCCCCGGATCCTTTACGGGACTGAGAATCGCCTGCGGTGTCACCCAGGGGCTCGCTTTCGGCGCCGCGTTGCCGGTCGTGGGCGTGAGCACGCTGCTCGCGCTGGCGGAGTCGGCGCGCGCGGCGCGCGTCGTCTGCTGTCTCGACGCCCGCATGGGCCAGGTGTACCACGCGGCCTACGAGAGGGACGGCCTGGCGTGGAGCACGGTGCACGCTCCCGGGTTGTCCGCGCCGGGCGAAGTCCCGCTCCTGCCCGGCGTATCCTCGTGGGCCGGCAGCGGCAGCGGTTTCAAGGCGCACGGGGAGGCTCTCGAGAGGCGCTATGCCGGCCGCTTGTCGGCTATCATTGCCGACGTGTATCCGCACGCGAGAGAAGTGGCGCTGCTGGCCGTTCCCGAGTTCGAGCAGGGGCGGGCGGTCGCCGCCGAGGCGGCTCGCCCCGTCTACATCCGCGACAAGGTTGCGTTGAAGAGCGGCGAGCGGTGAGCAGAACCTGATGAGCGCCCTGCTGGATACGCTTCCAAGATACCGGCGCATGACCGCGAGCGACCTCGATGCCGTAATAGCGATCGAGGAATCCATCTACGAGCATCCCTGGACGCCCGGAAACTTCAGCGATTCCCTGAGCGCCGGCTACCACTGCTGGATCGTGGAGTGCGGCGGCGACATCGCGGGCTACACCGTGGTCACGGTCGCCGCGAAAGAAGCGCACCTGCTCAACCTGAGCATCGCCGGCCCCTTGCAGCGCCGGGGCCTGGGCCGCGAGCTGCTCTCCTTCGTCCTGAAGCTGGCGCGCGATTATGCCGCGCGCGCTATCGTGCTCGAAGTCCGGCCATCCAATGTGGCGGCGCTGGCGCTCTACGCGGCGGCGGGATTCGCCGAGATCGGCGTGCGCAAGGGGTACTATCCGGCAGGCGAAGGACGGGAGGATGCGGTGGTGCTCGCGCTCTCTCTCGAGGAGTGACACATGACACGTGACACGTTTGCCAGGAGCGGCAATTGCCTGCGATGAAATCCCGACGCGATCTCGTGCTGGAGGAGATGGGGCTGACACCGGTGTGGCGCCTCCGGGGAAACGCGTCGGAGCCAGAGGATCACCAAGGCAATTCCACGGCCGACGTGGAGGCCGATTCACCCGTCACACATCACGCGTCACAGGCCACGAGTCACGAGTCACGGGTCACGGGTCACGCGTCACCCGTCCCCAGTCCCCAGTCTCCAGTCCTTGATGTCGGCGACCGGCGCTCCGCCATCATGTCCATGGATTGGCCGAAGCTGAAGGCTCGCGTCGCGTCCTGCACCGACTGCCCGCTGCACCAGAAGCGCACGAAGACAGTATTCGGTGTGGGCGACGAGAACGCGGACTGGATGTTCGTCGGCGAGGGGCCCGGGGCGGAAGAAGACCAGAAGGGAGAGCCGTTCGTCGGGCAGGCGGGGCGCTTGCTCGACAACATGCTGCCGGCTGTCGGTTTGCGGCGCGGGAAGGGCGTCTACATTGCAAACTGCGTCAAGTGCAGGCCGCCCGGCAACCGCAATCCCGAACCGGGCGAGGCGCTCGCCTGCGAGCCGTACCTGCACCGCCAGATCGAGCTGATACGGCCGAAGCTGATCGTCGCGCTGGGCAAGGTCGCGGCGGCGAACCTGCTCGCGACCGACGCCAGCGTCGCGAGCATGCGCGGTAAAGTGCACCGCTACCGCGACACGCCGCTCATCGTGACCTACCATCCTGCATACCTGCTGCGCAACCTCCCGGACAAGGCAAAGGCGTGGGAGGACTTGTGCTTTGCGGTCAGGGTCATGCGGGACTTGCAGGGCGGGGGCGGCGCCCCCACTTAAGGCGTGACACTCATAACATAAACGGGGGGCAGTCATGTTCAACCGATTCCTGGCCGCGATACTGGTTGCGGCGACGATGCTGCTGTCGGGCTGCGGCTATAACACGATGCAGGCCGGCGATCAGCAGATCAAGGCGGCCTGGGCCGAAGTGGTGAACCAGTACCAGCGGCGCTCCGACCTCATTCCCAACCTGGTCGAGACCGTGAAAGGTTTCGCGAGCCAGGAGCAGCAGGTGCTGCTGGGCGTCACCAACGCCCGCTCGAAAGTGGGCTCGATACAGGCCACGCCCGAGCTCGTCAACGATCCGCAGGCTTTTGCGAAGTTCCAGCAGGCGCAGGGCGAGCTGTCGTCGGCGCTGTCGCGGCTCCTGGTGGTGGCGGAGAACTATCCGCAGCTGAAGTCGGACGCCAACTTCCGTGACCTGCAGGCGCAGCTCGAAGGCACCGAAAACCGCATCGCGGTCGCGCGCAACCGCTACATCAAGGCGGTGCAGGAGTACAACACCGCGGTCGTGCAGTTTCCCACAAACCTGACCGCGATGGTGTTCGGGTTCAAGGAAAAGCCGCAGTTCACCGTCGAGAACGAGAAGGAAATCAGCAAGTCCCCCAAGGTGGATTTCGGCAGATAGCCGGATGATGATTTCGCGCCTGACCTCGTGGGCGCTGCTCGTGGCGGTATTGTCGCTTCTGCCGCAATGGGCGGCGGCGGAAGTAGAGGTGCCGCCGCTCACGACCCGCGTCACCGATCTTACCGGCACGCTCGCCGCCGACCAGCGCGCGGGGCTCGAGGCGAAGCTCGCGGATTTCGAGACGCGCAAGGGCAGCCAGGTCGCGGTCCTGGTCGTCCCGACCATTCAGCCCGAAGCGATCGAGCAATACGCGATCCGCGTGTTCGATGAGTGGAAGCTCGGCCGCAAGGGAGTGGATGACGGCGTCCTCCTCGTCATCGCCAAGAACGACCGCAAGCTGCGCATCGAGGTCGGGCGCGGCCTCGAGGGAGTGATACCCGACGCCGTCGCCAAGCGCATCGTCGCGGAGATGATCGCACCGCGCTTCCGGGAGGGCGATTTCTACGGCGGCATCAATGCCGGCGTCGACCGCATCCTGCGCGCTATCGAAGGCGAGCCGCTGCCCCCGCCCAAGCCCCGGGCGCAGACCGACCGGGGCGGCGACTGGTCACAGTTGTTGTTCATCGGCCTCGTCGTGGTGCTCGTCGTGGGCGGCTTCGTGCGCTCGATATTCGGCCGTTTCCTCGGCTCCGGCGTTCTCGGCTTCGGCGCCGGCGCGCTCGGGTACGTCCTGGTCGGGACCATCGCCGCGGTGATCGTCGGCTTCATCGCGTTTCTGATCAGCTTGTTGAGCGGGTCGATGTCAGGCCGAAGCGGCGGCTGGTCGTCGGGTCACGGCTGGGGTTCGCACGGCTGGGGTTCGGGCGGCGGGTTCAGCTCGGGCGGTGGCTTCGGCGGCGGTGGCTTCAGCGGCGGCGGCGGGGACTCCGGGGGCGGCGGCGCCTCAGGGAGCTGGTAGAACATGAACCTCGAGCGCATCCTCCGCCATCTCTTCACGCCCGACTGGGTCGTCCGCCGGTCTTTCCCGCGGCAGGTCATGCTGCGCATCGAGCAGGCGATACGGGAGTCCGAAAAATCGCACAACGGTGAATTGCGCTTCGCGGTCGAGGCGAGTCTGCCCACCGCGTCGCTCCTCGTGGGAATTACGCCACGCCAGCGCGCCCGCGAGGTCTTCGGGCAGCTCGGGGTCTGGGACACCGAGTTAAACAGCGGCGTGCTGATCTACCTGCAGCTGGTGGACCGCGACATCGAGATACTGGCCGATCGCGGTATCAGCGTGAAGGTGGACCAGGCCACCTGGGAGAGCATCTGCCAGCGCATGGAGGCTGCCTTCCGTGCCGGAGAGTTCGAGGCAGGCACCGTGGAGGGAATCCGGGAGATTACCGTCCTTCTCGGCAGGCATTTTCCGCCCGGTGGCGCCAATATGAACGAGCTGCCCGACCAGCCGGTAGTGCTCTGAAAGCGCCTCCCCGGGCCCTTGCGTCCCGGCAAGCCGTCCCGGGTGCCGTCCATGCGCAGGTTTCCCTCGTGCTCGCGCTGCCCTACAATACCGGTAAACCAGCGACGTAGAATGATTTTTCCGCATTCCGGACGTTCCGGCAGGCGGGTGCGTGGCGGCCTTGATATCGGTCAAATTGAGGATTGAATGACGACAGCAACGGTAAATCGCCTTCGCGGCGTCGAACGCGACATCGTCCAGACTCCGCAAGCGGGCGACGTCGCGCCGTACTACGAGCCGCAGGGCAACGAGATCGCGGTATTCGAAGCTGCCTACAAGAAACGGCTGCCCGTGATGCTGAAGGGCCCGACGGGCTGCGGCAAGACGCGTTTCCTGGAGTACATGGCGTTTCAGCTGAAACGTCCCCTGGTGACCGTCTCCTGTCACGAGGACCTCACGAGCTCGGACCTCGTGGGGCGCTTCCTGCTGGAAGGCGCGGAAACGGTCTGGCAGGACGGTCCGCTTACCCGCGCGGTGAAGGCGGGGGCCATCTGCTACCTGGACGAGATCGTGGAAGCGCGAACGGATTCCACGGTCATCATCCATTCGTTGACCGACCATAGACGCCGGCTGACGATAGAGAAGAAGGGCCAGGAGATCGACGCGAACGACGATTTCATGCTGGTGATCTCCTACAACCCGGGTTATCAGACTGTGCTGAAAGACCTGAAACCCTCCACGAAACAGCGCTTCATCGCCTTGAATTTCGATTTTCCGACCGAGGATATCGAGCGCAAGATCGTCATCAACGAGGTGCCGGGCGTCGCGGTCGATATTGCGCATCAACTGGTCGCAACGGGGCGCAAGGCGCGTCTCCTCAAGGACCACGGTCTCGAGGAAGCGAGCTCGACGCGCGCGCTGGTGTACGCCGCGAGCATGATCAACGCGGGCCTCGACCCGGTCGCCGCCTGCCAGGTGGCCATGGTCAACCCGATCACGGACGACGCCGAGCTCGCCGAGGCCCTGATGGAAGTGGTGCAGGCGCACTTCGGGTGAGCGACACCGCCCGACAGGCCGCGATCGAGGAACTGCTGGCGCAGTTGCGGGACGCGAGCCCGGCTACCTACAACGAGGTCGAGCTCAGCCTGCCCGCCATCCGCGTGCACGGTGAAGCGGCCACGTACGCCTGGCTGGTCGCCTGCAGGCGGCTGTCCGACTACGATCGCGAGGGTGGAAAGGCTTTCGCCCGCGGCAGCCGGGAAGCCGAAAAGATCTCGGAAACCGTCCTGCCGTGGACGGAGCAGGCGCTGCAGTTCGTGCGCTGGAAGAACGCGGGCCGCGCGCTCGAGGGCTTGATGGCCAACTTGCCGCGGGCCTACGGTTCGCTCGGCCATGCCGGGCAGCGCCGCTGGGCGGAGATCGGCTTCCTGTGGTGCGGCCGCCAGGTCGAGAGCGGCAACGCCTATTTCACGACGCCCGTGGTGGACCTTTCCGGCCGCCACGGCATCACGGGCATAGAGCAGCTCACGCAGCCCGCGGAGGAGCTGTTCGAGTCGCGCAAGCTCCTGCTCGCCACCTATCTCGCGGGTGCGGTGCGCGTGAGAAATCTTCTCGGCCCGCAGGCGATACTGCCGTGGGCTACGCGCGGGGCCGATATCCTGCAGTCGGGGCGCGCGCGCGGAGAGGCGTATTTCCGGCTGGAGTCGGAGGAGAGCCTGGCGCTCCTGCTGGAGCACCTGCCGGGCTTCCGCCTGGGCGAGAGGAACCGCCTGGTCGCCATGCTGCTCGACATCTGGTACGGCACCGGGTTCGAGCTGAAGGAAAGCAACTGGTCGCCGGAGAAGGGCCGGCCGTTCGTCGAGACCGACGGGCGCAGCATGTATTTCCCGGCGGTGATGAAGAACCGGGACGAGGCGCTGATTGCGGTGCTGCATACCGCGGGCCACATGCGCTTCGGCTCGTTCGACCGCAACGCGATGAAGGAGCTGTTCGCCCTCGCGCGCGTCGAGTTTCCGGAATCGGGGCCGGTTTCGACCGCGCCGCTCTTCGGATCCTTCGGCGACGACGGCCTGCGCTTCCAGCTGATCTTCGACCTGTGCGAGGACCTGCGGGTCGATTGCCGCATACAGCAGCTCGTCCCGAACTACCTGAACCGGCTCGCTTCGACCGCGGTGCAGGGCGCGCGTCACCCCGAGACGGCCGCGTACTATGCACTGGCCGTGGAGAGCGTGGGCGAGGCGAGCGCAGCGTTTCGCGGCGCCGGCCCCGGCGGCGGACGCTTCGCGCCGGTGTTGCGCCCCGGCGCCACCATCGTCGACTCCTGGAAGCTGGCGAAGGCGATCTACGACGAGGACACGCTGCCGCCGGTCATGGACCTCGAGGCTTTCCACGCCGCGTACCTTCCGGGCCGTGCTCCCAATTCCTCGCGGCTTGTGCACCCGCAGGAATCGCAGGAACAGCAGCAGCAGACGCAGGCCGGGGCGGAGGGCGAGCAGAAGCCGCAGGAGCAGGGCGAGGAGCAGTCGGAAACGCCGGAGAACGCGGAAAGCGGCGACCAGCAGGACGGCGGGCAAAAGCAGGAAATGGCCGGATTCGGCGAAACCAGCGGCGCCTCCACCCAGTTCTCGAGCAAGTCCGACCAGCGGCGGCCCGACAACCGGGCGGGCGAGAAGGGCATCCCGTATCCGGAGTGGGACTACCGCGAGTCGCGTTACAAGCGCAACTGGAGCTGGGTGCAGGAGAAGAAGCTCGTGGAGTCGAACATCACCGAGACCAACCGGTTGATGAACCAGTACGCGATGGCGTTGAAGCGGCTGAAGAAGGCGATACAGTCCCAGAAACCGACGCGCCTCGCGCCGCTATTGCGCCAGCTCGACGGCGAGGACATGGATCTCAACGCGGTAGTGAGCTACGTCGTCGAGAAGAAAGCGGGGCGTTCTCCCGATCCCGAGATCTACCGCCGCCGCGAGATGCGTCAGCGCGAGATCGCCGTGACGCTGCTTGCCGACATGTCCACCTCCATCATGCAGCATCTGCCGGAAGGCGGCGGCCGCCTGGTGGACCGGGTGCGCGCCGGCGTGCTGCTCTTCGCCGAGAGCATGGAGGAAGTAGGCGACGCCTATTCGATCGCGGGCTTCTGCTCCAAGTACCGCGACAACGTGAGCTACTACGCCATCAAGGGATTCGAGGACCCGCTCACCTACGAGGTCCGCAGCCAGATCGGGGGCATGTCGGGACGGCTCGCCACGCGCATGGGGGCCGCGATCCGCCACGCGACGGCCTGCTTCGACCGCGTGGAGAGCCGGCGCCGGCTGCTGCTGATCCTCTCCGACGGCCGTCCCGAGGACTACGACGATGGCGGCGACCGGCGTTACCTCCACGAGGACACCCGCATGGCGGTGAAGGAGGCAGTCGCGAAAGGCGTGCACCCGTTCTGCATCACGGTGGACACGATGGCCAACCAGTACCTGCCCCAGATCTTCGGGCGCGGGCACTACCTCGTGCTCGACCACATCAACTCGCTGCCGAACAAGCTGCCGGAGATCTACTTCCGCCTGCGGCGCTAGCCCTTGGAGCGCCGGAAGCGCCGGGAATCGCGCGCGTGATGCAACGCTCCTTCATGGCCATCGCGCATCGCGGCGCGTCTTCCTACGCGCCGGAGAACACGCTCGCGGCGTTCGATCTCGCGCTCGAGATGGGGGCGCGGCACCTCGAGCTCGACGTTCATGCGAGCGCCGACGACCGCCTCGTCGTCATTCACGACGACACCGTGAACCGCACCACCGACGGTTCGGGAGCCGTGGCGGGTTACACGTTCTCCGCGTTGAGCGGGCTCGATGCGGGCTCGTGGTTCGGAGCCGCATTCGCGGGCCAGCGGATTCCGGCACTGGACGAAGTGCTCGACCGCTACGGGCGGCGCGCGCACCTGCACGTCGAGATCAAGGGTCGCTCGGCCGCCCTGGCGCAACGCACCGTGGATGCGATCCTGAGGCGAGGCCTGGCCGACGAGGTGACCTTGACCTCGTTCCAGATCGAGCGACTCGAGGAAGTGCGGGCGTGCGCGCCCGCGCTCGCCACGGGCTGGCTGGTCGCGGCCGCGACCGGCGCGGTGATCGCCCGGGCGCGCGCACTGGGACTCGCGCAGCTCTGTCCGAAAGCGGGCACCGTGACGCCGGAACTGGTGAGCCGCCTGCGCGCCGAGGGATTCGTGGTACGGGCGTGGGGCGTGAGCACCGAAGCCCTGATGGAGCGCGTCGTGCGGGCGGGCGCCGACGGCATGACGGTGAACTTTCCCGACCGGCTGATTGCCTACCTGAGCGCCCGCCAGGCCTGAATCCCGCGACGCATGATGGTTCACCTGCCCAGATCCCGCTGGTTTCCGGCCGCGCTGGCGTTCCTGGCGGGAATCGCGGTGGGTGGCTGGCTCTTCTCGCAGTCGCAGCCGCGGTCGTTTCTCGCCGCGGGCCGGTGCGAGCAGTGCTACAAGCCGAACGACCTCGCGGGACTGCTGGCCTCGGCCGCCATCCAGAGAGCCGGGGAAGCGCTGCCGTTCGTGGTAAAGGAGACCGAGCGCTGCATCGCCATCGAGCACCCTTTCAGAAAGGTGCGCCATCACTATATCGTGTTTCCCAAGAAGGACGTGAAGAGCATCGCGGACATTTCGCTGGCGGACCATCAGTACCTCCTGGAATGCATGGCCGTCATACGAACGCTGGTGCTCGAGCGTGGTTTGCGGCGCTACCGGGTCGTCACCAATGGTTCGGGGCTGCAGCACGTCACGTACCTGCATTTCCACCTGCTGGAGGATGGAGGGCGGGTCCCGGCGCGGGTCTTCGAGCCTGCAAAATAGGAATGCACATACGAAGTGTTTTCATCCCCATTTTCCACGGAGGACAGCCATGCGTAGATCAGCCAGGATCGTATCGTTTGCAATTTCCGGAGTTCTGCTTGCCGCCGCTGCCAGCGTCGCGTTGCTGGCCATCGACGGTTCTCGCGTCCAGGCGCAGACGCCCCCGGCGCCCTGCGCCTGCAGTCGATCGACACCGCTCATCGGCGCTGATGACGTAACCACGGTGCCGGGCCAGCTGGCGCCCCGCTACGGCATCATCCATTGCCAGTGCGGCGCTGCCACCTGCGTGAGCCAGGTGGCATACGGCTCGGTGGGACTACCGCAGCTCTATTGCGTGAAGTAAGCAGGATTCGGGATCCAGGATTCAGGATCCGGGATTCGCGACAACTGGCCTGGCTTGCGGTCCAAGTACTGAACGGAGATCCCCATGCCCAAACCGTCCGTTCGCAAGGAAAGAAAGTATGTCCCGCTCACGAAAGCGCAGTTCCGGGAGCGCTTCTTCGCGAGGTTTTTCGACCCGGCGTTCAGCGCGGTCCACCCGGAGCTGGAGAGGGTGTTCGACGTCGCGTGGGACGGCTACATCCGGTACCGCAAGTCGCCGCGCACGAAGCCGGCCGGGAAGGGATACGCAGACCCGAAATACCAGCTGTCCGTCGAATGGTCGGAGACGCGCGCGAAGCTGAAGGCGGCCGAAGCGCGGCAGAAGGACCCGCGCTCGCGGTCCCGCATACTCATCGTGAACGGCTCGACCCGCAGCGAGCATAGTTGCCCCGGCGAGATCTCGAAGACCCGGCGCCTCGCGCAGCACGCGCAGAAGACCATCAAGGCCTTGCGCGGCTACGAGACCGATTTTCTCGACCTCTCCACGCTCGCGGACGAGCCGTGGAAGGTGATACACCCGTGCAAGGCGTGCGTGTCGACCTCGATGCCGCTGTGTCACTGGCCGTGCTCGTGCTATCCCAACCACGCCATGGGACAGACCAACGACTGGATGGCGGAAATCTACGAGCGCTGGGTCGCCGCGCACGGCGTCATGATCCTGTGCCCGGTGCACTGGTACCACGCGCCGGCGAGTTTGAAGCTCATGATGGACCGCCTGGTCTGCGCGGACGGCGGCAATCCCGATCCGACGTCAACGCACGGCAAGGACCCCGCGCTGGCGAAAGCGCTCGAGCTCTCGGGCTGGGACTATCCGAGGCATCTCGCGGGACGTGCGTTCTCGGTCGTCGCTCACGGCGACGCCGCCGGGCCGGAGAGCCTGCGGCGCATGCTCGCCGATTGGCTGACCGACATGGGACTCGTCTCGGCCGGGCCGAGCGCGGAGATCGATACCTGGATCGGCTGGTACGAGCCGTATGCGACGAGTCACGACGATCTCGACAAGGACGAGGACCTGTTCGTGGAAGTGAAGAATGCCGCACTCGCGCTGGCGAACATGGTGAAGCAGATTCGCAGCGGCCGGTACCATGCGCCGGACGAGAAGCTGCGGGATCCGAGGGAGAAGTGACCCGTGACCCGTGACCCGTGACCGGTCAGACCTGATCAACACTGAATCCTGAATCTATGATGCCGGGAAATAACTTCGGAGGAGGATGCCAATGCGTAGCTATTGGCTGATGAGTGTGATGGCCGGACTGCTGATCGTCGCGGGCGGCGTACACGCCCAGCAGAAGTACCCGACGAAGCCGATCCGGCTGATCGTCCCGTTCCCGCCTGGCGGCCAGACCGACGTCGTGGCGCGCACGCTGGCGCAGAAGCTCGGCGAGGCGTTGGGGCAGACGGTGGTAGTGGACAACCGGCAGGGCGGCGGCGGCACGATCGGCGTCGAAATGGCGGTGAAGTCGCCTCCCGACGGCTACACCATGGTCCAGGTTTCCACCAGCTACGCAGCCAACGCGGCGCTCTACAAGCTGCCGTACGACGCGCGGAACGACATCGTCCCGGTGGTGATGATCGGGGAGATCGCCAACATGGTGACGGTCACTCCGTCCGGTCCGTTCAGGAGCGTCAAGGATCTGATCGCGTACGCCAAAGCCAATCCCGGCAGGATCAACTACGGCTCGGGCGGCACCGGCAGCGGCAACCATCTCGCCACCGAGCTCTTCAGCCAGATGGCGGGCATCACCATGACGCACGTCCCGTACAAAGGCGCCACCGGCGGGGTGACCGATCTCATGAGCGGGCAGATCCAGCTCATCTTCGGCGGGCTGACGGGAATGATCCCGCACCACAAGGCGAACCGCGTGCGCGGCATAGCTGTGACGAGTGCCAAGCGCTCTGTGGCCGTGCCGGATCTTCCGACCGTGGGCGAGACGGTGACCGGCTACGAATCCGTCAGCTGGTCGGCGATCCTGGGCCCGAAAGGCCTGCCCAGAGACGTCGTCGCGCGCTGGAACGAGGAGATCAACCGCGTCCTGCAGCTGCCCGATGTCAAGGAGCGTATGACTTCCAGCGGGCTCGATATCGTCGGCGGCACGCCGGCGGATCTCCGGAAAGTCCTCGATCAGGACATCGCGAAGTGGACGAAGGTGGTCAAGCTGGCCAACATAAAAGTGAACTAGAAATGATCACAGTCATCGACACGATTCAGCCGTCAAATGACGCACGAAATTCTCTCGGATGAGTAGCCTGGTCTTTACGCGCGGCTGCTCATCGCTACCCGCCGACGCCGATTCGAGAAGATGGGAACTTTGCGCCTGGATTTTTGGTCGACAGGAGGAGGCACCTCTTCTTCGTCGCTAAAGTGCGGGGACATCATGATGAATTCGACTTCTGAGCATTCGACTACAGCGACCATCGCGCGGGTCACTACTGCGTTTCACGGTGTTCGCTACCTGGTCGCCGACGTGAAACGGGCGGTCGACTTCTATACGACGCACCTGGGCTTCAATCTCGAGCATCAACACCTTCCGGAGTTCGCGACGGTCGCGCTGGGGCCGCTAAAGATCCATCTCAGCGGCCCGGGTGCATCGGGATCGCGGCCCTTGCCGGGCGGCGAGCGGCAGAGTCCCGGCGGCTCCAACCGCGTCGTTCTTCGTGTGAAAGACCTGCCCGCAGTCATCGAGGCACTGCGCAGCACCGGAGCGGCGTTCCGGAACACCATGGAAGCCGGACCGGCTGGCAGCCAGATCCAGGTCCTCGATCCGGACGGCAATCCAGTCGAGCTTTTCGAGCCGGCGCATCGGGGGTGAATGCAGGATCCGGGAGCTGATCGATACCCGCTTCGGAGAGTTGCAGTCGCGGAATCGGGGGCGTGAGGCGGTGCGAGATTCTCCATGACGGACGCGTCTGACGATCCGCATGACCTCGCCCGCTTCGTGCAGGCGCAGGCGGGGAGCTACGAGCAGGCGCTCGCGGAGGTCAGGAGCGGCCGCAAGCACTCGCACTGGATGTGGTACGTCTTTCCCCAGTTCGAGGGGCTGGGATTCAGTGCGACCTCCAGGCGGTATTCGATCAAGAGCGTCGAGGAGGCGAACGCCTACCTGAGCCACCCTGTTCTCGGGCCGCGGCTCGTAGCGTGCGCAAGGGCAGCCTTGAGCGTGGAAGGACGGTCGGCGCTGGAGGTCTTCGGCTCGCCCGACGACATGAAACTCAAATCCTGCGCGACCTTGTTCGCGTCCGTGTCGCCCGCAGGTTCGGTGTTCGAACAGATACTCGACAAGTACTTCAGCGGAAAACGGGACGACAAGACGCTGCGCCTGCTGGCGCAGGCTCCTTAGATCACCGGTCACCGGTCACTCGGGTTTTATCCCCGCCACCTTCACCAGCTTCGTGATCCGGGCGTAGTCCGACTTCACGAAGTTGCCGAAATCCTCAGGCGTCGGGCTGCCGAGCGGCACCAGCCCCTGCGCGGCGTAGAGGCGCTTGACCTCGCCATCGGCGAGAGCGGCCTGCACCATCTCGTGCAGCCGCCGGATGATGGCGCGGGGGGTGCCGCGTGGCGCGAAGACGCCGTTCCAGCTCGAATACTCGTACCCCGAAACGCCCGCTTCCTCCAGCGTCGGCAGGTCCGCGAGGAGGGGCGAGCGTTGTTTCGCTGTGATCGCGAGCGCCCGCAGCCTGCCTGCCTTGACCTGGCCCATCAGCGCCGCCGCGGGCGCAATCGCCCACTGGGCTTCGCCGGCCACCACCGCCGCCGCCATCGGACCGCCGCCCTTGTACGGCACGTGCACGGTGTTGATGCCGGAGAAGTTCGCAAACATGACGCCGGACAGGTGGCTGGAGGACCCCAGGCCTGCTGACGCCATGTTGAGCTTTCCGGGCTGTGCCTTCGCGAGCGCAACGAGCTCCTTGACGCTCGTCGCCTTCACGCCCGGGTTCACGACAAGCACGCTCTCCGCGTTCACGATGAGCGATATCGGGTCGAAATCCCTCAGCGTGTCGAACGCCAGCTTCGGGTAGATGAACGCCGACACGATCATCGAGCTGGAAGCGCCGAAGATCAGCGTGTAGCCGTCGGGCGCCGCCCGCGCCCCGATCTCGAGCCCGATCGTGCCGGCGGCGCCGCCGCGGTTGTCTATCACGAACTGCTGGCCGGCGGCCTCCGACAGCTTGCCGGTGACGATACGGGCGATCGTGTCGATCGAGGACCCGGCGGACTGGGCCACGATGACCCGCACCGGCCGGTTGGGATACGTCTGCGCCGAGGCGGCAGCAGCCGCAATGACGAAAAGCAGAGCGAGCGCAGGATTCCGGCTCATGGCGATATATCCTCCTTGATCTGAGTCACCAGTCACGGGTCACGAGTCACGCCGTTCCAGGTCAGTGATGAGCGTCCGACGGTATGCTCGGCATCGGACCGCTGCGCAGGTTGTTGAGATGGCGCTGGCGTACCACCGCCATGGTTATGGAGACGAACACGCCGAACATCACGATCACCGTGTAGATCGAGAGATTCAGCGAGACGAGCAGCGCGTAGACGCCGAGCATGATCAGGATGCTCAGGTTCTCGTTGAAATTCTGCACGGCGATGGAGTGTCCAGCGCCCATGAGGATGTGGCCGCGGTGCTGGAGGAGCGCGTTCATCGGCACCACGAAAAAGCCGGCCAGCGCCCCGATCAACACCATCAGCGGGATCGCGACGATGACGTTGCGCGCGAAAATCATCGCGATCACGATCAGTCCCATGGCGATGCCGACCGGCACGACGTTGACGGCGCGGTGCAACGGGACGAACCGCGCGGCCACGACGGCGCCCAGCGCGATCCCGACGGCGCAGATTCCCTGGAGCACCGTCGCCTGCGAGAGCGAATAGCCGAGCGCCGTTTCCGCCCACTTCAGCACGATGAACTGCAGCGTCGCCCCGGCCCCCCAGAACAGCGTCGTCGTCGCAAGCGAGATCTGCCCGAGCTTGTCCCGCCAGAGCAGCCGCAGGCAGCGCGAGAACTCCCGCACCAGGAACAGCGGGTTCTTGCTGGGCGCCACGTGATCGACGTCGGTTCTCGGGATGTAGAGATTGAAAACCGCCGCGATGGCGTAGAACGCCACGATGAGCAGGATGGCGATCTCCGGCGCGGTATCGATGCCGGTGTCGATTTCCGGGAAATCGAACGCGAGCAGCCGGCTGGAGACCGTGTGGCTGATCAGCACGCCGCCGAGGAGGGTGCCCAGGATGATGGACGCGACGGTCAACCCCTCGATCCAGCCGTTGGCGACGACCAGCTTGTGATGCGGCAGGTACTCGGTGAGGATGCCGTACTTGGCGGGGGAATAGGCTGCCGCCCCGAGCCCGACCACGGCGTACGCGAGGAGCGGATGCACGCCGAACAGCATCATCATGCAGCCCACGACCTTGATCAGGTTGGTGATGAACATCACGCGGCCCTTCGGTATGGCGTCGGCAAACGCGCCGACGAACGGCGCGAGCAGGACGTACGACACGGTGAAGAAGAGCTTCAGCATCGGGGTGAACCACTCGGGAGACTGCATCAGCACCAGCGAGGCGATGGCGGCGACGAGGAGCGCGTTGTCGGCAAGCGACGAGAAGAACTGCGCCGCCATGATGATGTAGAAGCCGAACGGCATGGGACCGGTGTGGCGCAGTGCGCTGTGATGGATCGCGAAGCGCCTGTTTTATACCACAAATCATTGAGGATGCGGCCCACAGTTGAACCGAACGATCGCCCGAAAACCCCAAACCCGAAACTTGAAACTTGGGACTTGAAACTTCAAACTGGGCGGATGGCCCGCCCCGTTGTCGCCACCATCGACCTCGCCGCGCTCGCTCACAATCTCGCGGTGGTGAAGCGCCATGCGCCGGCGGCGCGCGTGCTCGCGGTGGTCAAGGCGAACGCGTACGGCCACGGGCTCGCGCGTGCGACGCGTGCGCTTGCCGGAGCCGACGGATTCGGCCTGATCGAGCTCGATTCGGCGGTGCGCCTGCGCGAGGCGGGATACGCGCAGCCCATACTGCTGCTGGAGGGCGCGTTCGAGCCGTCGGAGCTGCCGGTACTGGCACACCACCGGATAGCCACGGTGGTGCACTGCCGCGAGCAAGTCGCCATGCTGAAGGACTTGCCGGGGAACGCCGCGCTCGACGTGTTCGTCAAGGTCAACACCGGCATGAATCGGCTCGGATTCGAGCCCGGCGCGATTTCCGGCGTCGTGGCCGAATTGAGACGCCTGGCGTCGGTAGGGAATCTCACGTTGATGACTCATTTCGCCAGCGCCGACGAAGCGCGCGGCGTCGCCTGGCAGATGGAGATTCTCGAGCGAGCCCAGCAAGTCCCGGCCTTGCCCCTCAGTCTTGCGAATTCGGCTGCGATCCTGCGCCATCCCGCTGCGCATGCCGGCTGGGTGCGTCCGGGCATCATGCTCTATGGCTGCTCGCCGTTTGCGGAGGGCACGGCCGCCGACCTCGATCTCCAGCCCGTGATGACGCTCGAAAGCCGCGTCATCGCGGTTCAGAACATGAAGCGGGGCGATATCCTGGGATACGGCGGCCTGTTCGAGGCCGACCGGGATACGCGCGTGGGCGTCATCGCGTGCGGTTATGCGGATGGCTACCCGCGTCACGCGCCGAACGGAACCCCGCTCATGGTCGAAGGTCGCATGACCCGGACCCTCGGCCGTGTGTCCATGGACATGCTGTGCGCCGACCTGTCCGGCCTCCCGGAGGCGGGAACGGGCTCGCGCGCCGTGCTGTGGGGCGCGGACGTGCCGGTGGAACGCGTCGCTGCGGCGGCCGGTACCGTCGGCTACCAGTTGCTATGCGCGCTTGCGCCGCGCGTTCGCATCGCCGAAGTATGAAGAACCTGTACAGAAAACGCGCCCGGCGGGGTGTATCATTACCTGTTCGCCGGGTAAGGTAATCGTCTCCAGTCCATGCGCAACAAATCGATATCCGCGAGATATGCCGTCGCTGTCGTCGCGGTCGGTATCGCGTTCGCCTTGCGCTACGGTCTCTACGGCACCCTCGAGAACCGCATCCCGTTCGCCTTCTTCACGCTAGCCACGCTCATTTCGGCCTGGTACGGCGGGCTGGGGCCCGGCATGCTCGCTGCGGTGAGCGGCCTGGTGCTCGCCGACTATTTCTTTCTGCCGCCGCATTCGCCGGACGGCGGGATCGGCGAGACCGAGCGCACGTCAATCGGTATCTACGCCATGACGAACACGCTGGTCGTCGTACTGTTCTGGCACCTGCACAACAAGCTGCGAGACGCCGAGGACCGGCTTCATCGGCTCGAGGGTGGCGCCCCGGCAGTCGGCGCCCCCCACGAGCACCCCGGCGCACCGGGCCAGGTGCGCCCGCTCTGATCCAGAGCGTCCTCCCGTTGTTGTTCCCCGGATCGGACAGGGTCTATGCTGTGTACGCGCGGGAGCACGCCGGCGCGTTCTAGCTATCGATGGCGAAAGCAAAATCACTGTACGTTTGCACCGAGTGCGGCGGCCAGGTCCTGCAATGGGTCGGCGTCTGCCCGCATTGCAACTCCGCCGCCACGATACAGGAGACCGTCGCGGAAACGGCTCCCGCGGGCTCCAACCGCTACGGGCGTATCGCGGACGCCGGCAGGGTGCAGCGTCTGTCGGAGGTGGAGGCGCGGGAAGAGAGCCGCATAAAAAGCGGTATCGAGGAATTCGACCGCGTGCTCGGGGGTGGGCTCGTGCCCGGGGGCGTGGTGCTCCTCGGCGGCGAGCCGGGAATAGGCAAGTCCACGCTGCTGCTCCAGTCGTTGGCGGAGATCGGCAAGACGCGGCCTGTCCTGTACGTGAGCGGCGAGGAGTCCCCCCAGCAGATCGCATTGCGCGCGAAGCGGCTCGGCGCCGACGCGACGGGTGTGATCATGCTCCCCGACACCGATCTCTCGCGCATAGAAGCGGCGATCAAGGCCGAAAAGCCGGAAGTCGCCGTGATCGATTCGATCCAGACCCTTTACTTCGGGGAGCTGCAGTCGGCGCCCGGTTCCGTCGCGCAGGTGCGCGAGTGCGCCGCGCGCCTGACACGCGTCGCCAAGAGCACGGGTTCCGCGATGGTCTTCATCGGTCACGTCACCAAGGAGGGTACGCTGGCCGGTCCGCGGGTGCTGGAGCACATGGTGGACACGGTGCTCTACTTCGACGGTGACACGCATTCGCGCTACCGGTTGATCCGGGCCTTCAAGAACCGTTACGGCGCGGTGAACGAGCTGGGCGTGTTCGCAATGGATGAAAAGGGTCTGAAGGGCGTGGCCAATCCGTCCGCCCTGTTCCTCTCCCAGCACGATACCGAGGTCGCCGGCTCGTGCGTGGTGGTGACGCAGGAAGGCACGCGGCCGCTGCTGGTGGAGATCCAGGCCCTGGTGGACGAAGCGCACGCCCCCAACCCGCGCCGGCTTTCGGTCGGGCTGGAGCAGAACCGCCTGGCGCTGCTGCTCGCGGTGCTGCACCGGCACGCCGGCATCGCCTGCTACGACCAGGACGTGTTCATCAACGCGGTGGGCGGGGTGCGCATCGCCGAGCCGGCGGCGGATCTCGCGGTGCTGATGGCCGTCGTGTCCTCGCTCAAGGACCGGCCGCTGCCCCCGAAACTCGTGGTGTTCGGGGAAGTAGGCCTCGCGGGGGAAGTGCGCCCGGTGCAGCGCGGGCAGGAGCGGCTTAGGGAAGCCGCCAAGCTCGGCTTCACGCACGCGCTGATCCCTCACGCCAACAAGCCGCGGCAGGCGATCGGCGGGCTGCAGGTCATTCCCGTGCGCCGCATCGAGGAGGCGGTGGCACGCTTCCGGGACGGCTTTTCGTGACGAACGGCGAATACATCCTCGAAACGCGCGACCTGACGAAGGAATTCAAGGGCTTCGTCGCCGTCAACGGCGTCAACCTCAAGGTGAGGCGGGGCGCCATCCACGCGCTGATCGGCCCGAACGGCGCAGGCAAGACCACCTGCTTCAACCTCCTCACGCATTTCCTCGAGCCCACGCGGGGGCAGATCTTCTACAACGGGCGGGAAATCACGGGCTCGAGCCCCGCGCGGATCGCACGCCTGGGGCTGGTGCGCTCTTTTCAGATCTCGGCGGTATTCCCGCACCTGACCGTGCTCGAAAACGTGCGCGTCGCGCTGCAAAGGCGGCGCGGCGCCTCCTTCGAATTCTGGCGCTCGGAGCGGGTGCTCGACGGGTTGAACGGGCGGGCGCGCGAGTTGCTCCTCGCAGTCGGGCTGGAGAGCTTCGAAGCCGCCGTCGCGGGCGAGCTGCCCTATGGGCGCAAACGCGCGCTCGAGATCGCGACCACGCTTGCGCTCGAGCCCGAGATGATGCTGCTCGACGAACCGACCGCGGGCATGACGCACGAGGACGTGGAGCGCATCACCCGGCTCATCAAGACGGTCGCCAGCGGACGCACGGTGCTCATGGTGGAGCACAACATGAGCGTCGTTTCGGGCATCTCGGACACGATTACGGTGCTGCAGCGGGGCGCGATACTCGCCGAGGGACCGTACGCCGAAATTTCCGGGAACCCGCAGGTGATGGAAGCGTACATGGGGACGGCGCATGCCTGAAACGCCGTCAGGCGTCATGGGTCAGGCGTCATGCGGGGCTTCCAGGCCGTGAGCACGGCGCCGATGCTGATCGTGAAGGGTCTCAACGCCTGGTACGGCGAATCGCACGTACTGCATGGCGTGGACTTCGTCGTGAACCAGGGCGAGGTGGTGACGTTGCTGGGCAGGAACGGCGTGGGGAAGACCACCACGCTCAAGTCCATCATGGGCATGGTCGGAAGGCGCGAGGGCGCCATCGCGTTCGAAGGCAGGGAGACGATCGCGCTCTCGTCCGACCGGATAGCCCGGCTCGGCATCGCATTGTGCCCCGAGGAGCGCGGCATCTTCGCGAGCCTGAACGTCCTGGAGAACCTCCTGCTGCCGCCGCAGGTGCGTGCGGGCGGCATGACTCTCGAGCAGATCTACGAGATCTTTCCGAACCTGAAGGAGCGTCTCGCCAGCCAGGGCACCAAGCTTTCCGGCGGCGAGCAGCAGATGCTCGCGATCGGGCGCATACTGCGCACGGGGGCGCGCCTGCTCCTGCTCGACGAGCCGACCGAGGGATTGGCGCCGGTCATCGTGCAACAGATCGGCCGGACGCTCGCGCGGCTGAAGAACGAGGGTTACACGATACTGCTGGTGGAGCAGAACTTCCGCTTCGCGCAGACGGTGGCGGACCGCCACTACGTCATGGAGAATGGGCGGGTCGTCGACACGATCGCCAATGCGGATCTCGAAGCGAATATGGAGCGCCTGCACGACTATCTTGGCGTGTAAACAGGGTTTTCAACTACAGGGGGAGACGACATGTCGCTCAAACGCAGTTCAGCGTTTCTTGCAGCACTCGCGCTTGCCGCCGGCGGCGCGCACGCCCAGATTTCGGACGGTGTGGTGAAGATCGGCGTCATGAACGACCAGTCCGGGACCTACGCCGACCTTGCCGGGCCCGGCTCGGTGGTTGCCGCGCGCATGGCGGTAGAGGACTTCGGCGCCGCCAAGAAGGGCATCAAGGTCGAGATCGTGGTCGCCGACCACCAGAACAAGCCGGAGGTCGGCTCCAGCATCGCGCGCCAGTGGTTCGACGTGGACAAGGTGGACCTGATCGTCGACGTGCCGACGTCTTCTGTCGTGCTCGCGGTCAACCAGATCGCCAAGGAGAAGAACAAGGTGATGATCGTCTCCACCGGCGCCACGGTGGATCTGACGGGCAAGGCATGCACGCCGAACTCGGTGCACTGGACCTACGATACGTGGTCGCTGGCCAACGGCACCGGTACCGCGGTGGTGAAGAACGGCGGCAACACGTGGTTCTTCCTGACTGCGGATTACGCATTCGGCCATTCGCTGGAGGCGCAGACCGAGGCTGTGGTGCAGAAGCTCGGCGGCAAGGTGGTCGGCAAGGTGCGCCACCCGTTCCCATCCGCCGATATGTCGTCCTTCCTGCTGCAGGCGCAGAGCTCCAAGGCGAAGATCATCGGGCTGGCCAACGCCGGCGCCGACACGATCAACGCCATCAAGCAGGGCGCCGAGTTCGGCATCGTGAAGGGCGGCCAGCAGTTCGCCGGCCTGCTGGTGTTCCTGACCGACGTGCACTCGCTCGGGCTGAACGTGGCGCAGGGGCTGCTGCTCACGGAGTCGTTCTACTGGGACCTGAATCCCCAGACGCGTGCGTTCTCGCAACGCTTCGCGAAGCTGCACAAGGGCGCGATGCCGACGATGGGGCAGGCGGGCGTTTACTCGGGCGTGCTGCACTACCTGAAGGCAGTCGAGGCGTTGAAGTCGGACGCCGCGGGCGACAAGGTCGTCGCGAAGATGAAGGAGCTGCCGACCGACGATCCGGCGTTCGGCAAGGGCAGCGTGCGCCAGGACGGACGCAAGATACACGACATGTACCTGTTCGAGGTGAAGAAACCCTCGGAATCGAAAGGGCCGTGGGATTACTACACGCTGCGCGGCACCATACCCGCGGCGCAGGCGTTCCGTCCGGAGAAGGAAGGCGGCTGTCCGCTCGTCAAGTGACGAGGGAAGGATGAACGTGGAACGTGGAAGGATGACCTGGTTTTCCATGTGGTGGGTCATCCTTCATCCTTCATCCTTCATCCCTCATCCTTGATCTGGCGTGAGCGAGATCTTCGGCATTCCGACCCAGGCGCTGTTCGGGCAGCTCCTGATCGGGCTCATCAACGGCTCGTTCTACGCGCTGTTGTCCCTCGGGCTCGCCGTTATCTTCGGGCTCCTCAACATCATCAACTTCACCCACGGCGCCCAGTACATGATGGGCGCGTTCTGCGCCTGGGTCCTGTTGAACAAGCTGGGCGTCAACTACTGGTGGGCGCTCGTGCTGGCGCCGATCGTGGTCGGAGCGACCGGCGTCGTCATCGAGCGGCTGATGCTCTCCCGCCTCTACCAGCTCGATCACCTCTACGGGCTGCTCCTTACGTTCGGGCTCGCGCTGATCATCCAGGGCCTGTTCCGCAACGAGTTCGGCTCGACAGGACTCCCCTACGCGATCCCGGAAGCGCTCCAGGGCGGGCAGAACCTCGGTTTCATGTTCCTGCCGAACTACCGCGCGTGGGTGGTCGGGGCCTCGCTCGCCGTCTGCCTCGCGACCTGGTTCATGATCGAGCGGACCAAGCTGGGCTCGTACCTGCGCGCGGCGACCGAGAACGCGGCGCTCACGCAGGCGTTCGGCGTCAACGTGCCGCGCATGGTGACGCTGACCTACGGGTTCGGGGTCGGTCTCGCCGCGCTCGCCGGCGTCATGGCCGCGCCCATCTACAGCGTCAATCCACTGATGGGCGAGCATCTGATCATCGTCGTGTTCGCGGTGGTGGTGATCGGCGGGATGGGCTCGATCATGGGCTCCATCATCACCGGCTTCATGCTCGGGCTGGTCGAGGGGCTGACCAAGGTGTTCTACCCGGAAGCCTCGAACACGGTCATCTTCATCATCATGGCGATCGTGCTTATGATCAAGCCGTCGGGCCTGTTCGGGGCGCGCAGATGACGGCAGTGGAAGCGGCGGCCGGCGCGGCGACGCGGGCGCAGAGCTCGCGGGACCACCGCATCGCATTCGTGCTCGTGCTCGCGTTCTTCGCGCTCGGGCCCCTCGTCATCTACCCGGTGTTCCTGATGAAGGTGATGTGCTTCGCGCTCTTCGCATGCGCCTTCAACCTGCTGCTGGGCTACGTGGGGCTGCTGTCCTTCGGGCACGCCATGTTCCTCGGCATGGCCGGCTACGCGGCGGCGCACGCCGCGAAGATATGGGGCCTCTCGCCGGAGCTGGCGATACTCGCGGGCGCCGGGGCTGCCTGCGGGCTGGGCATCGTGTCCGGACTGATCGCCATCCGCCGGCAGGGGATTTATTTCGCGATGATCACTCTCGCGCTCGCGCAGATGGTGTATTTCTTCTGCGTGCAGGCGCCGTTCACCCACGGCGAGGACGGCATACAGGCGGTGCCGCGCGGGAGGCTCTTCGGCATCGTCGATCTCTCGGACATGAAGTCGATGTACGCGGTGGTGTTCGTCATATTCTTCGCGGGATTCCTGCTGATCTACCGCGTCATCCATTCGCCCTTCGGCCAGGTGCTGAAGGCGATCCGCGAGAACGAGGCGCGCGCTTTGTCGCTCGGCTACGACGTGGACCGCTACAAGCTTCTCGCCTACGTCCTCTCGGCGACGCTGTCCGGCGTCGCGGGCGCGACCAATGCGCTGGTGTTCCAGCTCGCGGGCCTCAACGCCGTCTACTGGACGATGTCGGGAGAGGTCGTGCTGATGACGCTGCTCGGCGGCATGGGCACCGTGTTCGGGCCGATCGCGGGCGCACTGGTGGTGCTCGCGATGGAGAACTACCTGGCGCAGCTCGGCTCCTGGGTGACCATCGTCCAGGGCTGCATCTTCGTCGTATGCGTCCTCACCTTCCGGCGGGGAATCGTGGGCGAGCTCGGGCGCCTGCTGAAAAAGAGTCTTTGAGCCCTCGCCGGACCGGCCTCCACAGTACGGTCGGGCGTTCCTCCGGGCGCGGACGTGCGGTAGAATGGCGGCCCCTTCCCTCACAAATTCAGAGACATCCATGAAGTGCCTGGTAACCGTCAAGCGGGTGATCGACCCCTACGTGAAGGTGCGCGTCAAATCCGACGGCACCGGCGTAGAGACCGCGAATGTCAAGATGGCGATGAATCCCTTCTGCGAGATCGCGGTCGAGCAGGCGGTGCGCATGAAGGAGGCGGGCACGATCACCGAGATCGTCGCCGTGTCGATCGGTGTCCCGCAGTGCCAGGAAACCCTGCGCACCGCGATGGCGATGGGGGCCGACCGAGGCATACTCGTCGAGTCCGCCGAGGAGGTGCAGCCGCTGGCCGTCGCCAAGCTCCTGAAGGCGATCATTGCCAAGGAGCAGCCCAGGCTCGTCATCATGGGCAAGCAGGCGATAGACGACGATTCCAACCAGTGCGGGCAGATGGTCGCCGCGCTGCTCGACTGGCCGCAGGCGGCGTTCATCTCGAAGATCGCGATCGCCGGCGAGACCGCCGAAGTGGTTCGCGAGATCGACGGCGGGCTGGAGAAGCTCACGCTGAAGCTCCCGGCGCTCGTGACCACGGACCTGCGGTTGAACGAGCCGCGCTACGTCACGCTGCCCAACATCATGAAAGCGAAGAAGAAGCCGCTCGAGGTCCTGAAGCCCGATGCGCTCGGCGTGGACATCGCGCCGCGGCTGAAGACGCTGAAAGTGGAGGAGCCGTCGAAGCGCGGCTCCGGCGTCAAGGTCGCCGACGTCAAGGAGCTCATCGCCAAGCTGAAGAGCGAGGCGAAGGTCATCTAACACCCGTCATGGGTCATGGGTCAGGGGTCAGGCGGGTCCAGCCCCTAGCCCTGTCCTGATGGTGCGAAGATCTCCGATTTAATTATCACATTTGAGATGGATACAACGTGTCAGTACTAGTCATAGCGGATCACGATGGAAAGCAGCTGAAGCCGGGGGTGGCGAACACGGTCGCGGCGGCGGCGAAGATGGGCGGTGATGTGACCATGCTGGTCGTCGGGCAGCAATGCGCGGAGGCGGCGCAGGCCGCCGCGAAGCTCGCCGGCGTGAAGAAGGTCCTGCATTGCGACGCGCCGCACTACGCCGGCTTCGTCGCGGAGAACATGGCCGCGCTCCTCGTGCCGCTTGCATCGCAGTACACGCACATCGCTGCGCCCGCCACCATGTTCGGCAAGAACTTCATGCCGCGCGTCGCGGCGCTGCTCGATGTGCAGCAGATATCCGATATCAGCGGAGTCGTATCGCCCGATACCTTCGTGCGCCCGATCTACGCCGGCAACGCGCTCCTGACCGTGCAGTCGAGCGACAAGATCAAGATCGTGACGGTGCGCGCAACGGCGTTCGATCCGGTGGGCGAGAGCGCGAGCCCCGCGCCGGTGGAGACCCTCGCTCCCGGGCCCGAAAGCCCGCTCTCGAAATTCAACGGCCAGGAAGTCGCCAAGTCGGAGCGGCCCGAGCTGACCGCCGCACGCATCATCGTATCCGGCGGCCGCGGCATGGGCAGCGCGGAAAACTTCCAGATCGTCGAAGCGCTGGCGGACAAGCTCGGCGCCGCCGTCGGGGCCTCTCGCGCCGCGGTGGACTCGGGGTTCAAGCCGAACGAATTCCAGGTCGGGCAGACCGGCAAGATCGTCGCTCCCGAGCTTTACATCGCGGTCGGCATCTCGGGCGCGATCCAGCACCTCGCGGGCATGAAGGACAGCAAGGTGATCGTCGCGATCAACAAGGATCCCGAGGCTCCCATTTTCGCCGTGGCCGACTATTGGCTGGTCGACGATCTTTTCAAGGCGGTGCCCGAGCTTACGAAGGAACTCTAGTCTCCAGTCTCTAGTCTCCACAGCACCCAAGGAGGCCGCATGTCCATCTACTCCGCGCCGCTGAAAGACATGCAGTTCGCGATCAAGGAACTGGCCGGCCTGGCGGAGGTCACGGCCCTCCCGGGGCACGGCGAGGTGAACGCGGAGCTCGTCGACGCGGTGCTCGGCGAGGCCGCGAAATTCGCCCAGGAAGTTCTCGATCCGCTGAACCGCGAGGGCGACAAGCAGGGCTCGAGGCTCGTCGAAGGCAGGGTCACCACGCCGGCGGGATTCAAGGACGCCTATCGCAGGTTCATCGACGCCGGGTGGAACGGCCTTGCCGGCGCGCCCGAATTCGGCGGACAGGGCCTGCCGCACCTCATCGCGACCCCGGTCAACGAGATCTGGAAGAGCGCGAACCTGGCGTTCTGCCTGTGCCCCATGCTGACCTCGGGCGTGCTGGAGGCGCTCAAGGTCCATTCGACGCCCGAGCAGAAGAAGACCTGGGCGCCGAAGCTCACCTCAGGTGTGTGGTCCGGCACCATGAATCTCACCGAGCCCCAGGCCGGCTCCGACCTGTCGGCCGTGCGCACGCGCGCGGTGCCCGAGGGCGATCATTACCGTATCCAGGGCACGAAGATCTTCATCACCTGGGGCGAGCACGACATGACCGAGAACATCGTGCACCTCGTTCTCGCCCGGACCCCGGACGCGCCGGAAGGCGTGAAAGGCATCTCGCTCTTCATCGTCCCGAAGTTTCTGCTGAAGCCCGACGGCACCCCGGGGGAGCACAACGACCTGCGCTGCGTCTCCATCGAGCACAAGCTGGGCATACACGCCAGTCCCACCTGCGTGCTCGCGTACGGCGACCAGAAGGGCGCGATCGGCTATCTCGTCGGCGAGGAGAACCGCGGCCTCGAGTACATGTTCACGATGATGAACCACGCGCGGCTCGCGGTCGGCGTGGAGGGCGTGGCGATGGGCGAGCGCGCGTACCAGCACGCGCTCGAGTACGCCAGGACCCGCGTGCAGGGCCGCGAGATCGGGCAGAGGAGCGGAGACCGCGTCACGATCATCCACCATCCCGACGTGCGCCGCATGCTGATGAGCATGCGCGCCCAGACCGAGGCGATGCGCGCGCTGGCCTATTTCGCGGCGGCGACTCTCGACAAGGCCAGGCACCACCCGGACCCCGCGGAGAAGCGCCGCAGCCAGGGGCTGCTCGACCTTCTCACGCCGATCGTCAAGGGCTGGAGCACGGAGCAGGGCGTGGAGATCGCCTCCACCGGCATCCAGGTGCACGGCGGCATGGGCTTCGTGGAGGAGACCGGTGCCGCGCAGTACCTGCGTGATGCGCGCATTACCACCATCTACGAGGGCACGACCGGCATACAGGCGAACGATCTCATCGGCCGCAAGGTGGCGTTCGAGAAGGGCGCGACCGCGCTGGCGGTGATAGAGGCCATGCGGCAACTCGACGCGCCGCTCTCCGCGGGCGGAGAGGCGGCGGCTTCTCTGCGCGTCGCGCTGAAGGAAGGCGTAGACGATCTCGAAGGCGCAACGCGCTGGCTGGTCGAGAATTATGCGAAAGACCCCAGGGTGGCGTCCGGAGTGTCGGTGCCCTACCTGAAGCTTTTCGGCACCGTTGCAGGGGGCTGGATGATGGCGCGCGCGGCGCTCGCCGCGCAGGCCGGGTTGAAAGACCCGGACGCCGATCGTGACTTCCTGGAGGCCAAGCTCGCTACCGCGCGTTTCTACGGCGAGCACGAGCTGCCGCGGGCCCATGTGCTGGCGCGCGAGGTGACGCACGGAGCCGCGAGCGTGCTCGCGCTCGATCCGAGCCGCTTCTGACGAAGCGAGCTGCCAGCCGCCAGCCGTGAGCCCGAAGCCGGTAGCTGGTCGCTGGTCGCCTGCAGCCCGCAGCTATTCCTCGCGGGCTGCACCCTGCGGCAAGAGTCCCAGCGTATAGCCCACCCCCCTGCGGTCGCGGCCGAAGATCGCGCCGGGCTTGCAGCCGAGCAACTCGATCTGCCAGTTGGCGTTCCGCCAGCGGCGTTCTCCGCCCTCTGATTCGAAGATGATGGTCAGGATCTGGCCAATTCCGTCGAAAGCCCATCCTCCGTGATAGCAGGACTTTTCCGCGGACGGTTGGTCGCCGCCGGCGTCGCCCGCGGGACCCGTCGCGCCGGACGACGTTCCGAGAGTGGCCCGGGAATTCCCGAGCAGCCAGCCGATGGCGCTCCCGTCGTTTGCCAGATCGAATACGCTCGCCGAGCGCAGGTGCTCGGACAGGTGCGCCGTGAAGCACCACCGTCCGGGATAGATCAACAACGGCTCCGCCAGGGTCGCCGGAGAGATCCGGGGCGATCGATGCATCAGGCGCTCGGCGTTCCTGCGGGCCTCGACGTCACCCTGGAGTCCGGCGCGGTAGTACCAGAAAAAAGCGCGCTGCAGATCGGCGTACACCCGGTGCGAACCGTTTTCGCACACGCGGCCGAAGGCACGCTGCGCCTCCGGGTCGCCCGAGCAGGCCTGGGCGTGCATCTGCAGCCAGGCTTCCGCCTCGTGGTCGCCCAGGGCGCTCCGGCGCTGCATGGCAGCAAGGGTCTTCGCCGGGAAACAGGGCGACATCCTGTCTTCGAGCGGCGGCCACCAGCCGAGCAGAGCCAGGTCCTTCACTTCGCGCAGAGGAATGAAGCCCGCCGGCAGGGTCTCAGGATCGGCAGCGGGTTCGTGCCCGGGACGGGTGCCAGCGCCGGAATCGGGCGGCGGACCTGGCCGGCGCGGCCCGGCGCTACGGGCGCCCAGCCCGCGCGAATACTTGTCGGCCGCGTGTATCATGGCGCCCGCCGCCTCGTCCATCATGTCCGGCCCGCCGCCCGCCATGGCGTGCGCAGCCGATACAGAAATGGTGGTCATCGTTGCCTCCGCGCTGGTGTATTCCAGCGGCGTCCAATTTAGGAGAGGCCGTCCCCCCCCGGCAATAGGCGTGAGGACCTATGACGTACGCAATACGGCGCGGCCTACTTCCACTTCCGCATGTCGAACTGATGCGCTTCGCGATCGCGCTGCCAGATCGCATAGTTCGCGCTCACCGTCAGGATCCAGCTCTGGGTCGGTGAGATGGGGCGTGGAGGACTGAGTGCTTCCGGGCGCAGAATCGCGCCGCAACGTCCCCTCGCCGGATCGCGCACCGATGCGTAGCGGATCAGGCCGATTTCCGCCGCGCGGGCGATTTTTCCGAATTCCTGTGTCGCCGAATAGTCCGAAGGGTGTTTCCAGAGCGCGGCGTCCCGGGAGAAGGGCGGTCTTTGCAGGTCGACGGCGAATGCGCTTGCGCCGACCTCGAACAGCGTCTGGGGCGCCGGCCCGAGCTGCGCCAGGCCCTTGCTGTCGGACAGGAACCGCCAGCGCCAGTAACCCAGCTCGGCGCATGCCGTGCGCACTGTCTCCGCGCCGTAGAACACGCCCGGGTCAGTCAGTGCGCGGAAGCGGGACGCGCGCGGCGCGGGATACCGGAAAGGCGTGAAGAGGAGGTAATGCAGGCCCCGCGCGGCCGCGGGAACCGGCGGCTTGCTCGCTTCCAGGATGTCCTCGAGGACACGCTGCTCCTCGAGACCGTCCACGAGCCGCAGGGTCGAGGCGACGTGCTGCGCCTCCACCGCGCGCCACAACCGTGCGCGGGTGCGTGCCGCTCTAGATGCGACCGCGCGCGGCGTCCAGGTACTGGACGGCACGGACGAGGCCCTCCGCCTTCACTATCAGCTGCCGGGGCACTCCGCCCAATGCGAGGTTCTCGCTGTCGAACCAGGCGCGGGCCTGGCTGTCGTTAGAGCCGACCACCGCGTCCAGGGAACGAAACAGCCGCACGAACAGCACGGCCAGCTCCCACGACTTCTGCCGGGGCGCCAGGACGTGCTCTCCGGCGGCCATGCGCGAGATCGTGGCCGGGCTGAGCCCCAGCACCGGTGCCAGCTCCGCCTGTGCGAGCCCGAGCAGGGCAGCCGCGCGCAGCGTGGCCTTCGAGAGCGTGTGGCCCTCGGCAGCGAGCGGGGCGGGGTGGGCGGAGGCCATGTAGCGCCGGTCATTTCGCGCTTGTTTCATATGAAATATTATAACACTTTCATTCCATATTAAAGTGAGCACCGTCCAGTCCCGGTCTCTAGTCCCTGGTGTTAGCGCAGGTGGCAGGCGGCGAAGTGGCCGCTTCGCACTTCCTTCATCAGCGGCTCCTCGAGCCGGCAGCGCGCCTCCGCATAGGGGCAGCGTGTGTGAAACCGGCAGCCCGCAGGCGGCTGCGTCGTGCTGGGCACGTCGCCGGCCAGGATGACGCGCTTGCGGCCTGCCTGCGGTACCGGCACCGGCACCGCGGAGAGCAGCGCCTCGGTATAGGGATGCTGCGGGCTCGTGAAGAGGGCGCGCTTGTCCGCAAGCTCGACGATCTTGCCGAGGTACATCACGGCGACCCGATGGCTGATGTGCTCCACCACGGCGAGGTCGTGGGCGACGAAAAGATAGGACAGGGCGAACTCGTCCTGGAGGTCCATCAGCAGGTTGATCACCTGCGCCTGCACCGAGACGTCGAGCGCCGAGACCGGCTCATCGCACACGATCAGCCGGGGCCTGGGCGCGAGGGCGCGCGCGATGCCCAGGCGCTGGCGCTGCCCGCCCGAGAACTCGTACGGATACTTGACCATCTGGTCCGCGCGGAGCCCGACCTTCTCGAACAGCAACGCGACGCGCTCGCGGATTTCCCGGGCCGAGGCCGGCTCGAAGTTGCGGATCGGCTCGGCGACGATGTCGGCAGCCCGCATGCGCGGATTCAGGGAAGAATACGGGTCCTGGAACACGGCCTGAAGCTCGCGCCGGTAGGGCCGCATCTCGGCGCCGGAGAGCCCGTCGATGCGCCGCCCGCGCCAGGCCACGCTGCCCGACGTCGGGTCGACGAGCCTCAGTATCACCTTGCCCGTCGTCGACTTGCCGCAGCCGCTCTCGCCCACGAGTCCCAGCGTTTCTCCTTCCGCGATCCAGAAGCTCACGTCGTCCACGGCGTGCACTTCGCCGCTCACGCGCGAGAAAACGCCTTTGCGCACCGGGTAGTGCTTGACGAGGTTGCGCACCTCGAGCAGCGTCGCGGCGGGTGCGGCGCTCATCCCGTCACTCCCGTCGTCCCGATCCGGTCGGCTTCCCAGCACGCGACGAGGTGGTCCTCGTCCTTGCGCTCGAGCGGCGGGTACTCGTTCCGGCAGCGGTCGGTGGCGTGGGGGCAGCGCGGCGCGAAGACGCAGCCCGGGATTTCCTCGCGCAAGGACGGCACGACGCCCGCGATCTCGGCGAGGCGCTTGCGCGGCGCGAGCCCGGCTTCACCCAGCCGCGGGATCGAGGCGAGGAGTCCCCGGGTGTAGGGATGGCGCGGCCGCGCGAACAGCGCGGCGACCGGCGCCTCCTCGATCTTGCGTCCCGCGTACATCACGACCACGCGCTGCGCCATCTCGGCCACCACGCCGAGGTCGTGCGTGATCAGCACGATCGCGGCGCCGGTCTGTGCCTTGAGGCTCGCCATCAGGTCGAGAATCTGGGCCTGGATGGTGACGTCGAGCGCGGTCGTCGGCTCGTCGGCGATGAGGAGCCGGGGATTGCAGGCGAGCGCCATTGCGATCATCACGCGCTGGCGCATGCCGCCCGAGAGCTGGTGCGGGTACTGGGTGACGCGGCGCCCGGGTTCGGGGATGTTGACGAGCCGCAGCATCTCGACCGCGCGCGCGGCCGCCGCCGCCCGCGTGAGGCCGCGGTGCACTGCGAGCGTCTCGGCGATCTG
>Ga0075418_10000804_pt1 | contig 34195 bp, 37 predicted proteins | sample SoiMetdeltSBSDD2_FD_81776 | JGI IMG/M metagenome (GOLD analysis project Ga0075418, IMG submission 81776) | Bulk soil microbial communities from a Populus tree surrounding site in Tennessee, USA - Soil MetaG P. deltoides SBSDD2 | ecosystem: Environmental > Terrestrial > Soil > Tree plantation... | reverse complement strand
CGTAGCCGCAGGAGGGGCCGCGTGATGGCCGCATGAATAGGGCGCGCCGCGCCACCCAGCACTACTTCCGCCACGAGCGTGGTGAAGCGGGCGCGGGAAGACCGGGGGGAGGGCCTTTCTTTGGGCGGTCGAGCAAGTGCACACCCCGCGCGGGGAATTTCAACAGACGCGGAGACGTTTGAGTGGTCAAGTAATTCGGTTGCGGATTATCCGCGAGCCACCTGACTCTCTACTCGAGGAGTGAATGAAGCGATGACGACGCTCGAATTCGGTCTCGACACGTTTTTGCCGGTGACGGTCGACGAGTCAGGCCTGCCCATCAGGGGGGATCAGGTGGTCCGGAACGGCGTTGCGGAGGCCGTCCTCGCCGAGGAGGTCGGAATCGACTCGTTCAACATCGGCGAGCATTACCGCACCGAGTTCATGGACTCGGCCGCGCACGTCGTCCTCGCGGCGATCGCGGGCCGAACGGAACGGATCCGGCTCGGCACGGCCGTCACCGTCCTCAGTACCCAGGACCCGGTGCGGCTGTATACCGACTTCGCCACGCTCGACGCCGTCTCCAACGGCCGCGCGCAGCTGATCGTCGGCCGCGGCTCGCTGACCGAATCCTTCCCGCTCTTCGGCTTCGACCTTGCCGACTACGAAGAGCTGTTCGAGGAGAAGCTCGACCTGCTCGTCCGCCTGCTCCGTGAACAGCCGGTGACCTGGTCGGGGACGTTCCGCTCCCCACTCGCGGATCAGTTCGTGAGCCCCCCGATCCCGCCGGGTCACATTCGCACGTGGGTGGGCGTCGGCGGGAGTCCACAATCGGTCATCCGCGCGGCGCGCTTCGGTCTGCCGCTGATGCTGGCGGTCATCGCGGGCCGGCCCGAGCGTTTCGCACCCTACGTCGAGCTGTACAAGCGCGCGCTCCAGCAGCAGGGACAGCCGGAGCTCCCGATCGGGCTGCACTCGCTCGGGTTCGTGGCCGAGACTGATGAGGAGGCGCTGGAGATCCAGTGGCCGTATTACAAGGAGCAGTTCGAGTGGGCGGCGCGCGAGCGCGGCTGGCGACCACCGACCTACGAGCAGTTCCTGGCCGAGGTCGATCACGGCTCGATGTACGTCGGCTCGCCCGAGACCGTCGCGAAGAGGATCGCGGCCTCGATGCGAACGCTTAGCCTGAGCCGGTTCGACCTGCTGTATGCGGTCGGGCGAATCCCGCACGAGCAGCGGATGGCGACGGTCGAGCTCTACGGCCGCGAGGTGATCCCCCGGGTGCGTGAGCTACTAGCCGAAGCGGTCCAGGCGCCGCTCGCCGGCGTGAGGAGCTGACGATGGCTGTCGCGCCGGTCGGGTTGCCCGAAGGGCTCGCGTATACCGAGGATCGGCGTCTCGGCATCGTCGGCGCCGGCAAGTTCGGGACGACGCTCGCCCGCCTCGCCGTCGAAGCCGGCTACGACGTCGTGATCTCGGGATCGGGCCCGGCGGACGAGATCGCTCTGACCGTCGAAGTGCTGGCGCCGCACGCACACCCGGCGACCACCGATGAGGTGGTGCGATTCGCCGACGTCATCGTCCTCGCCATACCCATTCACCGCTTCCGCGAGCTTCCCCGCGACCTGTTTGCCGGCAAAATCCTCGTTGACGCGACGAACTACTGGGAGCCCGTGGACGGCGACGACCCGGAGCTCGCGGCCGCACCGGAAGGCACGAGTATGGTCGTGCAGGAACGCTTCCCCTCCGCGCGGGTGGTCAAGAGCCTCAACCAGCTCGGCTACCACCAGGTCGAAGAAAACGCGCGCCCCACAGGAGCATCGGACCGCATCGCCATGGGAGCGGTAGGCGACGACCGTCTCGCGGTCAGGAAGGTCATGCGCCTCGTCGACCGGCTCGGCTTCGACCCCGTTGACGCGGGGCCTTTGAAGAACGGCCTCGCGCTAGAGCCCGACGGCTCACCGATCGCCACCACCTACACGAGGGACCAACTCTCGGAACTCGTCGCACGCTGAATTGCGGCGGTTCACGCGCCTCCGCTGCGGTCGCGCGGTCTCCGTAAAGAGGCGGCACATCTGTTAGTCGCGCGACCAAAGGGCTGACGCCGTTTCTCAACCGCTCGGACTAGCAACGGCAAACGGCTGCGGCCGACCTGCTCCGCGCCCATACCGCATTGGCTCTGTGTACAGGGCGTCCGCTCAAGGCGGCCCGAGAGCCCGAGCGGATGCGTCGCTACCGGCGAAGCCGCCACCCCACGCCGGCACGCGGGGGACCAGCAGTCGAAGATTCGCTCAGTGGGTGGGAACCGTGGGCTACGCCCGCGCTTGTCGCACTTCGATGCGGTGCTCGCGGTAGCGGATGAGATCCCAGGCGATCAACGCCCAGCACAAGGCTGCGACTAGCGTGAGCGCCGTCAGCGCTGACAACTCCAGAGCGGCAGGAATGAGCGCGAGCGTCCCGATGGCCGTGGCGAGCCTGCCGGGGCCGATCCAACCGGGTTTCTCGGTCGTCGTGCGGCGGATGTGATGGACCAGGCGTACGCGGAGCAATACGTGGGCGAGGAAGTAAATCGAGAGACCACCGCACAGCGCCACGGCGGGCACGGTGGCCAGAGGCTCGTCGACATGCTCGATCGTCTTCTTGAGGCCGAGTGCGAACAGCACGATCCCGGCGATCATCGGCAAGTGGAGGTAGCTGTAGCAGTCGCGTGCGAGCCGTGCGCGGGTTGCGCCGCTCGTCTCCGAGAGCTGGCGTTGTGCGAGGACAGCGTAGACGTCGAAGTACGCCCACCAGAGCGCGGCGGTGACGACGATGCCCAGGATCGCAGCCGAGACGACGCCGGCGGTGAGCGAGACGCCGGCGGCGCCGACGCCGATCGCGACGATCGACTCACCGAGCGCGATGATGACGACGAGCCCGTGGCGCTCCGCAAAATGCGCCGGCGAGACGCGCCAGCCCTGCCCGCGCCCGATCAGGGCGCCCAAGTAGTCGACTGCGAGGGCGACGACCCAGAGCGCCGCCTGTGTGCGTCCATCGAAGAACGCTGCGGCGAGAATGATCAGCGGTGCAAGAGTGGCCGACGGCGTGAAGCGCACTACCGCCCGGAGCAGGTCTGGGTCACGCTTGCCGGCGATCGCATAGAGAAGAAGGTGGAACAGACGCACGAGTAGGTAGGCGACCCCGAAGAGGACCGCATGGGCGCCGAACGCCTCCGGGACTGCGAGGGCGGCGACGAGCATCGCCGCCATCGCTCCGAACATGCCAGCCCGGACACGGCCCTCCTCTGGCTCGAGCGAGTTCGTCAGCCACGCATAGCCGGTCCACGCCGACCAGAGCGCGGCCAGCACAAGCAACCCTTGGCCCATTCCCTGCCAAGTGGGTTCGTGCGACATCAGCAGGGTGACCTGCGTGATCGCGTAGACGAAGACGACGTCGAAGAAGAGTTCTAGCGGGGTGACTCGTTGCTCGCGATGAGCCATCGTGGAGGCTAGTTCACCGCTCGCCTACGTTCCCCTAGCGGCCACGTCCGGCCCGCGTCCAACACTTCTCCGTCTCGCGCGACGGTTTCGGCATCGGCGAAGGTCAGAGCCTCGACGCACCGTTCGGCCATGCCGGCGAGCGGCTGCACGAATGGCTGTTCCCCACTCGGTGGTGGGAGGAGATGGCCGGCCTGCCCTGCGGCACCGACGGCACCGGCGGTATCGACGACGCTTCGCGCGGCTGCACGATGTCGGCATCGGCGCCGAGATCATGGGTGCGAACAAGTTCGGCCCGCCCGGATGGCAGGAGGACCCGGAGTGGAAGGGCTGGTGGGGTCCCAGCCCGCCGTTCCACACACCGGTCTTCGTCCTCACCCATCACCCACGCCCGTCGATCGAGATGGAGGACGGCGCGACGTACCACTTCATCGACACCCCTGGGTTCAGCGCTCGCAAGGCTCGCTTGGGGAGGTTTATATGGATCCGTAACGGGTCAGGCGTGACGGCCAAGGCCGTCACGGTGACGGGTCCGGCCGTCACGTCCGACGCTCGGCACGATCTCAGCCTGTGAGAGCCGCGCAGACGTCAGTCATCTTGCCCTGGTGGGAGAACGACGTGAACAGAGACGTGTTCGGATCGAACGTCCTCGTCGTTTTGCCCACGAAGGCGAAAAGTCCACCGTTCTCTCCGTTCTCTCCGACCTCCCCGAACGGGCCTTGGTCGCCCGGGAAGAACCACGCAAGGATGTTCCCGCTGACCACATCTAGGCCAGTGTCGGCGTCCGGGAACGTGTCGATCTCCCGGTAGTCCGAGTGGTGGATGTACGTCCTGCCGGTCTCAAGGTTGGTCACCGTTAACTCGGCGTTCGCGAAGAACACGGTACGTCCGTCGGCGAATCTGAAGATCCCCGCACCTCCACCCCCCATGCGGCGAGGGACTAGGAGCACATCGAACGCACACACGACGCCACCCGGTAGGACGAACGGACTTGGAAACTCGCGAGGAGTCCGGATCGGCTTTTCTGCTTCGGCCACGGGCGTGGTGATGAGCGCAAACCCGGCGACCGCAATGAGCAAGACGAAGCCCACGCCGCTGAAGACACGTCTATGCACGGTGCCCGCCTTCCCGTTAAGGATTCCCCCTTGCGGCGACGCTAACAGGTTGAGTCGCGAGGAGTCCAACCCGACGTGTTTCACGGTATCGGGGAGTGCGGGGGGGCGCTCTCCAAAAACTTGGCGTCACTTCGAGCTTGCGAGGTGCGTCGACGAATCGCCGGCCGCCGCGGTGCGTGGCGGTTCCTCGACGAAGAGCCGGTCGCCTGGGAGGACGGACCACCGAGTTTCCCACCGCTTCGGTGAACATGCACGGTCGCCCGCGATCTTGAGCCGGCCCGAAAAATGGACATTCCGTCCTCTGGGCCGTAAGCGTCGATAACACCCCAATCGCTCCCTTCGTCGGGCGCATCACCTCTCCATCAGCCGCCGTAGAAGCCGACGGTGTTGATCGTCGTCTGCGCTGTCGTACGAGCGAAGGCCTGCAGGCAGGCCTTCATGCCTGCGGGTGCGCTGTATTGCAGCGGTGTCGGGAAGGTGAATGAGAGTGGTGTCACACCGTCGCCGGCGTCGAGAACGTGCCAAATCGTGTTGCTTATGACCGGGCCGTCACAGGTCGTGGCGGTTCCGGGCACGGAGCTGGCGGTCACGTACACGTCGACGTTGCGTCCGGTTCCTGCGTCCGTCGAGATCGACAAGCTGGTCACGTTGAGCGGCAGCGTGCTCGGCCCGGCAATGACCTGTCCCGGCGACTGAATATTCCGGGTTGTGCGCCAGGGTACGCCGTCCCCGACGGCAAGCTGGCCGTCGGAGTTGACCTTGGCGAAGTAGGCAGCGGCTGAGTTATCGGAGATGTTCACGGTCTGACCGACCGTCGCGAGCGCCGTGCCAATAAGCGGGCTGAGCAGGCTCCCGAGTCCGATCCCGGCCAAAACGAAGAGCCCGGCGGCAGCCAGGCGCGTCCTAGTGATACGTACCTGCATGAGATTCCCTCCCAGTAGTTGAGGGAGTCAGGATCTCACTGCCGTCCTGATGCTGTCTAGGGTGGCCTTCGGCGGCCGAGGTGTTCACCTGCTCGGATGTTGACGGACGCCCCACCACGGGCCGTGGTCAAATGGTGGTCAAATTAAGGCGGCAGAGGGTGGCAAATTGGGGCGAAACAGCCTCTTCAGAGAACGGCCAAGGTAAGCCGAATGGCGACGAATGGAAGCCATCGGCAAAGCCTTTCGGGTAAATCGCACCCAGGAGATCGCCGGTTCAGAAGGTCGGTGGCGTGTTCACCCATACCACACAGGCCTCGGTTGCACCGGGGTTCCTCCAGCGGTGGGGCCGGTGGCTTGCGAATGTCATCGCGGCGCCTTCCTCGAGGACGTAGGTGTGCGTCTCCTCGAGCGTGATCTCGAACGTGCCGGAGAGGACGTACAGAAACTCCTCGCCTTCGTGCAGATACGACTCCTCGCTTCCAACGCCCGGCTTGATCCGGAAGAGAAGCGGCTCGAGCTGTGTGTCGGTCTGCGCGAGCTGCTCGATGACGACTCCGGGAACACTCAGTTCGAGGGTTTGGCGTCGGCCGGGCTCCACCACGAGGTGCTCGCGGCCCTCCTCGGCGCTTCCGAGCATTTTCACGAGGTTCGTGCCAAGCGCCGAGGCGAGCTTCTGGAGTGAGGCCACTGACGGATTGCTGAGCGAGCGCTCGATGGAGCTGATGTAGGACGGGCTCAGACCGGTCTTCTCGGCGAGATCCCGCAGCGACGCGCCTCGCTCGTTCCGAAGACGGCGGATCCGTTCGCCGATGCGCTGCTCCGGAAGCAGCGCATCGTTCTGCTGACGCTCGACTTCGGGAAACTCATCGCCGAGGACGCGTCGAACCCCAGCCGCGTTCAGACCGTCTCGCTTGAAGAGGTCGCGGATGAGGCGAAGCCGCTGGATGTCCGCCAGCGAGAAGAGCCGGTAGCCCGACGCGGAGCGGCGCGGCGAGACCAAGCGCTCGCGCTCCCACATGCGCAGAATGTTCGGCGAGACTCCCACCATCTGGGCCGCCTGCTTGATGTAGATGCCTTCCGAGGGCGCCTGTTGGAGGGCCGTCTCCTTCCGATCGCGCGCCGCCTGGAGGTCGACTGGGGGCCTCGGCACGGATTTCAGCCTACTTTCGCTGCCGGATTTTCCCGGCCGGCTGGACTTAGAGGCTGTGCGCATCTGCAGCGACTGCTGCGTGCCCGCCGACGGCGTACACATCTTCGAGGTGCTCCTCCAAGACCTGGCTGCGCTCGAAGCCGTCAAGCTGGAGGTAGAAGTCCGCTGCACCGAGGAGCGCTGCGAGGGGAACGACCCCGACCAGCTGCGTACCCAGAACGCGAACGTTGTGCCGGCGCGCTTCGGAGCGGATGAGCTCGACGACCCGATGAAGCGGCGTGGCTTCGTAGTCGAACATGTTCATGGACACTGCGACGCAGTCGCGCTCCTCGAAGGCCATCCCCACGGCGCGGATCGTGGAGAAGCCGCCACTCGGGCCCCTCACCATCTGCGCGATCGACTTCGCTACGGCAAGATCTGTCGTCGCGAGGAGTACGTTGCATGCGACGAGCGGTCGCGTACCGGCGCTGAGGATGATCGCCCCGGCGGTGGGGTGGGGAACTCCATCGCCGAGGTCGGGGCTGCGTTCGGGATCCAGCATGCTCTGCGCAAGACCTTCGTATTGGCCCGCTCGCAGGAACGCGAGGTCGGACCTTTGGGGTGTGGAGGCCGTTTCTCCGCTGAAGTAGACGGGGAGGTTCAGTTGCCGGTGGATCTCATCACCCAGGATGCGCACGAACTCGTTGCACTCCTCGAGCGAGATCCCGCGAAACGGGAATACGGGAATGGTGTCCTGGGCGCCGATCCGCGGATGGGCGCCAGTCTGGCCGTTCATGTCGATCCGGGACACCGCCTCGCCCGTCATCTCGAGAAGGGCCTCATAGAGGGGAGCCGGTCGGCCGATTGCCGTTATGACCGTGCGGTTGAAGTCCCGGTCCGGAGCCAGGTCGAGGAGCTTTACCCCGTCGCGAGTCCGGAAAGGAGCGGAAACAGCCTCGATGACATCCACCCGAGATCCATCGCTGAAATTCGGCACAGCGAAGATGATTCCGTCACTGCTGAGGACATCCTCCGTCGTCAAGGCCTCGAACTCCTCGCGTGCTCTCGCGGTCTGAACCCCATCGCGGATTGGTGTGCTCTAACCTGTTGGAATGTACACAAGAGGGCAGTCCGATTCAACCGCCGGCGCCCCTGACAGGCGCTAGTTCGGCCGCGTAGAGGAGGGCCAAAGTGGTCAGTCAGGAGGGAATTGGTACTCGGGAAGCCCGTCCGTTCCTCGAGCGCGTCGCCTCGACCGATCCGGTCCCGGGCGGCGGGAGTGTGGCGGCGGTCATGTGCGCCCTGGCCGCGGCGCTTGGGGAGATGGTCGCCCGCATCACCGCCTCGAAGCCCAAGTACGAGGAGGTCCGGCCCGAGATGGAGACGATCGCAAGCGCCGCGGAGGCGCTCCGGGCGCAAGCTCTCGATCTCGCCGAAGCAGACAGTGCGGCCTACGAACGCTTCATGGAGGCGCTGAGGCTGCCAAAGGAAACGGACGAGGACCGCGAGAGGCGGAAGGAAGCGATGAGCGCGGCCGCAGATCATGCGGCCGTGGTTCCGATCCAGATCTGCGAGGTCGCGCTGGAGGCCCTGGACTACCTGCGTGTGGTGCTGAAAAAAGGCCTCCCCACGGCCTCTACGGACGTCGCCAGCGGGGCGGTGGCGGCCGAGGCGGCTTTGCGAGGAGCGTCGCTCGCTGCGCTCTCGAACCTCTCCTCGATCGACGACGCCGACCGCCGGCGCGAGCTCGAAGAGACGTGTCGCGATTTGCTCGAGCGGGGCCGTAGCGCCTCTACGAGCATCGAGACGGAGGTGCGGCGAGAGCTCCTCGGGGGGCTCGACGAGTAGCCGCTCTCGTGGCATCTTGCCGCTCTTGTCAACAGTGGTAAGGTTGGCGCACACCGGAGATGCCGGCTCCAGGACTGCGATGGCAGGCGCGGCGAAGGCGAGCCAAGGGAGGTCGCTCAACTCAGAAATCTTCGTTCCGTAACCGTGACGATACGGAGGAGGGTTCATGGCACAGGAGGTTCTCGACTACGAACGACTCAGGATCGACAAGGTCGTCGACGCGTTGCGAGAGGGCGAAGAGCCACACCTTCTCAACGGCGACCAGTACAGGCAGAGCCTCGAGGACGGGCGCCGAGTCGTCGCCTCATCGGGTGAGGACATCGAATCGATTTCGACCCATCCCGACACGCGTGCAGTCCACACCATTGCGCACGTCCTCGATCTCCAGTTCGATCCCAAGACACGCGAGGCGCTGACATATGTGGACGACGATGGGGCTCGCCGTGCCGTGGGCTGGCAGGTACCGACGACGAAGGAGCATCTCTGGGCGAAGCGCGAGTCGACCCGTCTGATTACTCTCGAGACGCTCGGCATGTACGGCCGGCCGCCCGACTACGGGCCGATGATGGCGCTGGGCTTCCTGGCGACGATCGACCGCGTCGAGGCGGAGAGTCGGGAGTTCGCGGACAACATCAGGAACTACGTCCAGCTTTCCAGCGACCACAATCTTCTCAGCACGGATCTGATCGTCGATCCGCAGTCCGACCGACGAATCCCTCGCGACCAGAAGCCGGGCCAGCTGAAGATCGTCGAGGATCGCCCTGACGGGATCGTGCTGCGCGGGGCGAAGGTGGCGGGGAGCATCGGGTCCCTGACGCACTTCTTCACGCTGTCCACCGTGCTTGGTGAAGGGCTCGATCTCGACGCCGCCATATGGTGTGCGGTTCCGGTCAACAGTCCTGGGCTCTCACTCCTGCTGCGTGAGCCGTCGGCTCGAGAGGCAAGCGAGCAGGATCACCCGATCGATGCCAAAGGCGAGGAGATGGATCAGTTCATTCTCTTCGACGACGTCTTCATTCCACGTGAGTACGTCTTCAGCATCCGGAACGCGAACCTACTCGATCTCTATTACGAGAGCGCAGCGCACTGTCTGTGGTCGATCATGATGCGCCTTGCCTTCCGCGCAGAGATCTTCGCCGGAACGGCGCAGGCCATTACCGAGATCCTCGGGACCGACAAGATTCCCGGGGTCCAAGCAGCCGTTGCGGAGATCACGCTCTACGCGCAGGCACTGAAGGCGTTTTCGATCGCGACGATCACCGAGGCGGTCGAGTGGTGCGGAGTGCAGGTGCCAGACCCGGCGCTCGTCACCGCCGGTCGCCTCTACTCGATCGTCAACTACCCGCGCATCCAGTACCTGATCCAGGACCTCTGCGGGCAAGCGCTCATCTCGCGTTGGCCGGAGAAGGTCTGGGATCATCCCGAGTTCGGGCCCAAGCTGGAGGAGTACCTTCCGGGCACCGGCGTCACGGCTCGAGAGAAGAACCAGTTCTTCAACTTCGTCTGGGATCTCACGACCGGGGGTCAAGCCGGTCGTGTCGGACTTTTCGAGAACGTGAATGCGACGCCTCCGGCGTACGTGGCTCACCTGGTCTACGAGCACACGGATCGGTCGGAGATGGCGAAGTTCGTCCGCGAGTATGCGGGGATCGCCCCTGAAGCTCACACGTAAGCGACACGGGACTCCTGTCTCGATTGTGGAGGGAGGACGATGGCATCACAGACGCATATGAACCTGGAGGAAGCGCAGACGGCCGCACGAGAGATGGCGGCGACCAAGAGCCCGGGGACGTTCCCGGTGCTCGGGCCCGAGTTGCTCCAGAGGCGGGGGAAGGTAGTCGACCTCTCCCGGCCGATGTTCGAGGGCATGCCGATGTGGTTCGGGCACCAGAGGCCGTTCTTCTTTACGAACCAGGACCACGAGGGCTTCAAGCGGATCTGGAAGACGAATGCCGGCTTCTATGCGCGGAATCTTCTGATCAGCGAGCACACCGGGACCCACTGCGACGCGATCAACGAGTACGACCCGGACGGGCCAGCACTGGACGAGGAGCCGCTCGAGTTCTACTGGGGCGAGGCAGTGTGCCTCGATCTTTCGGGGGTCACTTTCCAGAATCCCGATCCGGAGGGAAAGGGGTTCGCCACCGAAGAGGTTCTCCGGCGTGCCGAGGAGCAGCTTGCCTCGGAAGGCGAGGAGATCCGTAGTGGCGATATTTGCCTCCTGTGGTACGACTACGGCGACAGGACATTCCCCAGCCAGCAATTCATCGACGAGTTTCCCGGCCTGAGCTGGGATGGCGCCGAGTACCTTGCAAAGAAGGGCGTTGTCAACATTGGCACCGACTGTGCCGGAATCGACAACAGCCTGGATCCGGAGTTCTCAGCACACATGGCTTGCAAGAAATATGGCATCGTCAATACGGAAAACATGGCAAACTTGGGTGAGCTCATCGGAAAGAGATTTCAGTTCTTCGGTTTGCCGCTTCACATTCAAGGAGGAACAGGCTCACCGATTCGCGCAGTCGCATGGTTCCCTGACGCTGAGTAACCAACTCGGGAGGAAGAATGGCGACACGGCAGGCGGGTACGCAAGTAGCGCAGAGGTTGATGCCCAAAGATCACTGGGATTGGAGTATTCCGGTCCCCTTCTCCCAAGGCTGGAAATGCGGTGACTTCATCTTCGTCGGCGGTCAGATTTCCTCCGACGAAAAGGGGAGGACGATCGGAGTCGGGGATATCGAGACTCAGACGCGAAATGTCTTCAACAACATCCGGAAAGTCCTGAACGAGGCGGGCGCGGACATGCGCGACGTCGTGAAGTTCAATACTTTCTACACGTTCGAGGGTGAAGGTGACGAGATCCGCGATTTCTGGGAGAAACTGACCGCAGTTCGACTGGAGTTCTTCGAGGAGCCGGGGCCGTGCGGTACTGCGGTCCGGGTCGCAGGCTTCGCGTATCCGGGGCTTCTGATCGAGGTGGAGGCGATCGCGTACGTCCCGAACAGCGAACAGACGTAGGTCGGTGCGCGACGACCGTGGCCAGCGGGCGAACTGAGAACAGGCCCGACGGAGCGCGGGACAGAACGTACTCGCTCGACGGCGACTTCACGGTCGCGACCGCGGAGGGGTTGCTTGAGGGCGACTTCACCGTCGCTACCACTCCCGGCTACGTCGAGGCCGAGGAGCTGGTCGACACCGGCGAGGCGCCGGCGGGCGTTGCGGACAACGTCTTTAAGGCGGCGATGCGTGTTCTGCCGAGCGGTGTCGTCCTGGCCACGACCCGGGTGGACGGACGGCCGTGGGGCCTGACGATCAGCGCCTGCTGCTCGATTTCGGCCGACCCTCCCCAGATTTTGATCTCGCTGCGGTCTACGACGATCAGCTGTCGGGAGATTGTGCGCAGCGGCCGTTTCGGTGTCAGCATCCTCGGTGTCGAGCAGAAGCAGCTGGCGGAGCACGGCTCGGCCGTCGGCGTCGCCAAGTTCATCGACGAGTTCTGCGAGACGGGAGGCGACTGCGAGACACTCGGCTCACCGATGGTCGCGGACGCGCTCTTCCACCTGGATTGCGCCGTCTCGGCGACGTACGCGGTCAGCGACCACCACCTCATCGTGGGACTCGTTACCGGAGCGGTTGCTCCCAGCGCGAGCGACCGCCGTGGGCCGCTCCTGTACTTCGACCGCCGCTTTTGGAGCCTGGGAAGTCGGCTCGAGTGAGTACCTGAGACGCTCGCAGGGCTTCTACGCTCCGTCCTGTTTCTCCGGCGGCACAGCGAGAACGGGGCACGGAGCGATGTGGAGGAGGCGCTGGGCAACGCTTCCGAGCAGGAGTCCGCTGATGGGCGCGTGCCCGCGCGTCCCTACGACGATCACATCCGCTCCGACCTCTTGGGCAACGTCGGCGATCATGTGCGCGGTACCCGGTACGGGTCCCGTCACAAGTCGCAGTGTCGCTTTGATCCCCTTGGCTTGAGCCTCATCGACCTGCTTGCGGATCTTGGCTTCGAGCTCGTCTTCGTGAGCCCTGAGCGGGTATCCACCTGCACGTCCGACGAAGGTCTCTTTGCAGTGCAGGACGACCAGCTCCCGTCCGTCCTCCGCGAGATCACTCACATACGGCAGTGCCCGATCTCCGTTCTCCGACCCGTCAGTTGCCCACAGAATGGTCTCGAACATTTCAAGCCTCCTTTCGAATCGAGTCTATAACGCGGTCAGTCCTCATGCTCGCGCAGCCAATTCACGTAATCAGCGAGTCCTCTCGCGAGCGTCCATCTTGGCTCGTATCCGAGGTCACGCTTCGCAGCAGAGATATCCCACGGGCCCTGCCGATCCAAGCTTGCATGCCCAGGACCGACGCGTATTGCCGCCTCCGGGACCAGAGTGCGGATCAGGGACACCGCCTCGTCCAAGAGAAGAGACTCTGGGCCGGAAATGTTGTACGCCGATAATTGATGGGATCCGCCTTCGGCCGCGAGTACGACCGCCTCGGCAGCATCGAGCACGTGAACGAAGTTGAACCGATGGTCGGCACCTTGTTCGAGCTCGACTGGGCGTCCGGCGAGGACAGCTTTCAGAATATCTCGCAAGATCTCAGGCATGCGATTTCCCGGCCCATAGATCTCGGTAAGGCGGAGTGAGATCACATCAAATCCATATCGGTCGTTGTACACCTGGCTAAGCATCTCGGTCGCTGCCTTCGTCACTCCATATGGAGTTGTCGGGTGAAGCGGCGTGCTTTCGTCAATCGGCCCTTCGTGATGCCCGTACACCGTCTCGGACGAGAGATTGACGATCCGCTTGACGTCCGTGAGACGTGCAGCTTCCAACAAGTGGGCCGTACCATCGATATTCGCGGTGATCGTCGCGATTGGAAAGTCCAGTGAGAGGTCTGGATGCGACATCGCGGCGGTATGGACGATGCGCGTGACACCATGGGACCGAATGGTCTCAATGACGCGGGGGAGGTCGTACAGCTCACCTTGGACCGCCTCCACTCCAGGTCGAGGGTGTTCGGAGCGGTCACGATTGAAGCTGACGACGGGGTGCCCGCGATCGGCCAGGAGGCGGACGACGTGTTGTCCGAGGTAGCCCAGGCCGCCGGTCACGAGCGTGACGCTCACGTGGGGAGCATCTCGTTGGCACTTCTCAGCGGCATGCGGCTGACAGCTTCCTATGCCGGCGGCGGGTAGTTGGCACGGCTAGGAGGGCGTCGCGATGGCTCGAGAATGGCGTTCTTGACGGGCCATTCGAGATTAGTGTAATCTCAACAAGGATAGCGTACGCAGGTCGGAACGGAGGCCGATGCCAAGGCCAAGGCGGTCGTTCGAACACTTCGATACGCAGCGGCGACGACCTGACGTATACGAGGAGGTTTCGGCGTTCATGCAGTGGGGGGAGACCTACCGGGACAAGTTCCCGCTGCTGCCGAACCAGGGTGCCGGCTACCACTTTCCAGAGGACTACAAGCTCGGGTTCTGGGATCCCTCGAAGACGAAATGGAAGTCGCGCGAGTGGGAGTCGTTCCGCGACCCGCACAAACTCACCTACCGCTCCTACCACGAGGTCCAGTCCGAACGCGAGGCGTCGCTCGAGGCGGTCATCGTTGCGGCCCGTGCCGAGCGCGCGCTCGACTACCTCGACCCGCAATGGGTCGAGGTGCTGCGCATGTTCTTCGCGCCGATGCGGTTCGCGGAGTGGGGCGTGAGCATGGCCCACCAGTACGTGGGCCGGTTCGCGATCTCGGGTCTGATCACCAACTGTGCTCTTCTCCAGTGGTTCGACGAACTCCGTCACACGCAGCGGATCGCCGAATGGTCAAGGGATCTCGACGCGGCGCACGGGGGATTCGGCGACTACCGCAAGCAATGGCTCGAGGCGTCGATGTTCCAGCCGCTGCGCGAGTTCATCGAGCGGGTGTGCGTGGTCAAGGACTGGGGCGAGATAGTAGTCGCGACGAATCTCGTCCTCGAGCCGCTGCTCCAGCCCGTCTTCCTGACGGCACTGAGCGACCTCGGGAACGCCCATCGAGACTCCGTTCTCCCGCACCTGTCGTACTCGTTCAGGCTCGACGAGGTGCGGCACTGGGATTGGGCTCGCGCCCTGGCCGAGATGCTCCACCGAGAAAGCTCCGACAATGCTGAGATGACGGCCGGATGGGTCGAGGCCTGGTGGCCCCTGGGTGAACGTGCGGTGGCAGAGTTCGGAGCGGTGTTCACTGCCGCGGGACGGTCCGATCTGTTCGAACACGCGTATGGTGCGGCGGCTCACGAGACAAGGGACGCGCTCGAGGCCATCGGCGTCTCGGCCGCCGCTGCTCCCGCGGCCGGCTCCGCGGCGCCGTCGTGAGCGAGAAGGAACACGCTTTCGATGGGCGTCCGAGTGCTGCCATGGTGCGCCTGGAGCTCATGGCCGGTGAGCAGGCCGACGCGGTCGCCGCCGCCGCCCGGAAGCTGACCCCTCTGGTCGAGGTCGAGGCGCTGCCGGGACTCGTGTCCATCTCTGCTCCGGGGCGACTGACCGTCAGCTGCAGCGATGTTTCTGAGGAGCTCGGTGAGCCCTGGGACACCCGACAGCTTCAGGTGATCCTGGCGAACTACACTGGCTTCATTACGAAGATGAACGAGGAAGGGGTCGAGCTTCGGTGGATGGAGGACCAGGCTCGTGTGGGCGAATCTAAAGAGCTAGGGGGTAAGGCTGGGCATGGCGCAGGCTGATACAGATCGTCCGAGCGTCCGGGAAGCGACTCAGCAGACGATTCAGGAGCAGTACAAGGAGTTCACGCGCGACCTGACCTGGGAGCCCACGTACGTCGCCCGGGAGGACATGTACCCGCCCGAGCACGCCGAAGGCGTGTACTTCAAGGACTGGGACAAGTTCGACGATCCGTTCCGCCTGTACTACAAAGACTACGTCCGCGTGCAGGAGAAGAAGGAGCAGGGCCTGCACATGGTCTTCGACCACGCCGCCCGCTACGACTTCCTCTCGCGGGTCGAGGAGACCTGGCTCGAAGGTATGAAGCTGTTTGCCTGCGGACAGGGGCAGACCGAGTACGAGACCTGCAAGGACCACATGGCCATCGCGCGCTACTCACCAGCACCCGCCCTTCGTGCAGCCGCGCTGTACCAGTCGATCGACGAGTTGCGGCACGCGCAGAACTACGCCCACTACCTGCGGTATGCGAACCGCAAGCTCCCAGGATTCTCAGGCTGGGCCACGCTGTTCCAGAACCACTGGCTCTACCAGGGAATTCGCGACGCCTTCGAGGATCTGCTCACCGCCAATCCGTTCGAGGCGATCATCGGCGCGAACGTCGTGCTCGAGATCGGGTTCACAAACCTCAACTTCGTCGCGCTTCCGACCGTGGGCGCCGCTAACTACGAGCATGCCTGGGCCCAGCTCCAGCTCACCACCCAGTCCGACGAGACCCGCCACATGGCGATCGGCCAGGCGATGATGCGCACCCTGCTGGAGGCGGACGAGCGGAACCTTCCGATCCTCCAGGACTGGCTGGACAAATGGACCTGGCGCCTCTACCGGGTCGACGCGCTCGGTGGCTCGATCTTCTTCGACTACTTCGCGAAGAACAAGGTCATGTCGTACAAGGAGGCGTTCCAGAAGTACTTCGTCGACGACTTCATCGGAGGCCTGCTCAACGACCTCGGGCCGCACGGGCTCAAGGAGCCGCGTTTCCTCCAGGACATGCTCGACGAGATGGACGTCACGTCCCATCTGGTGTGGAAGTACCTGTACCAGCGCAAGAAGATGCTCTGGTTCAAAACTTTCCAGCCCGACGAAGAGGACATCGTCTGGTTGAAGGAGAAGTACCCCGGCTGGCAGGAGCTCGTCGGCGACTTCTGGGACGACGTTCGTGCCGGCAAGGACGTCGACAACCTCGGGCTCGTCCCCGTCTGCCACCTCTGTCACGTCGCCTGCATCTTCCACTCCCCCGACCGGCCGACGCTTAGAGGCCCGATCGAGTACGACGGGCGCCAGTACTGGTTCTGCTCGCCGGGTTGCCAGTGGATCTTCGAGCGGGAGCCGCAGAAGTACCTACAGGACAAGACGATCGTCGACCTCGCGCTGGAGGGAAAGGTCCCGGCCGACCTCGACGAGTTCCTGAAGTTCTCGGGTATCACCGACCCCTCGCTGGGCGGCGACCTGTACGCCAACGGGAGCGGCAACGGATCGGGGCGGAGCAACGGCAGCGGGGCGCCCTAGGGAGCGACGTTGGCGATCTACGCCTTCCTCGAGGGAGAGCTTCCGCCCAGACACCTACCGGAGGTCGACGGGGACACGACAGTGGAGCGGGCACAGGAGGTCGTGCACGAGGTTTTCGGGGCCGACTCGTCCTGGCGCGCCGTGCTCTCCTTCAACGGAGTCGATCTGGCCGATCCAAACGCGCTACTGAGCCAGTACGGCATCTCGAGCGAGGCCCTGATCAATGCCCGGCCGGAACGATAGGACGGGATGTCTGCTCAGCCGGCGCCGTCCCTCCTCGACGTGTCGATGAGCGACGCGGAGCCGAAGATGCTGTTCGTCTGCGACAACGTCGACTGCTGCTCGCGGGGATCGCTCGAGCTCGCCGAGAAGATCGAAGAGCGACTCGGCGAGGTCGAGGGCGGACAAGAAGTCGAGATCGAGCAGTTCACATGCTTCGGTGGCTGTGACATCGGGCCGAACATGATCGTCTACCCCGATCGCGCCTGGTATTGCGGCGTTCAGGAGGACGATCTGGACGACGTGGTCGCGCACTTATGCGGCACGGGACCGCGGGTGACGAGGCTCGAGACGGCGGACAAGATCACGGAGGGCTTCATCTTCAACATCCTCGACGCCGGGGGATGGGGCTCGTTCTGAGTAGACGGACAGGAGGGACTGATATGGCGACGACCGAGAAGAGCGACAGGGCTGTCCCGCGAGGCGGAGCCGAGCTGCTGCGGCGCAACATCCGCGTCATCGATCTGACACGTGAGATCTACGAGGGCATGCCGCTCTGGCCGGGACACCAGCTGCCCTTCGTCATGACCAACCAGACACACGAGGGTTTCAAGGAGCGGTGGGGCACCTCGGTCGGCTTCGAGGCGCACAACTGGCTCATGAGCGAGCACACCGGGACGCACACGGATGCCACCTTCGAGTACGACACCGAGGGCTTTACGCTCGACCGGACTCCCCTCGAGTTCTACTACGGCGACGCGATCTGCATCGATCTGACGCACATCCGCCATCCCGACTACATCACCGCAGACGACCTCGCGCAGGCGGTCGAAAAGAGCGGTCAGGAGCTTCGCCCCGGGGACACGATCTTGCTCTACACCGGACACGGGGACCGCACGTACCCCTCAAAGGAGTTCGTCAACGTCTACACCGGCCTCGACCGGGAGGCGGCGGTGTGGCTCGCGGAGCGAGGCGTCGTCAACATCTGCATCGACTCGCTCGCGATCGACCACAGCGACGACCTCGAATTCATGGCACACATGGTCTGTGGCGAGTACGGGATCGTGAACACCGAGAACCTGACGAACCTCGATCAGGTTGTGGGCAAGCGCTTCCTCTACTTCGGGCTGCCGCTGAACTTTCGTGCCGGGACGGGTTCTCCGATCAGAGCCATCGCGGTGCTGCAGGACGCCGACTAGCTCGAACGCTCGCCGGATGGTGGTCGTGAACGGGGACGAGCGGCGCGCGATCTTGCTCGCAGACGGAAGCGCGGCCGGGCCACCGCCCTACACGGCCTGGCAAAAGGCGCGCTCGCTCTCGCCGCGCGAGATCGTCGACGCGGTCTCGGCTTCGGGGTTGCGTGGGCGCGGCGGTGCAGGTTTCCCGACCGGCAAGAAGCTAGAGCTTGCGCTGGTGGCGCCGGGTGACGAGAAGTACGTGCTCGTCAACGCAGCCGAGGACGAACCGGGAAGCCGGAAGGATCGGTTCCTGCTCGAGCGAATGCCGGCGAAGGTCGTCGAGGGAGCGATGATTGCCGCCCGCGCGGTGGGTGCACGACACCTCGTCTTCTACGTCAGCATGGCGCTCGAAAAAGAGCGTGCGTCGCTCGAACGCGAGCTCGCTGTTGCCCAGGATCACGGGCTGACGCTCAGCGAGGGAGGGGATCGGCCAAGCGTTCAAGACTCCGAGCTGGACGCGCTCGTGGTGCAGGCGCCTACGGACTACGTCGCCGGTGAGGACACAGCGGCCCTGGAGATCATCGAGGGCCGGGAGGGGTTGCCGCGCGAGAAGCCGCCGTACCCGGTGACGGAAGGACTGTGGGGCAAACCGACGGTGGGTGCGAACGTCGAGACGCTGGCGACGATTCCGAGCGTGATCGCGCGTGGAGCCGATTGGTACCGCAGTCTCGGCACACCCGACAGCCCCGGGACGATGCTCTTCACCCTCGGCGAGGAGATGAGGACTCCCGGCGTCTTCGAGCTCGAGCTGGGGGTCCGTCTGCGCGAGCTCTTGGAGCGGTACGGAGGCGGTCTTCGCTCGGGCTTGCCGATCAAGGCCGTGCTTCCGGGCGGGCCTTCGTCTGGGTTCCTGACGGCCGACGAGCTCGAGATCAGGCTCGACCATGCAACGCTACGGAATGCAGGATCCGCAGTCGGCTGCGGAATCGTGCGCGTCTATGACACCTCGTTCTGCCTGGTTGAGCTCCTCCTGGAAATCATGCGCTTCTTCGAGCGTGAGTGCTGCGGCCAATGCCCTCCGTGCCGGATGGAGACCGGCATGCTGGTCAAGGTGCTGGGCCAGGTGCACGAGGGGAAGGCGCCACGCGCCCTGTTCGAGCAGCTTCCCAAGATCGTGGAGTTCGCCGCGCAGAAGGGCGGTCTGTGCTCCTTCATATCCATGCCGGCTCCTCCGCTCTTGAGCGCGTTGGCTCGCTTCCCGGAGGACTTCGAGGCGCACATGAAGACCGGGCGTTGCCTGCCCACCAGCACCTCAGTTTCCTCGCCCGGGGCGGCTTGAGTATGCAGCCGCGCCAGGTGAAATTCGGTTACGAGGCGAGGAGGAAGCTCTTCGACGGACTTCGGCTGGCGAGTCGGGTCGTCGCTCCCACGTTCGGGCCGAGCGGAAGGCTGGTCGTCATGGACAGCCGATTCGGCACGCCGGAGGTCGCGACCTCCGCAATCGACAAGATGTTCGATTCGCCCGTGCTCGGTAACGACGGGTTCGCAATCGTCAGCGAGATCCATACCGCGGATCCGTTTGCAAATCTGGGGGTGGCGCTGGCCCGCGAGGCGGGTCGGATGACCAAACGGACCGCGGGAGACGGAAGCACCGCCGCGATCGTCCTGACGGCAGCGCTGGTTCGTGAAGGGATGACCTTGCTCGCCGCGGGGTTTGAAGCTGTTCGACTGACGGCCGCGCTCGATCGCGCCGTCGAGGAAGCGCTCACCCACATCCGTGACCTCGCCACGCCGGTCGTCGACGATCGTGTGATCGGAGAGGTCGCGCTGCGCGCGTGCGCGGGTGACGTGGAGCTCGCGGAGGCCGTTGGCTCGGCGGTTGCACTCGTTGGTAGCAACGATGTCCAAATCGAGCAATCGAACAAGCCCGGCGTAAGCGTCGAAGTGCGGGAGGGGCTCCGGCTCGAGCGTGGCGCGATGTCCCCGTACTTCCTGGCCCCTCCGGAGCGCTCCCAAGCCGTTCTCACCGACTGCTACGTGCTTCTCGTCGACCACAAGATCGGGACAGCTCGAGAGCTACTTGGGGTGGCCGATCTCGTTGCAGAGACGGGCCGCCCGCTTCTCATCCTCGCCCACGAACTCGAGGCCGACGCGCTGGCAATGCTAACGGTCAACAATTTGAACGGCAGCTTGAGGGCGGTCGCCGTGCAAGCACCGGGGCACGGCGAGACGCGCCGCACGACCATCGACGATGTTGCCGCCCTGACGGGCGGTCTCGTCTTCGTCAATGGAGCGATGAGCCTGAAACGGATGAAGCTCTCGGATCTGGGTCGAGCACGCGAGGTCGTCGTGGGGCGGAAGAGCACGACGATCGTCGGTCATAGGGGAGAGAAAGATGGGACGCGGCTCAGACAGCTGGAGGTCGACCTGCGTGACCCGGCTTCCGTGTACGAGCGCGACGCACTCGACCGCCGCCGCTTGCAGCTCACCGGAAACCGCTTTGCCGTCCTCAGGATCGGCGCGTACACGGACAGCGAGGGCCAGGAACGTGTCCGCCGCGGCGAGGACGCGTTGCGAGCAGCGCGGGCAGCCCTCCTCGGAGGAATCGTCCCGGGCGGCGGCGTCGCGCTCCTGCGTGCCGCAGACGCGATTGCCGGCGACCGTCACGACCCATATCGAGCAGCTGCGAGCCGGGCGGTCCGCCGAGCGCTCGAGGAACCGCTCCGTACGCTCGTCTCGAACTCCGGGGAGGATGCTTCCAGGGTTGTCGCTCACGTGCGTTCGCTGCCCGACTGGCACGGATTCGATGTTGCGAGTCGCTCCTACAAGGAGGTGTCTGCGGCCGGAATCGTCGATCCCGCATCGACTGTGGCAATCGCGCTCAAGAACGCGGCGTACATAGCCTGTCGTGCCCTTGCCTCGGAAGCGGTGATCGCCCAACCTCTGGCCGGCGGGAGGTTCCGCGAGACGGCTGCCGCGGGCGGGCCGGCGAACTTGCCGATGCGCTGAAGGGCGCCCCCGCCCGCGAGGGCAAGAGAGCCCATTAGCGGGACGGGCCGGAGCCGACCTTGATCGACCGCCTCGGAGCAACCCTTATGCACGCTTGCAAGGCTGGTGAACATCGTCTACACTCGCCAGCAGTAACGCCAGGGCAACTGCGTCGACTTACTGGCCGCCTCGAAAGGAGAAGTCATGTCGGACGCGAGCATGTCGCCCACAGCAGCGCCTGCGGGCCACATCGCTGCTCGCGGCGTGGACACGGTCGGGAAGCTGGAGACACGCGGCACCGACTACATCCCGCTGAGCGAGCGCCACGGAAAGGCATCCGAACTCTTCTGGGTCTGGATGGGTGGTCAGTTCTGTCTCGGGATCATCGTGCTCGGTTCGCTACCAGTCATCTTTGGACTCGGCTGGTGGAGTTCGGTTACCGCTCTGACGGTTGGAATTGCTATCGGGTCGCTTCTCTACATGCCGCTCGCGCTTTTCGGTCCTCGAACCGGCACCAATGATCCGGTTGCAAGTGGTGCCCATTTCGGCATACGGGGACGCGTTCTAGGAGCTGCGATAAGCATCTTCGTAGCCCTTGGGTTCTATGCGCTCGTCATCTGGACGGGAGGCCAGGCGGTCATGGTCGCCGGCAATCACTTGTTCGATTCATCGACTGGTGACGGTGCACTCGTTATTTCGATGGCCATCGTTGCGGTCGTGACTGTCGTTATCGCAGTCTACGGCCACGCGACTCTGATCATGACTTATCGAGCCTTCGCTGTGGTGGTTGGCCTCTTATTGGTCGCGCTTGTCTTCGTCCAGTTGCCGGACTTCAATGCCAGCTATCACGGGGGGAGCTACATTCTCGGGAGCTTCTGGTCGACGTGGGTGCTCTCCGTTGCGGTCGGAGCGTCCCTTCCCATCTCGTACGCGACCTTCGGAGGAGACTACAGCCGTTACTTCCCGCGCACGGTCAGCGATCGCTCGATTATTTTTTGGAACGGCCTTGGCATGTTCCTCAGCTGCTGGCTCGCACTCGTCATCGGAGCATATCTGACAACGATGTTCGCGAACCAGGGCGACCTATTCGTCGTCGGAATTGCCGCGTCGATACCCCATTGGTTCTTGGTGCCTTTCTTGATTCTTGCGATTCTGGGGACGTGGCCGCAAGGGGGGCTCTGCCTATACGGCTGCGGGCTTTCCACGACGACGGTCAGCTGGAGAGTGGCAGGCCGTGCTGCGACAACGATCGTTTTGAGCGCGATCGGCGTCGCGGTCGTCTACATCGCGACGGTGGTGTACAACGGGATCGACTCGCTAACGGCGTTCGTGACGATCATGAACGTAACCATTTCGCCCTGGATGGCAGTGATGCTTGTCGGCTTCGTCCTTCGAAGAGGACGCTATGCACCACTCGACCTTCAGCCCTATACAGGCCTGGGTGCGCGTAGCATCTACTGGTTCACCGCAGGTATAAACGCACGGGCTTTTGTCGCATGGATTCCAGCTGCGGTCATCGGATTCCTCTTTTCCAACACGTCCCTCTACACCGGGCCGTTCGCGAACTCGCTCAACGGGATCGACCTCAGCTACGCGACCGCGTTCGGAATCGCCGCACTCATCTACTTTGCGCTCGTGAAACTCTTCCCGGAGCGGAATGTGATCCCCGAGCTGGATGAAGTAGAGCGGGAGGACGAGATGCTCGCAGCGGCGGGGATTGCCCAAGCATAGGATCCAAGACAGGCCGATGGCCACCGTTCTTTGTGTCCTGTACGACGATCCCGTCGGTGGGTACCCATCCGCGTATGCGCGCGATGACATCCCGAGAATCGAGCGTTACTTCGACGGCCAGTCTACGCCGACACCAGAAAGGATTGACTTCGCGCCTGGCGAGCTCCTGGGAAGCGTGTCCGGCGAGCTCGGACTGCGCAGGTTTCTCGAGGACCGAGGACATCGGCTCATCGTGACGGCGGATAAGGACGGGCCCGACTCGGCGTTTGAGCAGGAGCTTCCAGGTGCCGACATCGTGATATCACAGCCGTTCTGGCCCGCCTACCTGACTGCGGAGCGCATCGCACGAGCGCCGAACTTGAGGCTGGCAATAACTGCCGGGATCGGGTCGGATCATGTCGATCTGCAGGCGGCCATCGATCATGGCATCACTGTCGCCGAGGTCACGTACTGCAACAGCATCAGCGTGTCCGAGCACGTGGTGATGGCGATTCTCGCTCTGGTACGCAACTACCTCCCGTCGCACCAGTGGGTGCTCGACGGGGGGTGGAACATTGCTGATTGCGTCTCTCGCTCCTACGACCTCGAGGGGATGCAGGTTGGAACCGTAGGTGCAGGACGCATTGGCTCGGCGGTCATGCGCCGGTTGAAGCCTTTCGAGGTCGGACTTCACTACACCGATCGACATCGGCTCCCGGATGATGTCGAGCATGATCTGGGTGCGACTTATCACCCGACTGTTCAGTCGCTGGTTCGCGTGTGCGACGTGGTCACGATCAACGCGCCCCTCCACCCCGAGACCGAGCATCTGTTCGATGCCGAGCTCATCGGCCAGATGAAGCGCGGTGCGTACCTCGTCAACACCGCCCGTGGCAAGATCTGCGATCGCGACGCGGTCGCGCAGGCCTGTGAAAGCGGGCAGCTTGCGGGTTACGCCGGTGACGTGTGGTTTCCGCAGCCGGCTCCTCACGATCACCCCTGGCGAACGATGCCTCACCATGGCATGACGCCCCACACATCGGGTTCGAGCCTCTCAGCCCAGGCTCGCTACGCCGCTGGTGTGCGCGAGATCCTGGAGTGTTGGTTCGACGGCCGTCCGATACGCGAGGAATACCTGATCGTTGCTTCCGGCGGGCTCGCTGGTGCTGGTGCCCACTCCTACAGCGCCGGGGACGCAACCGGTGGCTCTGAGGAGGCCGAACGATTCAAAGAAGGTTGAGGTCGCTATGTGAGCAAGTTTTCCGGTCGGCTGACCGGGGTGCCACCCGCCGCTCGGCGCAGGTTTCCTGTCCCCAGGACGGCTTGTCGGCCAAAGCGCTGATATGGCTCTGACCACACAACCCTCCAGCCTCGAGATCGCCCAAGCCGCCACGCTGCGACCTATCGGCGAGATCGCCGCAGAGCTCGGGCTCGAGCCCAACGAGATCGCACAGTACGGAAGCCATAAGGCGAAGATTGCGCTGTCGGTGCTCGAGCGCCTCGCGGACGCGCCGGACGGGCGGCTCGTCTGCGTCACCGCACTCACTCCAACCCGGGCCGGCGAAGGAAAAACAACTACGTCGGTCTCGCTGACCCAAGGACTGGGCAAGGTCGGTGAGCGGCCGGTCCTCTGCCTTCGCGAGCCATCGCTCGGCCCTGTCTTCGGGCTTAAGGGCGGCGCGGCCGGAGGCGGTTATGCACAGGTCGTTCCCATGGAGGACCTGAACCTGCATTTCACGGGCGACATCCACGCGATCGGAGCCGCGAACAACCTCTTGGCGTCTTTGGTCGAAGCGCATCTCCAGCACGGCAACGAGTTGTGGATCGACCCTTTGCGCGTGACGTGGCGCCGCTGCGTCGATATCAATGATCGGGCGCTGCGCGACATCGTGATTGGTCTCGGTGGCGCGACGAACGGCTATGTCCGCCAGACGGGTTTCGACATCACGGCGGCTTCCGAGGTGATGGCGGTTGTCGCTGTCGCGCGCGATCTGGACGACTTGCGCGCTCGGCTGGGGGCGATCACGGTCGCGCACACTCATGACGATATGCCCGTCACCGCAGACCAGATCCGTGGCGCGGGGGCAATGACAGTCCTCCTCAAGGAGGCGCTCAAACCCAATCTTGTCCAGACCCTAGAGGGTCAACCCGCGCTCATCCACTGCGGCCCGTTCGCAAACATCGCGCACGGTAACAACTCGTTGATTGCGGATCGCATAGCGCTCAAGCTTGGGAACTACGTGGTGACCGAGAGCGGCTTCGGCTCCGACATGGGGATGGAGAAATTCTTCGACATCGTCTGCCGGGCCGGTGGACTGAAGCCCTCCGCAGTAGTCCTTGTCGTGACAGTGAAGGCGCTGAAGCATCACGGTGGCGACTCGAATGGAGATCTGGCCGCGCTCGAGCACGGTGCCGCCAACCTCACGCGCCATCTCCGAATCATCGAGACCTTTGGCCTCAAGGCGGTTGTTGCTGTGAATCGCTTTCCCGACGATCGGGACGATGAGCTGGAGGCAGTACGGCGCCTGGCGCTAGATCGGGGCGCATCCGCGGCAGCGATCAACGACGCATTCGCCCGTGGTGGCGAAGGTGCGGTCGAGCTGGCGCAGGCCGTAGTCAAGGCGGCGTCGCAGCCAAACACGTTCGACTACCTATACCCGCTCGAGGCTCCGATCGCGCAGAAGATCCAGGCGATCGCTACGCGGGTCTACGGCGCCGATGGCGTCCACTATCTTCCTCCTGCAGAGGAGAGGCTCGAACGGTTTACGGTGGAGGGACTCGATCGACTGCCTATCTGTATGGCGAAGACACACCTTTCGCTGTCCGACGACTCGACACTTGTCAATGCGCCTACCGGGTTCACACTCCATGTCCGTGACATCCGTGCCTATACAGGTGCGGGTTGGCTTGTACCGCTCTGCGGCGAGATCATGACGATGCCAGGACTCGGACAAGTCCCCGCCGCATTCGACGTCGACATTGGTGCCAGCGGAGAAACCGTAGGTTTGTTCTAAGCGTCTGGACGACGCGTTGGCGGCGCGCGCCGGGACTAGCCGAAGGCGCCGATCTCCCACATGTGACCGTCAGGATCGGCGACATATCCGATCCGCGGGCCGAGCGGTTTGTCCTCTGCCGGTGCGACGATGCGAGCCCCGGCTGCCTCGAGTCGCTTCACGTACTCGTCGACTTCAGCACGCTCGACCTCGATCACGAGAGTGATTGGCCCCGGTGGGTCCGGAAACGTCGGCAAATGCGTCTCTTCCAGCAAGACAGCCTTGTCGATGAGGTCGAGGCGGATCTTGCCGAGATCGAAGCCCTTGACGGCTTCGGAGTCCGACACCTGATCGAACCCGAGCGTTTCTCTGTAGAACCGAACTGAACGGTCGAGGTCCTCGACCGCGAGCGTGACCGCATCTATCCGAGCCGGAATGAGGCTCATCCAGATCACCTCCGATATCGAGTCGCCCAGGTTATCGCTCCTCCGTTACGTCAGCCAGCATCGTAAGGAGGTTGCGGTCGTGGTGTCGCGGCCCACGGGCTGCTCGAGCGTCAGCCCCTGCCTAGCGGCACAACGACGGAGACCGTGCAGATCGAGGTGTTCCCGGCCAGGTCGGCCCCCTGTGTCAGCTCGCGGGTGCCGTGGACGACGCTGGCGAAGGCGCCAATCACGACGAAGCTAGTCTCCAGCCGCACCGTCCACGACGAGCCGCGGGGAGCGCGTGGGCCCGGCTTTTACCCTGTTCGCATCGCGCCGAGCTGGGCGAGCAAGCCAAAAACGTCGACGACGTTTGAGTGCTCGGCGATCTTGCCGTCGCGAAGGCGGACGAAGTCCATGAGCCGGACGGTAACGCGCCTTCCGGTCGCTGGAATGCCCATGAACTCACCCTGGTGCGTGCCGGTGAACATCTTGTACGTCGCGACGGTGTTGTCCTCTTCGACCATGTCGAGGATGACGGCGTCGTGGTCCGGGAACGCCGCCCGGAACATCGCGAAGATCTGCTTCGCGCCTTCGCGGTTGGGCGAGACGCCGGGTGGCGGAGTGTGGTTGACGCAGTCCTCTGCGATGAACTCGTCGATGGCTTCGAGGTTTCCCCTCGCCTGTGTCTCCTCGATGAACCGGCGGACGATCGCTTTGGCGTCTTCGGACACTGTCCCTCCTTGCTCGCTCGTTGCTCAGCTTCGGGCGGGTGCATGAGCCAGGCTCGGGCAAGCGCTCTGGCCCGTAACCGGCCGCCGTCTTAACCTTGGGCCATGCACGATAAGGGGCGGCTCGTCGCACGTGAAGCCGAGCGTCTCGCGCTGGCGCGCTTCCTCGAGGATGCAGCGAGCAGGTCGGCGCGCTTGCTGCTCGAAGGGGACCCGGGCATCGGCAAGACCGAGCTTTGGAAGGAGGGCACTCGCGCCGCCCAGGCTCGCTCCTACCGCGTCGTTGCTTGCCGCCTGGACGACGTCGAGGCGAACCTCGGCTACGCGGCCTTGGGCGATCTTTTCGAACCGGTGCTCGACGAGATCCTGCTGGTGCTACAGCCGGTCCGACGGCGGGCGCTCGAGGCGGCGCTCCTCCGCGGTGGAGGCGGAGAGGCTGCCGATCGACGAGCGGTATCGGTTGCAGTCGTCGATGGGCTCCGGGCACTCAGCCGTTCTGCACCGGTTCTCGTGGGCCTCGACGACCTGCAATGGCTGGATCGCTCCACGGCCCAAGCCCTGCGGTTTGCGCTTCGTCGACTTGAACACGAACCGATCGCCCTTCTGGCCACAGCTCGATCAGGAGAGGCTGACGCGCTTCTGGAAGGCCTGGGACTGACGGACGTCGAGCGTCTGCACGTCGGCCCGCTCGACAAAGACGAACTCGACGCAGTGCTGCGCAGCAAGCTCGACGTGAGCCTTCTGCGGTCGACGCTACAGCGGCTTCACGATGAGTCGGGCGGGAATCCGTTCTTTGCACTCGAGCTCGCCCGCGCATCGCTGAGTCGCTCGGACGGAGCCTCATTCGACGAGCCGGTTCCGATTCCCCAGGGCTTGCGCGAGCTCGTCGCCGACCGACTGGCCGGGTTGCCGGAGGAGGTGCGTTCGCTGCTGCTGCTCGTTGCTGCTCTGTCGCAGCCGACAGTCGCCTTGCTCGAGGAAGTCGTTGGCTCGCGCGACACGGCGCTCGAGTTTCTTGACGGAGCCGTCGGGGCGGGGGTGCTCGAAGTCGAGCGCGGGCGTCTCCGATTCGGTCACCCGCTGTGGAGAGCGGCCGTCTACGCGGACGCGCCGCGCCAGGCACGACGGGACGCACATCTGCTGCTCGCTGGCGTCGTTCGAGATTCCGAGGAACGGGCGCGGCACCTCGCCCTTGCGACCGAAGTGCCCGAAGTCGAGGTTGCAGCGGCGCTCGAGGAGGCGGGCCGCGGTGCGGGGGCCCGCGGCGCGCCCGACGCTGCGGCCGCTTTCGTCGAGCATTCACTTCGGCTGACACCGGCCGAGGGGGGAGACGACGTCGTTCGTCGGACGGTGCTTGCGAGCGATTTCCTCTGGGAATCCGGCGAGCTGGAGCGGGCCCGTCGGCCGCTCGACGAGCTTTCCGTCACGCTTCCGCCGGGAGAGGATCGCGCGCGCGTCCTGCGGCGCCTTGCGCGGGTAGAAGCACTCGAGCGAGGCTTCCATTCCGTCGTTCCGCTTCTTGAACGGGCCTCTGTCGAAGCGGCGGGGGACGAGGCGCTCCAGGCCGCCGTCGAGCGCGACCTCGCGCTCACACTCATGCACTCCGGCGACCTCCGGCGCGCGCGCTCTCACGCGCGTGTCGCCGTCCGGCTCGCCGAGGCCGCGGGCGATGGGGCGCTCATCGTGGATGTGCGCGCTGTGCTTGACGCCGTCCGATTCCTGCTCGGGGACGGGCCGCCGGCGGACCTCCGTACGCGCGCGAGCGAGCCGCTCGGGGGCGGAGCGACGGCGGCGGAGCCGCAGCCAAGCTTCCTCCAGCACGCGCTGACCTGGGCTGCGATGCTGAAGTGGACGGACGACTTCGACGCTGCGCGCGAGGCGCTCGAGCGGCTGCGCTCCTACGTCAGCGATCGACACGAGGAAGCGCGACTCTTTCCGGTGCTCTTCCACCTCGCCGAGCTCGAGTGCTGGGCGGGCAACCTCGCTGCCGCTCGGGTGTGGGCGACCGAGGCGGAGGAGGTCACTCGGCGCATCAACCAACCCGGCGTGCAAGCGCAATGGCTCTACTTGGCCGCGCTCGTCGAGACCCTGCTTGGCCAGGTGGACGAGGCTCGCGATCATGCGCGAGAGGGCCTCGCGCGCGCGGAGCAGGCGGCCGACAGCCGGGTCGCTGTCCGGAATCTGAAGACGCTCGGCTTCCTCGAGCTCTCATTGGCCGAGCCGGCGAGAGCTTGCGCTCATCTTGCTCGAGCGCTCGAGCTGAGCGCGGCGTCAGGCTTCGCCGACCCCGGTTTTTTCCGGCTCGACGCAGACGCGATCGAGGCGCTCCTTTCGACCGGCCAGCTCGACCGCGCGGTAGACGCGCTCACGCTGCTCGAGAGCCGCGGACGACGGCTGGCGCGCCCGTGGGCCCTCGCAACCGCCGGGCGCTGCCGCGCGCTGCTTGCGAGCGCACGCGGCGACCCGACGCAGGCTTTGGAAGCAGCCGAACGGGCGCTCTCGGAGCACGCGCGACTGCCGGAGCCGCTCGAACTTGGAAGAACTCTGTTGGTCAAGGGGACGCTGCACCGCCGGACGAAGCAGAAGCGCCTGGCACGGGCAGCGCTCGAAAGGGCGCTGGAGATCTTCGAGCAAGTCGGCGCCCCGCTCTGGGTGCAGCGGGCGCGCGCCGAGCTCGCCCGGGTCAGCGGCCGAGCCCCCGCAGGAGACGGCCTCACCCCGACCGAGCGTCGGGTCGCCGAGCTCGTCGCCGCAGGGCGCACGAACAAAGAGGTCGCGGCCGAGCTCTTCCTGACCGTCAAGGCGGTCGAGGCGAACCTCTCGCGGATCTACCGCAAGCTCGCGGTCCGCTCGCGCACAGAGCTTGCCGCTCGCCTCGCGAAAGCGTAGGGGTTTCCCCACTTTCATCCCGCTCGCTTCCTCCCTAGCCTCGAGCTCACGAACGACACAGGAGGGACGTAATGAACAAGGTGCTGCTTCCACTGCTTGTGACAGTGGCGTTCGCCGTCGCCGGAGGCGCCCAGGCCGGAAACCCGATTCAGCATGAGCAGGTCGTCGTCCGGATCGCGACCCCACCCACTTTCCTCGGCCCCACCCCCAAATGTGCGCTGCGCTCGCACGTCCAGCTCCAATCCGAAGACGGTGGGCAGCTCGGGACCTCATTGCTTTGCGTCCAAGTCCCGATCCCCGACGAATGCACGGAGATCTGCACCGAGATGGGCACGCTGACGCTGTTCCTTCCGGGAGGAACCATCAAGTCGCGGGTAACGATCGAGGATGACTTCGGCGGGTTCCCGATCGTGACGCAGACGCTCACCGGCGTCGTGACCCGGGGTGCCGGCGTCTACCTCGGCGCAAGCGGCTCGATCACCGGTGGCGGAACGATCGTCCTCGGGCCGGACGGGCCCCAGCCTGATCTGCTCTTCGCGGTCGAGCTCGGCTAGGCCGGCCAATGGTCGACGAGGAACCCACGCCGGCCGAAGCGGAAACAGCGCCCCATCCCGGGCTGGATGCAGACGAACCGCCCACCGAGTCGGCGAACTCAGGCGCCGAGCTCGACGAACCCGACGACGATCTCTTATGGCCTCTTTGACGAGTAGGCGAGGGAACCGCGGAGGCTTCCGGTGCGGCCGCCTCGTCTCGTCCATCCGAAGGACACGTGGCACGTACCCATCACTCTCGGGAGAAAGGAACCAGACGATGAAGAATTCCCTCACCGCGCGCGCGTGCGCAGGCGCGGCCACGAACAAGCTACGGCTGAGCAGGAAGATCACGCTCGTGGCGGTTGGGTCTCTAACCGCGCTCGCGGCGCTCGTCCCCCTGGCCGCTTTCGGTGCACCTGACCAGCGCCTGTACATCGGCATGAACCTGCACTTCACAGGCGCCACAACGACCGCAGGGACGTTCGTCGCCTCCGGCGCGATCAACGACTCAGGAACCGCTGACGTGCGGAACCTCGCCCTCGTCCCCATCGGCAACAGCAACTCCGCCCGGCTTTCGGGCGACGAGACATTCACGAGTGCAAACGGCACCATCGTCACCCACTTCGACGGGATTGCTTTCCCGCTATCGAACCCGCACGCCGTCGGCAAGGGCCAGTTCCAGATCATCTCCGGCACTGGCGCGTACGCGGGGTTGAAGGGGCAGGGCACGTTCCTCATCGTCGTCGACCCGACCTCGAACCAGCTGACCGGGACCGAAGAGGGAAGCGCGAGCCAATGATCCCGGTCACCCTCCGTTCTGACGCACGAGTTCGCTGAGCGAGCAACCCATGGCTTCAACTCATCGGATCACGCGGCCGCGGGACTGTTCGACTGGCGCGGCGCCAGAGGCGCACCGCGAAACGCGCGCTGTCGCTCCGGTCAACCTGTGCCCGGCGGGAGAAGCGAGCTGAGGGCGCTTCGTACGAGACGACGGAGAATCTTGCGGACCGAGGCCTGTGCGAACTTACGGTCCGAGCCGCCCGTAAGCAGCTACCGACGTTGTGGTCAAACGCTGGTCAAATCAATGTGAAAGACGGCGGACCGAGACGAGACGCTGTACTCGTACTTCCGCCTGGTTGAGCCAGCGGCTAAGAATGGAAACCAGTGGCGAAGGCGTACGCGTAAATCGCACCCAGGAGGTCGTCGGTTCGAGTCCGGCTAGCTCCATGCGAGAACCCGCTGGAAACAGCGGGTTTGCTCATTAACGGAGTCCGGCGCGCTGGACGGAAACCGGCTCGATGGAAACGGTTTTGGAACCGTGACGCCCTGCTCGAAAAGGCTGGTTTGCAGGCGAAACCGATTCCGGCACCCACAGCCTGGGACACGCGTCGTCCCGACGGGATGAACATGAAGTCGCACGCGAGACGCCCTCCACTCGAGCGCGAAGGACTTCGAACCCAAGTAAGCTCGCACGAAAGCTCCTGGAACCTAGGAGCACGTAGTGACATCAGATCTTGAGGACACCCCGTGGGAGTGGTCGGGCGCGCTGGATGCGGTCGTTCCCGCACCAGCTCACCATCACCTGCTCCTTGAGAACGAGCGAGTCAGGGTTCTCGAGACGCGGATCGAGCCCGGCGATGCGACGCCGGTCCACACGCACCGCTGGCCGAACGTCCAATACGTGCTGTCCGGCGCCGACTTCGTTCGCTATGACGCCGACGGGCGTGTAGCTCTGGACACTCGAGCGGGTGCCGGGCCGCCGCGGCCGGGGAGTACGCTGTGGTCAGGGCCGCTGCCGCCGCACTCGCTCAAGAACGTCGGCGACACCCTTCTGCGCGTGATCATGGTCGAGCTGAAAGATCCGACGGCGCGCAATCGCGCGTGACGCGGGCGATGCTCGTCGGGGGGGGCGAAAGGTGGCCTTCCCTCCCTCGTCGGCTACACGCCTCGCGTAACCGCTCTCTGCCGCGGAGGAGCCGGCGGTCCGCACGCTCGATGACAGGCAGGGCCGCCTGAATGGTGTCAGTCGGCATTGATGACCCGAACTCGCCCCCGAAGTCGAATTCGAGCCCAGGGCATACACGGCGTGCGCGCCGGGTGAACGCGAGGAGGTTGATCTTGAGCTCCACTGTCAACACCCGCGCCGTCCCTCCATCGTGGTGAGCGCCGCGTAGCCGCACGCGCTGTCGATCGCGGCGGAGACCCCGCCCGCGGAGAGGTACCCGTCCTGCTGCGTCAGGTGGTCGCGGAACGGCAGCGCGATATCCACTTCCCCCGCTGCGACGTGGACGACCTAGGCCCCGACCGCCGCCGTTCACGGCTTCCTGCACGCCTACAACTCCCGCCACTGGGACGCGGTCCATGCCCTGCTCCAAGCGGCTGCGGCAATATGATCGCCTTGCAATGGCCCGCACCGTTCGCTCGCCCGACGGCCGTACCTGGACGCTCGAGCGAGTGCAGCCGGAGTCCGCGCTCGCAGCCTCGAAGAAGGAACCGGTCTTCTGGGGCAGCGTCGTCGTGACGGCGATCCTGATCGGGCTCATCCTCTGGATCGTCATCGAGTTCGGCGCCGGGCTCCTGTTCGTGATCTTCCTGGTGCTGTTGCTGATCTGGCTGGTCGAGCGTGTGTTCAGCACGACGAGGCCGAACCTGAAGGTGCACACAGAGGGCCCACCAGCCCAAACGTTCACTTGGCGAACGACCCATCGCTACGGGCTGAGCGGGATGGAGGACCGGATCGCTACGCAGATCGAGAACGGGCAACTGGGAGACGAGCCGCCCGGAACCGTCCTGGTCGGGATCTGACAGTTCTCGAGGCGCTCATCCAGGTGCTCCCGACGCCGAGGTCGCCGGTCACGAGATCCTCGCGCAGCTGGGAAAGCTTTCCGACGGCTGGTGGAGCATCAATGGCGAGGTGCGGCGATCGCCGAATGGACGCCGCTGGATGACATTAGCCCGAAGCCTGCCCACGAGCTCAACCAGCTGGCGGGACAAGGCCAGCGGCCTTCTCCTAGCCGCCGAGGCCGTGCGCGACTGATGGGAACGCGCTGGAAACCAACGACGGCACAGCGCGGCACGTTGGGGCTACTTGCGCTTCGGCGGCGCTGAAGCGTACGACTGCTCCCAGCCCACATTCACGAGCATCGCGCCTACCTCGCGGACGGCGAGCGCGATCTCGAGGCCTATCTCGCGGATCGCCTCTGTCTCGCGCGCCGTTCCGCCCGCTTGGCGTAGTGCCGCCAGCGCCGCCTCGAGTCGTTCGATTTCCGTGTAGTTCTTGGTCTCAGGATTGCTCATCGTCCGACTCGGTTCCACTGGCTGCCCTCTTTTCTGCACTTCGCGCCGCGGCGGCCGCTCGCTTCCGCTCTCGCTTCTGGGTTCGCTTCAGCTCGACCGCCCGTTCGCGCTCGCGCTTGGTCACTATCTGCCAGTTCTTGCTCATACCAACTCCTTCGCTGCGCTCCGTGCATCGCGACGCTACGGCTCAGCCCCGGCCGATCATCCGTCGACTCGTCACGCGGAACGCGCTTGGTGGACGACCACGGTAGCCGGACCGTCAGACGCCTGCAAAGTCAATCCAGCAGCCCCCGGTCGCCTCACTCGGTGGCGTTGACGAATCGGAGGATGTCTCCGATCTCCGGCGCAAACCCATGGCTCGTGTCGACATCGACTGACGGCACGGCGAGGGAAAGGCGCTCGAACGAGGCGAATGCTTCTTTCCAGTCCTCGACGTCGTCGCCGATGATTCGCGCATGAAAGCGGCCGCTGCCCGCGTCGGCCGCGGCCTCACGCCTTTCTCGAGCGATCGTGGGGTCGACGTGGCACTGGACGATCCGCAATTGTGCG
>Ga0075418_10000803_pt1 | contig 34252 bp, 27 predicted proteins | sample SoiMetdeltSBSDD2_FD_81776 | JGI IMG/M metagenome (GOLD analysis project Ga0075418, IMG submission 81776) | Bulk soil microbial communities from a Populus tree surrounding site in Tennessee, USA - Soil MetaG P. deltoides SBSDD2 | ecosystem: Environmental > Terrestrial > Soil > Tree plantation... | reverse complement strand
GATGCGCACCACGTGGTGGATCTTGCCGTAGAGGTCCGGGTAGAGCTGCGGCTGGAGGATGTGCTCGAGCACGCCGAGCTTGCTCACCTCCTTGGTCTTGAACGACTCGGGGTCGTCGAGCACCTCGCCGTCACGATTCCCGAGAATGTTCGTCGAGTACCAGCCCCGCACGCCCAGGAGACGAGCCTTCAGGCCAGGCGCGATGATCGTTTTGATCAGCGTCTGTCCCGTCTTCATGTCATTCCCCGCGACGGGCGCGCCGGTCCGTGCCGCCAGTTCCAGCAGCGCCGGCACGTCGGCAGTCAGGTTCGGCGCCGCATTCGCGAACGGAATCCCTTCGCGCAGCGCGGCGTAGGCATATACCATGCTCGAGGGAATCGATTCGTCACTCTGCTCGAGTCCCCGCTCGAAGCACGTGACCGAGGCATGCACCGGCGCCTCTTTCATGTACACCTCGGTGCTCCCCGTCCACACCATCACCAGCCGATCGCAGGCATGGCGCTCCTTGAACGCACGGATGTCCGCAATGACCTGCTCCGCGAGATCGCGCTTGTTCTTTCCCTTCTTGACGTTGGGACCCTGAAGCCGTTTCACATATCGCTGATCGAATACCGCGGGCATCGGGCGAATCGCCTCGAGCTCGTCGCGCACACGATCGAGCTGTCCGTTTTCGAGCACTCCCGCAGTGCGCGCAGCGGCATAGCAGTCTTCTTCGAAGATGTCCCAGCCGCCAAACGCGATGTCGCCGAGATCGGCGAGCGGAACGAATTCGTTGATCTTCGGCGAACGCCCTTCGGTCCGCTTGCCGAGGCGGATTGTCCCCATCTGCGTCAGCGAGCCGATCGGTGTTGCGAGTCCTTTTCGGATGGCAAATACACCGGCGATCGTGGTCGTCGCCACTGCGCCGAGGCCGACAAGCAGGATGCCAAGCTTGCCTCGCGCCGGAGCGATTTGAACTGGTGAACTCACGACCGCAGACTATACCATTTTGAAATTCGCATGTTTTTGCGCAAATCACGCATCGAGCCGCTTCCCGTGACGATGAGCGCCGTGCGCATGGGCGAGCGTGTTCTGCAAATCGGCGTTGATGATCCAACGATTGCGAGTGCGATTGCGGCGAAGGTCGGACTCAGTGGCAACGCTGCGATCGCGGTGCTTGACGAACGCGACGCAGCGCGCGCGCACGGCGCGGCAGCAAACGCAGGCATCCTGGTTGACGTGAAGGTCACTCCACTTGCGCCGTTGCCGTTTGACAATGACGCGTTCGATCTGGTCATCGTCCACGGCATGCGTGGACTCCTCGCGTCGCTCGATCCCAACGCGCGGATCGAGGCGATGCGCGAGTGGCATCGCGTGGTGCGGCACGGAGGCCGGGTGATGACCATTGAACCCGGAGCTGTCAGCGGCATCAAAAGCTTGATACAGCACCGGCGCGGCGATGACGCGTACGAGGGACGAGGTGGCGTCATCGCCGCGCTCGAGATGGCCGGCTTCCGTTCCGTGCGGCTGCTCGCCGACCGCGAAGGCTACAAGTTCGCTGAAGGAATCAAGTCCTAGGCAGACGCGAAATTCCAATACGTCGCAGAGGACAGCTCGACCGTTCGAAAGGACACCGCGTTCACCTTCACTCGGTGAAATCCGGCTGAATACACGCTCAAAACGAGGCAAGCCTTTTGCCTTGGTTCGTTTACCTCAATGTCCTCGGGTTCCTCTAACGAAGTATTCACGGTCGATGAAATCGCCCGTGCGGCCGGTGTGCCGAGTGAGGCAGTCGAGTCGCTCATCGCCCGGGGCGAGCTGACGTTCGTCACAGGCACTCGGTACATCGCTGTGCCGAACGCGCCGCGGACGGCCCGTCGCCTTCGCGAGGCGGCGCTGGCACTCCATGCGCAGCCCGCCGTGGCGCTGTTTACACGGGCCGACAGTGCCCCTCCGCGCACCCGCAAACCGGCGGTCGCGTCGTTGACCGCACACGTAACGGTAGCGCTGCTTGCAGTGTTGCTTTCGATGGGGCGCACCGAATCGGCATCCATCGTCGAATCACCTCACGAGGAGTCGCATCTCGTGTTTCTTATGAGCCCTGGGCCCGGCGGCGGCGGGGGCGGGGGCGGACTGCGCCAGCCGAAGCCTGCGCCGAAGATTCTGCGGAAAAGCGAGCGACCGCGTCCGCAGCTCTCGGTGCCTCCGGTTAAAGAGGCGGAACCGGTTGTCGTCGCGAAACAACAGGCGCCCGAACCGGAGCCGACGAAGGAAATCATTGCTCCCGTGGAGACCGTCGCCGCGAACGAAGTGGATCGAGTCGGTCAGATCGAGCATGCGGTCGAAGCACCTGCGAGCAACGGGCCTGGTTCGAACGGCGGCGTTGGAACCGGTCAGGGTTCCGGCAATGGCGAGGGGCTCGGTTCCGGCATTGGCGAGGGGGAAGGAGGTGGCACCGGTGGCGGTCCCTATCGGCCAGGTAGCGGCATCGAGCCACCTCGGCTGCTGCACGAGGTGAAGGCGCAGTACACGGAAGACGCGCGCCGGCGCGGCATCGCCGGCGATGTTGTTCTCGAAGTCGTCGTGCGGCGTGACGGCAGTGTCGGCAATGCCCACGTGCTGCAGGGCCTTGGCTATGGGCTGGACGACCGCGCCATCAGCGCGGTGCGTCAGTGGCGCTTCGCGCCTGCGCAACGCAAAGGCGTGCCCGTGGACGTGCTGGTCGAAATCGCAGTCGAGTTCACGCTGCGTTAACGGAGCAAGAACATGGATGTTGTGCTGTTGACGTTGACGACGCTGTCGCTTGCTGCGGCGGCGGGGTTCGGATTTCTGTCGTGGCGGCTTGGGCGCGAGGAACGACAGCGCGAGCAGGCAAGAGTCGCGGCATTGGCAACGGCGATGACCGGGCCTTCGGCCATTCGCGGGCGGGATGAGGCGGCTCCGCCATCGATGCTGCGCGGCTTCGGCGAGACCGGTCGGCGACTGGGCGAAGCGTTTCCGTCGGAAGCCGACACTCCGGAGACCCAAGTTGCCGTAGGATCGGTGTTCGAGCGCGCTACAGAGGGGCTTCGGGGACGCCCCGCCATCAAAGCGGCCGTCATCGGCGCGATGGTGGTCACGATCGTCATCGGGTCGATCGTCGGTGCGCGCATGTCGGACAGTGCGGCGGCGCCCACGACGCCAACGCACAACGAAAGCGTTGCGACCAAGGCACCTGCGCCGCTCGAACTGCTGTCGATGCGCCATCAACGTCAGGGTACGACGTTGACGGTGTCCGGACTGGTTCGGAATCCGTCGCAGGGCGTTGCGATGAACGGCGTCACGGCGGTGGTGTTCGCCTTCGATCGCAGCGGAGCGTTCCTCGCGAGCGGGCGGGCCGCGCTTGATTTCAGCGCGCTCGGCCCGGGCGACGAATCGCCGTTTGTCGTGAATATTCAGGACGTTTCGGACGTGGCGCGCTATCGCGTGACATTCCGAAGCGGGAGCGGGGTTGTCCGCCACATCGATCGGCGCGGCAACCAGGTACAACTCGCACAGGCCGTGAGGTAAGTCATGCGTTCCATCCGTCTCCTCGTCGCCACGCTTACAGCGTTGACGGCCGCGGCCGTCGCAGTGGTCGGCGCCCAAAGTTCCTCCCAAGGCGACGATGGGTTCCGTTTCAAGAGCGGAGTCGAGCTCGTCAACGTCACCGCGACGGTCAGCGACGATAACGGCCATTTCGTCACTGGGCTCACGAAAGACGACTTCTCCATCTACGAGGATGGCCAGCCGCAGGACATCTCCCAGTTCAGCAACGAACGTGTGCCCGTCAGCCTCGGGCTGTTGCTCGATACGAGCGGCAGCATGACGCCGGAGAAGATGTCCTCGGCACGCCAGGCGATCGACCGGTTCATCTACGACCTGCTGGGCAAAGACGACGAACTGTTCTTCATGCAGTTTGCAAGCGTGCCCGATCTGTTGCAGGGATGGACCTTCGACCGGCGCGCCATCAGTCGCGCCGTCGCACAAGTAACCGCGGCGGGCGGGACGGCGATGTATGACGCGATCGCGCAGGCACTGCCGATTGCAGCCGACGGCCGCAATCAGAAGAAAGCGATCCTTCTCATCTCCGACGGCAACGATACAAACAGCCGGACGTCCGTGGGGGCGCTGCGGAACATGATTCGCGAGAGCGAGGTGATGGTCTACGCGCTTGGCGTCGACGGCAATGACGTGTCCACTTACGCACCGCCGCCGCGTCAGCCGAGCGGTCCGAGGCTCCCGATTCCGATGCCGCGCGGCCGCGGTCGGTGGCCGGGGTTTCCGTTTTCACCGCAGGTCGGGTTCCCGCCGATCGGCGGCGTCTGGGGGCGCGCAGGCAACGAGCACGTGAACGAGAATGCGCTTCGAGCGATTACCGACGACACCGGCGGCCGCACCGAAATCGTGCGCGGCTTCGGCGATCTTGGCAATGCGACGCAGCGCCTCGCCGATGAATTGAGCCAGCAGTACTACATCGGCTACAACAACGGCGGAAAGAAAGACGGGAAATGGCACGCGATCAAGGTGGAAATCCGGAACCGTCACTACACCGTGCGAGCGCGTAAGGGCTATGTAGCGTCGTAAAATTCCGGTGCGTGCCGATTTTCTGGATCGCGCTTGGGTTGAGCCTGCTGGGCGGCCTGGGCGGGTTGCTCATCGCCTCCGGCGTACTTCTCATTCACGATTCCCTTCGCGCCAGGCTGATCCCATGGCTGGTCAGCTACGCCGTCGGTGCCCTGCTGGGCATCTCGATGATGGGACTGCTCCCCGAGTCCCTCAACGACCTGCCCGCCGCGCAGGTTTTCGCCACACTGCTCGGCGGCATCATGCTGTTCTTCGTCCTCGAGAAGCTGGTGCTCTGGCGCCACTGCCACACACACGACTGTGAGGTTCACGAAAGTACCGTTGCATCCGTGATGATCGGCGACACGTTCCATAACTTTGTCGATGGAGCGGTGATTGGCGCCGCGGTGTTGACGTCGATTCCTCTGGGCGTGAGCACGGCAATTGCGGTGGCGGCGCACGAGATTCCGCAGGAGATCGGCGATTTCGCCATCCTCCTGCATGCGGGATATTCGCGGGAGCGGGCGTTGCTGCTCAACGTCCTGTCAGCACTCGCGAGCGTCTTGGGGGCGATGGGCACCTTTCTCGCCTTCGATCTGATGCCACGAACGCTCCCGTACTTCCTGGTGATTGCCGCGTCGAGTTTCCTCTACGTCGCGATGGCCGACCTCATCCCCGGTCTGCACCGCGGTCGCACCGACGCCAGCTCACTCCGTCAGATCGTCCTGATCGCTCTCGGGATCTTCACAATGGTCTGGTTCTCTTGAACCGTGTGCTCGCACCAACTCGAATCCGATTTGCACCAACACGCTAGAGCTAGCTGACTGGTACGAACTTCTGAATCCGCTTCCCGTCCTCGACCTCTCCGGTATAGACGTTGCCCTTCGAATCAACCGCAACAGCATCGATCCAGTGCAGTTGCCCCGCGTATCGGCCATTGCCGCCGAACGAGCCGGCGAGCGTGCCGTCGTTGCGGTTGTGGATCCACACCATGTTATTGGTCCCGTCGGCGACGAATACATACCGCTGCTGAGGATCTGCTGAGAGCGCCAGGTGATAGACGGTTCCGCACGGCGGCGCCGTCGTGCTCCACGGGCCGCCGCAGTTGGCGCCACGCGCCTGCGTCGAAGGATGGACGAACCACTGCCGGACGAATTTCCCCTCCTTGGTGAAGACCTGCACGCGATCACTGCCACGCTCGCAGACATACACAAGCCCGTCGCGTGAGAAATGCACGCAGTGGATTGCCGGCGCAAACTGCGTCTGGTCCGGAGGCGGTCCTGAGATGTCGTAGTCGCGCGTGGGGTCGTTATCGACTTCACTCAGCGGAGTCCCTTTGCCACCCCACCCGCGCTTAAACGCGCCGCTGTCCATGTCGTACACGAGAATGCGTTTGTTCAGGAACCCGTCCGCGATGAAAATCTCGCGGGCGTCCTCATCCAACTCGAACGAGCCGATGCCCGGCGGAAACGTCGCCGTCTGCTGGTTGTCGGCTTTCACCTGGTCGGCCGGCACTTTCGGGCCGCGGTGGCCGAAGTCGCGTACGAACTTCCCGTCCCTGGTGAACTCGATGATGCTGTCGCCAGGAGTCGTGCCTGACAGATAGACGTTCTTCTGACGGTCGACCGCAATCGTCTGCAGCCGGCCGGGCCACCCCGGATGGTAGCCGGGCCCGCCCCACGCGTTCACGACGTTCCCGTCGGGATCAAATTCGATCACCTCGGGCCCCAGCACGCAGCATTCGCCGCGCGACGGCTTGGTCGCCGCGGTCAATTCGTCCGGACGCGCATCCACGCGTCGGTTGATCATCCAGATGTGATCGTCGCGATCGACATAGATGTCGACGATCTGCTGCATGCTCCATTTGTTCGGGAGCGGCTTGGGCCAGAACGGGTCTACCCGATACTTCGGCGGCGCGGCGGCGCGCTGCTGGGCGCCCACGACGGCGAGGACGACGGCACTCAGAACAACGACGGTCATCGCAAGGAGGCGCTTCTTCATGGCGCCGTTATACACGAGTTGTCCACACTGAATGACGGGTGGTCCAAAATGGCCAAGATCTGGCCTGTTTTGAACGTATTTCAGCTGGCAAACCCCTTGCCGTAACGCTATCCGGGCCTCGGATCACGGTCGCTTAAAGGGGTAGGAACCGTAGACCCGGCCAGCGCGAAGGAGGACTTCCAATGTTCGCCAGGTTTATTGCCGCAATGGTGGTTGTGCTCGCAATGAGCGCGCCTGCATGGGCGGCGGGGGATCGAAAAGAACTGCAGGTGGCGCATGACGTTTCCAGGCAGGTGCTCACCTACCCGCAATTTTCGATCTTCGACTCCGTTCACATGCAGGTCGACAACGGCGTCGTCACACTGACCGGCAAGGTCACGATGCCATACAAGAAGAACGACATCGAAAAGCGCGTCGCCAAAATCGATGGCGTGGATCAGGTGGTCAACAAGATCACCGTGCTGCCTGTCTCGAGCTTTGACGATGAACTTCGGTTCCGAATCGCCCGAGCGATTTATGGCAACTCGAACTTCTGGAACTACGGGTCGATGGCCAATCCTCCAATCCACATCATCGTCGAGAACGGTCATGTGACATTGGACGGTGTGGTCAACAGCAACACCGACCGAATGCTCGCACGTTCGATCGCCAGCTCGTTCGGGGCCTTCTCGGTCACGAACGATCTGAAGACCGACGCCGAAGTCGAGCAGGAGCTCGAGCACCTCTAATCAGGATGCAGGTGGCAGGGGGCAGGGGCAGTAGGGCGCAGGCGGGCGGCAGGAGGCAGGTAGTGCTGGGATTACTGACCTGCAACCTCCTGCCCCCTGCCCCCTGCGCCCTGCCCCCTGCGTGCTATCCACCAGACAATCGCGGCTAACGTCGTCAGGGCCGCAACGATTGAAATTCCGAACAACAGCATCGTCCGCGCGAGGATCGACTGCGTTTCGAACTGCACGTCGATGTCAACGGGCGTGTCGTGGAGGCGATCAACAAGCGATTGCTCCCATTCGAGAATGTTGCCGCGTTCGGTTCTGTGAGTCGGCGCGTTGTGATAAGTGATCCGGCTGGGCAAGTGCATCCGGAACGCAACCAGCTCCGTGCCGTCCCAACCAACATCGCTCACCTGTTTGCCCGCGGATGACCCCACGGATTGTTTGAATTCGAAGAGATCGCCTTCGCGCGCAAACTTGTACGTGGACCAGGCGAACGGCGCCAGCCGTTCAGACGCGCGCACGTCGGCCAAGTCCATGCTCACGTGGACAAACCTGCGACCATATCGTCGTGATGAGCTCAGCGCCGTGACGGTCACCCCGGGCCCTTCATAGAACCGACGGATCCGGTCCCGATCGAATCGCGCACGAGGACTCGGATTCAGATCCATGCCGCGCAACGCGACCAGCGCAGGCACCGACGCGTTGACGTTCAGTGTCGCCGACCCGTCGAGCGCCAGGTACATTTCCTCTTCGTACTCGTATTGCTTCTTGACCAGCCCGCCTCCGCACGCAGAGAGCGCGAGCGCGGCAACGAGCATGATCGGCACCCAGGAACGCATCTAGTCGAATGATATCCTTCGTAGAGGCAAACCTTTCCGCCTCCAACCGTTCGTAGTCATCAATGTCCCGCCCGACGCTTTTTTTGATCGACGGCAGCTCGCAGATGTACCGCGCCTATCACGCGTTTCGCGGCAGGGGACTATCCAATCAGGAGGGCCATACCACGCACGCGGTGTACGTGTTCGTCACGATGCTGCGCAAGCTCATCGCCGACCACAAGCCCGCATACCTGGCTGCGTCCTTCGATCTTGCCGGACCCACTTTTCGCGACGAGATTGTGGAGGACTACAAAGCGAACCGCGTTGCGATGCCCGATGACCTTGCGGAGCAAATCAATTGGGTCCATCAGGCATGCGAGGCGATGGGAGTGCCGATTGTCACCGCCCGGGGTTATGAAGCCGACGATGTGATCGGCACGTTGGCTCAGGGGGCTGCCTCGCACGGGTTCGAGGTGGCCATCGTCTCCATCGACAAGGACTTCTTTCAGCTCGTGCACGATGGCGTCCGTGTCTACGACCCCCGCGAAGACGGCGCCTGGTTCGACGAGCAGGGTGTCGTCGAGAAGTTCGGGGTCAAACCATCACAGGTGACCGACGTCCTGGCGCTTGTCGGCGACACGAGCGACAACGTGGCAGGCGTGCCCGGCATCGGGAAGAAGGGCGCAGTCGACTTGGTCACCCAGTACGGCAGCCTCGACGGCCTCCTCGAACACGCTGGCGAGCTCAAACCCAAACAGCGTGAAGCGCTGGTCACCCATCGAACGGCCGCGCTTCAAAGCCGCGAACTCGTGACGATTCGCACCGACGTGCCGGTGGAGGTGGATTTCGAGGCATTGAAGTACCGCGGCGCCTCGCGCGAGCGCTGCTACGAGCTGTTCTCGCGCCTCGCCTTCCGAACGCTGGTCAACGACTACGCGCCGACGGCGGAGAACATTCAAAAGGATTACGGGCTCATCCGTACCGACGCCGAACTGGACGCGCTCATCACCGATCTGCGCTCCTCCGGCGAGTTCGCGCTGCGCGTCATTCCAAGCGAACCGTCCGCGATGCGCGCCAGCATCGTCGGACTTGCATTCTCCGCCCGTGACCGCCAGGCGCGCTACGTGCCTGTCGGACATCAAGCCGAAGACGACGGCTCCGATCTGTTGGCGGGTGCGAGCACACCGGGGCAGCTCGACCGGCAGACGACGCTCGAGCGCTTGCGTCCGCTGCTCGAGGATCCGTCTGTTCACAAGCTCGGTCACGACCTGAAGTTCGACGTCATCGTCCTGGCGCAGCACGGCGTCAACCTCGCAGGGGTCGAGTTCGATTCGATGCTTGCCAGCTATTTGCTTGATGCGACACGCCCCGGTCATCCCCTCGAGGAAACCTCTCTCGAGCATCTCGGCTACAAGGCTCTGACCGAAGAAGACGTGTGCGGTCGAGGCGCAAAGGCGGTCCCGTTTGCACGCGTCGCACCTGAGTCGCTGCTCACGTTTGCCGGGGAGCGCGCCGACCTCGCACGGCAGCTTTCCAATCGCCTCGCGCCGCTGCTCGTGACCGACCAGCTCGAAGAGGTCTATCGCCAGCTCGAGATGCCACTCGTGCCGGTGCTCGCTGATGTCGAGCGTGCCGGCATCCGGATCGACGGCCCGGCGCTGGCCGCACAGTCGCAGCAAATCGAGCAGGCGCTTGCGCAGTACACCGCGCGCATCTGGGAGCTGGCCGGCGAACAGTTCAACATCAATTCACCGAAGCAGCTCGGCGAGATCCTGTTCGACAAACTGCAGCTGCCGGCGACGAAGCGCACGGGACGGACGCGCTCGACCTCGACGGCCGCCGAAGTCCTCGAAGAGCTGGCACTCACGCACGAACTTCCGCGCCTGGTGCTCGAATGGCGCGCATTGATGAAACTGAAAGGCACTTACATCGATGCGCTTCCGCTGATGATGCATCCCGAAACGGGCCGGGTACACACGTGCTTCAACCAGGCGGTTGCGGCGACCGGCCGTTTGAGCAGCTCGGATCCAAATCTGCAGAACATTCCGATTCGAACGGAGCTCGGCCGCGAGATCCGGCGCGCGTTCATCGCCGACGCGGGGCATGTCTTGATCTCGGCCGACTATTCCCAGATCGAACTCCGCGTTCTTGCCCACATGGCCGGCGAGCCAGCGCTCATCGAAGCGTTTCGGAGCGGCGAGGACATTCACGATCGTACGGCGCTGCGGCTGTTTGGTCCAAATAGCGGCCTCTCGCGTCACGAACTCCGCAGCCGGTCGAAAATGGTCAACTATGCGGTGCTCTACGGGAAGACGCCGTTCACACTCGCCAAGGACATCAATGTCACGCAGGAAGCCGCGCAGGAATTCATCGATGCGTACTTCCGTGGATTTCCGAAGGTGCGGATCTTCATCGATCAGATGCTCGAGGAAGCGCGCCGTACGGGCGTCGTCAAGACGATGTTCGGACGACGAAGGCTGGTGCCGAACCTGACGAGCCGGAATTTTCAGATGCGAGCGCAGTCCGAGCGCGAAGCGGTGAATATGCCGATCCAGGGAACGGCCGCCGACATCCTCAAGCGCGCGATGATCGATCTCCACGGCGAACTTCTGCGGCGCAAGCTGCGCACACGCATGATCCTCACCGTGCACGACGAGCTGCTGTTCGAGTCACCGAAAGAGGAAGTTGATGACGCGTCGGCGCTGGTGCGCGAACGTATGGAGAGCGCCGTCAAACTGGACGTCCCACTCGACGTGGACGTGGGAGTTGCCGAAAACTGGCGGGACGCTAAACCGTAAACTCTCCGTAATTCAAACTTCAAAATGAATTTTGAATTATTTCCATTGCTGCTTGACTGACTCCCACTGCGCGCGCATCGCGTCGGTGGGATCCACCTGATCGCGGGCCCGGTGTGCTCGCGCCCGCTCCGGAATCACAGCCTGCATGACGAGACGATCGATGTCCGCTCGCAATTGCTCGGTGCCGGGACCGAGTGTCGCGCGCACCCACGCGGCCACCGCTGCATCCCACGCCGCGTCGAGATCGCCGGCGGCGCGTGCCGCTACGGCGAGCCAGTAGTTCGCCGGCGCGCTGCCCGGATCGCGGCGGAGCTCGTCATCCATTCTGGCGATAATCTGGGCCGCGAGACGCATGCGCCGTTCGGGCGGCGCAAACCGCGCCTCGCGATCGACGGCTGTCGCCCACCAGTCCAGCAGCAGCATGCGATCGCGATCAGGAAGCGGTGCGCTGCGCTCGAGCGCCGTGTCGAACAAATCGGCCGCCGCACCAAAAAAATCGGTCAGATACAACGACTGCCCGAGCCCGACGAGAAAATCCACCTGATCACGGCCAACCAGCATCGAGGCGCGGATCGTGTTCAGCGCATCGCGCGCGGCCATGAGATCCTCGGGATCGGCGTTCCGTCGAAAGCGTTCGAGCCGCGCACGCGCTTCGACGAGCGCAGCGGCATCCGCCGCCGGCGTCTGCGTGCGTGCGAGCGCCGCCGCGGCAATCGCGCCATCGTAGTCTGCGGCGTTATACAGCGTGCGCGCACGCGTCAGCGACGCCGGCTCCGCGGCGTCGGCCACGTGGGCCGCCAGCAGTGCAGCCATCGCGAGCACCATCACGCGCATCCGAACATCCTAACGTCCGGAGATGCTTTGTTACAATCGCCCCAATGGCCGTTCCGGTGGTCGTGCCTCGCGCGGAGCACGCAATCTCGCGCAAACAGATCGACCCCGACGCGCTGAAGGTTCTCTACCGGCTCCATCAGAACAACTACGCCGGCTACCTCGTCGGCGGCAGTGTCCGCGACCTGCTGCTCGGCCGGCGCCCCAAGGACTTCGACATCGGCACCGACGCGCATCCGTATCAGGTCAAGCGTCTATTCAAGAACTGCTGGATCATCGGACGGCGCTTCAGGCTGGCTCACGTCCGCTTCGGCGCCAAGACCATCGAAGTGGCCACGTTCCGCCGCCAGCTGACGGCCGCGGAACTTGCGCTGCCCGAAGAGCCGCACGACGGCATCCCTCTCGGGCATGGCGGGCATGCGGGACATGCGGGACATCACGACCGCATGCTCCACCGCGACAACACATTCGGCACGCCGGAGGAAGACGCGTTTCGCCGCGACTTCACCGTCAACGCGTTGTTCTACGACATCGCCGACTTCTCCATCATCGACTTCACGGGCGGTCTTCGAGATCTCGATGCGCGCGTGATTCGATCGATCGGCGATCCCACGGAGCGCTTCCAGGAAGATCCCGTCAGGATGATTCGCGCCGTCTCGATGGCCTCACGGCTCGACTTCACCATCGATCCTCCGATTGATGCCGCCATCGCCGCACATCGAGGAGAGCTGGCGCGGAGTGCTCCGGCGCGGCTGATGGAGGAGATCTACAAACTTCTGCGCGCCGGATCCGCTGAAAAGGCATTCCGGATGCTGGCGGAGCGGCGGCTGCTCGAGCCGATTGCCCCGGAGCTGCAGAAACGGGCCGGCGAGGGACTCTGGAGATCGCTCGTGGCCCTCGACACCCATCGACGCCAGTTCGACGAGACGCCGGAAACACTCACCAACGCGGTACTGCTCGGGACGTTGCTCATAGCGGTTGGTTACGATTTCAGACCGCCGCCCGTCGTCTTCAGCGAGGACGGCCGCGCAAAGAAGGAACCGGCATTGTCACTTGGCCTGCTCCCGCTGGCACGCCGCGACGTCGAACGGCTGCGCCACATCCTCAGCCTGCAACGTCGCCTGCTGGACCTGCACCTCTCCCCACGTGCACGGAGGACCCTTATGCACCGCGGACCCTTCCGCGAAGCGCTGACATGGCTGGAAATTCACGGCCACGCGCCGGAGGCGCTCGAACACTGGCGCGGGTTCATTGAGGCAGCCAGGACGTTCGAAGGCGAGGAAAGCCCTGACACCCAACGGCCCCGCCGCCGCCGACGGCGCCGACGACGACGACCCTATCGCGCCCCTACGACCTAACTGCTCGACTATCCATGTTTGCGCTCGAACTCCCGCATGAACGAGACGAGCGCATCGATGCCTTCTTCGGGAAATGCATTGTAGATGGACGCACGCATCCCGCCCACGGACCGATGACCTTTGAGCCCATCGAAACCGGCGGCAGTTGATTCCTTTACAAACAGCTTCTCGAGCTCTTCCGTCGAAAGCCGGAAGGTGACGTTCATCAGCGATCGATCCTGCTGGCGCGCGGTGCCTCGATAGAACCCTGTCCGGTCGATTTCCGCATACAGCTTTGCGGCCTTGCGCTGGTTGACCTTCGCAATCGCCTGCAGACCGCCAATCGACCGCAGGTATTTCATCGTCAGCCCGAGGATGTAGATGCCAAACGTGTTCGGCGTGTTATAGAGCGAATCGTTCTCCGCGAGCACTTTGTAGTTCAGCATCGCCGGAAGCGTCTCCGCCGACCGGTGCAACAGATCTTCGCGAATGATGACCAAAGTGACGCCCGACGGCCCGAGGTTCTTTTGGGCGCCGGCGTAAATCAACGCGTGCCGCGCGATATCGATCGGCCCGCTGAACATGTCCGAGGAGGTGTCGCTCACGAGCGGCGCGTCGCCGACATCCGGCTGCGACTTCCACTGCGTTCCCTCGATGGTGTTGTTGCTCGTCATGTGCACGTACGCCGCGCCGGACGTCAGCTTGATTTCGGCGGGTTCGGGCAGGCGCGAATAATTTTCGCCCTTCGTCGTCGCGGCGACATTCACCTTGCCAACCTTCTTTGCCTCCTTCGCCGCTTTGTCAGCCCACGAACCGGTGTCGATGTAATCCGCGGTCTGCCCAGCCCCGAGCAGGTTCATCGGCACCATCGAGAACTGCAGGCTAGCGCCCCCCTGCAGCATCAGGATCTTGTAGTTGGCAGGGATCCCTGCGAGCGCTCGAATTTCGTCCTGCGCCTTGTGCATCAGGTCTTCGAACGTCTTCGAGCGATGGCTGATCTCCATCACGGACATCCCGACGCCCGGCAGCGCAATGAGATCGCGCTGCGCCTCTTCGAGCACGGCGAGCGGAAGGACCGCGGGACCTGCAGAGAAATTGAACACACGTGTTGCTGTAGGCATGAAGGTAGCTCCGTTTGTACAACTAAATCTTAACGAGGTACAAATTCAAGATGTCCGGGTTGCCGCGGGCAATCGTCTGCAGCAGCTCCGCCGGCGGCTTGCCGTCGAGATTGATACGCGCGATGGCCGCCTCGGCGCCCTCAAACACGATGTTCTCGGTTTCCTGGACGTTGAGATTGCACGCGCGCAAGTGATCGAAGACATGCGCCAGCACACCTGGACGGTCGCGATGACGCACGACCAGCATGTGTGTTGCCGGTGTCTTCGTCGCCAGATTGACGACGTTCGGAACCTTGCCAGTTTCTTTATAGACACGCACGATCCGCGCGGCTTCCTCCGCAATCGCTTCCTGGGCCTGATCCGTTGATGCGCCGATGTGATGCGTTCCGATCACGCCCGGCAGCGCCAGCAACGGATCGCTGAACTCACCAGTCGACGATGCCGGCTCCTTTGCAAACACGTCGAGCGCGACGCGGATGCCACGGTTGCGCACGGCCTCGGCGAGCGCCGTGTGATCGACGACTTCGGCGCGAGACGTATTCACGAAGTACGATCCGGGCTTCAGTCGATCGAGAATCGATCTGCTGACGAGATTGCGCGTGTCGCTCGTCAGCGCGAGATGCACGGACAGAATGTCCGCCTGTTCAGCGACGGCCTCCGGCGTGTGGACGACGATCACACCGGGATCCGGCATCCGGGATCCGGCATCCGGAATCTGTGATTCCGAATGTGACGACTGCTGAAATCGGCGGCTCCAAACGACCACGCGCATCCCAAACGCGAGGGCGCGACGCGCGACTTCCTGGCCGATGCTGCCGTAACCCAGAATGCCGAGCGTCCGTCCGAACAGTCCGCGTGCTTTGGAGTACTCCTTCTTGTTCCACTTTCCGGCTCGCAAATCGCTCGCGTTCTCGGCGATGCGGCGGTCGAGCGCGAGGATCAACGCAAAGGTCAGCTCCGCAACCGCAATCGAATTCTTTCCGGGACAGTTCGACACATAAATGCCCCGACGTGACGCAGCGTTCACATCGATGGTGTTCACACCCGCGCCGGCGCGGACGATGAGCGACAACGATGTGTCGGCCAGCATCGGTTCGGTCACCTTGGTGCTGCGGACGACGAGGACATCTGGCCGGCTGGCCGCGAGCGCGTCCGCGAGCTGTTGATTGGCAAGCGACGGCTCGTAGAGGACGTCGCAGCCGGCCGCAATGATCGCGTCTATGCCGCTCTGCTCGAACTGGTCGGCGATGAGAACTTTCATTCAGGTCCGGCGGGCACCTTCAGGTGGACCTAAATCAAATGCGACAGCAACCCATCCCGAAGCTTCGGCTCGAACCATGTCGATTTCGGCGGCATGATGCCGCCGCCATCGCACACCTGCATCAGGTCGTCCACGCTGACGGGATACAACGAGAACGCGACGGCGTATTTGCCCGACCTGACCAGCTGTTCGAGCTCCGCGGTACCCCGCACGCCGCCCACGAAGTCAATTCGCTTATCGCTCCGTACGTCGCCGATGCCGAGTAGTGGCGCGAGCATGTTCTCCTGCAGGCGGCTGACGTCCAAGCGGTCAGCTGCGCGCACATCACGCTGCCCCTGACCCAGGTCGATCGTGTACCACCTGTTGTCGAGAAACATCGAGATCTGGCCCTTCCTTGAGGGTGTCGCGGGCCCCTCGTTCACATCGAACTGCTCGCGTAGTTTGGCCAGGAACGACGCCGGCGAATACGAACCGAGATCCTTCACCACGCGGTTGTACGGAAGGACCTGCGTCTGACTGTCCGGGAAGGCGACGGCGAGCACCGTATCCGATTCACAGTGGCGGCCGTCGGTGGCGCGAAGCTGCTGGCGCGCACGTGCGGCGCTGGCGGCACGATGGTGTCCGTCCGCGATGTACAGGGACGGAATAGCATCGAATGCTGCCACCAGATCTCGGAGTTCGGCGTCGTCTGCGCGCCACATCGAGTGCTGCACGCCGTCTGGTGCGGCGAAGTCAAACAGCGGTGACCCACGCATCACATCGTTCACGATTCTGTCGACCGTCCTTGAGGTGCGGTAAGTCAGAAACACGGGACCGGTCTGAGCGCGCAGCTCGATCATGTGGCGCGTACGATCGTCTTCCTTGTCGGGCCGCGTGTGCTCGTGTTTCTTGATGACGCCTCGTTGGTACTCATCAATTGAGAACGTCCCCGCCACACCTGTCTGCACATGCTTCCCCATTTTGAGGCGGTAGACATATAGAGATGGCGAATCTTCGACCACCAGCGGGGCCTGGCGCTTGAGCGTCTCGAAATTCTCGACGGCCTTGCGATAGACGGCGTCCGAGTAGGGATCCGTCTGAGCAGGCAGATCGATTTCGGCACGCGAGACATGCAGAAAACTGAGTGGATTGCCGTCGGCCAACGCATGGGCTTCCTGAACGCTGACCACGTCGTATGGGACGGCCGCCACGCGAGCGGCCGCTGCGGGCGTCGGCCGCAATGCGCGAAACGGGACGATAAGGGCCATCGAAGAAAAAAATTATAGCGTGGCACACGTATTGATTAGGTCTGCACGGACCTTGGTCGGCCATGAAGAAGCTTCTGCACGTACTGTTCGGAGCCGGGATCGCATTGGCGGTCACGGTATCTGCGGCGCGCGGACAAACAGGCGCCGCCGAAATTATCGGTGACGTGGTCGATCTCGCCGGGGTGCCCGTGCCGCACGCGGCACTCACGGTCACCAACGTCGGAACGAAGAACGAGCGCCGGCTCACGGCCGACGATCATGGCCGGTTTATGGTGACCGCACTCGTTCCGGGCGAGTACCAAATCACCGCGGAAGCGCCTGGTTTCGCGCCACGCCGACAAGAAGAACTTGTTCTCGTTCCGAATCAACGCGCCACGGTCCCGTTGGCGCTGCGGCGGGCCGCAATGCCTGAAACACTGACTGTCGGCGAAACGCCCGCCAGGCTGGAAACTGCACGCTCAGACGTGCACCAAACCATCGAAGCCGAACAGCTCGAGAACGTGCCGAACCTTCACCGGGACGCATTGGCCTTGTCGGAGTTAGTGGTCGCGACGACGACAAACCCCGCAGGTGATGATCCGCGCGTCATGGCACACGATGCTTCGCTGAACGGCTACGCCATTGACGGATTCAATCGCAAGGACAGCCTGACCGGCGCTTCGCGGGTGCTCGCACCGTTAAACGCGACCTGGGCGTTTGATGAGCGGATCAATGGCTATACCGCGGACGCAGGCGGCGCAGCCGGATTCGTCAATATCGCAACGAAGGCTGGCACGAACCGGCTGCACGGCTCGCTGTTCGACTTCCTTGGCGATCGAAGCCTGAACGGACTGAAGACGATCGACGAGCCATCCGGGACACGCCCGCCGTACCGCTCGAACCAATTCGGTGGTGTGGTGGGTGGTCCGTTTGTCGTCAATCGCGACTTCTTCCTTTTGAGCTATGAGGGCGCGCGCCAAACGATCGCAGGGGGCACATCAGTCGACTTCTCGCCGTTTGTGTCCGCTGATCCGCGATCGACTGCCGCGCTCGCGCAGCTCCGCAGCCTCGCCACGCGCGACCCGCGGACCTCGGACCGTGACATGTGGATGCTCAAGGCGAACCACGAGTTCAACGGCGGCGGAACGCTGCGGCTGCAATATGCGGAGCGGCGAATCGACGGCGCCGTGTCCACACCCGCTCGCCCCGCCCCGGTAGTGGTGACAACTGGCGACGTCGACGCCACAGCGCGCATGTTTGGTGCGTTGCTAGGGGTGTCCGCCGGTGGATTTGTGAACGAAGCGCGAGTGCAGTACGCGAGCGATCACGACCGCGAACCGGCAGGGCCGCCTGCGGTGACGGTCTTCGAGCGAGGTGCTTTGGTGCTGCGGACTGGCGACAGCCGGCTGGGCCCCCACGAATTCACGACCGATCGCGTGCAGGTGAGCGACACGGTTTCGATTGCAAACGGCGCGCATGCCGCCAAAGCCGGTGTCGAGGCGCTGCTCGATCAAAACGATCTGAATCCGAACGCTCTGATTCGTGGCTCGTACGTCTTCCGTTCGCTGGCATCGTTTGCGAGCGGCATACCTGCCGATACCGGCGAGGGCTATACGCAAACCTTCGCCCTGGATGGCCGCGATCAGCGTGCGGATGTGCGGAAATACTCGGCGTTCGTGCAGGACACGTGGCGCATCTCGAGCACCGCGACCGCCGATCTCGGCGTCCGTTACGACGCGCAGGTGTTCACACGCGGCCTGCTACGCGACGCGAACAACTGGGCCCCGCGGTTCGGCCTTGCCGTCCGGCGTGGCGAGCATGCCGTCATTCGGACCGGTTATGGCCTGTACTACGGAGTCACGCCGGCGCTGATTCCTGCGCTGGCGTTGCTCGACAGTTCCCTCAACACAGCGACTGTGACTGTGCGCGGTCCGGCAGCGCCAGCGTATCCCAATCTGCTCGCGCGCATACCCGCAACGCCGCGTTCAACGACTGTCGTCGACGCGGGGTTCGAGAATGCCCAGATCCATCAGGCGCACGTCGGATACGAGTGGGAGAAATATCGTGTCGGCTCTGGAGGTATCGCCTATGTCTTCGCACGCGGTACACATCTGCCCAGACTCGTCGACACAAATGGCCTCGGAGCATTTGGCGGTTTCGGACGTGTTGCCGAATATCAAAGCAGCGGCGAATCTCTGTACAACGCGCTGACCGCGCGTGGTCGGTTCACGCGCACCGCGTTGGTGTTTGATGTGGCGTATACGTTTGCCCGAATGGACGCGACACCATTCGGGCTCATCTCGGTGCAGCCAGGGACGAGTGACGATCGGAATGTTCTCGCTCAGGCTGCGCAGGAACACCGCGCCCCGGGCGACGGCGATCACCGTCACGACCTGGCAGCGTCGATGATTTACGACACGACGGCACAGGCCGCCCTGCATCACGGCATCAGAAGAAAGCTTCTGCAGAACTGGACGCTGAGCTTCACCTACGATGTGCTGAGCGGAGCACCCTACACCGCCTTCGTCGACGCCGATGTGAACGGCGACGGTAATCCTTTCAACGACGTGGCCCCGTCAACCTCGAGGAATCAGTATCGACTTCCGTGGCGTATGTCGTTGAATCCCCGTGCGTCGCGAGACTTCCCGTTTGGCAACGGCAGGAAGCTGTCGTTGATCTGGGAGGCATTCAACCTGACCAACCGCCCGAACTACGTGGCCGTGGATGACATGCTGTACACGGTGACCGCGACCGGTCTGCAGCGTAATCCGCTGTTCGGACGCCGCACGGCCCAGGACGAAGGCCGTGTCATGCAACTGGCAGCGAAGGTGACGTTCTAGCGGGCTTTGCGCTCCGGGAACGCTGACCGCACGGCCGATTCGAATGCGCCCGCTCGTCGTTCTGCGGATTGACCCACGCGCGATTCCGGTGCTGGCTGCGGCCTCGGCGTATTCACCACGACTGGTGGTTGATTCGGCGCTTCCGCGCACGTCGTGCGCATCAATTCCTGCAGTGCCGTCGCGCCCTCCCTGCGGCCATGTCGCGTGCTCGCAATCTCTCCAAACGAGCGCTGCGCTTCCACCGCCGATCGGAATGCAAGCTTGGCGTGAATCTGCAGCGCTGCCTGCAGCCACGTGCGAAGTGTGAATCCCGCAGCCGACTCGGACAGGGTCGCCGACTCGGTTGCGGTCATAACGAGGTCAGACACGCCGCGAGGGTACTCGGGCGCCCGAAGCGGCCGCCGCAGGATGAGCGCAAGAATGGATGCGCCCATCTGCGTCACGTCCGTCTGCTGATCGAAGCGTGCGAGGCTCGCGGCTGGCGGCATCGCGAGCCGAAATTCCTTCCACAGCGCCTCGCGGTTTCGCTGCAGCGCCTCGAGACCCCCGCCGAACACACCATCGGTTAGAAGCACCCGGCCATCGTTGGTGAGTAGGGTGTGAGCAGGATTGATGGCGCCGTGTGCGAGACCGCCTGGCCAGGCGTGCAGCGAGGCGACCGCGTTGATGATTGATGAAGCGAGCTCGAAGATGGCAGGTGCTGGCACAACCTCGCCCGTGCTTTCGAGGTGCGCCAGGAGATGCGACAGCCGCACGCCTGCCGGCACTTCGGTGATGATGTTCAGCGAGGAGCCGGAGCGCTCGAGGCGACGGACGGTCGCAAACGATCGCACGTCAAGGTCCGCATAGCGCGAGGCCCGGTTGCGGATCGCCTGTTCGACGATGGGGTGATTCGCGAGAACCGGCGCTAAGGCAAGAATCTCGATCTGCGTACGACCGTCGTGTTCAATCCGGCGAATCCCGAGTCCATCGTCAAGTGAATAAGGGTGTCCTGGAACGGCGCGTTTGACCACGCGTTTGCCTGCGTGCAACGAGCGCGCCCGTGAGCGGTGGGCGGATTCGCCCACAAAGGACACGACTTCGTGTGGTGGCGACCCGTGAACTGACAGATCGGTCACACCTGTTACACTCGTGCCGGTTGCCATGGTTATCCTGATTGGCATCGCCGCGGCGGGTGCTGGCCTTCTGGATCACGCGGTCGGCTGCGCAGCGTCAGCGTGCCGACGACCGGACGGCGCTCGCCGCCGAACTGGCTGCCGCCAAACCGGGCGAGACGCTCTTCAGCACGGCGTTGCAACACGACGTTCGCTTAATTGAGTACGGCTTGGACCAACGCGTCTTGTTGGCGAGCCCCATCACGCTCATTGCGCTGCTCACGACGATCTAGTCGGTCCACCCCGCGCATCACCTCGAAGATCTCGCTGAAGCGTCGAAGCCGCGAACGGATGTCTCGCGGAAGCGGCGAAGGCGGACACATATAATTGCGAGATGGAGTTTGACGCCGGAACCTCGGCGCCAGCGGCTCCGCTCGATTTCGTTCGCGAAATCGTCGCGGAGGACCAACGCAGCGGGCGGCACGGCGGCCGTGTGCATACGCGATTTCCGCCGGAGCCGAACGGGTATCTGCACATTGGTCACGCAAAGGCGATCTGCCTGGATTTCGGTGTGGCACGGGAGTTTGGCGGCCTCTGCAACCTGCGTTTCGACGATACGAATCCGACCAAAGAGGACGTCGAGTACGTCGACGCCATTCAGGAAGACGTGCGCTGGCTCGGGTTCGAGTGGGCAGCAATGCTCTACGCCTCGGACTATTTCGAGCTGCTGTACAAGTATGCCGAGCAGCTGATTCGCGACGGCAAGGCGTATGTCGATAGTCTCAGCGCCGACGAAATCCGTGAATACCGCGGCACACTGACCGAGCCAGGGCGGAACAGCCCGTACCGGGATCGCGGTGTCGAGGAGAACCTGGATCTGTTCCGCCGCATGCGGGCCGATGAATTTCCTGACGGGGCGCATGTGCTGCGAGCCAAGATTGATATGGCGTCGCCAAACATCAACATGCGCGACCCCACGCTATACCGGATCCGGCATGCCGCCCATCACCGCACGGGCGACGCCTGGGTGATCTATCCGACTTACGACTACGCGCATCCGATTTCCGACGCCATCGAAGGGATCACGCATTCACTGTGCACACTCGAGTTCGAGGATCATCGGCCGCTGTACGACTGGTGTGTCGACTCGCTAATCGGAACGGCGCGCGAATTCAAATCGCGACCGCAGCAGATCGAATTCGCGCGGCTCAATCTGAACTACACGATCATGAGCAAGCGCAAGCTGCTGGCCCTCGTGCAACAGCAGCTGGTGTCCGGATGGGACGATCCGCGGATGCCAACGCTCGCCGGAATACGACGGCGCGGCTACACGGCGGAGGCCGTCCGCGACTTCTGCGCCCGGATCGGCGTCGCGAAGAAGGAAAACGTCATCGATATCGCACTGCTGGAGCACTCGGTGCGCGAAGACCTCAATCGCCACGCGCTGCGTGCACTCGCCGTGCTGCGACCGCTCAGGCTCGTGATCGAAAACTACCCCGAAGGACGCGTCGAGCAGCTCGAGGCCGTCAACAACCCGGAAGATTCCTCCGCGGGAACCCGCCGCATTCTGTTTTCGCGCGTGCTCTACATCGAGCAGGACGACTTCATGGAGACGCCGCCGAAGAAGTTCTTCCGGCTGTCTCCAGGCAGCGAAGTGCGCCTGCGGTATGGGTACATCATCAAGTGCGAGCGCGTCATCAAGGACGCAAACGGCATTACCGAGGTGCGCTGCTCCTACGATCCCGAGTCACTCAACGGGGCCACCGCGTCACGGCGCGTCAAGGGCACGATTCACTGGGTCTCGGCGGAGCACGCAGGGGATGCTGAAATTCGTCTGTACGATCGCCTGTTTTTGTCCGAAGACCCGGGCGCAAACGGACGCGATCCGCTCGACGATCTCAATCCGCACTCGCTGGACGTCATCGCGGGTGCGAAGGTTGAGCCGTCGCTGGTTTCCGCAGCGGCGGGTAGCCGTTTTCAATTCGAGCGACAGGGTTATTTCTGCGTCGATCCCGATTCACGTCCGGGCAAACCGGTGTTCAACCGCACGGTCACGTTGAAGGATTCCTGGGCGAAGATTCAAAAGCGCTCATGACGAGCGCACCATTCGGCAAGCTGTTTTGCGACCTGCATCGCAGCCGGCTCAGTCGACATGCGATCGCAGGGCCAAGGCAGACGCCACGTCCAATTCGATTCGGTCACAGTCGCTGGCTGATTGATGCGGTCGCGCCAGCCGAAGATGTCGCCGATCGGCAGGATGAGTGTATTCGAGCCTGAGGCGAACAACGTCTCGAGCAGTGCCTCGTGAAGGGCATGGGGCATTTGCGGCACGTCAACCGCAGTAAGGTCTTCAGGCGTGAGCAGTGCGCGAACTGAAGGGATCGTCAGCACGCTTTCGCGCTCGGCCCGCGAGGCATCTTCCCACCAGACGACCATCGGCTCGGTATCGTGGGTGCCGGAGGTCGCCACCGACACCGACGGGTACTCCCTAGGGTCTTTGAACGGTTGGCCCTCGTCGTGCCAGTGCCGCTCCCAGCGGAAGACCTTGTAGCCGGCAATTCCGAGGGGCGCCAGCGATGCGCGGACAAAGTCGGGAACGACGCCGAGGTCCTCGGCAATGATTTCCGAGCCGGGTTCTCGGAAAACACCGAGCACGCGTTCCCCAAGCGCCCGCTGCGCATCTTCTGCGTCTGGGGTAAACCGAGGCGGGCTGCCGTCGTGAGGCCGATAAAACGTCCGGTAAAAACCGACGAGATGATCGACGCGATAGCCGTCGAACAGGTCGGCATTGCGGTGCGCACGATCGCGAAGCCAATCGAAGTCGCGGGCGGCGAGGACGTCCCAACGATAGACCGGTAGGCCCCAGTCCTGACCGGTTTCGCTGAACGCATCCGGCGGTACGCCGACCGACGCATCCGGGCGGAATTCGTCCTGCCGCGCCCACACGTCCGCACTGTCGCCGCTCACCATGAACGGCAGATCGCCGAACAGCGCCACGTCTCCTGTCGCCCGCCGAGCAGCGCGCCACTGCTCGCCGGCCAGCCACTGCAGGTATTGCCGGAACAGTATCTCGTCGCTCAGTTCGGCGCGCGCCGACGCGAGCGCCTGCTCCTCATGCGCGCGCAGAGGGTCTGGCCAGTCGGACCATGCATGCTCCCCATGGCAGGCGTGCAGCGCCCGAAACAGTGCGTAGTCGTCGAGCCACCAGCCCTGCTCGGCAACATAGGCACGGAATGCCGCCGCCCGCTTCGTCCCTCCGTCGAGATCGATGGATCGAAACTGCGCGAAGCAGCGTCGGAGCGCGACGTTCTTCAAGCCGCGCACTTCGGCGTATTGAATCCGCGCGGCCACGCGTGCAGCGTCCAGTCGGGCGCGCAGCGCCGGTTCGAGCGCGTCCTCGCCGCCAATCGCCGCGAAGTCCTCGACATCGTCCATCGTGATGAACTGCGGATCGATCGCCATTGCGCTGAGCGCCGAGTACGGTGACATTTCGCGCGGCGGCATTTCGTTGATCGGAAGCAGCTGCAGAATCTTGAGGCCGGCGGTTTCGAGCCAGCGGACCATCGAAGCGATGTCGCCGATCTCGCCGATGCCCCAGCTCCGAGACGAAGGGATCGAAAACAGCGGAATGAGTGCGCCGGCGCGGCGCGAGCCGGGTCTGGGGGGCGTCATACGGTGGTTTCACGCATCGTGCAATCGGAATGCCGCGGTTCGTCTTCGAATTGATGCCCTCAAGACGCAACATATCGCAGGACACGCAGCACCCCTTCACGCAACGTTTCCGTCGGCGGCAGCAGACTCATCACAAGGAACGCCTCACGCGAGAAGTCGAAAAAATACCCAGGATGAACGACGACTCCCTCCGCTTCGAGAACACCGAGGATGAGCTGATCCTCCGTACGCGTAGCCGGGACGCGAATAACGGCCGACCATCCACCTTCGACCCTCAAGAGCTCGCACGCCGGAAACGCTTGCGCAAGCTCCCGCAGAAGCCGCAAGTTGTCACGGACGCGCTCGTGAACCTGCGCGCGGATCGCGGCGCCGCACTCGAGCAGCGTCGAGGTGGCTATCTGCACCGGAGTACTCACCGAAAGAAAACTGTCGGCGATCAGTTCGAGACCGGCGAGTGCCCGGACACACGCCTCTGGCGGACCGCCTGCGACGAGCCACGCCAATTTCAGTTGCGGCAGTCCGACGCTCTTGGACAAGCCGCCAAGCGAAAACGCCAGCACGTCTGCGTGAGCTGCGAGGTCGGTGAACGGCGCATCGACTTCGAGCGGATAGTCCGCGAAGACCTCGTCGGCGATGAGCGTCCAACCGCGCTCACGGCATAGCGCAAACAAGTGCGCCGCTTCACGGCCGCTCACATAAGAGCCAGTGGGGTTATTGGGTGACACGATGATGAGCGCTCGCGCACCGGACGGGGCGTCCTCCAGCGTGCCAAAGTCGATTTCCCACCGGCCGTGATATTCCAGACTGAATGGAACCGAACGGACTCCTTCCAGGGCTGTCAGATGTTCGAACAGCGGGTAACTTGGCCGCGGCACCAGCACCGCATCGCCGGGATCGCACAGCAGTTTGAACAGCCACGTGTAGGCTTCGCTGGTGCTCGCGGCCAGGATGACGTGGCCTGGGTCGATCGCGACGCCGCGGCGGCCGTGATCCCGAGCGATCGCCTCGCGTGCCGAGGCCAGACCGAAGGGATGCGGTTCGTAGTGAAGCGCGGCTTCAGACGCGAGCACGCGAAGCAGATCGGGGGGATACCGCAATCCCACGCGCGTCGGATTCGACTCCGTCAGATCAATGATCGGTCGCCCGGACGCGCGGCGCTCTATAATCGCGCGCGACAGCGCGTTGGTCTCAGCGTGAGGCGGCAGACGTCGCGAGAGCATTCACTCCCAATACAATACTTCCCGGATGTCACTGGCAGCTGCGCTGAACTCCGGTGGGACTGTCATCGCGGCGGAGCTGCGACCGCCACGCGCCGAGCTGGGTTCACGCGAAGGGATGGACGCATGGATCGACATCTACCATGCCGTTCGCAGCCTTGCGCGTCGCGACGTGCGCGTATTTCTCACCGACAGCGCCGTCGGCACACAGGAGGAGAATAATCTCCGCCATCTGGTCACGAACCTGGGGCGCGATGTGGCGCGCGATCACGTCATCCCGTTCCTGACCTCCAAGCATTCGATTGAATTCTGCCTGTCGTATGCCGAACAGGCGTGGCAGCACGGATTTCCATCGCTCGTCGTGCTGGGCGGCGATCGAAGCCTGGGGCGGCCGCGCTGCGTGGAGCACGCGTGGCAGTTGCGCGAACAGATTCGCGCACACGTACCGCGACTGACGCTCGGCGGCTGGGCCAATCCCTACGCAGACGCCACGGAGCAGATCTCGTTCATCAGCGACAGCTGCTTCCACGCGGAGTACTACCTCACCCAGATTGTCAGCCACTTGAATATCGAACCGGTCGAGCGCTTCATCCGCGAGACGCGGAACCGAGGTGTCGAGAAGCCGGGAATCTTCGGGGTCTTTTTCTACCGGAGCGCGAACCCAAGAACGCTCGCCGCGCTGCGGCAATTCCTGCCAGTTCCCGCTGAAGGTCTAACCCGTGAATTCGACGCCGGCGCCACGCCCGTTGACGTCTGCACGAGAACGCTGCGCGCGATGATCGACGCCGGCGCGCGCCACTTCTACATCAGCAATCTGCCGCTCGAGGGCGCCGCCTCTACGCTGAGCCAGATTCTCGATAGAGTTGGCGTCAGCGCCTCCTGAGCGCGCGATTTGCACGCATCGCGTGCAAACCTACAACGTGCACGATCAGAAGACGAAGATCGGCGCGTGACGAGACGGCGGACCTGAAGGTCCGCCTCTACTTGACGTGGCGCCCACCGTCGACGCGGATAGTCTCGCCCGTAATGAAGTCGCTCTCGACGAGCGCGACGACGGTCTTGGCAATCTCGATCTCGCCGCCCCAGCGTCCAAGAGGGGTGGCCTGTTCGACCGCCGCCGCATCGGCCGCGGAGGTCCCTGGCGGCGCGACGATGGGCCCCGGCGCGATGGCGTTCACCAGAATTTGGTCGCTCGCCAGTTCGAGCGCCAACGCCTCTGTCAAGGCAATCACGCTCGCTTTCGCGACGTAGTACGGCAAGTACCCGCGATAGCGCGGCCGCCCGCTGCGCGCCACCCAGTCCGAAAAGTTGACGATGCGTCCCCCGTGCCCCCGACGCATGTGCGGGATTGCCGCGTGTGAGCAGAGCCAGGCGGCACGAAGGTCGACGGCCATCTGCGTATCCCAATCCTCGAGCGTCAGATCGTCGAGCGGCTTCTCTCGATAGACCGACGCCATGTTGACGAGGATGTCTAGCCGTCCAAACTCCGTCACGGTTGCTTCGACCACCTGGCGGCACGCCTCGGGCTGCTGCAGGTCGGCCTGAACGACGAGCGCCCGCCGTCCCATTGCGCGAATCGTGTTGGCTGTTTCGTCGGCTTCGTTCCGCGAGGTGCGATAAACCAACGCCACATGCGCGCCCTTCCGCGCAAGCTCGTTGGCCACAACGGCGCCAATGCGGCGGCCTCCCGTAATCAATGCGGCTTTGTCAGTGGGGTCCACGGCTGTTCACAAGTCCTATCTTCGCTTCAATGAAGGGGGAAGGGGATAGGGGGAAGGGGGAAGGGGGAAGAGGTCCCCTAGCTCGAAAAGGTTTTCGCCGACCGTAAGGTGTCCGCGATTAAAGCGTCCCTATCCCGTTGATTCAGCTTGGCATTCGAGTGGTCTGCTTCATGCTCTGCGTCGCCTTCGGCTCGAGATCCACCAACAAGGAGACGACCGTAATGCGAAAGATTTTGTGTGTCTTCGCGCTCGCGGCGAGCGCCCTGCTCGTGCAGGCCGGCGCGGCGTCGGCCCAGAACTCCGTGATTCTGCGCGCAACCCTCAATGGAGGTGAAGAAACGCCGGCTGCAGTGCTGAGCGGCGCCGTGGCGACCGCCGAAGTGGCTGTCGACAGCGTCAATCAGGAAATTGCCGTTCAGATGCGCGTGTTCAACCTCCCCTCCGGATCCACTGCATCGCACATCCATATCGCGCCCCGGGGCGTCACGGGACCCGTTGTCATCGACTTTCCAATTGGCCGCGGGGTGACCGGCGACTTCACGTTGAACTTCCGTCTGCACGACGGCGCCGCGTTCCACGCACGTCCTGAAATCGGCATCAACACGTTCGCGGACGCACTGCAGGCGATAGTGGGCGGCGTACGTGAATATTCACACGACGACCTTCCCTGGGGGCGAAATCCGGGGACAGCTTTCAATCGCCGATCCGAATACTCCGCAGTATCCAACGCAGTAGACCGCGTTCTGCAGCGTCCGTGCGCTACGATTAATCGATGGCGCGCACGGACGTTGTGATGGTCGCCGTTCTGGCTGCATTCACTGCAGCCATCAGCGCCTTCGAGCCCTCGCTGGATCCCCGCAGCTTGGCCGATGCGATCGATCTCGGGCAGAGCCGAATCGACGACGTACGGTCGCGTTTTCATGCGGCGTACCACATCGAAGTGATGCAGCCGCCGGTCGATTACATCGAGGTGGTGACGCCTTTCAGACGCATCGCGCTCGACGCCGAAGCGCGCACGCGAGCGGGGGAGCGATTGTACGGCCAGCGCGAGGCCCTTGCGACACTCGGCGACAACCCCTCACGCCTTGACCTCGTCGTCGAGTTGACCTTCCATCCTCTGAACAACTACGTCGGTGTTCCAGCGTTCACCGTGAGCCTCCTGCCGGCGAACGGGAGAGCGATCGAACCGCGCACCATCAGCCGCGTCCCGCGCTTTGGACCGCGCCTGTCGGGCATGCCGCTGCCGTATCCCTACGTCGCAAACCCCGCGGCGCCGCAAGGCAGCCAACCGCTGCTTGGCGGCAGCATCGTCGCAACCTTTGACGGCACGGCGCTCGACGCGCGCGGTACCTACGTCATCGTGGTTCGGGATTCCGGAAAAGACGTCGCGAAAGCGACAGTGGATTTCGCGCGGCTTCGCTGACATCGATCGAATGAAAAAGGCGGGTCCAAGGGACCCGCCTTTCCACGCTGAGGCCGGGTCGCTTTCGGACCCGGCGGGCCGGACTTTTCAGACCCGGCTGATGGACCTGTTTACGACAGCACGCGGACGACAACGCGGCGATTCATCGCGCGCCCCGCCCGGGTGTTGTTCGGCGCAACCGGCTTGTCTTCGCCGTAGCTGATCACATTGATCTTGTGAAGCGGAATCTGATGCTGCGTGTACAGATAATCCTTCACGGCTTCGGCGCGCTTCATACCGATGTCGTAGTTCGTCTCTTTGCCGCCAACGTTGTCGGTATGCCCTTCGATTTCGATGTAGATGTCCTTGCCCGTCTGGCCTTTCAGCTGGCCGACGACCGCATCGAGGCGCGCTTTCGCTTCGTCAGGCAGATCGGACTTGTTGAACTTGAAGTTCCCCTGGTCTTCGCTCAAGGTCACTTCGTAGACAAGCTTGCGTCCAGCCGCGATGTTCGCATTTGTCGCGGTGAGGTCTGCGGAAACCTTGTCAACCTTCGTATCGACCTGACGCGCGGCCGCCTGGGCCTGATTGGCCGAGTTCTGTGCCGCTTCGGCCGACTTGCCGGCGGCCTCGGCCTTCGAATCAACCTGGCCGATGCGCGCCTCGTCCTGCTGGATGCGCGACTGCGTCTGTTCGACAGTCCCGCTCAGCGTGTCAACTTTCGAGTTGACGGTACCGACTTCCGTCCGGACAAACTTCTTCGTGGCGCAGGCCGGTGCCATGGCCACAGTGAGGGACAGCAACGATGCTGCGAGAAGACTCTTACGCATATGTGACTTCCTCCTAAACGACCAACTCAACGCGGCGCGGCCATGTATCCGCCTCGCGCATGTACGACAAGGTTCCTTTTCTGTGTTCGAATCTCGAGCGGGTGCCAGCCAGGAGCGGCCCCCGGCTCGAAGGTGATGAGGTACTGGTACCGTAATTCGTTGAACAGATCATCGACTGCGGCTGCTGTGTGCTCCGGCATGCTGCAGATCCGCATGTCGCCTCCGGTCCAGCGCGCGAGATCGGAGAGTGAGGCAACGCTGCTGTGCTCGCCCGCTGCCTCGATGACGGAGTACTCGCCGCCGGGATGATCCAGGGGGTTGACCACCGTCAGCAGGTACACGGGCACATCAATCGAGCTCGCGATGCCGGAGACTTCCTGCGGTTTCATGCGGCTGCCGGTGTCCACGCCATCGGTGATGACAAGCACAGCTCGATGGCGGTTCTGGCGTTCAGCCGCGGACCTCGCCGTTGCGGCGATTGCGTCATACAACGACGTCATGCCCCATGGCCGTCCCGCGAGGCTGACCGAACGGATGCGATTGAGGTCGGTAGTAAAGGCCACCACTTCCTGGAGCTTCGAATCGAACGTATAAAACGCCGCTTCGTCGCCGCGCGCCGCCAGACGCGACAGAACGGTGCGAACCGCGTCACGTGCACGGTCCATGTTGCCGCCAACCCCCATGCTGCCGCTGATATCGAGCAGAATCGCGAGGCTGATCGGTGACTCGCCGAAATAAAAATCCTTGATCGGACGCGCAAACCCCGAGTCGATGACCTGAAAGTCCGCTTTCGTAAGGTCGCGGATAACGCGGCCACGGCCGTCGCGTACCGCCACGGAGACCGTCACGAGGTCGACCCCGGACTTGAAGGTCGCGACCGGCCCCCCGGGAACGGGGGTGCTGGGCGGTGCCACCTGCGCCGAAACCCCCGCAGGGGTGATTGTCAGAGTCGTCATCGCCACGAGAAGTGCGACTGGGAGCCGCGTCACGGCGTTCGTGTATATCAATGCCCTTGCCACCTCGATTTCGTTAAAAACGCGAACAATAATTAAGAATTTGGAGGGCTGTGGTGCTGGAGAACCACGTAATGCGTGTAAATCTTACATGATTATATACTTGACACAAGGCTACTGATTCATTAGACTTTGCGGCGTGTTGGTCGTTTGGGCTTACGTCGCAACGGTTTACTGGCTTGCCCCTGTTGTTCCAGATACGCATGTAGCTTTGTCACGGCGCCCTTCCCGAAGATCCGCTCAATCACTTCGTCTGTCGTTAAATCCTTTGAGTGCTTGTGTTTAGTCATGCCTGAAACACGGCCTGCTCTTGACTTGCTGAAATTACTGGACGCTTACGACACCGACATTGAGTGCCGGACCTATCTGGAAGAACTGCGCTGGCCGAAAGGCATCTCCTGCCCGCGCTGCAATGGCACCACCATCAGTCGGATCAAGGCGCGCAAGGTTTTCGACTGCGACGGGTGTCGGTATCAGTTTTCCGTTACCGCTGGAACGTTGTTCCATGATTCGCACCTGCCGCTCCCAAAATGGTTCCTCGCGATCTATCTGATGTGCGAGTCGAAGAAAGGTATGAGCGCCAACCAACTCAAGCGCATGCTCAAGGTCTCGTACAAAACTGCGTGGTACCTCTGTCACCGCATCCGCGCGGCCATGGCCGGCCTGCACGCCGAACAACTCACCGGAACCGTTGAGGTCGATGAAACCTATATCGGCAGCGGCAAGGGCATGGGGCAGGGAAATCGCGACCGCCATTCGATGATCCTCGCGGCCATCCAGCGTGGCGGAAATGTCCGTATCCGCAAGGGCTACGGCAAGCGACCGTCCAAACAGGAACTGCACGGATTCATCAGAGAGAACGTCGCGGACAACGCGGCCAACATCTATACCGATACTGCTCGCGGCTATCTGGGCATCCAAGACGAGAACACGAAGCATTCGACCGTCAATCACTCCATCAACGAATGGGTGCGCGGAGAGGTGCATACCAACACGGTTGAATCGGTGTTCAGTCTGTTCAAGCGTTCGCTTATCGGTTCGTTCCATCAGGTCTCGCACAAGCACCTTGATCGGTATCTCGATGAATTCGAATTTCGCTTCAACAACCGCAGGAACAAGTACCTGTTCCGCGATGTGTTGTTGAGACTCATGGACAGCAAGGCGATGCCATACGAAAAACTCACGGCGTGATCCATTCAGGCTTTTGTCGCGGCATCCCCGCCGCGAACGTTAAGGTCTCCACCTTTTCCAAATGGGCCACCATCACCTGCGCGGTACTGACCAGGGCCAATTCGCACGTTGCCTCCACTCGCAATTCCATAACCACCCTCTAATCGAACGTCGCCGCCGCCGTCATCCCCCGCGCGAAGATTTCCTGCGACTTCAATGTCGCCTCCTTTATTCAACACAGGCGGTGTTAGTAGTTCTCTCCGATGCCACCATTGAAGCGCGTAGTGAACAGCAAAACACAGAACGACTATCGCTGGCCCAAGCCACCATGCCAGTGCAAGGTCTCCCAGAAACCTCACGATCGTACCGCGCGCAAAATACAGATCGCGCGCGGTGTCCAAGTCGCCGACCCATCCAAGAATGCCGCGCACGAACGTATAAACCGCGCCGATGGCAATTCCATGTCGTAAGGGCTTCCGCATTGCGCGAACCTCCCACCTCTGAGGGCACACAGAGACCGTCTCGCACCCTCTGATGTAAGAGATTCGGAGTGCCGATGGATCGGTTGATCCATGTCAGCTATCCGCGCGAGACACAGGGAGTATAGCCCTGTGTCAAAGGGATATATCCGAAATCTTACACTTGGGTGCTGGCTGCCGCAGGTACAAGCGTAAGATGAGAATGATGCCGCTTTCTCGGACCGCTCGGTCGATTCCCATTGCCTCCCGCGTCAACCGTTTCTCGTACGCAATCCGCAATATTGTGGCCGAGGCGCAGGCCGTTGAAGCGGCCGGCACACCTGTTCGGTACCTCAATATCGGCGACCCCGCGTCCTTCGGGTTTCAGCCGCCTGTTCACCTGATTGAGGCGGTTGAACGTGCGATGCGCGATGGGCATAACGGTTACCTCGCGTCACCGGGGATTGCCGCTGCTCGTGAAGCGGTCGCGGCAGATTACACGGCCAAGGGTGTTCCGATTTCTGCGGATAGAGTGCTCATCACAACCGGGACGTCGGAAGCCATCGACCTCGTTCTCAATGCCCTCGTCGACGAAGGCGAAGAAGTCCTCGTTCCCTTACCCACCTATCCTCTGTACACAGCGGTCATTGCAAAGATCGGTGCGGAAGCGCGGTACTACCGCACGGATCCGAAACGCAACTGGCAACCGGATATCGACCATCTCCGCAGTCTGGTCACGCCGCGAACCCGGGTGCTGGTGACGATTGACCCGAACAACCCGACCGGTGCCGTGTATTCACCGTCAGTCCGTCGCGCCCTTCTCGAAATCGCCGAAGAAAACGGTCTGACGATTCTTGCCGACGAGGTTTACGGCGAGCTCGGCTTCGACGGCCCGGTGCCGCTGCTCGGGACGCTCGACCGCGATGCCGCCGTGATTTCGTTGTCGAGTCTTTCGAAGGCGTACCTCGCGCCGGGATGGCGCACCGGCTGGGTGGTGTTGGGCGCCACGTCGCGTTTGAACGATACGCTCGCTGCGATGAAGAAGCTGGCCGACGGCCGGCTCTGCAGTCCGGGACCGATGCAGTACGCCGTCGTCGCGGCGCTTACCGGCGACAGGTCGCATCAAGTGATGTTTAGGAAGGCGCTCGCGGAACGCGCACGCAACACCGCGGAAGCATTCAACGCCATGCCCGGAATGCGCTGCGTTTCGCCTCACGCGGCCTTCTATGCGATGCCGATGTTGTCGCTTCCACCTGGACGGACGGATGAGGATTACGTGCTCACACTCCTGCGGGAGACAGGAATCCTCTGCGTATATGGATCGGGCTTCGGCATGCCGCCCGAGGCAGGTTCGTTCCGTATCGTCTATCTTGCCGACCCGGTTGAACTCCAGTCGATCTACGCCGATATCGCTGCGTTCACCAGACGATATCTGCAGCAAGCGTGAGCGCCTCGCCGGATTCTCCGCGCGCGCTCATACGCTACACGCTCGCCGCCCTCGCGGTGACGGTCTTCATCGCCTGGGCACTCTGGGAAGTGCGCGATGCGCTGATGCTCATCTATATCAGCGCGCTTATTGCGATTGGCCTGTCGCCGCTCGTCAACGAGCTCGAACGAAACCGCTTCATGCGGCAGCGTGTTCCCAGGTGGGCGGCGATTCTTGTGATCTATCTCTGCATCATTGGGGCGTTGGTGGCGGTCGCCACGATGGTGATCCCGGCCGTCGTCATGCAGGCGCGAGATTTTGCGCGAGAGTTCCCGCGGCTGCTGCATCAGGCGCAGCAATGGTTAATCAACCACGGGGTGCTGACGCGCGAGATCAGCGCAGCCGAAGCGGTCCAGCAGACCGCGCCGAGTGCCGCGCAGGATACGTTAGGCCTGGTCGCAAATGCCGTCCTCGGGGTCATCGGCGGCGTCTTCGGCCTGATCACGGTGCTCGTGCTCGCCTTTTACCTGCTGGTGGACAGCAGCTCGCTCATTCTGGTTTTCCTCCGGTTGTTTCCACGCGAAAAACGCGCACAGGTGAACGACGCCTGCCGGCGGGTGACGAACAAGATCAGCGCGTGGCTCGGGGGCCAGCTGCTGCTTGCGGGCATCATCGGCAGCACCGCTGCGCTCGGGCTGTTTCTGATGGGCGTGCCGTTCTTCTGGGTGCTGGCGCTGATT
>Ga0075418_10000802_pt1 | contig 34260 bp, 34 predicted proteins | sample SoiMetdeltSBSDD2_FD_81776 | JGI IMG/M metagenome (GOLD analysis project Ga0075418, IMG submission 81776) | Bulk soil microbial communities from a Populus tree surrounding site in Tennessee, USA - Soil MetaG P. deltoides SBSDD2 | ecosystem: Environmental > Terrestrial > Soil > Tree plantation... | reverse complement strand
TTCCCGTTCGTCGAGACGCCGGACCAGGCGGCCACCATCGACGACGTCAAGCGGGACATGGAGAAGGTCACGCCCATGGATCGGGTGGTCTGCGGCGACGTCGGCTACGGCAAGACCGAGATCGCCGTGCGTGCGGCGTTCAAGGCCGTCCAGGACGGCAAGCAGGTCGCCGTACTGGTGCCGACCACGCTGCTGGTGCAGCAGCACTACGCGACGTTCGCCGAGCGGTACGCCGCGTTCCCGGTGAACGTCCGGCCGCTGTCGCGGTTCCAGACCGACAGCGAGGCGAAGGCGACGATCGAGGGCCTGGCGAGCGGAAGCGTGGACGTGGTGATCGGCACCCACCGGCTGCTGTCCGGCGAGATCCGGTTCAAGGACCTCGGTCTGGTCGTGGTCGACGAGGAGCAGCGGTTCGGCGTCGAGCACAAGGAGCAGCTGAAGAAGCTGCGCACCGCGGTCGACGTACTGACCATGTCCGCGACCCCGATCCCGCGCACGCTGGAGATGTCGATCACCGGTATCCGGGAGATGTCCACGATCGCCACCCCGCCGGAGGAGCGGCACCCGGTGCTGACCTTCGTCGGCGGGTACGACGAGGGCCAGGTGACCGCCGCGATCCGGCGCGAGCTGCTGCGCGAGGGCCAGGTCTTCTTCGTGCACAACCGGGTGAACACGATCGAGAAGGCCGCCGCGCGTCTGCGGCAGCTGGTGCCGGAGGCAAGGATCGCGGTCGCGCACGGGCAGATGGCGGAGCACAGCCTGGAGCAGGTGATCCTGGACTTCTGGGAGAAGCGCGCCGACGTGATCGTGTGCACCACGATCGTCGAGTCCGGAATCGACATCTCGAACGCGAACACGCTGATCGTGGAGCGCTCCGACCTGCTCGGGCTGTCCCAGCTGCATCAGCTGCGCGGCCGGGTCGGGCGCGGCCGGGAGCGCGCGTACGCATATTTCTTCTTCCCGCCGGAGAAGCCGCTCACCGAGACAGCGCACGATCGGCTCGCGACGATCGCGCAGCACGCCGACCTCGGCGCCGGCATGCAGGTCGCGATGAAGGACCTGGAGATCCGCGGCGCCGGCAACCTGCTCGGCGGCGAGCAGTCCGGGCACATCGCCGACGTCGGCTTCGACCTGTACGTCCGCCTGGTCGGCGAGGCCGTCGCGGAGTATCGCGGCGAGAGCGCGATCGAGGAGCCGGACGTCAAGATCGAGCTGCCGATCGACGCGCACCTGCCGCACGACTACGTGCCCAGCCAGCGGCTCCGGCTGGAGATGTACCAGCGGCTGGCCGCGGTGCGCACCGAGGACGCCCTGTCCGAGCTGGCCGAGGAGCTGCAGGACCGGTACGGCGACGTCCCCGCGCCGGTGGCGAACCTGGTCGAGGTGGCTCGGTTCCGCAACCGGGCCCGCGCGGCCGGCCTGACCGACGTCACACTGCAGGCAAGCATGATCCGGTTCGGGCCGGTCGATCTGCCCGACTCGCGCCGGCTGCGGCTGAACAGGCTGTACCCGAAGAGCGTGGTGAAGCAGCAACTGCGTACGATCCTGGTGCCGAGACCGACCACCCGGCCGGTCGCCGGTCAGCCGCTCCGCGACCTGGAGCTGCTGCAGTGGTGCACCGCACTGATCGACGACGTGATCGCCGAGCCGGCGGTCGTGGTATGAGACCGAAGGGGAAGTAGCCGTGCCTGGAACGAAGTCCCGCCTGGTCGCCGCGCTGGCAGTCGGCGTCGTACTGCTGACCGGGTGTGCCGACGGGACCCACCCAGGGTCCGCGGCCGCGGTCGGCGACGTGAAGATCTCGACGAGCCAGCTCGACGACGTGGTGAAGTCGGTTTCCGCGGCGCAGGGCGAGGCGATCGCCCCGTCGGCGGCACTGCAGCTGATGATCAGCTCGGAGCTGGCCGGCCAGGTGGCGGACCAGCGGTCGGTGTCGGTGTCCGACGCCGAGGTGGCGTCCGCGATGAACCAGGTCGTGCAGGACCCGCAGCTGCTCGCCAAGTTCCAGAGCGACCCGGTCGCGGACGAGTTCCTGCGTGACTTCGCCCGCGGGCAGATCGGGCTGATCAAGCTCGGCGGCGCCAGCGGCATCTCGGACCCGGGAGCCCAGCAGGCGGCGCAGAAGGGCAGCCAGCTAGTGGCGGAGGAGGGCGCCAAGATCGGCGTCGACGTGAACCCGCGCTACGGCACCTGGTCGGGCGACAGGATCGAGGCGGTCTCCGGCTCGCTGTCGACGCCGTTCGCGCCGCAGACCGCGGCCACCCCTCAGCAAGGCGAGCAGCCACCGCGGTGACCGCCGGCCGGGTCGTCGTACTGCTGACCAGCCCGCGGGTCGCACCCGGTCTGCTGAGCTGGTCCGGCTGGCAGACCCTGCGCGACGCCGACCGGGTCGGCTGCGCCAGCCCGGACGAGGCACCGGCCGTCGCGCTCAAGACCGCCGGTATCGAGCTCACCGTCGTCGACGATGCCTGGCCCTGGTTGCGGACCGCCGCCGAGAGCGGTTCCCAGGTGGTCTGGTTCGCGGCCGACGACGGTGACCCGGCGCTGCTGCTGCAGGTGTCCGACGTGCTGGTCCGCGAGCCCGACCTGCCGTTCGAGGTGGAGATCCAGAACGCGTCGTACGACGTGCCGGGTGCGCGGCTGATCGACCTGGTCCGGGTGATGGACCGGCTGCGCGCCAAGTGTCCGTGGGACAAGGAGCAGACGCACCGCACGCTGGCGACGTACCTGCTCGAGGAGGCGTACGAGACGCTGGAGGCGATCGAGACCGGTGATCGCGAGCACCTGCGCGAGGAGCTCGGCGACCTGCTGCTGCAGGTGATGTTCCACTCCCGGATCGCCGAGGAGGACGACGCCGAGCCGTGGTCGGTGGACGATGTGGCCGGCGACATCGTCGACAAGCTGGTCCGCCGCCACCCGCACGTCTTCGGTGACGTGGACGCATCCGACGCCGCCGCGGTGGAGGCGAACTGGGAATCCATCAAGGCCGCCGAGAAACAGCGCACCTCCGTCCTCGAAGGCATCCCGCAGTCCTTACCGTCGCTGGCTCTCGCCGACAAGGTCCTCAGCCGCTCCGCCCGCCTCGACACCCGTTCATCGGGCCCTTCTGACCCGGCGCGTCGCGCATCGTCGGGCCCTTCTGACCAGATCGGCGCCGAGCTGCTGGACCTGGTACGCCGTGCCCGGGCCGAGGGCGTGGACGCCGAGCAGGCGCTCCGCGACGCCGTACGGGACCTGGCCGAGCAGATCCGGGCCGCCGAGTCGGAGTGACCGTGCTGGACCTGGGCTGGACCGCTGGGACCTGCAGGGCCCTCGCACCCGCCCGCTGGACGGTGGGATGAACTCGCGGACCTGGCTCGTCGAGCCCGGAGGTCAGCCGTCCGACCCTGCGACGCGTCGTGATGCGGATCGACTTCGGTTAGAGCCGGTCCAGCAGGACGGCGGCGATGAAGCCGGCCGTGGCGAGCAGGCCGATCATCGGGCCGCCCTCCTCGGCCGCTTCCGGCAGCATCGTGGACGACAGCATGGTCAGCACCGCGCCGGCCGCGAACGCCATCACGAACGCCGTGCCCCCCGCCGAGGCATCGCCGAGCGCTGCGTAACCGACCGCGGCGGCGATACCGGACGCGACCGCGATCGCCGTCCAGACCAGGAGCACGAACCGGACGCTATGCCCCTGCCGCCGCATCGCCACCGACGACGACAGCCCCTCGGGCAGGTTCGACAGCGCCACCGCGACGACGAACGCCGTACTCGGGGCACCACCGTGCAGCAGCGTCACCCCGATCGCCGCCGACTCCGGTACGCCGTCCAGCAGCGCGCCGATCGCCAGCACCGAGCCGGACGCACCCGCGACCGCAGCGGCGGACCGCTTCCGCTGCGCAGCACCGGCCCGCGACACGGCGACGTCGCCGGCGAAGAACGCCAGGCTGCCCAGCGCCATCCCGACCACCATGTGCTTGAGCGTCGTCGCCTGAGCCGCCTCGTCGACCAGCTCGTACGCGACCGACGCGATCAGCACGCCGGCGCCCACTGCCATCACCCCGGCCGTCACCCGCTGAGGAAGCCTGGCGAAGCACCCGACCAGCGCGCCGACAACCAGCGTCGACCCGCCGACCAACCCCCATAGCAACGCAGTCAGCACGCTCCGGATTCTCGCCGATCCGCCGTACCGGCCCGTGCCGACCCGCCGACCCGTGCCCGGACGCGGTCCACTGATGCGGCTGGTCTGGCCGTTAGGCTCGGTATCGACTTCGAACCGTCATTCACGAACCACTGGGAGAGCATGTGGCCACCATCGAGGCCGTCGGCGCGCGCGAGATCCTGGACTCTCGCGGCAACCCCACCGTCGAGGTCGAGGTGCTCCTCGACGACGACACCGTCGCCCGCGCCGCCGTACCGTCCGGAGCGTCCACCGGGCAGTTCGAGGCCGTGGAACTGCGCGACGGCGACGAGCGGTACGGCGGCAAGGGCGTGCAGAAGGCCGTCACGGCCGTGCTGGACGAGATCGACAAGGCGATCGTCGGGTACGAGGTGCACGAGCAGCGGCTGATCGACACCGCGTTGCTGGACCTGGACGGGACCCCGAACAAGGCCAAGCTGGGTGCGAACGCGATCCTCGGCGTCAGCCTGGCGGTCGCGAAGGCCGCCGCGCTGAGCACCGGGCTGGACCTGTTCCGGTACGTCGGCGGCCCGAACGCGCACCTGCTCCCGGTGCCGATGATGAACATCCTCAACGGCGGCGCGCACGCGGACAGCAACGTCGACGTGCAGGAGTTCATGATCGCGCCGATCGGCGCCGCGACATACTCCGAGGCGGTGATGAACGGCGCGGCCGTCTACCACGCGCTGAAGTCGGTGCTGAAGGACAAGGGCCTGTCCACCGGCCTGGGCGACGAGGGCGGTTTCGCGCCGAACCTGCCGAACAACCGGGACGCACTCGACCTGATCGCGGTCGCCGTGGAGAAGGCCGGGCTCAGCCTCGGTACCGACATCGCCTTCGCACTGGACGTCGCCGCGAGCGAGTTCCACACCGAGGGTGGCAGCTACGCGTTCGAGGGCGGGACCAAGTCCGCGGACGAGATGACCGCCTACTACGCCGACCTGGTCGCGTCGTACCCGATCGTCTCGATCGAGGACCCGCTGAACGAGGAGGACTGGGACGGCTGGAAGACGCTGACCGCGGAGCTCGGCGACAAGATCCAGATCGTCGGCGACGACCTGTTCGTCACCAACGTCGAGCGGCTGCAGCGCGGGATCACCGAGAAGGCGGCGAACTCGCTGCTGGTCAAGGTGAACCAGATCGGCTCGCTCACCGAGACGCTGGAGGCGGTCGACCTCGCGCACCGCAACGGCTTCAGCTGCATGATGAGCCACCGGTCCGGCGAGACCGAGGACACCACCATCGCAGACCTCGCGGTGGCGACGAACTGCGGCCAGATCAAGTCCGGCGCGCCGGCCCGGTCCGACCGCACCGCGAAGTACAACCAGCTGCTCCGGATCGAGGAGGAGCTGGACGACGCGGCCCGGTACGCCGGCCGCTCCGCGTTCCCGCGGTTCAAGGGCTGATATGGCGTCCCGCCGCGACTCCGGTTCGCGCCCCGGCTCCCGCCCGGCGCGGACCAGGCCGAGCTCGGGCCGGGGTCGCGGCGGCACGCCCAGACGTCGTACGACGAGTGCCCCGGCTGCCTCTGCGGGGGCACCGGCCAAGGTGTCGCGGAACCTGACCGGCCGGGCCGCGGTGGTGCTGCTGGTGCTCGGCGCCCTGGTGGTGTCGTACGCGCAGAGCCTGCGGGTCTGGTTCGACCAGCACCAGCAGATCACCGGGCTGCAGAACGAGATCGCCGACCGCGAGCAGCGGGTCGGCGAGCTCGAGGACGAGATCGCGCGCTGGGACGACGAGGCGTTCGTGCGGGCGCAGGCGCGGCAGCGGCTCGGCTGGGTGATGCCCGGCGAGGTCGGCTACCGGGTGATCGGCGCGGACGGCAAGCCGGTCCAGACGTCGGCCGGCTCGGCCGCCGGCAGCGGTGCCGACCAGACCGGCGACCCGACCTGGTACGGAAAGCTGTGGGGGACCGTCCGGGTCGCCGGTACCAAGCCGGAGCCCGCAGCCAAGCCGACGACGAAGCCGTCCACGCCGCGCCCGGTGATCACGCCGCCCACGGGTGAGCGGTGAGCGTCGACCCCGACGACGTCGCCGCGGTCTCCGCCCAGCTCGGACGCCCGGCCCGCGGGATCCGGTCGATCGCGCACCGCTGCGCGTGCGGGCTGCCGGACGTGGTCGAGACCGAGCCGCGGCTGCCGGACGGTACGCCGTTCCCGACGCTGTTCTACGTCACCTGCCCGCGACTCGCGTCCGCGATCGGAACGCTCGAGAGCAAAGGCATGATGCGGGAGATGACCGCCCGGCTCGCGGACGACCCGGAGCTGGCGGAGCGGTACCGCGCGGCGCACGCGTCGTACCTGGCCCGGCGGGAGGCGATCGAGCACGTCGCCGAGATCGACGGGATCAGCGCCGGCGGGATGCCGGACCGGGTGAAGTGCCTGCACGTACTGGTCGGGCACGCGCTGGCCGAGGGGACGGGGGCGAACCCGCTCGGCGATGAGGCGCTGGAGGCGCTGCCGCCGTGGGGCACGAAGGGCCCGTGCGTATGAGGGTCGCCGCCATCGACTGCGGTACGAACTCGATCCGGCTGCTGGTCGCGGACAGCGTCGGCGGTGTGCTGCACGAGGTGGACCGGCGGCTGACCATCGTGCGGCTCGGCCAGGGCGTCGACGCCACCGGGATGTTCGCCGCCGACGCGCTGCGCCGGACGTTCGCCGCGTGCGACGACTACGCCGCGGCGATCCAGGAGTACGGCGCCGACCGGATCCGTTTCGTCGCCACCTCCGCGTCCCGGGACGCCGGCAACCGCGACGAGTTCTTCGCCGGGGTGCGGGATCGGCTCGGCGTGGACCCGGAGATCATCGACGGCGCCGTGGAGGCCGAGCTGAGCTTCCGCGGCGCGACCAGCGGGCTGGCTGAGCTGCACGTCGAGGCGCCGTACCTGGTGGTGGACATCGGTGGCGGGTCGACCGAGCTGGTACTCGGCGACCGGACCGGTGTCCGGCAGGCGCAGTCGCTGGACATGGGCTCGGTCCGGATGACCGAAAGGTACCTGCGGTCCGAGCCGGTCACCGCCGATGAGGTCGCGACGGCCGCCGCCGACATCGACTCCTTGCTCGAGGCAACGACCGTCCCGCTGGACCAGGCACGCAGCCTGGTCGGGGTGGCCGGGACGGTCACCACGCTGGCCGCGGTCGCGCTGGAGCTGCCCGAGTACGACCGGTCGCGCGTGCACCATGCCCGGATCGAAGGCGACCGGCTGACCGCGACCGCCCGCTGGCTGGTGTCGTCGCCGCGCGCCGAGCGGGCCGCCCGGAAGGCGATCCATCCGGGCCGGGTCGACGTGATCGGCGCCGGCGCCCTGATCCTCGAACGCGTGCACCGTCGGACCGCCGCGTATCTGGAGACCGACGAGCTGCTCGTGTCCGAGCACGACATCCTCGACGGCGTGGCGCAGTCCCTGGTGTAACGGCTGGCCTCTTCGCGCCGGCGTTGCCGAGCAGCGCACGTTCGCAGGGGTCTTCCTCGCCCCCTGGCGTGGTCCGGTGCCGTTCGAGCTGTTCCCGGGCTTCCTCAAGCCACCGGCGCATAGGTCCACAGGCCGACCCCTAGTGTTGGTGCGGTGCGTCTACCTCACCCCCTGACCGGAGAACCCTTCGACAGCCCGGTGCCGCCCGGAACCGGCTGGCCAGACGACCCGGCCACCCGTCGTACGCCGGTCGCTCGCGAGGCCGCCGATGTGGTGCGGCTGGCCGCGCAGGCGTCGACCGTCGGCGAGCTCGAGGCGATGGTGTCGATGTGCCGGGCCTGCGAGCGGCTGGTGCGGTGGCGCGAGGATGTGGCGACGACCAAGCGCCGGTCGTTCGCGGACCAGCCGTACTGGGGTCGCCCGATCGCGGGCTGGGGTGACGAGCGGCCGACGGTGGTGATCGCGGGTCTGGCACCGGCCGCGCACGGCGGCAACCGGACCGGCCGGATATTCACCGGCGACCGTTCCGGCGACTGGCTGTTCGCCGCGCTGTACCGGGCCGGGCTCGCCGTCCAGCCGACCAGCGAGCACGCCGGCGACGGGCAGCGGCTGATCGGTGCGCGGATGATCGCCGCAGTCCGCTGCGCGCCGCCCGCGAACGCGCCGACCCCGGCCGAGCGGGACACCTGCTCGGCCTGGTTCAGCCGCGAGCTGGCGATGGTGCTGCCGTCGGCGAAGGCGATCGTGTGTCTCGGCAAGTTCGGTTTCGACCAGATCCTGAAGGCGCTGGTGGGAATGGGGTTCGTGCTGCCGCAGCCGCGACCGAAGTTCGGGCACGCGGTCGAGGTGGTGATGGCCGGCACCGAGCAGTACGACGCGGTGACGGTGCTGGGCTGCTTCCATCCGAGCCAGCAGAACACGTTCACCGGCCGGTTGACCGAGCCGATGCTCGACGCGGTGCTGTCCCGCGCCGCCGAGCTCGGCCGCTGACCACAAGGGCCCGACGATCGACGACAAGCCTGACCACAAGGGCCCGACGAACGACGACACGCCGGGTCACAAGGGCCTGATGAACGACGACACGCCGGGTCACAAGGGCCCGATGAATGGTGTGGGAGGGGTCACCCGGGCGGGGGAGAGGGTGTTTCGGGGATCACTCCGGTGGGTGCTTGTGAAAGTTTTCACGAGGGGTCTACCCTGGAGGTGTTGATCGAAGACTTGAAGAACACTCGAGGGAGTGAGCTGGGATGACAGCGCAGGTTCCGCACATCCTGATCGTCGGGGGCGGATATGTCGGGCTGTACACGGCGTACGGTCTGCGGCGGGCGGCCCGCAAGGGCAAGGTCCGGGTCACCGTGGTGGACCCGCGGTCGGTGATGACCTATCAACCGTTCCTGCCGGAGGCGGCGGCTGGGTCGGTGGAGCCGCGGCATGTCGTCGTACCGTTGCGCAAGGTGCTGAAGGGTTGCCGGGTGGTGACCGGGCGGGTGAGCGGGATCGAGCACGCCCGCAAGGTCGCCACGGTGATGCCGGAGGAGGGCCCGAGCTACGAGCTGGCCTACGACCATGTGGTGGTCGCGCTCGGCTCGGTCGCCCGGACGCTGCCGATCCCCGGTCTGGCCGAGGAGGCGATCGGGTTCAAGCAGGTCGAGGAAGCGATTGCCTTGCGCAACCAGGTGCTTGACCGGCTGGACGTGGCCAGCTCGCAGCCGGACGAGGCGCTGCGCAAGGCCGCGCTCACGTTCGTGTTCGTCGGTGGTGGGTACGCCGGCGTGGAGGCGTTCGCCGAGCTGGAGGACATGGCCCGGTACGCGACCCGGTACTACGACAACATCAAGCCCGAGGACATGCGCTGGGTGCTGGTCGAGGCGACCGGCCGGATCCTGCCCGAGGTGGGTGAGGACCTCGGCGAGTACACCGTGCGGCAGCTGCGCAAGCGGAACATGGACATCCGGCTGAACACCCGGCTGGAGTCCTGTGAGAAGGGCCACGTGGTGCTCAGCGACGGCGAGGAGTTCGACGCCGACACCATCGTGTGGACCGCGGGCGTGAAGGCGAACCCGGCGCTGGCGATGACCGACCTGCCGCTGGACGAGAAGGGCCGGGTGCTCTGCCACGCGGACCTGCGGGTCGTCGACCGACCGGGCGCCTGGTCCGCCGGCGACAACGCCGCCGTGCCGGACGTGACCAGCAAGGTGCCGGGTGCGCTGACCAGCCCGAGCGCCCAGCACGCGGTGCGCCAGGCCAGGCTGCTGGCGGCCAACATCCTGCGCACGGTCGACGGCAAGCAGCCGAAGAACTATGAGCACATGCACGTCGGCTCGGTGGCCAGCCTCGGGCTGCACAAGGGCGTGGCGGAGCTGTTCGGGATCAAGGTGAAGGGCTGGCCGGCCTGGTTCCTGCACCGCACCTACCACGTGTCCCGGGTGCCGACCTTCAACCGCAAGGCCCGGGTCGTCCTGGACTGGACGCTCGCGCTGTTCTTCCGCCGCGAGGTCGTCTCGCTCGGTGCCCTGCAGCACCCGAACGACGAGTTCCGCCGCGCGGCCGGATCCTGAGCCGCAGGCCTACTCGGGCGACGGGTTGTAGGCGCACTCGTCGCCGGCCGGCGTCGACGGCTTCTTCGTCGGGGAGGCCGGCGACGTCGGCATCGTCGGCGTGCTCGGCGTCGAAGGCTGGACAGCCGGCTTGCCGCCCCGGGCGAGCGCCTTGGAGATGGTCTCGCGGACGCCGTCGAAGTCCGGGCGGCCGTACCTCAGGTCGTCCTTGATGTCGATGTTCGTGACCTCGCCCTGCTTCACCTTGAGGGCGAGCTCGACGAGCGCGGGCAGCAACTCCTGCGGGATGTCGGTGCGGAGCAGGTTCTTGCCCGCCTTGGCGATCTGCTGGTAGTTCGTGACGACCGTCCTCGGGTCGGCGGCCTCCACGAGGGCCTTGATGGTGCAGCGCTGGCGGACCTGCCGGGCATGGTCGGCGCCGGCGACGTTGTACCGGCCGCGGGCGAACCACAGTGCGTCGAAGCCCAGCAGGTGTTTGTTCGGACCCGGCTCGATGTAGCGCCCCGGCAGCCGGTCGTCGCCGGTGTAGCCGATCGTGCCGTTGTCGTCGCCACCGACCGGGACCCGGTAGTTCACGTTCACGGTGATGCCGCCGAGAGCGTCGACCATCTTCTCGAAGCCCTTGAGGTTGACCTGCATGTAGTAGTGCAGCTTCAGCCCGGTGGCCTCGCCGACGGAGAGCTTCAGCACGTCGGCGCCCTTGTTGTCGGAGTCGCCGATCAGGTCGCCATGCTCCGCGGGGACGAAGCGGTACATCGCGTCCAGGAACCAGTTCTGTGCCTCGCCCGACCCCGGGTCGAGGCCGGGCTGCCAGAAGCCGTTCGGGTAGACGTCGTGCAGCGGCGAGCTCTCCGGGAACGGCATCTTGACCGTGTTCCGCGGGAACGTCATCAGCGCCGTGTCGCCGGTCTTCGTGTCGATGCTCGCGACGATCACGGTGTCGGTCCGGGTGCCCTCGCGACCGGCGCCGTCGTCCGCGCCGAGCAGCAGCAGGTTGAGCCGCGGGATATTCGCCCATGGGTCCTTCTTGTCCATCTTCGGCCGGGTGGCGCTCTTGGAACTGCCCTCGGACGCGAACACCGAGGAGACCAGGTCGCGCTGTGCGATCACGCTCTGCGCGCCGACCGCCATCGGCGCGGCGATCGCGAAGCAGATCAGCCCGACGAACAGCGACCCGAATGCACGGCCCGCAGCGCCGCCGTCGGCCGGCCGGAGCAGCCGGTGTGAGGAGACGATGACCGCGATCCAGCAGATCGCCAGGAAGCCCAGTATGCCGGCCGCGAGCAGCAGCTCATCGGGGTTGACGGCGAGCTGGAGCACCTGCTCGCGACGCGTGAAGGCGATCGCGACCGAGAGCCCGGCCACGCTGGCGGCCATCGTCATCACGAAGGCGCCGAGCTTGGTCCGGCCGGCGATCACGAACCCCAGACCGGGGATCAGCGCACTGACCAGCGTCAGCCCGATCGCGCCCGGCACCGAGCGCGCGCGGTATGCCCGGCTGCGCTTCGCACGCCGTCCGGCCGGGGCCGACCTTCGCGCTTGTCGCGTCATCGCTCCGTCTCTGCTCGGCGGACAGGTGGCACAGCAATGCCCCCCGTCATGTATGACGTACGCAATCGCGAAATGGTTCGCTCAGTGCAGCCGGACCCGCGGATCGAGCAGGGCGTAGCCGATGTCGACCAGGATGTTGGCGACCACGACCGCGGCGGACGCGAACAGCACGATGCCGATGATCACCGGCAGGTCCTGCTGGTTGATCGCGTCGATCGCCGACTTGCCGAGGCCGGGCAGGCTGAACACGGTCTCGATCACCACCACCCCGCCGATCAGCTGGCCGAGGTCGATGCCGAACTGGGTCACCACGGGCGTGAGCGCACTGCGCAGCCCGTGTCGCACGATCACCCGCCGCTCGGCGATCCCCTTGGACCGCGCAGTACGGACGTAGTCCTCGCCCAGCACGTCCAGCATCGAGCCACGAGTCAGCCGGGTGTACGTCGCCGCCAGCAGCAGGGCGAGTGCGATCCACGGCAGCACCAGGTGCTGCGCCCACACACCGATACCGGCCGACAACGGCTGGTAGCCGCCGGCCGGGAACCAGCTGTGGCCGGACAGGGTGAGCCGGAAGTAGAGGAAGTAGAGCAGCAGCAGACCTAGCAGGAACGACGGCATCGAGTAGAAGAACAACGCGAACACGGTCAGCCCGCGGTCGGCGGCCGAGCCCGGCCGGACCGCCGACACGACCCCGTTGAACACCCCGAGGGCGAGCCACAGTACGGCGGCGCCGAGCGCCAGCGACAGCGTGATCGGCAGTGCCTGGCCGATGATCCGGATGACCGGCACCTGGTGGTAGTAGTCGTAGCCGAGATCGCCCCGCAGCGCATGGCCGAGGAAGTGCAGGTACTGCTTCCACAACGGCTGGTCGAGGCCGAGCCGGTGCTCGACCAGCGCGATCGTCTCCGGTGACGCCTGCCGGCCGGCCAGGGTCCGACCGACGTTGTTCGGGGCAACGAAGAAGAGCGCGAACACCGACAGGGTGATGAGCCAGAGCACCAGGACGCCGAGCGCGGTGCGGCGGATCAGGAAGCGGACCATGTCAGCGGTCCCGCCGCGGGTCGAAGGCGTCCCGGACGCCGTCCCCGAACAGGTTGAACGCCAGCGTGGTGACCAACAGCGCCGCGCCGGGGAAGACGATGAACCACCACGCGGTGGTGTAGTAGGCCTGCGACTCGCTGAGCATGCCGCCCCAGTCCGCGGTCGGCGGCGCCAGCCCGAGTCCGAGGAACGACAGCGTCGCCTGGACCACGATCACCACCGGGATCAGCAGGGTGGTGTAGACGATCACCGGGGCCAGCACGTTCGGAAGCACGTCGACGAACATGATCCTGGCGTCGCCGGCTCCGAGCGAGCGGGCCGCCTCGACGAACTCGCGCTCGCGCAGCGAGAGGACCTGGCCGCGCACGATCCGTGCCATCGATGCCCAGCTGAAGAACCCGATCACCAGCACCGTGACGGTCATGCTCGGTCCGGTGACCGACACCAGTGCTATCGCGACCAGCAGGAACGGTACCGAGAGCACCACGTCGATCAGCCGGGTCAGCACGGTGTCGACGGCGCCGCCGAGATAGCCGGCGGCGAGACCGACCACGACACCGACGACCACGGTCAGCGCGGTGGCCGCGACCCCGACCAGCAGCGAGATCCTGGCACCGTATGCGATCCGGACCAGGATGTCGCGGCCCAGGTCGTCCGTCCCGAACAGGAAGGCGCGGCTCGGTCCGCGCGGCAGCCCGTCCGGGGTGAGGCCGGTGCTGCGGTACTGCTCGTTCGGCGGGTGACCGGTCAGGTGCGCGGTCAGCGGCGCGAACACCGCGACCAGCACGATCAGCACGATCACGCCGAGGCAGAACATCGCCACCCGGTCCCGGCGCAGCCGCATCCAGCCGAGCGCCCAGGGACTGCGGCCCTCGATGGCCCGGCGGTGGGCAGGCGCGGTGTGCTGGCGTGCGACAGTCCCGGCGGTCATCCGGCGCCTCCGATCACGGTGTCGTGGACCTGCGGGCTGGCCAGGGAGAGGTCCTCGCCGATCTCGAGCGGGAAGAGGCAGGCCGTCTGGTGCCGTCCCGGGGAGCCGGTCAGCGGAGGATCGGTGCGGACGCAGTCCGCGCGGGCCTTCGGGCACCGGGTGTGGAACCGGCAGCCGGACGGCGGGTCGGTGGGGGACGGCAGGTCGCCGGCCAGGATGATCCGCTCCCGGCTGTCCGCGGCGTCCGGGTCCGGCACCTGGAGCGCGGACAGTAGCCCGCGGGTGTACGGGTGCCGGGTCGACTCGAACAGGTCGCGGGTCGGCGCGGACTCGACGATCCGGCCGAGGTACATCACCGCGATCCGGTCACTCACGTGACGGACCACGGACAGGTCGTGCGAGATGAAGATGTAGGTCAGCCGGAAATCGTGCTGCAGGTCGACGAGCAGGTTGATGATCTGGGCCTGGATGGAGACGTCGAGCGCGGACACCGGTTCGTCGCAGATCAGCAGCTTCGGTCGCAGTGCCAGCGCCCGGGCGACGCCGATCCGCTGCCGCTGGCCGCCGGAGAACTCGGCCGGGAAGCGGTTGTAGTGCTCCGGGTTCAGACCGACCCGTTCCATCAGCTCCTGCACCCGGCGCTTGCGGTCGGCCCGGGTGCCGAGCTGGTGAACGGCGAACGGGTCGGCGATGATCGAGCCCACCCTGCGCCGCGGGTTCAGCGACCCGAACGGGTCCTGGAAGACCAGCTGTACGTCGCGTCGTACCGGTCGCATTTCCCGCCGGGACAGACCGGTGATGTCGCGGCCGTCGAACCACACGGTGCCGGCGGTCAGGTCGTACAGCCGGGCGATGCATCGGGCCAGGGTGGACTTCCCGCAGCCGGTCTCACCGACCAGGCCGAGGGTCTCGCCGTTGTGTACCTCCAGGTCCACACCGTCGACGGCGTACACGCGGCCCTGCTCGCGGCTCAGCAGCGTGCCGGCGCGCACCGGGAAGTGCTTGCGTACGCCGTCCAGCCGCAGCAGCGGGTCAGCGGTGCTCATCCGTGCGCCAGCCAGCAGGCGGACTCGTGCCCGGGGTCGCCGGAGACCACGAGCAGTGGCGGCGCCTCGGCGTGGCAGTGGTCGAACGCGTACCGGCAGCGTGGCGCGAACGGGCAGCCGGGCGGCAGGTCGATCAGGCTCGGCGGGGTGCCGGGAATCGGGGTGAGCCGGCCGTCCGTGGCGGCCGCCGGCAGAGAGGTGAGCAGGCCCTCGGTGTACGGGTGCTGGTGGCGGTAGAACAGGTCGCGCCGGCGGGCCCGCTCCATCACGGTGCCGGCGTACATCACGACGACGTGGTCGGCCAGCTGTGCGACCACGCCGAGGTCGTGCGTGATCAGGATGATCGCGGTGCCGAACCGGCGCTGCAGGTTCTGCATCACCTCGAGCACCTGCGCCTGCACCGTGACGTCCAGCGCGGTGGTCGGCTCGTCGGCGATCAGCAGCTCGGGGTCCAGCGCCATCGCCATCGCGATCATCACCCGCTGCCGCATGCCGCCGGAGAACTGGTGCGGGTAGTCGTCGATCCGCCGCGCCGCCGCGGGGATGCCGACCAGCGACAGCAGCTCGGCGGCGCGGGCCCGGGCCACCCGCCTGCCGATGGTCCGGTCGTGCGCCCGGATCATCTCGACGATCTGCCAGCCCACCGTGTAGTAGGGATGCAGGCTGGACAGCGGGTCCTGGAAGATCATCCCGATCCGGGCGCCGCGGATCCGGCGCAGCGTCGCCGGGTCGGCGTCGATCAGGTCGATCCCGTCGAACACCGCCTCGCCGGAGACCCGGGCGCCGCGGGTGAGCCCGGTGATGGTCTGGGTGGCGACGCTCTTGCCGGACCCGGACTCGCCGACGACCGCCACGATCTCGCCCTTGTCGACCTCGAAGGACAGCCCGCGGACGGCGTGCACGACGCCGTCCGCGGTGTCGAACGACACGGTCAGGTCTCTGACCTCGAGCAGCGACATCGGGTCAGCCACCCTGCTTGTCCTGGCTCAGCCAGACGTTCGTCGGGTCGAAGTTCTGGATCGCCGGGATGTAGACCGCGTTGTGCACCTGCGCGGCGTGGTAGTTCGCGTTCAGCGGGCTGGTGATCGGGAAGAACACCGCGTCCCTCATCACCTGCTCGTCAGCCTTCTGCCACAGCGCCAGCGCCTCGTCGGTGGTCTTCGCGGCCGCGGCCTGCTTGATCAGCGCGTCGGTGGCCGGACTGTCGTAGAGACCGAAGTTGCTCCCGACCGGCGGGAACGACGGCTTGCCGGAGAACAGCGGGTTGAAGAACGACAACGCCGCGTTGCCGTACCAGTCCGGCGCCCAGCCGGCGATCGACAGGTCCCAGACGCCGCGCTGCGCGACGGTCGGCACCTGCAGGTACTTGGTGTAGAAGTCCGCGTTCGGCGACGGTACGCCGACCACCCGGACGCCGATCTTGGTCAGGTCCTGCTGGATCGTCTGGAACGACTTGCTGCTGCCCTCGGACGCGTTGCGGTAAAGCAGCTTCAGAGTCAGGCCGTTCGGGTACCCGGCCGCGGTCAGCAGCTGCTTGGCCTTCGCGGCGTCGTACGGATAGGGGTCGGCCTGTTTCGAGCCGTCGATGCCCGGTGGCAGTACATGCGTCAGCGCGGGGTTCACCTTCGGGCCGCCGAGTACCTGGAACAGGTTCGCGCGGTTGAGGCCGTACATCAGCGCCTGCCGGACCTGGACGTTGCCCAGGGCACCGTTGTTGTTCGGCGAGGCGACGTTGAACACAACGTACGGGTTGCTGGACGCTGTCTCGCCGAGGTTCAGGTTCGGGTCCTTGGTACTGATCAGCTTCGGCAGCTGCGACGGCGGTACTAGCGCGTCGAACTCCATGTCCGCGCTCGGCGTGCCGGTCTGCAGCTGCTGCTGGATCGAGTCCTGGCTGACCGTCTCGTTGACCATGATCTTGTCCACGTATGCCTTGCGGACCGGGTCGCTGGACGCCTGCCAGGCCGGGTTGCGGGTGTAGACGATCGACTTCGTCGGCGCGTACGACGCGACCTGGTACGGCCCGTCCGACACCAGGTGCTTGGCCAGCTCGGGACTCGCGGGCAGGTAGTCGAGGAACTCCTTCGGTGCCGGCGAGAACGCGGGCAGCGTGAGCATGTCGGTGAAGTACGTGGCCGGCCTGGTCAGCGTGAACACCACCGTGCTGTCGTCCTTCGCCTGGACGCCGGGCAGGTCGGTGCCGTTGATATAGCTCGCCATCGCCGAGGCCGTCTTGCCGGCCTTGCCGAACCCGTCGCAGAACCCCTGGTAGCCCTGGATCAGCGACGCGAAGTCAGGGATGCCGCCGAACGGCTGGACCGGGTTGCAGGTTCGCTTGACGCCGCGGACCACGTCCGCCGCGGTCACCGGCCGGGCCGGGTTGGTGTTCCACATCGCGCCGGGCCGGATCTTGATCGTGTATGTCCTGCCGTCGGCGCTCACCCCGCCGTTCGCCGTCGTCGGCAGGTCGGTGGCGAGGTCGGGGACAGCGGTGGTGGTCGTGCCGTCGCTCGCCGGGTAGGTGAACAGCTGCCGGCTCCACATCCGCAGGTTCAGGTAACCGGTCGAGTAGTAGCTGACGTTCGGGTCCATGTAGTCCACGTCGCCGGTACCGAGCACGTTCAGGGTGCCGCCGGTGACGGCCTGGGTGCTGTCGCTGCTGCTGCCGGTGCCGTTGTCGTCCGACGAGCTGCCACACGCCGCCGCGGCCAGCGCGAGCACGCAGCTGCCGGCGACCGCGGCGATCCGGGTCTTCGTGCGAGACATCTGGTCCTCCTTCGATGGCGAACCCGGTGGGTCGCCTGCACTGCCTGGATAGGCAGGCCGGTGGACGCGGACAACGCACGGGCCGGAAGCGTCACGAGTTCGCCATGGATCTGTCATCGGGCCACGCGGGAACATGACGATCCGGTGACGGGATCCGCACTTTGGTGCGGAGCAATACTGGGGACGTGTCGCGCAGCGTGCTGCTCGTCGAGGACGACGCCAGAGTGCGGCGGGTGCTCCGGCTCGCCCTGGAGGACGAGGGGTACCGCGTCGCCGAGGCCGCTTCCGGGACCGCCGGACTGCAGGAGATCGCGCACGCCGTACCCGACGTCGTCCTGCTGGACCTGATGCTGCCGGACCTCGACGGGTTCACCGTCTGCCGGCGGATCCGGCGCGACAGCGACGTACCGGTGATCATGGTGACCGCGCGGACGGACAGCCACGACGTGGTCGCGGGACTGGAGGCCGGCGCCGACGACTACGTGACCAAGCCGCTGGTCGCCAAGGAGCTGTCCGCCCGGATCCGTGCGTTGCTGCGGCGCGCCGAGGTGGCCAACCAGCACCCGGTGAAGATCGTGGCCGGTGACCTTGAGATCGGGATCGAGGAGGGCGTCGTCACCCGGGACGGCGTACCGCTGGCGCTGACCCGGACCGAGTTCCGGCTGCTGGCCGAGCTGGCCGGCGCGGACGGCCGGGTGTGCACCCGTGAGCACCTGCTGGAGACCGTCTGGGGATACGGGTACTTCGGCGACAGCCGGCTGGTCGACGTGCATGTACGGCGGTTGCGGACCAAGGTTGAGCGGGACCCGGCGAACCCACGGCACGTCGTCACCGCCCGCGGACTCGGGTACCGGCTGGTGCTGTGATGGCCGTGCGCCTGGGGTTGCGGAACCGGGTCATGCTCGGCTTCGGACTGATCGCGCTGGCACTGTCGGCGACGCTGGCCGGGGTGACCTGGCTGTTCGTGTCGCACTACCTGGTCGCGGATCGGTTGTCGACGGCAACGACCGAGAGTGCGGTGAACGCCGAGGCGATCTCGCTCGGCCTCTCCCAGCCGGGCGCGTCGATCCCGCAGCTGCTCGACCAGCTGCCGTCCGGCCAGGCGACGTCCTCGCTACTGCTGTACGGCGGGCACTGGTACGCCACCTCGTCAGCGCACGGGGCGAGCGCGGTCCCCGCCGGTATGGTGGCGATGGCACGCGCCGGGGAGGCGACGAGCAGCCGGATCCGGGACGGCGGCGAGCCGATGCTCGCAGTCGGTGCGCCGCTGACCCAGCGCGGCAACGCCTACGTCGCGCTGTACCCGCTGGACGACCTGGACCGCAGCCTGCGGATCCTGTCCAGCACCCTGATCGGTGCGGCGATCCTGACCTCGATCGGCGGGCTGCTCATCGGCCGGTTCGCCAGCCGGGTGGCGCTGCGGCCGCTGGCCGAGCTGACCGGCGTCGCGTCCGCGGTGGCCCGCGGGGACCTGGACGCGCGGCTGCACTTCGAGGACGATCCGGACCTCGGCGGGCTGGCGCGATCCTTCAACCACACCGCGGCCGAGCTGCAGCACCGGGTCGCGGTCGACGCCCGGTTCGCCGGTGATGTCAGCCACGAGCTGCGCACGCCGCTGACGACGATGCTCAACTCGATGCAGGTGATCCGGAACCGCCGGTCCGAGCTACCGGCGACCGTCCGCGAGCCGGTGAGCCTGCTGTCCGACGACCTGGACCGGTTCCGCCGGCTGGTGGTCGACCTGCTGGAGATCTCCCGCGACGACGGTGGCGACACCTCCACCGCCGAGGTGGTCCGGATCGGCGACCTGGTCAGCCGCGCGGCGGACGCGGCGGCGCTCCGGCCGGTCACGACGCTGTCGCCGGAGGTCGACGGACTGCGGATCATCGCCGACAAGCGCCGGCTCGAGCGAGTGGTGGCGAACCTGGTGACCAATGCGGAGACGCACGGTCGCGGCTGCCTCGGCGTGCTGGTCGCGGTGTCCGGGGCCGGGTTGCGGATCATCGTCGACGATGCCGGCCCGGGGATCCCGCCCGACCGCCGGGACCGGATCTTCGAGCGCTTCGCCCGCGACGGTGCACCCGCGGGGCAGGGAGTCGGCCTCGGCCTGGCGATCGTGGACCGGCACGTGCGCTGGCTCGGCGGCACGGTCCGGGTCGGCGACCGTCCGGGCGGCGGAGCCCGGTTCGTCGTCGAGCTGCCGCTCGGCTCACACCGCGATCACTCGATGCCGACGTCGTCCGGGTGACTGCGGGCCAGCCGAGCGAGGACGTCGAGCGCGTCCGCCAGCGCCTGTCGAGACGGTGACCCGAGCGCCAGCCGTACGGCGTTCGGCGCGGCCGCGGGTGCGACCGCGAACGCGGCCGCCGGGCTGACCGCGATCCCGCGCCGGGCCGCCGCGACCACGAACGTGTCCGGTTGCCAGGACGGCGGCAGCTCCCACCAGCAGTGGTACGCCGCCGGGTTCGCGTGCACTGTGAACCCGGCCAGCCGCTCAGCGACCAGCCGTTGCCGCTCGGCGGCGTCGGCCCGCTTGGCCCGCTGGACCCGTTCCGCCGTACCGTCCTCGACCCACTGCGCCGCGGCCGCGAGCGCGAAGCCGGACGGCGTCCAGCCGCCGGACCGGACCGCCGCGGCGACCCGGTCCGTCCAAGGCACCGGCGCGACCGCGAAGCCGACACTGAGCCCGGCGGAAAGCCGCTTGGACAGGCTGTCGACGAGCACGGTCCGCTCCGGGGCGACACCGGCCAGCGGCGGCTGGGACTCGTCCAGGTACCCGTTCACCTGGTCCTCCAGCGCGATCAGGTCCCGCTCGGCCAGCACGTCGGCGAGGGCGTGGCGCCGGTCGTCGTCCATCGTGATGCCGAGCGGGTTGTGCAGCGTGGTCTGGAGGTATACCGCGGCGAGCGACCCGGTGGCCCGTAGCGCGTCGGGTCGCATGCCCCGGTCGTCGACGGCGACCGGGACCAGCCGGATGCCCAGCCGGGCGGCGATCCCCTTGACCACCGGATAGGTCAACGCCTCGACGGCGAGCCGCTCGCCGGCCGGGACCAGGGCGGCGAGCACGCCCGCGAGCGCCTGCCGTCCGTTGCCGGCGAACAGCACCCGCTCCGGCGCGGGCTGCCAGCCGTCCCGGCGCAGCAGCCGCGCGGCCGCGGCCCGGCTCGCCGCCGTACCGGAGACCGTTGCGGGCCGCAACGCCCCCGGCATCGCGCCGGAGCGCAGCAGCGCGTCCAGGCTGCCGGTCAGCTCCTCGGTCTGGCCGGGCAGCAGCGGGAAGTTCAGCTCGAGGTCGACCCGGGCGGCCGCGGGCTCGGCCAGGGCGCCGCTCGCGGCCGCGTCCGCCGCCCGCACGAAGGTGCCGCGGCCGACCTCGCCGACCGCTAGCCCGCGGCGGACAAGCTCGCCGTACACCCGGCTCGCGGTGGAGCTGGCGATGCCGTTCTCGCGGGCGAAACGGCGCTGCGGCGGCAGCCGGTCACCCGGTCGGAGCCGTCCGGCGGCCACGTCGGCGGCGAGCCGGTCGGCGAACAGCCGGTAGTCCTCCATGCGCCCTCCACTCGCTGCACTCGGTGCAATACATGTCTCACTGCACCATATTGCCTCGGTCAATTGCGCGTGCATAGCATCGGGTCAATCGATCGCGAGGAGTGTGGGATGAGCACGGCAACCGTCGGCGGGATCGACATCGAGTACGACGACCGCGGAACCGGGGACGACGTCTTGGTGCTGGTGCACGGTCACCCGTTCGACCGGTCCATGTGGGCGCCGCAGATCGACGCATTCAGCCGTCAGGGCTGGCGGGTGATCGTCCCCGACCTGCGCGGCTATGGCCGGACCACCGTGGTTCCCGGCATCACCACGCTCGACGTGTTCGCGTCCGACATCGCCGGACTGCTCGACCACCTCGAGGTGGAACGGTTAGTGGCCGGAGGCCTGTCGATGGGCGGCCAGATAGTGATGGAGATGTACAGGCTGTACGGGTACCGAATCCGCGGCCTTGTCCTCGCCGACACCTCACCGGTCGCCGAGTCCGCGGCCGGCAGGGTCGGCCGGAACGCGCTGGCCGACCGGCTGCTGCGCGAGGGCATGAAGCCGTACGCGGACGAGGTGCTCCCGATGATGGTTGCCCCGAGCAACATCGAGGCCGATCCGGAGCTGGCCGAGCTGGTGCATGCGATGATGCGGTCGGCGCCGGCCGACGGTGCCGCGGCCGCGCTGCGTGGCCGGGCGGAGCGTCCGGACTACGTTCCGGTGCTCGCCGGGGTGGAGGTGCCGACGCTGGTGGTGGTCGGCGCGGACGACGAGTTCACACCGGTGCGGGAGGCGGAGCTGATCCGCGATACGGTGCCTGGCGCCACGCTGGTGGTGGTCGCGGGTGCCGCCCACATGCCCAACCTCGAACGGGCGGCAGAGTTCAACCACGCGATGCGGACCTTCCTGGAGGGCGTTCGATGAGCCGTTCGATGAGCACAGTCCTGGTGACCGGAGCGAGTGCCGGCTTCGGTGCGGCGATCGCCCGACGGTTCGTGGCCGAGGGCGCGACGGTGATCGCGTCCGCACGCCGCACCGACCGGCTCGAGGCGCTGGCCGCGGAGCTCGGTCCTCGGCTGGTGCCGGTAGCACTCGACGTCCGCGACCCTGCCGCCGTCGCGCATCTGCTGGCCGGGCTTCCGGACGACGTCGCCGCGATCGACGTACTGGTGAACAACGCCGGCCTCGCGCTCGGACTCGAACCGGCACACGAGGCGGACCTGGACGACTGGGACCAGATGCTCGACACCAACTGCAAGGGCCTGGTTCACGTCACCCGCGCGGTCCTGCCCGGCATGGTCGAGCGCGGCCGCGGGCACGTCGTCAACCTCGGCTCGGTGGCCGGCACCTACCCGTACCCGGGCAACAACGTGTACGGCGCGACCAAGGCGTTCGTGCACCAGTTCAGCCTCAACCTGCGCAGCGACCTGCACGGCAGCGGCGTCCGCGTCACCAGCATCGAACCGGGGATGGCCGAGACCGAGTTCACCACCGTCCGGTTCGCCGGCGACCAGGCCAAGGCCGACGCCGTGTACGGCGGGATGCAGCCGCTGACCGCGGACGACATCGCGGCCTCCGTGCTGTGGGCCGTGTCCCAGCCGGCGCACGTGAATGTCAACGTGATCGAGCTGATGCCGGTTGCGCAGTCTTTCGCGCCGTTCCAGGTGGCCCGGGAGCGCTAGCTCAGCTCAAGTCAGCCGAGGTCCTTGAGGATCCGCTGCAGGATGTCGTGGGTGCGCTTCGGCTCGGGCGCGGTGACGCACAGTGCGTCCATCGCGGCCGCATACTGGTCCAGGTCCTCGAGCTTGTCGAGATACAGCGCGCTGGTGAGGTGCTCGATGTAGACCACGTTCGACAGATCCTGGTCCGGGAACTGCAGGATGCTGAACGCGCCGCCGGCCGCGACCCGGACGCCGGCGCTGAACGGCATGATCTGCAGTGTGATGTGCGGCAGCCGGGCCGCCTCGATCAACGACTCGATCTGGGCCCGCATCACCTCGTCACCGCCCATCGGGCGGCGCAGGGCGGCCTCGTCGATGACCGCCCAGAGCCGTAGCGGCCGGGGCCTGTCCAGCACCTTCTGGCGGGACATCCGGACCGCGACGCGGCGCTCGATCTCCTCACTAGGCATCGGACCACGGCCGACCTGGACCACAGCCCGGGCGTACTCCGTCGTCTGCAGCAGGCCGGGCACGAACTGGATCTCGTAGGTACGGATCAGCTGCGCGGCCGCCTCGAGACCGAGGTAGGACTGGAACCAGTTGGGTAGCACGTCGCCGTACCGGTGCCACCAGCCCGGGTTGTTCGCATCGCGCGCCAGCTCCAGCAGCCGAGTGCGCTCCGGGCCCTCTTTCAACCCGTACAGCGTGAGCAGGTCTGCGACGTCGCGCTCCTTGAAGCCGACGCGACCCAGCTCCATCCGGCTGACCTTGGACTCCGACGAGCGGATCTCCCAGCCGGCATCGGCGCGCGTTATGCCGGCGTCCTCACGCATCTGCCGGAGGTGGGCGCCGAGCATGATGCGGAGAGCAGTCGGACCTCTCTGCCCACCCGCCTCGGTCACGACCCGTCCCCTCCGAATGTCGTAGCCAGCCCGATCGACCCCGCGGCGCGCTCCGCGGGTTCCCAAATCATCGCACGTTCAACCGACGAGCTCACTCTTAGAAGTCGCCTCGAACTGTGCGTGGCGGGAGGTCTGGCGACGGTCGAGCGCCACCGATCGGCAGGTTTGTGGCATGAAAGGCAAATGCACGTGCATCAGGCGCTTGCATTGGCTGCATGCAAAGGGCATGATGAGGTTCGTGCACGCGAGGTGAGACGAGACTCGCGGAGTGTGATGACGCGAGTCCAATCGCCGAGTGAGCTGCTGCGACCTACCCGACTGCGGGATGCGACCAGATGCGACGGAGCGAGTTGTGCCGACGCTGACCGGCCGGCACCCGCACTGAGCCATCCTTGGGAGGAGTTGGCGGTGGATCCCACGGCTACCGCGACCGTGATCGGCGTCCTCAAAGCCTCGCCGGTGGTGCGCCGGTGGGTCCGGCAGGCACGATCGGCCGGCGCCGAGATCTGGCGCCCGCGCAAGGACCTGCCGACCAAGCAGTACGTCGGGGTGCACGAACCGCTGACCAGCATGCCCGTGCGCGGGCTGCGGATCGACCTCGGCACCTTCGAGCGGGTCGACCCCTCATTCGGTCCGGCGGCCGGCGACGAGACCGTCGTCATCCTCGCCAGCCGGACGGTGGACGGTACCGGTGGCGCCACGATCGCCGGTCTGAGCGGCGACGAGGTCGTGGTACTGCTGTCCGCCGACGAGCTGGCATTGGCCGGGTCGTCAGAGTCCGGCGACTCGTCGGCAGACAGCGACGGCGCCGGCTCGGCCTGGGTGGCACTGGTCAGCCTGGCCGGCCGGATCCGGAACGCGACCGCGATCGGTCAGGCCGCGCGGTCGGACCACGATCGTCCCGTCACCGCCCCGACGGCGCACGCCGCCTTCGCGATGAGCGGAAACGCCAGCGGAGCTGAGGAAACTATGGGTTGGAGACCGAGTCTGTGAACAGCTTTGGCGACGAGCCCGCCCCCTCCGCGTTCGACGACGGCGCAGGGCCCGGAGACCTGACCGAGGAAGAGATCCAAGACTTGGTTGCGCGCTGCCCTGAGCCGCAGCGATGGGCTTTCGAGGGCTGGCTGCGCGGTCACCGTCACCTGGACGGTGACCCGGTCGAGAGACTCGCGTGATGACGTCCGACCCTGCCGGTCGGTGGCGAAGAATTCGGATCTGGCTCGGCGATCTTCTGGTCGCCGAGTATATGGCTGAACGCGAGCAGGCGTCCCGCTACCAGCGTGTGATGACCCCGAAGTTCAGCGGACTGCGGATAACTGTCGAGCCGATTCCGAGCGGCTCCGGTGGGATGGAAGGCGCGGCCCCGGCGGTCGAGCTGCCGAGTGAGGAACTCTGGTCGCTCACAGTCCAGTGACGCCGGGACCGCGCTCTTCCGTCCACTCTTAGGGCACCAGGCCGTCGAACTCGCCGTCGCGCGCGCCGGCGAGGAACGCCACCATCTCGGCGTAGGTGAAGACCAGAGCTGGTCCCTTCGGGTCCCGCGAGTTGCGTACTGCGATTCCACCGCCTGGTAGCCGGGCGAGTTCCACGCAGTTGCCGTTGGGGCCGCTTCGCTGACTCTTCTGCCACATCAAGCCAGCCAGTGTGTCCCCGGGCATGCCGTTACGTACCGCGGTCATCTCCACACCTTTCCACTGTGGCGTGCCATCTGCACGTGCATTGGGGTATGCATCTGCATAGTACACGGCAACGCGGTTTATGCCTCCCGTTTTCGGCGGTCATTCTGGTAAGAGGCTGACAAGAGGCTCGTCGTACGCCGCTCGTTGGCCTGCGCGAGGGACCGGGAACCGGAGCTGTCCGATCTGTCCCGGGTTCCTACCTCGGCAACGACGCGTGATGCGCCGGGCGCCGACCGTGTGGACAGCGGTCATAAGAGTTCGCGGATCCGGCCCGACGGATGCCTCTGCGTAGTGTCTGTCCGGGGCCGGCCGAAGGTCGCCGAACCCGCCCATTTCGACCGGGTGGACCGAGCGCGTCTCACTCTCCGCCACGGTAGTATCGCGAGCGTCCCTCCCCTATCAGTTAAGGCTGCGCCGATGACCGATGGTGCGACACCCGACGAAGGCTCGGACGTTCATCCCGGGTTCGAGACGGACAAGCCGACTATCGCGCGGGTGTATGACGCGCTGCTGGGTGGCAAGGAGAACTACGCAGCCGATCGTCAGGGTGCGGCGACGTATCTCAAGTACGTCCCCGACGCCGGTCGCTGTGCGATCGAGAACCGGCAGGCCCTGGTCAAGGGCGTGCAGTACCTCGCCCGTGAGGCGGGTATCGACCAGTTCCTCGACATCGGCAGCGGACTGCCGACCGAGAAGAACACCCACCAGGCGGCGCAGGAGATCAACCCCAAGGTCAAGGTCGTCTACGTCGACAACGACCCGATCGTGCTCGCCCATGGCCGTGCGTTGCTGGCGACCGACAACTCGACCGTGGTCGTGACCGCGGACCTGCGCGACCCCAAGAGCATCCTGGACAACGAGGAGGTCCGCGGACTGCTCGACTGGAACCGGCCGATCGCGCTGATGGTCGTCGGTATCCACATGCACTTCCACGACGACGAGCAGCCGGACGAGTGGGTCCGGACCATCATGGACGAGATGCCGTCGGGCAGCTACCTGTTCATCACCGACTTCGTCGACACCGGTGAGCCGCTGCAGAAGGCGATGGAGCAGGCCGGCCTGGAGAGCCTGGGCAATGGCTGGATCCGGACCCCGGAGCGGATCCAGGAGCACTTCCTCGGAATGCCGCTGGTTCCGCCGGGTCTCGACTTCCTGGCGCGCTGGTTCCCCGAGGACCCGGACGGCCGGGTTCCCGAGGCCGACGAGCTGGAGCCGTACCAGCGCATTCTGATGGCAGGCATCGCTCGCAAGCCGTAACCAGGGAGGCGACAGTCGAAGGCGCGCGGTCTCGGACCGCGCGCCTTCTGCTTTCTCTGGCTCTTCTCAGCCGGCTTCGCGGGCTTGATGGGCCGCGGGGACGTGGGCGGCCGGCAGCGCGACCAGCGGGTCGCGGCGGGTGCGCTGGTCGCGCAGCCGCTGGGCGGGACGGCGACCCGGCTCGGGCGCGCGGTCCAGGTGCGGCTGGTACCGGCAGACGGTCGCCCCCGACGCCTTGGCGCGGTACATAGCGATGTCGGCCGCCGAGATCAGCTGGCCCAGCCGGTGTGCCGGCATCACGGCGACACCGGCGCTGGCGGACACCGAGATGGCGGTGCTGCCGTGATGCACGGTGTCGATCCTGATCGGGCTGACGATGGCCTGGCAGATCATGTGGGCGAGCCTCTCCGCAGCCTGCGACGCCTGCAGGTAGCCCGGCCTCGGCTTGAACAGGACGACGAACTCGTCGCCACCGAGGCGCGCCGTACACACGGCCGTCGAGGCGGTTGCCAGCTCGATGCGCCGTCCGACCTCGAGCAGCACCCGGTCGCCGGCCGCGTGGCCGTGCTCGTCGTTGATCGGCTTGAGGTCGTCGAGGTCGAGCAGGATGCCGGCGATGTGCTCCTCCGCGACCGCGGTGTGCAGCTTCTCCAGCTCGCGGGACAGGCCGGCGCGGTTCGCCAGACCGGTCAGTGGGTCAGTGTGGGCAGAGCGGTCCGCGACACGCAGCTGCCGTTCCAGGTCGCGCGCGTACCGGCGCGTCACGGTCAGCCCGATGGTCGATACCGCAGCAAGGATGACCGATGTGGCGAGGAGAAGACTCATGGCGGTTGCCTCACGTCGCTGGCTTCAGTCGGTTCAGTCGCGCCCGTTGACGAACGTTGTGTCGTCGGCCGGAGCGCTCCGGCCGACGACGGGTAGTACCTCACTGATTGCCCACTGTGCCGTAAGTATTTTGCGGATGCAAGGACCAAAGGCAATTGCATTTGCATGGACACACCGGTTTGTGCGCAGCGTCACAGCCCGCCAGCCGCCTCAGAGCTCGGAGAGCAGCTTCCGGAGCAGTCGTGGTGTCCGGTTCGGCGGCTCGGCCTGGACGCTGATCTGTTCCATCACCGCCTTGTACCGGTCCAGATCGGGGCGCTTGTCCAGGTAGAGCGCGCTGGTCAGCTGCTCCAGGTACACGACGTCGGGCAGGTCGGCCTCGGGGAACCGCACGATAGTGAACGGGCCGCCCGCCGCGGCGTGGCCGCCGACGTCGTACGGCAGTAGCTGCAGAGTGACGTGCGGCCGCTTGGTGGCTGTGATCAGGTGCTCGATCTGTGCCCGCATCACCGGTACGCCGCCGATCGGCCGGCGTAGGGCCGACTCGTCGATGACCACCCACACCGTCGGCGGGTTCGGCTGGTCAAGGATCTGCTGACGCCGCATCCGCAGCTCGACCCGGCGGTCGATCTCCTCCGGCGGCTCGTGGTCGTGCACGAGACGGATGACGGCCCGGGCGTAGTCGGCGGTCTGCAGCAGGCCCGGGATGAACTGCGCCTGGTAGGTCCGGATCACCGTCGCGGACTGCTCGAGCCCGAGGTAGGTCTCGAACCAGCTCGGCAGCAGGTCGCTGTACTGATGCCACCAGCCGGGGGAGTTCGCCTGCCGTGCCAGCGAGAGGAACGCCTCCCGCTCGTCGGGGTCGGTGACCCCGTAGAGGGTGAGCAGGTCCGCGATGTCGCGTTCCTTGAAGCTGACCCGGCCGCGCTCGAGCCGGCTGATCTTCGCGTGCGAGGCGCGGATCGTGTCGGCCGCTGTTTCCGGGGTGATCCCGCGGTCCTGACGGAGACGTCGCAGCTGGCCGCCGAGAGCGATCCGGAGCACGGTCGGAGCGCCAGCGGCGGCGGACATACTCGTCGCGCCCGGTTCGCCGGTTGCTCGTGCTGTGCTCATCGACTCTCCCTGCCCCGCCCCAGGTCCATTCAGCCGTCGGCTGATGGCCCAGTCTTCATCTGGTTGCAGGGGAAGCACAAGTATCTTGAGCGCGCAACCTCGGCAGCGGGTCAGCCCAGCAGGTCGTCGAAGTCCCCGTCCTTGGCGCCGCCGATGAAGGCTGCGATCTCGGAGCGGGTGTAACAGAGCACTGGTCCGTCGACGTCGCGCGAGTTCCGGACCATGACGTCGCCAGTGTGCAACTGCGCCAGTTCGACACAGTCTCCGCTCGGATTGCTGCGTCGGCTCTTCCGCCACCTCAGGCTTGCTGAGTATGGATCGGTGGTGTGGGCGCCGGCGTCCTGCATGCTCCAACCTCCTGCGTCACCATGTGTAACCAGTCGTACTGCAGGTGCAAATGTTAGTGCATCTGCAATTGCAGATCGCTGTCGTGATGCTAGCACGCAGAGGGTCGGTGAGCATGTCCGAATTTGCGCCGGGGCACTGGTCGTCGGCGTGGTCCCCGGCCCGCCTCTGAGCTCCTCGCAGTGCGCCTCGGCGCGAGGTGCGGGTGCGGTGCACCGGAGGCATGATGGGTCGGATGAACGATCAGATCCTGACGGTCGCCCGTGAGCTCGCCGAGGTGAGCCGGCTGGTCGACGGCGACGACGTCGAGGCCGCGCTCGACCGGTTCGTTGCTCGCGTTGTGGCCACCGTCCAGGGCTGCGCCGAGGCCTCGATCGTGGTGCGCGACGAGGCCGGACCGGTCGTCGCGGCACGGCGTGCAGACGACACCGGCCCGGAGGTCCAGCCGGCACGGGTGGCACTTACCGACGTCCTGCTCGCGTCGGACGGGCCTCTTGCCGAGGTGCTCAGCTACGGCGATCCGCACCGGATCGCGGACGCTGCCGCGGACCACCGCTGGCCGGGCTTGACCGCGGCGATGCGCGCCGCGCGGTACCGGAGCTGTCTGATGCTGCCGCTGCCGGTGACACAGAAGCCGGCGGCCGCGTTCGTGCTCTTCTCCACCGAGCCGGACACCTTCGGCGAGACGTCGTTCGACGTCGTCCTGCTGTTCGTGCTGAACGCCGGTGTCGTGTTCGACAACGTCAGCCTGTTCCAGGACAGCCAGACCCTGGTCGGGCATCTCCAGCGGGCACTGGTGACCAGGAACCTGATCGGTCGTTCGCAGGGCATCGTGATGCACCGGCTCGGACTCGACACTGGCACGGCGGTCGAGCTCGTCAAACGCGCGTCGCAACACACGAACACGAAGCTGCGCGACGTCGCCCGCGCGATCGTCGATGCGCAGGAGCAGGACGCGCTGGACGTCGCGCTCGTCAAGTACGGCATGATCGAGAGCTCGGCCTGATCTCGGCCCCGGATACACCTCAGCGCTCTACCGATAGCGGTATGCGATCGCCGCCACTCGCAGCGTTCACAACGTCCGAGGAGAAGCCATGATGAAGCTGACGTCAGACGACGGCACCGAGATCGCCTACACGACGACCGGGTCCGGGCCATCCGTCGTACTGGTCGGTGGCGGACTGGACGACGGGTCGGAGAACGCGACCCTGATCCCTCACCTGGCCGAGCGGTTCACGGTCTACAACTACGCACGCCGTGGCCGCGGCGAGAGCGGCGACACCCCACCCCACTCGCTGGCGCGCGAGCTCGAGGATCTGGGCGCCGTCGTCCAGCAGGCCGGCGGGTCGGCACATCTGTTCGGCGCCTCGTCCGGGGGAGCGCTGGTTCTCGAAGCGGCCGCCGCCGGCGTCGCGGCCACGTCGATCGCGGTATACGACGTGCCGTACTGCGTGACGCCCGACATGATCGCCGCCTGGCGGTCCTACGTCGCCGACGTACGGGAAGCGGTCGCCGCCGACGACCCCGACCGTGCCATCGAGCTGTTCATGCGTGTCGCGGGCATCCCGGACGAGGGCATCGCCGAGGCGAAGGCATCGCCGTACTGGACCCCGCTGCTCGCGCTCGCTCACACACTCCCGTACGACGCGGCGTGCCTGAACGACGGTTCGCCTCCGCACGAGCGTCTCGCGTCGATCCAGCTGCCCGCTCTCGTCATCACTCGGGAGACGCCGGACGAGGTGATGCTGAATGCCGAAGGTGACTTCTTCGCCGCCGCGGCGGACGCCGTCGCCGGATCGATCCCCGGCTCGCGACGGGCCATCATCGCCGCGGCCGGCCACGCGGTCGATGCCGAGGCGCTCAGCCCGGTGCTCGTGGAGTTCTTCGCACGTCCCTGACAGCACCGTCGAAGGATCAGGTACCCACGGCCAGGCTCTGGTCCCCGGGGCCGACTGCCTGCGCGACGAGCGAGCTGAACCGCCGAGCCAGCCGGCGGCCGGTCGCGGTGACGTCGTGCTGACGGGCGACCATCTCGGCGACGACCGGGTCGGTGTCGACGTCGGGGTGGACCTCGGCCCAGGACCGGAAGGTCGCCGCCGACACCTCGGGATGGAACTGGACACCCCACGCCAGCTCGCCGACCCGGAACGCCTGATGCGGGTACATCGTGCTCGACCCGAGCAGGACGGCGCCGGCCGGCAGCTCCGCGACGGCGTCGGCGTGCATGCTCGGGCCCGCGGCAGGGTCGGGCAGTCCGGCGACCAGCGGATCGGTCATTGCCGCCGGCAACCAGCTGACATCGACCACACCGGACTCCCGGCCGGGTGCGGCGCCGACCTCCACCGTGCCACCACAGGCGACCGCGAGCAGCTGCGCGCCGAGGCAGATCGCCAAGGTCGGCACCCGCTCGGACACCGACACGGCGAGCAGGTCACGCACGGCGGGCAACCACGGCGCCACCCCGTCGTCGTACGCCGACATCTGACCGCCCAGCACGATCAGCCCACCGTTCACCGAGCCGGGGACGGGATCGCCGGCGTACGGCCGGACGACCTCGACCGTCAGGCCGTCGAGCCAGCCCGTGAACCGGTCGAGGGGACAGCCCGGCTCGTGCTCGATCACCACGACGCCAGGGTGGTCCCGCCGCACGGGAGCGGACGTTGCCCGTGCCGATGAGGTGGTCTGCTCCGTCATGTGCCCTCGCAGAGTCGGTCCGGTCGTTGCGGCGATGACGCCGTGGTCAGCACCGTATGATGCATTCGTACCTGACGCCAGCCTGACACAAGTGTAGGCCTGGCAGCCTGCGGATCCGCCTGGCGCGAGCTGTTCTCAGGCGCAGGCCTGTACGCCGCCTCGTACGCCGGTGTCGAAGGCCGCGGTCCGCTCCTCCGCGCTGCCGTGGTCACTCTCCTTCGTCCACGGGTAGTCGTCCGCGACCGCGGCCAGGGTCCGCGCCAGCTCCTCACTGTCACCCGGTTCGATCACCAGGTCCCCGGCGTCCGCCGCCCCCTGCAGCGCCGCGCCGGCCAGGCAGTCCGCCTGCAGCTCGGCCGCGACGGAGACCATGGAGCGGTCGAGCCTCGCCTGGATCGCGTGCGCCCATTCGTGCGCGATGATCAGGTAGACCCAGGCATCCCCGATCTGGCTGTATCCGCTGGCCATCAGGTTCTCGTCCCAGGCGAGGAAGTCGCCCGGCGGGCAGTAGAAGGCGTTGAACGGCACCGAAGGCTGACCGGCGCACTGCGGTCCGTCCGTGCCGGTGTACCTGCCCTCCACGCGAGGACTGGTGTAGGGACGCCCGAACAGCTCGCTGAAGTTTTCGCGCCAGAAGGTGTCCACTGCCGTGACCGCCGCCTGCTCGTCGGTCGCCATCGTCTCGGGCTGGGTGCCCGCGGTGGTCTGCTCCGCCGGCTCGGCGGGCGGAGCAGACGACGGTGAACCGCAGCCGGTCGCCAGCAGGGCGAGCACCACCGCGGCGGTCATGCGCACGAAACCTGATGTGATGCGGTGTGAAGGCCGCATGGCTCGTCCCCTTCCCTGGCGCTCCGAGCCGGCGCTCAGTACCTACTCATCATCGGTCGCGCACCGCCGGAGGTCTGCGGTTCGAGCGGTACTCGTCAGGGTTCGAGATCGCGGTGTGCCGTGACGGCAGCGGCTAGTACCGCGATCCGCTCCTCGTGGGTGAGGCGCCCTTCGCGCTGCCATTGCCGGGAAAGGTCCTCGACCTGAGTAACGAAGAGGCCGTGGCTGGCGAACGGCGCGTGCTGCCAGACCAGGTCGAGGAACCGCCAGCCGTCGCCGCGGTCCCGGTTCGGCACGCCGCTGTTCTCGGAGCCGAACACGATCTCGGGCTCGGCCCGTTCGAAGTACGCGTGGTACGCCGTGAACGCGTTCGGGTCGGCGACGTAGAACGGTGCGAACACGTGTCCCTGGCTGGTGAAGTGCATCGGGGTCGCGGTCGCCGTGAACGCGCCGCTGAAGTCGCCGTCCAGCGTGTGGTGCCGGTAGAAGCCGTACCCCCGCCAGACGATCGGCGGAGCCGCGCCGCCGAGACTGACCATCAGCGTCGGGTCGTAGAACACGCTCTGCACCGCCGGATCGTCCGGTGCCCGCTCTGTGCGGAAGCTCAACGGCATCGAGATGTCGGCCCGGTCGCCGGCGGACCAGCGGCGGCTGACGGCGACGTACTCGCCTCGTCTGACCTGCAGGTGCCGCGCCGGGTCGTCGGTGAGCGCGGCCAGCTCGGTCATCACCTCGTTGGCGCCTCCGGTCTCGCCGGCGCTGTAGATGTTCCACATCCGGTCCAGGTCCGCGCGAGCGATCCGGCTGAGCCGGGAGTGTGCCCAGTCGCCCATCCTGCTCACGATCTCGTGAGCCGGGTTGCCCCGGCCGCGGCACACGGTTACCGCCCGGACCGTCCAGCGGCGGCTGGGTCGCCGTCAGGCAGACTCACGGACGATGAGCTCGGTCGGGAAGAGCTCGGGCTCGGTGTGGGGTTCGCCGGCGATCTTGGCGAGCACGATCTCGGCGAGGCGGCGGCCGAGGTCCTCGACCGGCTGCCGGACGGTGGTGAGCCGCGGGACGGCGGTGGTGGCCAGCACCGAGTCGTCGTACCCGACGACGGCGACGTCGTCCGGTACCCGCCGGCGGAGCTGACCAAGCACCCGCAGCACGGCGGTGGCCATCAGGTCGGACGCGACGAAGATGCCGTCCACATCGGGGTGCCTCCCGAGCAGGCTCCGGGCCGCGAGCTCCCCGCCGTCCGCGGTGAAGTCGCCGTGCGCGACCGCGTCGGCCTTCAGCCCTGCGGCCTTCATCGCCTCCCGGAACCCGGTCAGCCGGTCTAGCCCGGCGGTCATGTCCAGCGGGCCGGTCACGGTACCGAGCCGCTCGCACCCGCGCGAGACCAGGTGCTCGACCGCGGTGCGAGCGCCGGCCACGTTGTCGACGTCGACACTGGCCACCGGTACGTCGACGCCGAGCGGGCGCGCGCTGAACACGATCGGCAGCGGCAGCTGGACCAGCTCCTGCAGCACGTTGTCGCGGCCGTGGTGGCTGACCACGATCGCGCCGTCGACGTGGCCGCCGCGCAGGTACCGCAGCAGCCGCCGGTCGTCACCGGCCTCGGGCTCGATCAGCAGCACCAGCTGCGACGACGTCGGCGCCAGCGTCGTACTCACGCCGTGCAGGATGCGGGCGAAGAACGGGTCGGAGAACACCCGGATGTCCGGCTCGGGTACGACCAGGGCGACGGAGTCAGTACGACGGGTCACCAGCGCCCGGGCCGCGCGGTTCGGCACGTACCCGAGCTGCGCGATCGCCTCGTTCACGGCCGCGACCGTGTCCGGCAGCACCTTCGGCGAACCGTTCACCACCCGGGACACGGTCGCCCGGGACACACCGGCCACCGCTGCCACCTGTTCCAGCGTCGGTGAGCCCGAGTCGATCCCCGCCACAGATCCCTCCTCCGGGTGGAC
>Ga0075418_10000801_pt1 | contig 34264 bp, 26 predicted proteins | sample SoiMetdeltSBSDD2_FD_81776 | JGI IMG/M metagenome (GOLD analysis project Ga0075418, IMG submission 81776) | Bulk soil microbial communities from a Populus tree surrounding site in Tennessee, USA - Soil MetaG P. deltoides SBSDD2 | ecosystem: Environmental > Terrestrial > Soil > Tree plantation... | reverse complement strand
GGCCTGATGTGATCGCACGCTCATGGGAGATCCTCCAGGCGCAGCCAGCCGGCACGTCGCAGCCGCCCCGGATGTTCTGCCTTGCGCGACGACATTCTAGTGGACCGTTCTGGGATTCTTATAGTGTCAAATCCCAAGCTCCAAAATCCCACGCTCCAACGCACTCCCAAACGCCAAATCCCAGCGTTGGGATTTGGAGCCTGGAGCTTGGGATTTGACACTAAAAAAATCACCAGGAAGTCCACTATCCGCACGATCAGCCCGTCTCCGCGAACTTGTACCCGACGCCCCAGGCCGTGAGGATCAGCTGCGGGTTGTGGGGGTTGAACTCGATCTTGCGGCGCAGCCTGCTGATTGCGACATCGACGGTGCGCTGGCTCGCGCGCGTGTCTTCGCTCCACACATGCTGCAGCAGCGCGGCGCGGCTGAAGACCATGCCCGGGCGCGCCGACAGCCGGTGCAGCATGTCGAACTCCTGGCGTGTGAGCTCGACGCGGTGCCCCCGGATGTAAGCCTGACGGCGTGCCACGTCGAGCGACAACGGTCCGGCCCGATGCGCGGCAGCCGACGCCGGCGGCTCGACGTTTCGTTCGACCCGTCGCAGGATGGCGCCGATGCGGGCCACCATCTCCCGTACGCCGAAGGGCTTCGTCAGATAGTCGTCGGCACCGCTCGACAGACCGAGAACCCGCTCCGATTCCATGCTGCGGGCGCTCACCATCACGATTGCCGTGTCGACGTTGGGACCCCCGGCACGCGCGGCACGGCACAGCGTGAGCCCGTCGAGATTCGGGGCGAGCGCGTCGAGGATGATGACGTCGTAGGCGACGTTGCGGAGACGCTCGAGCGCCGTCCGCCCGTCGCCGGTGTCTTCGAGCAGGAAGCCCGCGAGCTCCAGCTGGGTCCTGACGACTTGACGGGTTGCCGGCTCGGTCTCGACCAGCAACACCGTCCGGCGCGAGCGGTTCATCGGCCTCCGATCTGAACCGCGATGCTGCCGCTGATCCCGCGAAGGTCATCGCCCAGCAAATCAGCGCCACCGATCAACCGGTAGCCGACTCCGGCGTCGAGACGCATCCACTTCGTCAATGAGAGAAGTGCGTTCACCTGCGGCTCGGCGATGAAGAAATCGTCGTTCACGCGCACCAGCGTTGCGCTGGTGATCGGCGACGCTCCGCGGCCGCGAAAGGAGAGGCTGTGGTCGCGATCGAACCCGGCTGCGCCAGCCGGAATCCCTCCGAACAGATCGCCATAGGTCTTTGCCAGTGTGGCGTTGCCGCCGCCCACCAGCGCACCGGCGCGCAGGCCGAGCTTCCGGTGAGCGCCGATCGTCCAGCTTCCGACGCCGCCGAAGTACTGCATCTTGAAGTTGTCGTCGCGGTTCGCGAGCCAATAGCCACCGGCGCCGATGAGCAGCGTGCGATCGGTCAACCAGCCGCCGTAGACGCCCGCGAGCGTGGCGAACTGATCGTTCACCTCGGTAAAGCGGGCGTCCGGCGCGATGACCAAGCCGTTATCGATTGGCTCGATCCGCAGCGGGTTCGAAGCCGGCGCCGTTTGTGCGTCCGCAGCGGCGGGCAGCAACGCGGCGGCGCACAAGGCGATGAGAAGTGCGAGTGAGCGGGTCATCGCGCGAGGCTCACATTCAAAGCGACGGTCTCCGCGCCGCGGACTTGAACGGTGGTGCGGTAGGTGGTGAAGGCCTCTTTCCGCACCTCGACCTCATGTGAGCCCGGACCGAGCTCAATGAGCAGTGGGCGGGACCCGTCGGATGTTTTCCACTCTTCGCCGTCGATGAGCACGGTCGCGTCGCGCGGCTGGATCCGAATCGCCAGCGTGCCGAACCCGGCTGGTGTCGAGCGTTCGCGTTCCGGTTGCGCGGGGCGCACGCGCTCCGGTTCCGGCGGCGCCGCTTCGGGCTTCGGCTGCGGCCGCGGTTCATCGGTCGCCCCCTGGCCAAGCGGCTCCATGGTTGACGAGATCTTCACCGTCGCGCCAGGCCTGAAGAGCACCTGCTGCCGGATGGTTCGATAGCCGGGCAGATACAACGTCAGCTCGTGTTCACCGGCGGGAACGTCAAGGCGTTGCAGGAAGCCGTCGAAGTCGTCGAGCGTGCCGGCCAGGTAGCCGTCCACGTAGACCTCGGCCTGCCTGGGTGTTACTTGAAGCCGCGCGGAACCGGTCGGACGATTGTAGGGACCGGTTGCATAGAGCGGAGCATAGAACCCATAGGGATACCAGCCAGGGTAGCCCCAGAAGAACGGGTCGTAGAAGCCGCCGTAGTAAAAGGGACCGTACGCGGGCCGCACGACAACGACCGAGCGGCCGCCGTGCGCCGGGCCGCCGCGCCGCTGCGCCGCTGCATCGGCGGGCACGAGCGCCAGCAGCAGCGCGCCAGCGAGAAATGTGACGGGGAGTGGGTAGCGTTTCACGAGTGGGATCTCCGGGCAGACGCACTGTCGTGCTGAGCAACGGAAGTGCCAGCAGATACACCTCCGGCCACTGCGCGGAAAAGCCGCGGAACGAACGGGAAACACCAATGCGCGCGTCCGAGGACGCGGATCGCGCTGTCACCTTCCGAGCACGAGACTGTGCGCGCGAAAGGACAGATTCACGGAACGGCGGGCCGCTGACCGCGATCAATGCGAGGCGCTTGCCACTCTTCTTTCACACACCTGCAATCGTCAGGTAACGCGCCGGGAGCGGACCGCGGGCTGCGGACCGGGCGGCGGACTGCGGACCGCGGACTGCGGATGTAGCTGGGAACCCGTAGCTCCCATTACAATTTGCTTTCGCGTGCCCGCCATTCAGTTCGACGCCGTCTCCTATACGCAGCCCTCCGGCGCGCGCATCTTCGACGAGTTGACCCTCGGTGTGGACGCGGGCGAGGTCCTGGCGCTCGTCGGCAGGAGCGGCGCGGGCAAGACCACACTGCTCCGGCTCGTGAATCGCCTGGCGATGCCGCAGTCGGGCCGCGTCATGGTCGGCGAGCGCGACACCCGCGAGTGGGATCCGATCCGGCTGCGCCGATCGATTGGCTACGTGATTCAGGACGTCGGGTTGTTTCCCCACATGACCGTCGCCGACAACATCGGCGTCGTGCCGCGCCTCGAGAACTGGGAGCCGTCACGGATTCAGGCGCGTACCAGGGAACTGCTCGATCTCGTGGGGCTTTCCTGGGACACCCACGCCGGCCGCTGGCCGGACGAGTTGTCTGGCGGACAGCGACAACGCGTTGGCGTCGCGCGCGCGCTGGCGGCCGACCCCGCCGTGTTGCTGATGGACGAGCCGTTCGGCGCCCTCGATCCGGTCACGCGCGCCGAGCTGCAGCGCGAGTTCCGAGGCATTCAAAAGCGCTTGCACAAGACCGTGATCATCGTGACGCACGACATGCTCGAGGCGCTGTCGCTCGCGCACCGGGTCGCGGTTCTCGACGAAGGAACCGTGATTGCCTGCGACGTTCCCGAGCGCATCGTCCAGGCCGCGGATCCGCGGATCCGGCGGCTCCTCGACGCGGTCACGTTGAAGGTTCGGCCGGACGCCTGACGGCGATGAAGGTCCTTCAGTTCTGGCTGTCGCACCGCGCCGAGCTGATCGCGCTGATCGGGCAGCATGTCCTGCTCGTGGCGATCTCGACGCTCGTGGCGGTTGCGGCAGGCGTGCCGCTCGGCATCTTTGCGGCGCGACGGCCGCGCCTCAGCGCTCCGCTGGTTGGCATCGCGAACCTCGTGCAGACCATTCCCAGCCTCGCGATGTTCGGGTTCCTCTTGCCCCTTCCACTGCTCGGCGGTGTCGGTCCGCGGACGGCGATCGTCGTGCTGATTCTTTACGGGCTGCTGCCGATCGTTCGCACCACGATCGCCGGGCTGCAGGGGATCGATCCGTCGATTCGAGAAGCCGGCACGGCGATGGGGATGACGCGCGGTGAACTGCTGCGGCAGGTGGAGCTGCCGCTCGCGATGCCGTCCATCGTTGCCGGGATCCGCGTGGCTGCCGTCGTCGGCGTCGGGTCTGCAACGATTGCCGCGGCGATTGGTGCAGGCGGGCTCGGCGAATACATCTACCGCGGACTGTCGATGGTCGACAGCACCGTGATCCTTGCGGGTGCCATTCCAGCCGCCGTGCTCGCGCTCCTCATCGATACGGGCCTGCTCTGGCTCGAACGAGGGCTGGCGTCCCGGCGGCGGACGGGGACGCGTCGCATCGCCGCCGCCGCAGCCACGGTGATCGCGATCGCCTTAGTCGGTTCGGTGACCATCTTTTCAGGCCGGCGGGCGGCGATCGTGGTCGGGTCGAAGAACTTCACGGAGCAGTTGATTCTGGGCGAGATCGTCGCCCAGGCCATCGAACGTGAAACCGGCCTGACCGTCGATCGACGCCTGAACCTGGGCGGCACCTTGATCTGCGAGCGGGCGCTGGCGAGCGGCGATATCGACGTCTACGTCGAGTACACCGGCACGGCGCTGACGGCGGTGTTCCATCAGCCGCTTGCCGGTGATTCGTCGGCTGTCCTGCAGACGGTCCGCGACTCATACGCGCGGACCGGTCGTGCGTTGCTCGAGCCGCTCGGATTCAACAACACGTTCACCATCCTGATTCGTGGTGACGATGGCCGCCGCTTCAACGTCAAGACCATCGACGATGCGGCGGTGCACGCACCGAAGTGGCGGGCCGGCTTCGGGTACGAGTTTCTGGAGCGGCCCGACGGGTTTCCGGGACTGTCGAAGAAGTACGGTCTGCGGTTTGCCGAGCCGCCCCGGGTCATGGACCTCACGCTGACCTACCGGGCACTGGCGTCAGGCCAGGTCGACCTCATTGCCGGCGATGCCACCGCCGGTCTGATCAGCGCGCTCGATCTGTTTCCGCTGGAAGACAACCGTCATTACTTCCCGCCCTACGACGCCGTGCCGGTGGCGCGCGCCGCCACGCTGATGCGGCACCCCGAAGTGCGTCGCGCGTTGACGTCGCTCGCCGGCGCGATCAGCGCCGAGGACATGCGGGCCATGAACCACGCCGCGGACGCGGGCAGACAGGATCCGGCGAAGATTGCCAGGGATTTTCTCGATCGGCGTTGAGAGCTGTCAGGCTTCCGTCTTGGCGCATTCCGCGATCAAGCGCTCGAGCACTTCAGGATCTGGCGGCTTCGTCAGGTGATGGTCGAACCCCGCCTCTTTCGATCGCCGCTTGTCCTCGTCCTGGCCCCAGCCCGTGAGCGCGACGAGCATCACGCCGGGGCCGAGGGCTTCTCGAATCTGTCGCGCGGCCTCGTAGCCGTCCATCCGGGGCATGCCGATGTCGAGGAACGCGATCTGCGGCTTGAGTGATGACGCAAGCGAGACCGCGACCACGCCATCGGAGGCAACCGTGACGCTGTGCCCGTTGAGCGAGAGCATGAGGCTCAGCATCTCGACGGCATCCGGATTGTCGTCGGCGATCAGGATCCGGCACGCCTGTGTCTGGCGTTGCGGCTGATCGTCGGGGATGAAATCGGGAATGTCGGCGGGAGCCGCCGCCGGCAGCCTCACGGTGAACGTGCTGCCCTGACCCTGGCCGGCGCTGCGCGCTTCGATGGTCCCGGCGTGCAATTCCACGAGCCGCTTGGCCAGCGTGAGGCCGATCCCCAGGCCGCCGTGGCTGCGATCGCGGTGGCCGGGGAACTGGGTGAACATGTCGAAGACCAGCGGCAGCATCTCTGCCGGAATCCCGACGCCGGTGTCTTCGACCGACAGGCTGACCTGATCCCCCTCCGCCGCACCGCTGATCCGAATCCGTCCGCCGCGCGCCGTGTACTTGATGGCGTTGTTCAGAAGGTTGGAGAGGACCTGTGCCAGTCGCGTCGGATCGGCGTGGGTATAGAGCGGCGTGGCAGGCAGATACAGCTCGAGAGCGTGACCCTGGGCGTCGATCGCCGGGCGGGCGGCCTCGACGGCCCCCTGCAGCACGCCGCGCAGGTCGACCCATTCACGCCGCATCTCCAGCTTGTTCTGGGTGATGCGCGCGACGTCGAGGAGGTCGTCCGTGATCCGCACGAGGTGCAGGAGCTGGCGCTCCATGGTGGCGCGGGCTTTTTCGACCACCTCGGGTTTGCCGCGGGCGATGCGCATCACCTCGAGCGCGCTGCGGATAGGGGCGAGCGGATTGCGCAGCTCGTGCGACAGCGTCGCCAGGAACTCGTCCTTCCGTCGGTCGGCCTCACGCAACGCAATCTCGGCGAGCTTGCGATCCGTGAGGTCGACGCAGACGCTGACGCAGCCGTAGACCTGGCCATGCGTGTCGTAGAGAGGCGCGACGTCGTTCTGCACGTAGGCCACCGTGCCGTCGCTCCGCACCAGCTCGATGTCGTTGCTGATGAAGCTGCGCTGCGCGATCGCCATCTGCATGGGTAGTTCGGACTCAGGCAGGTCCCGGCCGCGGCGCTGAATGCGATACCTCGGCGTGTGCTGGTCCGCCGGGGTCATCGAGATGTTCTCGGACTCGGGAACGCCCAGGAGCGCGGCGAGCGCGCGATTCGCGGAGATATAGCGGCAGTCGGGATCGTGCGCGATCGCGATCGGCACGGGCGCCGACGCGATCAGAGCCTGCAGAGAACGCAGCCGCTGCCGGAGCTCGTCGGCGTCCAGCGTATCGATAGCATCGAATCGAGGAGTGTCCAGCATGGCCCCGGCACCGGCGATACCTGGTGCCGCGAGCCACTCATGCATGAGCTGGGCCACACAGACGTGGTTCCCGGAACGAGCATCGCACACGAATTCGCGCGGCCATCAGTTGGATTTCAGTACGAGCGGCAAGAGGATTCTGCTATTGCGATACATCACATCGTTGGACCAGATCCAACCCGTTGTCGGTCATCGACCCGCACCGTACACCCGGAAGTTGAGCACCGACCACGCGACCGGGTTTTCGGGTTTATCGGTCTGCGTAACGCGGATGAATCTGGCCCGAACTGGCGTGAATGTGGCCACTGTCGTCGCCGGTGAGCCTTTGCCTTCGGCGACCGGTGTGCCCCAGGTCTTGCCGTCCATCGAGACCTGAACTCGATAGCCGACCGGGAAGCTTCCGAACACAGAAGCAGGTGCGTTACCGCGACCAGCGGGCGGTGTCGGGCCCTGACGGCCGGCCGCGTTTGCAGCGGGCGCGGCAGTGCCCGCTGCCGCGGTGCCAGCCGCCGGAGCCGATGAGCCAGCACCGGGCGCGGTGGCGCCGCGGCCCGCCGCGGGCGCCGGCTGTCCCCGCTGACCGCCGCGGCCGACGCCGCGTCCACCAGGCGCGCCGGCGTCGAACTGGACTTCACTGACCATCGCCGCCTCCGGGAGCTCGATCTGGAACCACATACCCGGCTCCTGCGGTTCCACGGTCGTCCAGGCAGCCAGCGTCAGTCCGTTGCCGGCCTTCTCGGCGTTGTGACTGGCCGTTGCCTTCCACGCCGGGTCGACGGGGAGGAGCCGCGGCAGCGTGCTTTCCAGCTCCGCATGCGTCCACGGGGCCTTGCGGGTCGATGTCGAGGCTCTTACCCGCGCCACGTCCTCTGGAGTGATGAACGACGCAGCGTTCCCGAAACTGTTGCGGACGTAGGACGCGATGTTCGCGATCCATTGATCGTTCTGCGTCCCCATCGGCAGCATGACCTGGCCGGAGAATGTCTGACCAGCGATTGGCCCGGTCATCCCGTGGAGCAGCGTGTTGATCACGTAGTCGCGGTGGCCCTGGACCCGGGGTGAGCCGGCGAGCGGCGGAGCCATCATCACGCCTTCTGCCGCTCCCGCCATCGTCACGCCGCGCCCGTCGTCTCCGTGGCAGGAGAAGCAGAGCGTCTTGTAGACGTTTTCCCCCTCCTTCAACTGTTCCTGTTGTGCGGGTGAGAGGCCGGCGGCGGCCGTGGTCGCGGCGTTCGCGATCCGCTGCAGGATCTGCCGCCCGATCTCCTGCACTCCCTTCGCGTTATTTGCCGCCTGCGTGTTCTTGATCAGGGTCTCGACGTCGGGCAGCTTGAACAGGTTCGCCGTGAGCAGGGCCTGGAGCGCGACGTCGGGGTCACTGTCTTTGGTCATCGCGCGATAGTCATCGGCGAACGAGCGGTTCGCCGCGTTGTACAACGTCTCGCTCGCGCGGATCGCCTGGATGCGCATGCGCGGGTTCGCGTCCTTCATCTGTTCCCGCAGGAGGCCCGCGTCGAGCGCCCCGAGCCCCTCCAGCGTCCAGATTGCGTGGAATCTCGCAAGCAGATTGTCCTGGGAGCGCGCCATCGCCTGGAGCGCGGGGACGACTGACTTGTCCTGGCGAAGCACGAGGAGTTGCTGGGCGGTGTCGCGCCACCAGCCGTTGGGATGACGGAGGTGTGCGACCAGCTGCGCCGGTGTTTCGCTCAGCATCTGCGGCCGCGTCGCGTCGAGCGCGAGCGCGGGCTGCGCCGGGATTTCCGGCGTGGCCTGGGCCGCCGGGCCGGCTGGCGTCGCCGGGACCGCGGGCACGCCATCGAAGCGCAAACGCCAGATCCGTCCGTGCGCGATCACCTTGTCGAGCTGATACTGCTCAATCTTTCGGCGCAGGTACGAACCGGGACGCGTCCAGTTCGATTCCTGGATGATGCCGTGGTACATGTCGGCGATGTAGATCGATCCATCAGGCGCCGTCGTGATGTTGATCGGCCGGAACAGCGGGTCGGTGCTCGTAAGGAACTCCGCCCCCGGATAGGCGTTGCGCAGCTGCGTGAGCCCGCCGTCCTTGATGATGTGGGCGCGGCGGATCAGGCGCCCGACCGGCTCGGTGATCAGCAGGTCGCCCCGGAGGTCGTCGGGTAGCCGGTGCGCGCGGACGAGGTCGGCGCCCGATGCGGCGGTGAGATGATTCAGGCGGCCGACGGGCATCCTCACGCGAATCATTCCGCCCTGCGTATCCGAGAGACCGATTTCCGGCCAGACCGCGTGGAATCCGGGCTCGTACTGATCGGGCACGGTGAAGGCGCCGTAATGGATCGGCACCTGAAAGTTCATCGGACCGCGCTCGCCGCCGGCGTCGATGAACCACATCTTGCCGTCGTCATCCATCGTCACACCCCAGGAACCGCTGTTCGGGCCGGTCGGCTCCTTGAGGATTCCCGACGGCGTCCAGCGGAATCGGAACGCGTTGTAAGTCGTATAGATCCAGTTATCCAGCCCCCAGACGAAGCCTGCCTGCTCGTGTTCGAGGTTGCCGTCGCGGCCGAGACCGATCCCCGAGTAGAAGTGCTCGCGCTTGTCGGCGACGCCGTCGTTGTTGGTGTCGGTGTACTTGACGAGATCGTCCGAGGCAGTCTCGTTCGTCAGGATGCTGTTGCCATCGAGGGGTACGATCGTCCGCGGGAGAACCAGCTTGTCCACGAACACGGTGCGCTTGTCGTAGACGCCGTTGTTCTTCGTGCTCTCGAAGCGTGTGATGCGGCTTTCGGGCGAATGCTGGTTGTTGCCGTCAGCGTCGCGCATGTAGGTGATGAATTCCGCGACATACATGCGGCCGTTGCCGTCGAACCGGATGACAGCGGGGCTGATCACCTGAGGCTCCGCCACCACGAGCTCCATGCGGTATCCGGGGGGAAGGACGAAGCTCCTGGCCTCGTCTTCAGGTGTCCGTGCCTTGACGGCTGGCTTCGGCGAGAAATCCGCGCCGGCGTTGGTCGTCGATGAAAGCGTGCCGGTGGTCGGCGGCGGGGCCGCCGGCGTCTGACCCGCGGGCGGATTCTGATCTGCGACAGGGCGGGCCGCAAAAAAGGCGATGAGGATTACGAGGATCGAAACACCCGCGAACAACTGCAACCGGTTCCACATGAGTCGGCTTGTAACACGCGGTTGAGAACTGGGTCAAGGCGGCGTTCGCGAGCAGGTCTTTTTCGAGCGAACGCCGTCGCGCCGTCGCCCGAAGGGCGAGGGCGGACCACATTTTCACGACTTCTTCAGGCCACCCTCACGACTCCGATCCTGCTGCACCCGTAGTCTTTCAGCAGGATGAAGGCAATCCCGATCGCGCTGGTCGTCGGCGTTTGTGTGATTTCGGGTGCCGCTGCCCCGCAGCCCTCGGAATCAAAGCGCCTTCTCCAGGCGGGCCTGACCGCCGGTTACAACCTTGATTACTCCGAAGCGCTCGATGCCTTCCGAGCGGCGATCGACGCGGATCCCGACGACCCGGCGCCGCACCGCCTGTTCGCCGCGACGCTCTGGATCAGGGCCCTGTTTGCGCAGGGAGCGGTGACCGCTGACGACTACCTCGGGCAGGCGCGCAGCAGCGTCACGCGAACCCCGCCGCCGCCCGACGTCGACAGCGCCTTTCGCGAGCACCTCCAGCGTGCGGTGACCCTCGCCGAACGCGCTATCGAGCGCAACCCGCGGGACGCTGACGCGCACTTTCAGCTGGGCGCCGCACACAGCTTCCGTGCGTCGTACATCGCCACTATCGAAGGGCGTGGCCTGGCGGGATTCGGAGCCGCGCGGACGGCCTACGACGAACACGAGCGGGTCCTCGCCATCGACCCGGGCCGCAAGGACGCCGGGATGGTCGTGGGCATGTATCGCTATGGCGTGTCGACCCTCTCCTGGCCATGGCGTCTGGTCGCCGGACTCGTCGGATTCGGCGGCGGAAAGGATCGCGGGCTCCGCATGGTGGAGGACGCCGCGGCATTCGAGAGCGATGTGCAGACGAATGCGCTCTTCACGCTCATCGTCATCTACAACCGCGAGCAGCGATATGAAGACGCCGTGCGGGTCATCGCGCGGTTGCAGGGGATGTATCCACGCAACCGGCTGTTGTGGCTCGAGCGAGGCAGCACGGCACTGCGCGCCGGACGAGGCGCTGACGCACGCGCGGCGCTCGAAGAAGGTCTGTCGGCACTGGCGAGAGACTCGCGGCCGCGTGCGTTCGGTGAAGAAGCGCGGTGGCGGTACGCATACGGAGCATCTTTGGTGCTCTCGGGCCGGATCGACGACGCGGACCGCGAGCTCCGGCAATCGTTGGCACTCGAAGGCCCGGGATGGCTGCGGGGCCGGGTCCAGAAAGAGCAGGGCAAGGTCGAGGACGTGCGCGGTAATCGCGCGGCCGCGCTGCAGCACTACCGCGAGGCACTGCGAGTAGGGAGAGCCGAGCACGATCCCGGTTCGTCGGACGAAGCGTCGAGGTTGCTGAAGACCGCTTATCGGCGGCCTGCGGAGGTGACCAATGTTCGCCAGTAAGCGGACGTCAGCAATCGTGCTCGCGGCCGGGCTCGTGTGGGTTGGCGTGGGTCTCCTGTCGCGGCCTTCGACCGCACCGCTGACGGGACTGCCGGACGAGTCCCTGGCGGCCGCGTTCGATTCGGATATGCGCAACGTCATCTATCGCTGGAGCGAGACTGACCCGCGATCCGAGCAGGAACAGAAGCGGGCGCTATTCGACTTCATCTATCAGACCTATGACAGCTCCGCGTGGATCCCGCAATCGCTGTTCGATCAGAACCTGATCATGCAGACTGTCGTCGGGGATGTGGACACGATCGTTCGCGACCGGGTTGGCCTCGTGCTGTGGCGCGACAACCCTCGCGTCGTCGCATTCGGCATGGCGCCGAGCCGGTCGGTGGACCAGCCGCTCATGTGGACGGTCAATTGCCTGGTCTGCCACACCGCGGAAATCGACGGTGTGACATACCTGGGCGCCGGTACGAAAGTCTTCGATGATTTCGTCCTTGGCGAAGCCCTCAAGCTGCTGACGCGGCAAGCCGGCGGCACGGTGTCTTCCTCGCAGTCACAGGACCAGGTCCACATCGCGCGTGCGCTGCGGATCCTGACCAGCCACCATCACGACAAGATCGATTCGCTCACACGCGCCCGTTCCACGGCGTTCGCTGCGTCTCACGTCGAGCTCTACATGCGGCCTCACGGCGGCGCGATGCCGGCAGTAGACGACGTGGGGAGGGGCGATACGAAGACGCCGCCCTTGTGGCATACCGCCGCCAAGCTGCCCCACGGCCGCTGGTACTCGGACGGCAGCTTTCACGGGCGGATTCCGTTGATGGCGTCGTCCATGGAGCTCGAGAAGGATCGGTCGTTCGATTCACTGGTGGACGTCGTCATTCCGCGGATCAAATCCGAATTCGACACGGTGGTGCAGCATCTGAGGCCTCCTCCCTACCCGTACGAGATTGATCGCGAGCTGGCAGAGCGGGGGCGGCGCCTGTTCTATTCGAGGCCGGTCGGATGTTCACGGTGTCACGGTGTTTATGACGGGCGCGGCAACGTGGAGTGGCCGGGAGTTCACAAGGACGTCGGTACCGACCCGGCACGGCGCGAGATCGTCTCCGACGGTTTTCGCGCGGCGTTCGCGTCGAGCCCGCTGGCGGCCGAAGGCTCTCTCGAGAAGAGCGGGGGTTATGCGGCGACGCCGCTGACCGGCGTCTGGGCGAACTACCCATACCTCCACAACGGGAGCGTCCCGACGCTCTATCATCTGCTCGGTCCCGTGTCCGAGCGGCCGAAGATTTTCTCGGTCATGGCCGCGCGTCACCTGGATCGGGAGAAGGTGGGGCAGCTGTTGTATCCCTCTCGCGTTTACGATTGGCTGCCGGAACGCGAGCTGTTGCGGCGTTATGGCGACGACCGCAACTGGTTCAACACGTCACGTCCGGGATCATCCAACGCCGGTCACGAGGTGTGGTGGCGGATCGGCACCGACGAGAATCGCAGGGCATTGATCGAGTACCTGAAGACGCTTTAACGTGAGAGCCTGTGAATAAATCGCGGTCACCAGCGAGTGAGCGGAGCGAGCGAGTCACGGGAGCGGAGCGGGGCTGGGGCCCCCGCGAGCGAGCGTGTAAGGGGGTCCGGGGGACGAAGTCCCCCGGTGAAGAATGGACCAATACGCCGTCGTGATCGGTGCCGGCCCGGCGGGTCTGGCGACGTCGCGGGAGCTCGGTCGCCGCGGAATCGATCACGTCGTTCTCGAGCGTGGTGAGGCCCTGGGCCATACCTGGGCGCACCTGTACGACAGCCTGGTCCTTCATACCGGCAAGCACCTGTCGTCATTGCCCGGCCTGCCGTTTCCGCGTACGACGCGCCTGTTCCCGTCGCGTCACGACTTCCTTCACTATCTGCATGAATACGCGCGGCGGTTCGACCTCCCGGTTCGCACCCATGCCGACGTCGAAACCGTAAAGCGCGCCGATGGCACGTGGAGTGTTCGCACCAAAGGCGGCGGCGACCTCACGGCCTCGGTGATCGTGATGGCGACGGGAATCGTGTCGAACCCGTTCATCGCACCTATTCCGGAGCGCACGCGATTCGGCGGCCGGGTTCTCCACAGCGTCGAATACCGGCGTCCCGATGCCCATGCAGGACGGCGGGTGCTGGTGATCGGCGCCGGAAACTCGGCCGGGGAGATCGCCGCGGAGCTCGCGGCGGCCGGTGCGCAGGTCACGGTTGCCGTGCGATCGGGCGCGCGCGTCGTGCCGCGGGACCTGTTCGGAATCCCGATTCAGTACCTGGCCGTCGTCATCAGCCGCTTTCCGCGGCACGTGCAGCAGGCCATCGCCGCCGCAATCGCGCGCGCCTCCGAGGTCGCGCGCGGACCGGCGGTCCTGCCCGCGCCACCGCGGACGCGTTGCTCGGACGTTCCGTTGATCGGGTTCCACCTGGTCGACGCGATTCGCGCGGGCACAATCCGTGTGCAGAAAGGCGTCGCCGAATTCACTCCGGCGGGCGTGCGGTTTGACGACGGCAGCGACGAGCCTTTCGATGACGTCATCATGGCAACGGGATACCGCGCAGCTGTCGGGACGCTGGGCAGTTCGATCCGGACTGACGCGTGCGGCTTCGCCGTCCGAACTGGCCGCGTCGCGAGCGCGGATCAGCCGAATCTCTATTTCGTCGGCCACAATTACGACACGCGCGGCGGTTTGCGCAACATCGCGCAGGACGCACGACTGGTGGGAAAGCTGATTGCAGGGGCTGGCATCGAAGAAACAGCCTTTAGCAAGAGGCACAGGAGATCAGGAGAATTTGTTTAGAAGAACTCCTGACCTCCTGTCCTCTTGTGAAAACTATCCGGCCAGCCTCACGTGGTACATCCCGAACGTGAAAAGAAACGCCGCGACGACGCAGTGGAAGATGATCGGGATGGTGCCGCCGAACCAGCGTTGATCGGGCCGCCGCCACATCCAGATCACATAGCGAAGCACCATGCCGCCGAAGTAGATGTAACTGAACCAGACGACATACGTGGCGCGGCCAGGGTACGGCTGCACGAACATGCCGGAGCTGCGGCTGAAGTCCACGCAGATCCAGAACATGAGGATCAGGACGAGGATCTGTCCGAGCAGGAGGACGGGGTAGGGAAGGAGCCCGGATTGCCACTGGTGCATCGGCGGCAGCCATCGCGGCGCGCGCAGCACCACGATGAGTTGACCGAGCACGCGGAGCAATAGCAGCACCGAAAAGAGCCAGAGCCAGGACGAGTAGTCGCTCGGAATGAATGGTTCTCCCTTCTGCCTTTTTCCTTCTCCCTCAGCTGCGACAGGTTTCCAGCGGTCGTCAAAACCGCAGGCGAACTCCCGCGTTGAAAACCCTCCCGTCGAGCGGCCCCCACTCGTCGTCGAGCCAGCTTCCGTCTGGCGCCCGGCTGGGACGAACGATTGGAACGTGCTTCGTCTGACGGTAATCGGCGAGGTTCTCAGCGTTGACGAAGATGCGGGCCTTGCCGACCCGCCATTCTCCGATCACGCCGAACAACCAGTAGCGCAGCGACTGGTCGAGGTACGGCGATTCGTCCAGAGATTGCCGTCCCGTGTAGAACGCCTCCAGCCCGAGCCGCGCACGTCCTGCAAATTCCCAGAGGAAATCGATACCGGCGCTGTGGCGCGGATTGAGGGGCACCTCACGGCGCACGCCGGATTCCGGGTCGGGCTCGCTCGCGTCGACATACATGTGCGTCGCGATCAGGTCGAATCCGCCGTGGTGCAGCCGCGCGATCAACTCGGTGCCGGCGGTCTTTCCCGGGCCGGGCGCGTTGATGATCTGCATGGGATACGCGGCTGAGTCGTCGTTATCGCGCAGGAGGAGCACGTGGTCGATGCCTGAACGGAAGATTGTGCCGGTGAGCTCGAGCCACCGGTATTTCCATCCGATGTCGAGCGACACGCTGCGCCCGCGTTCAGGTTCGAGATCGCCGAGCGGAGCGAGGCGGCTGAGACCGGTCGCTTCGGTTTCCTCGATGAACGGTGTCGGCACGTAAAAGCCGGTACCCGTCGAGAGCCGCGCGCTCCACCCGCTCGCCGGCTTCGCGAGAACGGACACGCGCGGACTGAAGAACGTGCCGAAGTCGCTGTGGAAGTCGATACGTCCGCTCGCCGAAGCGCTCAGCCAGGGCACTGGCGCGTAATCATCCTGTGCGAAAAAGGACGTGGTCGTATGGCGGTAGTCGAAGACCGGGAGATCTTTGTTCCGGTAGCCCTCCTGCTGGAGCGCCGCGCCGGCAACCCACGTATGCCGCCCGGCGGTGCCATTCAGCGACGCTTCGCCAGCCCACGTGTCGTGCCGATCGTGCTCGAGGCTCTCGCCGAAACGCTGCTCGTGTGTCATCAGGAGCCCGGACGAGCGGAACGTGAAGACGCGCGATTTGCCCCAGGGCGTCCGGGCGATGAGTCCTGCATCGAAGCGTCCGGTGTCGAGCGAGTCCTCGAACGGCCGGCCGTCCGGCGCGACCGCACCCTCGATCGTCCCCCCCTCGCGATTCTCGACCATGCCGCCGACGGTGACGAACACCGATCGGCCGGCATCGTTCTCCCAGAGCAGCCGCGGCCGCGCCATCACTCTTTGATAGGACGGGATATCCGACCAGCCGTCCCCGTTCACGTCGTCTGTGGTCTGGGTATGCAGGCCGCCCAGAAACGTGTAGCCCCACTCCTTCGAGGTGCGATCCGAGAGCCAGATCGCACCGTCGGTGCCCCCTCGACTCGTGCGGTTGACCAGCACCTCGCGCTCCGGTTGGCCCTCTTTCGGCCGCCGCGAGACCAGGTTGATCACGCCGCCCAGCGCCGACGATCCATACAACGCCGACGCCACTCCCTTGATGATTTCGACCTGACCCAGATCCATCGGCGGAATCTGCAGGACGCTGATCGATCCCGCCTGGCCGTAGAGCGGCAACCCGTCGGAAAGAATCTCGGTATAACGCCCGCGGAGTCCCTGCACGCGAACGTTCGCGGCGCCGGTGGATGGGGACGTGACCTGGACGCGCAGCCCGTTGGTCTCCGTCAGCATCATCGCGACGTCGCCAGGTGTCATCGAGAGCTTCTCGTCGATCTCCTCCTGCGGGACGACCTCGACACGGATCGGCAGATCCTGGATGCGCTGGGTGGTGCGGGTCGCGCTGACGACGACGTTCTCAGAAAGGACGGACTCAGGCTCGAGCTCCACGGTGATGGACGTCTGCGAAGCGCCCTTCACTGTCGCCGTCACTCGCCTGGACGTGAACCCGAATCGCTCGACGGCGACTTCCACCTGGCCCTCAGGCAGCGTGAGCTCCACTTCGCCTTTGCCGTTGGTCTCAGCCGCCGCCTCACCGATCCGCACCACCGCGTGCTCGACCGGTCCGTCGTCGCTGACGACGCGAACGATCAGCGTGCCGGTCGACTGGGCGTGAAGGTCAGAGGCAGAAAGGAGCGATGCGACGATCAGCGAGAGGATCATCGAGACGATGTTGAAGACGATTCTTCCGGCCCTTCGACAAGCTCAGGGCCGGAAGGATGTGGCTGCCGGTGAATAGTGCTCAGCCTTACGTCGAACATCCTACCGGGTGCGCGCCGCAGGCGGATCGTAGAGCACGAACGCGTACAGCACGTTGTTGGCCGCCACGAGCAGGTGTTGGCGCCCGTCGATCATGTAGGTGATCGGCGGGTTGGTGACGCTGCCGATACGTGAGTGCCAGATCGGCTTTCCCGTGGTGGCGTTGTAGGCGACGATGTTGCCGCCGGCGTCGCCGCCGAACACGAGGCCACCGGCCGTCGTCAACAATCCGCCGCCGCCTCCGCCTTCGCCGACGAATGGATATTGCTCCCGCCAGGCCACCTTGCCGTTCCTGGGATCAATCGCGGTCAGGAAACTGCCGACGCCGCCGACCGTCGGTCGCTCGACGCCGCCCAGGCCCATCGACCCGCGCGGATCGGTTTCCGTGAGGTAGATCAGCGAGAAGCCGTTGCGCTCCGTCACGTAGAAGAGGCCGGTGTCGGGATTGTAGGCCGGCGGTTCCCAGTTGATCGTTCCGCCGGGCGTAGGAGATACGAGCGAACCGCTCACCGACGGGTTCTTGTCGTTGTTCCGCTTGACGGTGCCATCAGGCCGAAGGCCAAGGCCCCAGTTGGTGGCCGTGCCGTACTTGGTGGTGACGAGGTGTTCGCCGGTCACGCGATCGACGGTGTAGAAGTAGCCGTTGCGCGCGGCCGTCGAGACGAGCTTCCGGCGCTTGCCGTTCACTACCGCGTCGAACAGGATCGGCGTCTGCGCCGAATCCCAGTCGTGCATGTCGTGAGGCGAGGTCTGGAAGTACCACGCCATCTTGCCGGTGTCGACATTGACCGCGATCAGCGAGCTCGTAAAGAGGTTGTCGCCTTCGCCTCGTCCTTGCGTGAAGGCCGGCGTCGGGTTGCCGGTGCCGAAGATATAGAGCTTGGTCTCCGGATCGTAGACACCGGGCAGCCACGGCTGCGCGCCACCGTGGCGCGCCGCGTCGAGGCTCGGCCAGGTGTCGAGACCGGGATCGCCTGGATTCATCGGGACCGTAAAGAACTTCCACTGCAGCTCGCCGGTCTCCGGATCGAACGACTGCAGGAAGCCCGGCGTGTCGAGGTCGTTGCCGGTGCCCGCGATGACGTGATTCCCCACGATGATCGGCGCCATCGTCGAGAAGTACTGCTCGTTGAACGATGCGATTTCCTTGTGCCAGCGTTCCTTGCCGGTCTTCGCTTCGAGCGAGACGAGGTAATTGTCCGGCGTCTCCATGAAGAGGTAGTCCTTCCACATCCCGAACCCGCGATTCGCGATGTGCGTCCCGCCCCGCGTCCTCCAGAAGTAGTGCCAGAGCTCACGCCCGTCGCGCCCATCGAGCGCCCACGCGTTGTCGGGAGTGGTGACGTAGATCGTGTCGTTCACCATCAGCGGCGTGCCCTTGATGGTACCGTCCGGCTGAATCGGCCAGTCTCCCTTGCCCTCGCCGCCAACGATCACGCCGCCACCACCACCGCCGCGTCCGCCAAACCCTCCGCCGGGGCCGTCGGTCAGCCGGACCGTCCAGGCAAGCGTGAGCGATTTCACGGTGGTCTGGTTGATCTGCTTCAGCGAGCTATACCGCTTCCCGCTGTAGTCGCCGGAGTAGGTCGGCCACTGATCGCCGAGCGGTTTCAGCAGGTCGGCGGGATCCAGGCCGCGGCCCTGCGCCGTCAGCATCGCCGAGGCCAGAACGAGAGGCGCCGCATAGAGCCATCGCTTGGAGGTCATTTCAACGTCACCAGGTATGCGGTCGTGTCGTGAATGTCTTTTTCCGTGAGGACGCTCCAGAGCGCCTTGTGACCCGCGAGGGGATCCTGGATCTCGACCTTCGGCGAGTCGCCGGTCCGTCGGAAGCTCTGGATCGTGCCGTCGTCGAGCGCCAGCGTCACGATGAAGTGATCGATACGCACGAGCCGGCCGCTGACCTTCTCGCCCCCGGGTGTCGTGACGGTTGCGGTCACGGGCTTGCGTGCCCCGCCCGACGCCGATGCTCCGCGGCCGCGTCCGCCCACGGCACCGCCCGAGACCCACGCCGTCTGCAACGTTTTCGGATCGGTGATTCTGGTCGCGATTCCCTGCAAGTCACCCGTCGGGGAGTGACAGGACGCGCACTTTGCCGAGAAGTACGCCTGTCCGGCGGTGGCGTCGCCGACGAGGATGTCCGGAGCTGGCGTCGCAATCCCCGGAGGTCCGCCCTGCCGGCCAGACGTCGCCAGCACACTGTGGATGTACTCGGCCACGGCGCGGATATCGTCGTCGGACAGCGGCAGTGGCGGCATCCCGCGCTCGGCGCGGCTCCCCCGGATGATCGGCGTGATCTGCTCGCCTTGTTGATCGTTCAACACCACGAGCGAGCGAAGCAGGTTCGGGCCGCCCAGCTGCCCGCCGCGCAAATCGGCGCCGTGGCATGCGGCGCAGGTCGCGGAGTAGATGGAGCGACCACGCTCGATGAGCGCCGGATCACCGGCGGCACGCTGCTGCGCGGGAAACGTGCCCGGCTGCTGCTGGCCGCCGCGTCCCCCCTGACGGCCGCCGGCGGGCGGTTGCGCCGGTGTCGTCTGCGGCGGGGGATTCGGGGGCGGCGGCTGAGGTGTCTGCGCGGCACGCACTGCCACGACGGTCGACACGACGCACACGACAGCGGCAAGCGCGCTGTATCTCGATGGATTCGGCACTCGGCGGATCTCCTGAACCGCGAATTATATCGTCCCGCCTCTGTCGTCAGACCGCAGGCGTCTCACGCGTCGAATGGGAGGTCGGCAATCTGGAGCTGCAGGTTGCCCTGGTTGGTGGCATAGAGGAGCGCGGTCGTCCGGGTGATGACGTCGGCCCGCAGCAGCTTCTCCAGCTCGCCGTCGAAATACTGCATGCCATCGAGCTCGCCGTCGCGCATCGCATCGAGCAGCGTCTTGCCCTCGGCTTCGCCGCGTTCGAGGTACTCGCGCGTGCGCATCGTGGCCTTCAGGATCTCCAGCACCGCGACGCGGCCACTGACTTTCGTCGGCACGAGCCGCTGCGAGACGATGTAGCGGAACGAATTGGCCAGGCGTGTCCGCACCGCCTGCTGATCACCGGCTTCGAAGGTGCCGATGATCCGGTCCAGCGTCTTCGACGCGTCGATCGTGTGAAGCGTCGAGAACACCAGGTGACCCGTTTCAGCTGCGGTCAGCGCGATTTCGATCGTCTCGCGATCGCGCATCTCGCCAACCAGGATCACTTTCGGCGCCTGACGGAGCGCCGCTTTCAACGCGGCGGCAAACGTCGGCGTATCGCTATGGAGCTCGCGCTGATGGATCGTGGCCTTCTTGTGGTAGTGCAGAAACTCGATCGGATCCTCGATGGTGAGGATGTGCTCGGCACGCGTGTCGTTGATCAGATCGATGATCGCAGCCAGGGTGGAGGATTTTCCCGAGCCGGTCGGTCCTGTCACCAGGACGATGCCGTTTTTGAGCGTCGCCATCTCGGCCAGAACGGCCGGCAGGTGCAGCTCGGCGAGCGTCGGGATCTTCCCCGCGATGACCCGCATCACGATGGCGTACGGGCCGCGCTGCTTGAAGATGTTCACGCGGAACCGGCCGCGTTCCGGCAGCGAGTACGACAGGTCGCAGGCGCCCTGCTCCTTCAAGGTACGAAGCGCGGTCTCGTGGCCGCGCAGGAGCTCGCCGGCAATTCTCGCGGTATCGTCCGGCCGAAGCATCGACAGCTGCTGGAATGGGACCGGTGTCAGCTGCCCTTGCTTCTCGACCTGCGGAGGCCGTCCGGGCGAAAACACGAGATCGCTGATGCCCTGACCGGAGTCGAGCATCGCGCTGATCAATGCCTGCGTGGAAATCGCCGGCGCAGGGGCAGCCTTGTCGCCCGCAGCCGGTGCTGGAGGGTGCTGAGCGCCTGTAGTCATACATCTCCAGAGTACCAGACCGCGGTCCGCAGCTCGCGGTCCGCGGTCCGGGATCCGGGTTTGGGGCGCGCTCGGGTGCTTCGAGCGGCCACCAGCTGATTCGCGGGCTGTTCTTCCACGAGGGAAAGAGTTCAGGAGGACAGGGCGTTCGGATCCGCTACCCAGCTCTCAAAGCTGCCGGTTTGATCGAATTAGCCTGGTCCCGGGCCGCGGACCGCGGACCGCGGCTAAGAGATATCATTCTCGCCACGAGGGAACGAGATGGAAGAGCAACAGACTGATAAAGGTATCGATCGACGAAATTTCATCCGGGTCGCCGGCGCGGGGCTCACGGCCGCGGGCGTGGCGCTGACTCCAGCCGAGCGGGCGCTGGCGCAGTTCAAGACCGACAGGGATCGGCTCGATCGCCTTGCATCGTGCACGTGGCCGATTCGATCGATTTTCAAGACCCGCCCGGGGGGCGGGCGGGGCGGCGGTGGTGCTGGCCGTGGTGGCGCGGCGGCGGCCGCTCCGGCATCCGCGCCCCCACCCGCTGCGCAGGCTGGCGCGACTCAAGCGGCAGGGGCAGCGTCCGGCGCGGGCCGCGGCGGAGACGCCGCGCCCATCGTTCAGCGTTCTCCAGCCAATGGCGGATGGTCGACCGAACAAATGAAGGCGAAGTACGGCGAGATCACGATGCTGGACTTCCCGCAGTTCACCAAGGACACCTTCCCTGGCGTCACGCACATGGACCTGTTCTCGGGACTGTTCGGCGACGTCACCGACGACAGCATGTTCGCCGGTCGCACGTTCGATCCGTCGACGCCCTCCGCGCGCAAGTGGCTGGACCGTCTCGCCGGCGTCATGGCGAAGACGGGCGTCAAGTGCCAGCACATCTCCAACAACGCGCCGACCAATCTCGCCGGACCGGAGGAGGAGCCGCGCAAGGCCGGCGTCGAGATCGCCAAGAAGTGGCTCGACGGGTGCGCGGTGCTCGGCGTGAAGTCGATGCGCATGAACTCCACGTCGGCGCTCGGCCCCGGCATCCGTCCGAACGCCATCCCGCGCGGGCCCGGCGACGGCTACCCCCGGAACGTCGACATCGTCCCGATGCTGAAGGCGGCGATCGAGTCGTACAAGGAGATGGCCGACTACGGCGGCAACCTCGGCATCAGGGTCACCATCGAGAACCACTGGGGCCTGGCGGCCGATCCGCAGAACATCCGCATCATCCTCGACGAGGTGAACCACCCGTACTGCGAGGCGTCTCCCGATTTCTGCAACTGGGAGCACGAGTACATGCTCTTCCACGGCCTCAAGGCGCTGGCGCCCTACTCGCACACCAACGTGCATGCAAAGTACTGGGACCGTTGGGGCGACAGGAACGACGTGCAGCGCTCGGTGCGCATCATGCTGGCCGGCGGCTTCAAGGGCACGTTCGCCCTCGAGTACGAGGAAGGACCGCTCAACGGCGTGGAAGGGGCGAAGTACCTTTACAAGGAGGTGCTCGCGGCGCTGACGCAGCCGGCGATCGCGGTCTAGGTCGCGGGTTCGCGGTTCGCGGGCTCGCGGTTCGGAGCCGGTGGTACTCAGAGGCAACCACAGCAAATCCGAGCGGCTCGTTGCCGCTGGTTACGACCGGCGTCCCGGACCCGCGAGCCCGCGAGCCAGCGAACCCGCGACTCTTCAACACTTTGCCGCGATTGCCCTATAATTGTGTCTTGCATGCAGCCAACCAACGTCGGGCATCCGGACTACTACCATCGTGTCGTTGACTGTCAGTGGGCGTGTCCTGCCCATACCAACGTTCCCGAGTACATCCGACTGATCGCGCAGGGGCGTTTCACCGAGGCGTACATGGTGAACCGCGAGTCGAACGTGTTCCCCGGCATTCTCGGCCGGACTTGCGACCGCCCGTGCGAGCCCGCGTGCCGGCGCAGCCGCGTCGATGGGAAGCCGGTCGCCATCTGCCGCCTGAAGCGTGTTGCTGCGGACCATCGCGGCGAGGTCCGGCACCTGCTGCCGACGGCCCCGGAGGAGACGAACGGTAAGAGGGTCGCGTTGATCGGCGCGGGGCCGGCATCGCTGACGGTCGCCAACGACCTGATGCCGCTCGGTTATTCGGTCACGATCCTGGAGAAGCTGCCGCGTCCCGGCGGGCTGATGCGGATCAATATCCCGGCGTTCCGGCTGCCGGAAGAAATCCTGGACGAAGAGATCGCCTACATCACCGACATGGGCGTGGACGTTCGCTACAACTCGCCCGTGAACAGCCTCGGCGCCCTGCTCGAGTCCGGCGAATACGATGCCGTGTTCGTCGGCAGCGGCGCGCCGAAAGGCAAGGAGCTCGAGGTCCCCGGCCGTCACGAGACCGATCAGATCTTTATCGGCATCGAGTGGCTCGAGTCGATTCATTTCGGTCACGTCGAGTCGGTCGGCAAGCGCGTGCTGATCATCGGCGTCGGCAATACCGCGATGGACTGCTGCCGGTCGGCGAAGCGGCTCGGCGCGACCGAGGTCAAGGTCATCGCGCGCAAGACCCGCAGGTACTTCAAGGCGTCGCCGTGGGAGCTCGAGGACGCCGAAGAAGAAGGCGTCGAGATCCTCGAGAACCTGCAGCCGGTCCGCTTCATCATCGAGAACGGCAAGCTGACCGGGATGGAGTTCGAGAAGTTCCAGTCGACCGAAACCGAGAAGGGCTTGAAGCAGGAAGTGATCGGCCGCGAGATTCTTGCCTGCGACAGCGTGGTGCTGGCGATCGGCCAGGACAATGCGTTCCCGTTCATCGAGCGCAACATCGGCCTCGAGTTCGGCAAGTGGGACATGCCGGTGGTCGACAAGACGACCTTCATGTCAACACGTCCCGGGGTGTTCTTCGGAGGCGATGCCGCGTTCGGTCCGGCGAACATCATCTGGGCGGTAGAGCACGGCCATCAGGCGGCGATCTCCATCCACAATTACTGCCAGGGCGTCCCGGTCACCGAGCGCCCCCAGCAGGGCCACACCCTGACCAGCACCAAGATGGGCCTGCACCAGTGGGCCTACAGCAACAACTACGACCACGCGCCGCGCCAGAAGATGAAGCACGTCGATCTGGGTATCCGCTTCCAGAGCATGACCACGGAAGTGGAGAAGGGCTTCACGCTGGAACAGACTACGGCGGAAGTGGAGCGCTGCCTGAATTGCGACGTGGAGACGCACTTCACCGAGTCGCTCTGCATCGAGTGCGATGCGTGCGTGGACATCTGCCCGGTGGACTGCCTCACCATTGCGCCGAGCCTGTCCGAGCCGGAGATGCGGACGCAGTTCCCGGCCCCGGCGCTCAACCTCGATCAGCCGGTCTACGCGTCCGACGTCCTCAAGCAGACCGGCCGCGTGATGGCGAAGGACGAGAACGTCTGCCTGCACTGCGGGCTGTGCGCGGAGCGGTGCCCGACCTACGCCTGGGACATGCGGAAGTTCGTGCTCCAGATTCCCTATGCCGGGGCCACGGTGATCCCGCTGATGGCGGTATGAGCTGGGAAGTTTTGAGTTTCCAGTTGCCAGTGTCCAGTTGGGGAATCAGTTCGGATCGAGGGCCAGTGAGTGTCATCAGCAGCCGGTTACAGCGCGTCAGCCATGACGTAACTGGCAACTGGTAACTGGCGACTGTCAACTTTGTTTATGAACCAGACCAACGACTTCGCGTTCAAGATCGCCACGGCCAACGGGACCGGGTCGGCGTCGGCCAACGGGCTGATCATGCAGGCGATCTTCCGGATGGGGATTCCCGTCACCGGAAAGAACGTGTTTCCTTCGAACATTCAGGGGCTGCCGACCTGGTATGAGATCCGGGTCAGCGAGCGCGGCTACACGGCGCGCACGCCGCACTTCGACCTGATGGCGGCGCTCAACCCTGCGACCTACGGCCGCGACGTGGCTGAGGTGCGCTCGGGCGGATGGCTGCTCTACGATTCGACCTGGCCGCTCGATCAGCGGCTGCTCCGGCCCGACATCACCTACCTGGGCATCCCGCTCGCCGAGATGTGCAACGCGCGGTTCTCGGGCATGCGCGAGCGGATCCTGATGAAGAACATCGCCTACGCAGGTGCGCTGGCGGCGTTGCTGGACATGGATCCCGATCTGATCCGGGCGCTGCTCAGGGAGAAGTACGGCCGCAAGCCGGCGCTGGTCGATTCGAACCAGCAGGCGGTCGAGATCGGCTACGACTACGCGAAGGGGCATTTCGATTGCCCGCTCCCGATTCGCCTGTCGCAGAAGGATCTGACCCGCGATTCAATCCTGATTGATGGCAACACGGCGGCGGCGCTCGGCTGCTTGTATGCCGGTGCCACGGTCGGCGCGTGGTATCCGATCACGCCGGCGACGTCGCTGATGGAAGCCTTCAAGGGGTTCTGTCAGAAGTATCGTCGCGAGCCCGGGAGCAACCGGAATCGATTTGCGATCCTCCAGGCGGAGGACGAGATTGCCGCGATCGGCATGGTGATCGGCGCGTCGTGGGCCGGCGCGCGCGCGTTCACGCCGACCGCGGGGCCAGGGATCTCGCTGATGAACGAGTTCATCGGGCTGGCGTACTACGCCGAGGTCCCGGCAGTGATCTTCGACGTGCAGCGCACCGGACCGTCCACCGGGATGCCGACCCGCACGCAGCAATGCGACCTGACGATGTGCGCGTACGCGTCGCACGGCGACACGCGGCACATCTGTATCTATCCGGGCGATCCTCGCGAAGCGTTCGAGTTCGCCGCCAGCGCCTTCGACCTTGCCGAGCGGTTCCAGACGCCGGTCTTCGTGCTCACCGATCTCGACATCGGCATGAACGACTGGATGGTGCCGAAGTTGACCTGGGACGACAACTATCGGCCCGACCGTGGCAAGGTGCTCACCGCGGAGGAGCTGGACGAGGTCAAGTCGTTCGCCCGCTACATCGATGCCGATGGCGACGGCATCGCGCCCCGCACCCTTCCGGGCGTGCACCCCAAGGGCGCGTACTTCACACGGGGCTCGGGCCACAATCGCTTCGGCGCCTATACCGAGGACTCCGAGGAATACGTCGAGGTGATCGATCGCATTGACCGGAAGATTCAGCGCGCCGCGCGGGAGGTCCCGCAGCCGATCGTGCAGCTGACCGGCGGCGTCCGGGTCGGCCTGGTCACGATTGGCGGCTGTCATGCCGCGTGCACCGAAGCGCTCGACCGGCTCGCCGCCGACGGTATCGCGTTGAACTACATGCGGGTCCGTGGTTTCCCCTTCGGCGACGATGTGGCTGCGTTCCTCGAACGGCACGACGTGAACTTCATCGTCGAGCAGAACCGTGACGGGCAGCTGCGTAACCTGCTGCTGCTCGAGACCGGCGTCGCGGTCGAGAAGCTGGAGTCGGTGCGCTACTACGGGGGGTTCCCGATGAGCGCCCACCACGTGATTGCCGGCGTCAAGGCCAGGCTGGAGAAAGCGGCGTGACCTACATCCCCAAGCCCACGGTTCATCATCCCGCGCTCCAGAAGAATGCGATCGGCCTGAACCGTCGCGACTACGAAGGCTCGCTCACGACACTCTGCGCCGGCTGCGGCCACGATTCGATCACCGCCGCCATCATCCAGGCGTTCTGGGAATTGTCGATTCCGCCGCACCGCGTCGCAAAGCTGTCGGGCATCGGCTGCTCGTCGAAGACGCCCGCCTATTTCCTGCGCGAGGCCCACGGCTTCAACGGCGTGCACGGACGCATGCCGGCGCTCGTGACCGGAGCGAATGCCGCCAACCGCGACATCATCTACATCGGCATTTCCGGCGATGGAGACTCGTTGTCGATCGGTCTCGGTCAGCTGTGCCATGCGATCCGCCGCAACGTCAACGTGCTCTACGTGCTCGAGAACAACGGCGTCTACGGCCTGACCAAGGGCCAGTTCTCGGCGTCGGCGGATCCCGGATCGCTCAGCAAGAAGGGGGAACCGAACACCATGGAAGCGATCGACGGCTGCCTGCTGGCGCTGTCGCTCGGCGCCACGTTCGTCGCCCGCGGCTTTTCAGGCGACAAGGCGCAGCTCGTCCCGATCATCAAGGCGGGCCTCGCGCATTCGGGCTTCGCGTTCATCGACGTCATCTCCCCCTGCGTGACGTTCAACGACCACGAAGGCTCCACCAAGAGTTACGCCTACACCCGCGAGAAGAACGTCGAGGTCGTACAGACCGACTTCGTGCTGCCGACGAAGGCGATCACCACCGAGTACGAGCCGGGCACCGTCCAGACCGTGATGCTCCACGACGGCAGCGCCGTGCGCCTGCGAAAGGTCGCCGCGCAGTACGACCCCATTGACCGCGATCGCGCCTACGCCTACATCCGCGAGCGGCAGAAAGAAGGGGAGATCGTCACCGGCTTGCTCTATCTTTCGCCCGATTCGAGCGACGTCCACGAACAGAACGATACGGTCGCGACGCCCTTGACCCAGCTGCCCTACGAAGACCTCTGCCCGGGGAGCGCCGAACTCGAAAAATTGCAGGCGCGCTTCCGCTGACAGCTAATATATTCGCCACGTGCGCGCTACAGCCGGCATCGATCTCGGCGGCACTGCCGTCAATTACACATTCATCACCGCGAACGGGCAGTGGCTGATCGACGGCCTGTGCGAGCATCCCGCGCGCGCGGTGGAAGGGCCTGATATCTGCCTCACCCAGATCGATGACGGCCTGACGGTCGCGGCGGCCCGCGCCGGGCTCACCCGCGACGACATCGCGGTCGTCGGGCTCGACACGCCTGGGCCCGCGAGCGCCGCCGGGCAGCTCAGTGCGCGCGGCTCCACCAACTTCGTTCACGATCGCTGGGCGAGCTTCGACATCCGCGATGCGCTGGCGCGGAAGCTCAATAAGCCCGTCACCTACCTGAACGACGGCAATGCCGGCGCCCTGTGGGGACATTTCGCGATCTTTGCGTCGGAGCCGGCCACCTCGATCTCGGCGATCGTCGGCACCGGCCTGGGTGGCGGCGTCATCGTGGACGGGACGGTCGTGAAGGGGCGAAAGGGATTCGGCGGCGAGCTCGGGCACGTGCTGATCCCGTATCAGAGCATCACCGAAATCGCCGGCCTCAGGCCCGACTGCAACTGCGGGCGTGTTGGCGACCTCGAGTCACTGTGTTCGCTGACCGCGATCCGGCGGACGCTGCTGCCGTACTTCCTCGCGCGCTATCCCGGCCACGAGCTGGCGTCGCTCGCGCCGGCCGACGCCGCAAAGAAGGTGCGCGGCATGGCCGAGCGCGGCGATGCGATGTGCCGCGACATCTTCCGCGTGCAGGCCCGCGCGCTCGGCCTGTTCTTCGACGAGATGATCAACACCTTCGACCCCGACGCGCTCATCGTCGGCGGCGGCGCGATCGAGACGGGGCAGCTGTTCCAGCGCTGGTTCATCGGCGAGATCCGGGAGGGGATGCCGGCCCAGCGCGAGGAGCAGGCCGACATCCCGATTCACATCATGCCCAACGGCGACACCGCCGGCGCGCGCGGTGCCGCGATCGAGGCCTTAGTGTTCGCTCGCAAAGGCGGCCTGTTGTGAGGTCGATTCCCGCGCCGCCACGCACCGGGTCTTCGACAGCAGCTCGAACGCACGCTGCCGCCGGTCGGTGAAAATCACGAACATCGCGTCGACCCAGCCGACCTGCAGGAAGACCGGCAGCTGCCTGACCACCGACTGCCCGAAGCTGATTCGGGCGCCCGATTCACGAACGATCCGCAACCCGTTGAGATACTTGCCCACCGTGTAGCCGTATCGCCATTCCAGGATGATGGTGTAGAGCGAGGCCAGAATGCCGGCCGCGATCGCCGAGAGGCAGAGCGCGATCCAGACGAATTCTTCGCCGATGTCGAACGCGGTCAGCGTCGCGGCCGGAATGACGACTGCCGCGAACATGCACACGATCAGCACGACGTCGACCAGCTTGGCGAGGATGCGGCGGCCATGAGGCGGCAGCATCAGCGGTACTTCCGCGAGGTACGAGTCCGCCAGGGCGCCAGGGTCGCCGAGATCGCGCAGGATGTCATCGAGCGCGCGGCCCTGCGCGAGCCGCTCGGCGATATGACCACGCAGCTCGGTCCCGATCTGCTCCCGCCGCGGCGTTCCCGCCGGCATCCGGTTCAGCACGTCGTTGACGTAGTCGTCGATAGTCATTGGTTGCTCACAGTCCGCCCTTCGGCCAGCTCAGGGCGGCCCTGAGCTGGTCGAACGGGCCCGCAGTCCGCGGTCCGTAATCAGGTCTCCAGCAACGCAGCCATCGCTTGTGCGAAGGCCGTCCATTCCTTCCGCAGCCGTTCCAGTTCCTCGCGGCCCCGTGCGGTGAGTTGGTAGTACTTCCGCGGCACCCCGCGCGCCGGCGTTTCCCATCTCACCGCGACATACCCGGCGCGCTCGAGCCGGTAGAGGACGGGATACAGCGTGCCGTCCGTCACCTCGAGGGCGCCGTTGGTCTGAGCCGTCAGCTTCGACACGATTTCGTAGCCGTAGGCCTCGCCCGGCCCGAGCAGGTGCAGCACGATGAGCTCGAGCGAGCCGCGCTTGAGCTCCCGTTCGATGCTGCGGCGCGGTTCTTCCACGTGGTTCATGGTGGCGCCATATACCTTGTCACGCAAGATATATGACGAAGGCAGGGCCTCCCAGGTTCTCCCGAGATTCCGGGGCTATTCGCCGGCTTCTCGGTCGATACTGGCTGGGTTTCGCGATCGCGCGGGGTGGAAACGATGCAGACCTTCAGAGCATGCCTGGCGGTGCTGACGATCACCGCGTTTGTCCCAGTCGGAAATACGTCCCAAGGGGTGAAATCTGTGACTCGTGAGCCATTCGGGAACGTGTCAGGGACGCCGGTCGAGGTGTTCACGCTGACCAACGCGCGCGGCATTGAGATCCGCGCGATGACCTACGGCGCGATCATCACCTCCATCAGGATCCCGGATCGAAAAGGCGTCATGGCCGACATTGCGCTCGGGTTCGACAATCTCCAGGGCTACCTTGGCGAGCATCCCTATTTCGGTGCGGTGGTCGGAAGGTATGGCAACCGCATCGGCCTCGCCCGGTTCTCGTTGAACGGTCAGACGTATCAGCTCGCGGCGAACAACGGCCCGAATCACCTCCATGGCGGTGTGCGTGGCTTCGACAAATTCGTGTGGACGGCCGAACCGATCGCCGGTGTGAAGGGTGTCGCCTTCACGCGCGTCAGCCCCGATGGGGAAGAGCGCTATCCGGGGACGCTGAAGGTGCGCGTCTCGTACGTGTTGACGGATGCCAACGATCTCGAAATCGAATACCAGGCGACGACCGACAAGGCCACCCCCGTGAACCTGACGCAGCACACCTACTTCAACCTGGCCGGGCAGGGCGCCGGCACGATCCTCGACCACGAGCTGACGATCAATGCCGATCGGTTCACGCCGGTGGGAGACTCACTGATTCCTACCGGTGTTCTGGCGCCGGTCGAAGGCACTCCGATGGATTTCCGGCGCCCGACCAAGGTCGGCGCACGGATCGACGCCGGCACCGAACAAATCAAGTTCGGGCGCGGCTACGACCACAACTGGGTGCTGAATCGTAAAGGGGACCGTCTGCAACTCGCCGCTCGTGTCGTCGAACCCGCGAGCGGCCGCACGCTCGAGGTCTCGACCACGGAGCCGGGCGTGCAGTTCTACACCGGCAACTTTCTCGATGGCACGCTCAAGGGCAAGGGCGGAGTGGGCTATCAACGTCGCGGCGGGCTGTGCCTGGAGACGCAGCATTTCCCGGACTCACCGAACAAGCCGGCCTTCCCGACGACGATCCTGCAGCCGGGGAGCACGTATCGGTCGAAGACAGTGTGGAAGTTTGGGGTGCAGTGACGGTCGGGTCGTTGCCAGTTTCCAGTTTCTGACACTGAAAGGATCAGAACCCGGCGGACCGGCCCTCTCCTGGCGGTGCCGAACGCAACACGGGCGAACCTCGCTCTTGAAGGCCCCCACGTTCCACCAGGCTGCAGCACTTCGATCTATCCGTGATTTCGCTTCCACACTGCGCGAATCCAAATTGTTAATGCGCATTCTGCAGAGCTGTCCTCTGGTGGCCAGATTGCATCCCCCGATGCGCTACTAGGCCCTGAGAGGTGCAATGAGGCTGACGGCTGCTCGTTCTCGCCATCGTCTTTCCACCTCTGTCCTTGTCGGTACCGTCGAGGAGTTCACATGAGCGGCTCCGGGATAGTGCTTCGACGAATAGCGATCATCGGCGCGCTCGTTTGCTGGTTCAGCAGCTCGGTCGCTGCCGACCCCGTACGTTTCAGTTCGGACAGAGTATTCATCGGCACGGTGACCGCAGAAACCGCCGAGTTCGGCAGCTGGGATAGGTCGGGATCGCATGACACGACTGTGCTCGGCTTACTGGATTTCGCGCTGACCGATTTTGTGCCAGACCTCGATCTCGCCAGGTTGGCGTCCTATGCGGCGATACAACGTTCAGACGTGTCGGCAACGCGTTGGTCCGGGTCCGGCGCGGCCTACACGGAGGGAATCACCGTCGACGATCGCACTCACGGTTCAGCCAGGGCGGAGTCACTCATGTTCATCGGGTTCACGCTGGCGGAACCGATGTCGTATCGCTTCACAGGTACTGCCACAGGTGAAGGTGGTGGCTATGCGGCTTTTCGTCTTGATGGACCCGGGGGGCTGGGTTGGATTTTCCAGAGTGGCAATGCCGTACCCCTCGTAGCGATGCGCCGCGGCCTGTTATCGCCCGGAGATTACTTGTTCGAGGCACGCGCTTTTTCCACGGCAGGTTCCGGTAGAACGACCGACAGCTCAGTGTTTGAAATGGAGTTCACATTGGCCGACCCTGTTCCAGAACCCGCGACTTTGCTGCTCGTCGGCACCGGCGCAGCCTTTGTGGGACGGACAGCGTGGAGACGGCGGAGGAAGAGTGGAGTTGTGACCGCCGGGTGACGTGAGCGGGAGCCCGTTGGCGTCGATACTGCAGGACGCGGACAGCGATGAGGCGAATACTCTCTGTAATCGCCGTTCTCGCGATAACCGGGTTGTGTGCCTGCGCGGCGCGTCAAGTCGGCGGCACTGCCCTGATCGCCGGTATTACCAACCGCCCCGCCACCGCTGAGCGGACGGCGGCGGGTTCAATCCAGCACTCAAAACGTACAGCGAACGGTACGGCTCCACTGGATCTACCCGCACGAGCCGCCCGCAAACTTCCGCGTCATGAACGCGGCACTGAGGTCGCAGGTACTAGCGGCCGAATCGACGCGAACACCAGCACCGAAATCGCACCTGCCAGGGCATCAGCGGAGCCGGTCCCGGACTCCTCGACAGAAAAACGAGTCGTCGAAACGCAGCTGCGGCAGAGCAACCATCCGCAGGGGCCTCCCTTTCTTCGCCCCTTGGGTATCGTGCTGCTCATCGTCGCGGCTCTCGTATTGACCCGACGGTTGTTTTAAGGACGCCCGTTGCCGCTGAGGAGCGGCGCCCTTTTGGAGCGGCTTGGTCTACCGGGCTGATTGGTTCTCCGACGCGAGCCAGCCTTCATTTCCGAGCACTGGTGTTGTGCACCCCACCCAGTCTGCGTGTAGCAACCGCTGAGACCATCTGCGGTTCGTCTGGTTCGGCGACGGCGATCGCTCCACTCCTTCCAGACGGCCTGTCAGGCTTCGGTTGGCGGACACCCCGCGTCGGACCGGTTGGTCGATCGGGGCCGCCCCACGGCGGCGGGGATCCCCCGGCAGGCATTGAAATGTCCTTCAGTCCCAACCGTTTTGGCCCGCGCGCAAGCCAGGATGGCAGCGCGTGGCGAATCAGACGCAAAAACCTGGAGAACACGTACGCCCCCCGATCCAAAACGTCAGCCTACACCCGTCCGCCATCCAGGTATAAGGGGACGCCAATTGGAGTTTGGATGTTGGGAGTGCGTTGGGAGGTGGAGCTTGGGGCTTGGGATTTGACGCTTCTAGATCACCAGGACAGCCCACTAGCTCTCGCAGGTAATGCGATAGGTAACCGCCAACGCGAAGGTCGTGTCTCTGGCCGGGTCGCCGGCGACATCGATCCGGTATGTCTTACCCCGCCAGCCATCGACCAGCATTTCGCGGACCCCGGGTGGCCATGGTAGTGGGATTGGAGAGGGGCCACCTGGCCCCGGTGACGGTGTGGTTGTCCCCATCTGGCACCCCGTGTGCCCACCGCAGTCAATGATCGTGGCGCTGACGCCAAGAGTGGCCTGCGTGTCGGCCCACGTCAGTCGTATCAGCAGGTTCGACGACTTCGGCGAAACAACCGTGTACGCGCTCGTCTCACTCACGCGCGCGACTCCCTCGCGCCTCAGGACATCACCCGATTCGTCGGTGCAGCTGGGCCCCAGGATGGCTCGGCAGGAAACGCTCACGACCAGCGTAGCGAACAGGACGCCAAACGATCGGACCGCCCGCATTCTTGGTTGCCTCCGCTTTACGAAGGCGCATGTCGCAGCGAAAAGGGCTCACCGACGGGTTCCACACGCTCCAGGGTCGTTGGTTGGCCGTGTTCTATTTCGTTCCGCGAATCACCGCAACCGCGCGCTCGAGGACCTCGTCGCGCCCGCTTCGGACGCCGGCGAGCGTCGGCGCGACCGGAATGTCGGGTCGCACCCCGATCAGGTGAAACGGGGTGCGGCCGTCGTGGCCGGTGACGCGCATCCCGGTGAACGCGACGATGAAGCCGCTCGGAACGACGAAGGTCGCAACGTTGCCGTTCGTTCCGGCTGTCGTGCCGCCCACGATCGTCCCCAGCTTGCGATCGGCGACGTAGCCCATGACCGACTCCGCGTAGCTGATCGCGCGTTCATCGGTCAGGAACACGATCCTTCCCGTGATCCGTGGCGTCCCCGGCTTGAGGTCCCAGCCATAACTCTCCCAGCCGTCGAATCGGCCGAACGGCCCGACGATCTTCGCGACGTGCATCCATCGGTCGCCTTCGGCGGTGTCCACCAGGTGCGGCAGGATTTGTGCGCCGGCATCGGTGGGGTACCCACGGAGATCGAACACCACGCCAGAGGCGGTGCCGAGCTTCGGCAGCGCCTGCTTGACCTGCGCGCCTTGCGCACGGGTGAGATCGACGTACCAGAGACCCGGCGTCAACTCCGTAATCGCCTCCGGCCGCTTCTCAGCCGGAGGCTGGCTCACGTCGCACGTGACGCTGGTCTTCCGTGTTCCGTTTCCGTCGAGGACGACGAGATTGACGACCGAACCCTTCTGGCAGCTCGACAGCTCCCTGAGCGCGCGGGCCTGCTTCCACTGCGTCGTCCCGGACGCGAGCCGCATCATTCCCTCGACTCGCTGGGTGGTCGACGCCCCGTCGATAGTCGTGACCACGGCGCCGGGAGGTACTTCCGCCGGCAGGCCGCTCGCCATGACCACCACCTGGTTCTCGATCAATCCGAAGCGGACCGGCATCGGGACGCGGCCATCCCCCGAGGGCTCGCGGACAGACCCGTGGCCGTCACGTGCGTCGGCGACGAGTTGGAGGAGCGCGTCGCGGTGAGCGTTTCGAGACTGTGCATCGGATGCCAGCCCGAGCTGCGGACGCAGACGCGCGTCCCAGTCGACTCCGGCCTCCGCCCAGTAAGGGTAGAAGTGGCGAAAGACATTCCAGGC
>Ga0075418_10000800_pt1 | contig 34270 bp, 20 predicted proteins | sample SoiMetdeltSBSDD2_FD_81776 | JGI IMG/M metagenome (GOLD analysis project Ga0075418, IMG submission 81776) | Bulk soil microbial communities from a Populus tree surrounding site in Tennessee, USA - Soil MetaG P. deltoides SBSDD2 | ecosystem: Environmental > Terrestrial > Soil > Tree plantation... | reverse complement strand
CGTAGCGGTGTCCTATCGGTAGCTTGCGTGGGTTGGGCGCTACCCCCTATTTGATCAATGCTTCGTATTTCGCAACCGTAGCCGGGAGTGGAGCGACGCCCAACTCGCTTCTAAGAAGTTTGCGCAACCGATCAAACTGATCTATCGCTGCGGCTCGGTTGCCCATACCAACATATGCTTCCATGACCTGGCAGTGTGCGTCTTCTCGATAGGGATCGCGTTGCAATATCCTCTGCCCATATCTGACAACACGTTCGTGATCGCCTCGGGCCCCGTAAAAACCGGCCAGATCCTTGAGCGCTTCCAAATAAAGATCGCGGTAATAACTCCGCAGCTCCTCGACCCAGTCGTCATAAAGCTCTTCGAGAAAGTCTCCCCGATAAAGTCCAACTGCATCTACGGTCGTTTGGGCAGCGCCTTCCTCATCACCGTTCTGGCGCTTCCTTCTCGCTTCAGCGATCAGGAGCTCGAACTCTTCGGTATCAATCTGGTAACGGTATTGAGGGTTTAGCAGATATGCACCTTCACGATACTGAATAAAATCCTTTTTTATAACCTGACCGAGATTCAGTGCCTTCCGCGCGTGCGAAATCATCGGGTGGAAGTTCTTCGAGATCGTGTCGGCGTCGGCGTCCGGCCAGAAGAGCTCCACCAGCGAGTCCTTGGTCGCGCGGTGGTTTCTTCGTGAAGCGATGTAACACAGAATGTGTAGCGACTTCGATAAACGCCAGGCGTCATCGGGCGAACGTTCCGACGGGTGACGGTAGACCTCGATTGGGCCAAGCATATTCAAAGCGAGGTCGAAATTAGGCCGCTCGATTATGGTTCTGAATTGGGGTTGTTCGGCGGTAGCAGTAGCACCTTGCGTCACCGCCGGTGTTCCCAAATCCGCTTTCGTGACGTCTGCGGGCACCAAACGGTTCAGGTACTCTTTGGCGCAGCCGGCATCGATCGCCGCTTGAAACAACGCCGGCGCCTGGGCGGCCTCTGTTGACAGCCAGTGCGAATAATCGAAGCGGAGCGATAACTCCACCGCGAGCGCAAGCTGCGCCAGCGCGTCACTCGACCTGCCCGTATCCCAAAACAACCGCGCAAGCGATGTAACAGCCCGAACCTCAAAGTAGTGCAGGTTGTGGTCGTGGGTCAGCCGCGCCGCTTCCTCGAGGGAAGTTTGCGCGGCTTCCGTTCGGCCTGCCGCCATTTCGATCCGCCCCCGGGTAATGAGCGCGGTTGAGCGCTCGGCGGCGGAACCCTCGCGTCGAGACTGGTAATAAACCTCCGCGTCTTGCTCGGCCGCCGAGATCTGCCCCATCTGAAGAAACAGCGTCGCACGCTCGTCCAGCAGCTCGCGATCACTCAGCGAAAGCCCCGCTTCACGATAGGCTCGAGCGGCTTCATCGTAAAAATCGAGGGCCTTGCCGTAATCGTCACGCTCGCGATAGAGGTTGCCGAACGCCTCGAGAGTTTCGGCGGTCGACGTCAGCAGGTTAAACATCCGACAGCGTTCGAGCGCCATCTCCAGGTGTAATTCCGCTTCATCGAACCGGCCCTGAGCTGTTTTTAGCCGAGCGAGGTTCAGATGCGCGATGGCCTGCTGCGGAAACGGCGCGTTCTGCTCCCGGGTTGACTCATTTTCGGAGCCATCAGGGCGAACCTCGATCATCTGGCTGATCCAGTGTATTGCTTCATTCAGGTCGCCCTCCATTGAATAAGGCAGTCCGAGGTTATGCAACACAATTCGAGCAAAGCGATCGTCACCCGCTTCGCGTGCCTCGTCCAGAGCCGCCCGCCAGCTCTCAATTGCGCCGCTGGTGTCGTGGGATGATCTGAACCGGCAAAGCCCAATGACGTTGAAGCAGCGAGCACGGAGGAAGTGAAGATCCGGGGCCGCCTCAATTGCCGATGAGGCCAGCTGGACCGCCTCATCAAGATCCCCGGCGCGGCGAGCTATGTATGCTTTGCCTCGAAGCGACTCCGCTTCCACGTCCCGGTCCCCTGATTCCCGAGCTAGCGGCGCCGCCCGGTCGTACAGGGCGAGCGCGAGCGCCCGGTCGCCTTCGTTCATCGCGACATCGGCCCGCGCAATAAGGCCACGAGGTCGCTCAACAAAGGAATCACTTGGAACGCACTCGAACGCGCGTTTGATGACCTCGAACCGCCCGAGTCTGACCAGCGCCGCCCCGTGCTCGGCAAGCAGATCCACCAACGCACCGATTGCCGAGGCTTCAGAATAGTGGTGAACCGCCAGATCCCACTGCGAAACGCTCGCGAAATAATCGGCGCACTGCCGGTGCAGTTGTTTGACAACATCCGCGCCCATCTCATTGGATAGCCACCGGCGGAGGAAGCTCCGGAACAATGGGTGCAGCCTATATTCTTCTTCATTACCCGATTCATAGGTGTGCGTAACAAAAACATTTTGTCTCGCCAGGGCTCGCAGACCGGTTCGGTAATCGGCCCCGCCAAAAATCCGCTCGCACACATCGGTCGAGATGCGCTCAAACATCGAAAGTCGAGCCAACATCAACCGCATTTCCGGCGGTTCTGACTGAAGCACCTCATCGGCAAAGTAATCGAAAATGTCGATCTCGGATTGTTGCAGCGCGCTTACAGCCTCCGCTTTGCTTATCAGGTTCGGATCCTGATCGGTTACTCGCTCAATCGACTGTTGAATCAACTGGAGCCCGGTGATCCATCCTTCCGTCTTTTCGTAGAACTGGTTGATCACATCGGGCGGGAGCGTGCGTTGAAAAGTCTCTTCGAAAAGCTTGTTGACTTCTTCGGGTTCAAACAAAAGATCCTGGCGATCGATGATTCCAACCAGGCCTTTGCTTCGCAGACGGCTCACCGACAGGTTGGGCATGGTTCGGCTCATCAGGATGATGTGAAGCACATCGGGTAAATACTGGACCAACCGGTCCACTGCGATTCCGATTGCGGTCGATTTGTCGGCGTGATGAAAATCATCCATCACCAGGATGGTCTTTTGTTCGATCTGCTCGCTGACTTCAGTAACGAAGACATCGGCTAGTTGATCTGCCTGCGATGAGAGGTCTTCGGTCGCCCTAATAAAACCCAGCACCGCCTGGCCGAAATCAGGATAGAAACGCTGCAGACCATAGACCAGATATCCGAAGAAAACACCGAGGTCCTCATCGGACGGATCGATTTGATACCAGACAAACCTGGTGTTGCACGATGGAACGAAGTCGGCAACCAGGGTCGTCTTGCCGCACCCTGCGTTTGCGCAGACAATCGTAGCCGGCCCGTCGAGATATGACTTCATTCGCGCCATCAGACGCGGGCGAGGCAAGACCTGCCTGCCAATGCGCGGCGGCAGGAGTTTGGTCTTTAAGAAGAGCTGGGGTAACATATGCGGCTCAAGCTAGCAGCTTCGTAGAGAGTTCCGCAGCAGCATTTTGCTTCGTTCTTTTGGATCACATACCGCCAGGGGGTCGCGCTTGACCAACGGCCCGACAGACAGCTCGTAAACCGCGCCACAAGTCTACAATAACCGTTCGTCTACTAGTAGCTGATTTAGAGGAAATCGCGCCCAATAAGATGCTATCAAGGGGCCTATGATAGCAAGTGCTCTACAATCTGCTGCCTCTCTATGCCGTAGTTCGAGTGTTGAGCACTACTCCAATGATCCTTGGGATCGAACTCTGAGCTGTCTCAGCGTCCTATCCTTGAATCTTCATCGCTTTATCCCTCACAGCGTCCTGGCAGATCTTTATCAACCCACTTTAGCTGAAGCCCTACCTTTCGCCGCTGAAAGCGGACATATCGCGTGCTACTACGGCGGACATATTATCTGCTAGCGACAGCTTAAGAGAAAATTCTTGACAAGCAAGACGGCTTTAACTAGACTGTGACCCGTCTTACGGAGCGGGCAGTAAAACGAGAACTCTGACCCGCCGGAACGGTCCCTTAAAACCTCGTATCGATACTCTGCAAAACCCGCAGCATTTGTTGAGCCGGACCAAGCAGCGAAGATCAAACAGTGGGATGTTTGAGGCTGACTGACCCTGGCGCCGCACGCACAGGCTAATTGTCTTCAGTCAGCGTTCGAGTTCAGAAAACCGTCACAAGCGAGTCTTCATTAGTCCATGTCGCCTTCGTTTCAGGCCGGCTGTCCCCGGTCTTGAGGCTCCAGGAGGAACAGCGATATGCGATCCTACTCAGCCCTTCGGTTCCGTGTCTCGATCATCTTTTCTCTAACTCTTCTAGTGGGCTTCGCGTCTCTCCAACCCGAGCAGACTGCGGTATCAGCTCAGCGAGCCTTTGGCGATTCAGGAGAAGAGGTACGAACTAACGCCTCCTTCGCCCAGCCCTCGGCGCGCCCGATGCCCGGTGACACCGGGCTCGATGCCAGTAGGTCGCGTCTGGCTGCGCAAGAGAGCCGCCGGAGCGTCTTCGCCGGCATCAAGCCGGGGCGCGAAGGAACGGTGAGAAAGGTCTCGCTGACGTCCGGTCCGCTTTCGTTTGCGGTAAACGCGAATCTACCAGCGAAGAGCCTCGGGACGGGAACACCTACGACCATCGCAGCTCCGCCGCCGCCCGCTCCTGCTGACTTTTACCTGCACGGTACCGGTCCTAATGAGAATCCTCCCACTCTATTCCTGGATACCACATCCCCGGCCGCGGCCACCGCAAAATTCAAGGATTCTTCCTCCATTAACTTTAACGGTGGAAATCTATGGAAAGAGGTCGGCACCTGGACGGCTCAATCGTCGCTCACTTCCGGGACTCTTAGCGCTTTGAGCGATCTTCACGTGTGGGTTGGACTGAAGAACAGCGACGACCAAGGCACGAATTTTGACCTGCGCGCTGAGATCTACCGGAACGGGGTCTTGCTCTCATCCGGCGCGACCCTCTGCGTTACAGGAGTGACCAGAAACGCGAATAACGCAAAGGAAGTCACCGTCGCGTTCACGCCGTTCTCGCCGGCTACGTTCAACGGCTCCACTGATCTTCTGTCAGTGAAAATACTGACGAGGATCGGTACAAATGCAGCAGGAGCTATGTGCGGCGGGCACAGTAACGCCGTCGGTCTTCGTTTGTATTTCGACGCTGGCGACCGCGCCTCCAGGTTCAACGCGACCCTCGGCCCGTCGAACGTTGCGCCGCCTACGATCACTGCCGCAGTGACGCCTGCCCCGAACGCGGCTGGATGGCATAACGCTAATCCCACCGTCACCTTTACTTGCGCGCCCGGGGGCAACCCCCTCACTTCTTGCACGGCTCCGGTGATTGTCACAACTGAAACGACCGGCCAGAGCGTTGTGGGAACGGCGGTGGACAATGCGGGGAACACAGCAACGGCGTCCGCGACAGTAAAGCTCGACAAGACGCCGCCTGTCCTTAATGTCACTTCTCCTGCTAATGGGTTGACGGTCTTCACTGGGTCTGTAACTCTCGGCGGAACTGTTGTGGACCCGCTCTCGGGAATTGCCGGCGTGACCTGCAACGGAGCGCCCGCAACACTCAACGGGGACAGCTTTAGTTGTGGAGTGACGCTGACATCCGGCGCGAACACGATAATCGCGGTAGCGACCGACATTGCCGGAAACACCAGTACGTCGAGCCTATCCCTGACCTACAGGCGCGCTCCGATCGTAACGATCACCTCGCCCGCCAATCTGAGTTACCTGAACATCAGTCCGACTACGGTCACTGGAACGGTGGACGACGCTTCCGCGACTGTCACCGTCAACTCCGTTCCAGCCGCGGTAGTGAACGGCAGCTTCAGCCTGGCGCTCCCGTTGGCTGAAGGGCCGAACGTCGTCACCGCCAGCGCCGTCTCGAGCAACGGGGCGATCGGGACACGCAGCATCGAGGTGACACTCGATACGACACCACCTCACGTTACGATTACCTCTCCACCGGAACAGTTTGTGACCACAGATTCATCGATCTCCGTCGCCGGCAACGTGAACGATATCGTTGTGGGGACTGTGAATTCCGAGCAAGCACAGGTCGTCGTCAACGGAGTTACTGCCCAGGTTGCTAACCGCACATTTCTGTCAGTCAACGTTCCCCTTGCAATGGGAACAAACGTCATCCAGGCAGTCGGACGTGACCGCGTTGGAAATGCAGCAACGACTCAAATCGTAGTGACGCGGCAGACGCCGACTCTACCGCTGATTCGGTCGATCTCGGGGAACAATCAAACGGGGGCAGTCGGGACTACGCTTACGGCGCCGCTGGTAATTGCCGTAACAGACGCGGCTGGAATCCCGGTTCCCAACAAGCCGGTAATCTTTAAGGTCGTCCAGAACGACGGGACGGTGAATGCAGTCGGGCCGCCGGCTCCAACGGTAATCGCTACAACCGACAGTCTGGGTCAGGCGCAGGTGCAGTGGAAGTTAGGAATGCGCGCTGGGGCAGGCGGCAACTCTGTGGAAGCATACTCGGTGGGCTTCACCGGGACGGCTATCTTTACGGCGAGCGGTACACAGGGACCCGCTGGAAAGATCGTTATCGACACCGGAAACGACCAGATCGGGGCTACCAACCAGCCGCTCGCCAAGCCATTGATTGCCGTCGTCATCGACAATGGCAGTAACCGGCTCGCAGGGGTTCCGGTAACCTTCACCGTCAAACAGGGCGGAGGCAGCTTCGCCGGCCAGCCCAGCTTTACAACCAACACTGACTCCGACGGTCGCGTCGCCGCCGCCTTAACGCTCGGCTCGCAGGAAGGTAACGCCAACAACCTTGTCGAAGCCACCTTTCCGTCGAATACGGGTTTTCCAGCCAGCTTCACGGCATCCTCTCGGGCTCCAGGCGACGTAGTTAACACGGCAATTTCGGGAGTGGTGCTGGACAACAGCAATCTGCCGATTCCCGGCGTAACGATTCGAGCCGTCCTAACCAATTTGTTGAATTCGAATAGCAGCATTCTCCAATCTGTCGCCGCGGTTCAGACCGATGCGCAGGGCCAGTTCACGATACCGCAAGCGCCAGTCGGCTTTGTGAAAGTTCTGGTTGATGGCTCGACCGCTCAGCGCGTTGGTACATACCCGACTCTCGACTACGACATCGTTACTGTGGCCGGGCGGAATAACACTCTGAGCCAGCCGATTTATTTGCTTGCTCTGAGCACCGCCAATCAGCTTTGCGTAACGGCGACGACGGGCGGGGGCACGCTCACGATGCCGGAGGCGCCGGGCTTCTCTTTGACGTTTGGCCCGGGCCAGGTGACGTTCCCGGGCGGCTCAAAAACCGGCTGCGTCAGCGTCACTGTTGTACATGGCGATAAGGTGCCGATGGTCCCAGGCTTTGGGCAACAGCCGAGATTCATCGTGACGATTCAACCAGCGGGCGCCGTATTCAATCCGCCTGCTGCGATTACGCTTCCTAACGTGGACGGTCTCCGCCCCAGGGCGGTGACGGAGATGTACTCGTTCGACCATGACATTGGGTCATTCGTCGCAATAGGGACGGGTGTTGTAAGCGATGACGGTCGGGTGATTCGCTCGAGCCCCGGCGTGGGAGTCCTCAAGGCCGGATGGCACTGCGGCGGCGATCCAAATGCAAACGGAACCGTTGCCGATTGTCCAGACTGCAGAATCTGCCAGGGAAATCAGTGTGTGACCGATCCAGCCCAGGAGGGGCGCACCTGCAGGACCCAGTCCGGCGGTGCGGGCGTCTGTAAGAACGGGGTATGCACCCCAAGCGTCAAGATCGAGGTAACTTTCGTCGATCACGATGATCCCAAGAATACCAATTTCGCTATATTACCGATGGGTAGCGCCGTCTATGGAGGGTCGGAAGAATCAACCTCAGACAAGCTGAAACTGAAAGCGGTGCTCGAGCCAGGCGCAGGCACTGTGACAACTTACACATGGAGTGTCACCGGCCCAGGATCTGGAAACTATACTCCACCTCCTCCGTCGCCCTCCGCATCGGAATGGAATGTCGGGAAGGTTGGAGCTCCACCCGGAACTCTAACCTTCAAGGTGGAAGTCGCCTTTAGCGAGGGTGGGCAGGCCCAGGACACGAGAGACGTAGAGGTTGGCGTGCGAACCGATGACACTATAGTTGTCGGTTGGATCAATCCTGCCGGAGTTACACTCCCTGGGGGTGCTTCGGCCGCGATTACCGGCTTGCTCACGACGCCGCCTGTGCCTTCATCTCTTCAATGCAATCTTTTCGTTCTGGACCTGAGTGAGAACTTCACTACACCGAATTTCATCACGCTGACTCCCACCGACAGGAGTTACGTTCTAAACTGGCTGTTCAAATTCGGGTCGAACGCCGATCCAACAACGGTGATACCGGGAGGAGACTTCCGCGATAGCGCGGGTCCGTTCACCGATGAAGGCAAGGTCTCGGCATTCATCGGTACGGCGACCAACTATAAGCTCTATAACCGATTTCAGATCAAGTACAGAGTGTCGTCTGGCGGGGGCTTTAACGGCGCGCCAACCATCCTTCATCAGGAGACAAGGATTGGAACGACGAAGAATCCATGCGGCACGGTGTTGGGATTCCTCGGCACGTTCGGGGGTCAAGCCGGCCCGAACAACGGCCCGCCCCCTGCAAGCCCCGGTGGTGGGGGTTCTCGGGTCTCCATGATCAATGATGGGAGTCCGGATTCGGGTGCAATCCGCGCCTTCAACACTCTAACAGGAAAAGATCTCCCTCCGGGGTCGTCGCCGGTGTTCTGGGAAAACATCGGCACCAAGATCACTTTCAGCGTGGCAAATGGCACCGCCCCCGGGTTAGTTTTGCAGCCTTACCCGACCTACTACGAGTATCGAAATGGCACCCGGGTTTCGACGAGACCACAGGCGGCTTCCCCGTTGGGAAACTTCGCGCCGAATCCATATCCGTTCGGGACAGTTATTTGTATAGGCCTGGGAGGCATTACACCGGGCGGGCGGTGTGGGGATGCCTCGTCGGCGGCGGCCGGAAGCGCGAGGGTGCCGCCGTACACAACACCATGAATAAACGAACTAACAAGATTCTCTTTGTGATTGCGGTTGTGTACATGGCGCTCGGCGTTGCGTACGCGCAGGAACCCGCACGATCCAAGCCTCTATCGTTGAAGGAGGCGTTAAGTCGGGCTACCGACTCGAGCCTGTCTCCGGCGGAGCGAGTGACCGGTTACGAAGCCGTCGCGTCGAGAAGCCCGGCGGAGAGAGCCGGAGCGATGCGTACCCTGGCCGGGGCCGCGGACGAGACCATAGCGGCGATGGCTGCGAGATCGATGCTGCAAGATCGGAGTCCTGATTCGGCGGAGGTAATCAGTTCGCGTATTTCCAGATGGTCCGAGCCGAATCAGCTGGCTGTGCTTCAGGAGATACAGAACGTTGGCGCCGATGACTCGCTGATACAGATTCCACGAGAAGTTGTCCGCGACAGCTTAACCCGCAAGAGCGTTGACAAGAAGCATGCAGGAGGTCTGACTGCGCTGGACGTCGCTGCAACGTTGATGACAAACAGTACGCTGGCTACCGATCGATCGATGCTTGGAACCGCCGCGCTCGCACATCCATATTCGCGCGGGCTCTGGCTCGCTATCGCCGCCCAGGAAACCATCGAGCAAAGTGAATCACGGTTGGCTGATTCAGTTTACACGGATTCGGATGTTCCGAAGCTTATCCGTGCCGCCGCGGCGGCAGCATCGGCTGCTAAGAATAAGGCCGCCGAGGAGTTTGTTACCAAAGAAATATCATCATTTCTGGCGAGGTTCTCAAACCAGATGGTTGAAGGAATGCTAAAAGACGCATATTCCAGCACGGACGCCAGGGCAAACATTGTCTACTTCCGACAGCATCTGCGGTTGCTCGGGGTGCTTCGATTTCTGCGAACCTCGTCGAGCGAAAACCTAACTTTCGACGGGTTGAGTACTCCGAATCAAGAGATTCGGATGACTCTGGGGCTGGTGGCTGCGATGCGTTGGCCCGAGCGTCTTTTGAAAGCAGAGCAAGGCGCCTTTTCGAACAGTGAACAGGAGAGCCTGCTGGTCGCTGTTTCTCTGTTGCACCCACATTTGGCAACGTTGGTAGAGACCAAAGTTGGGAGCAGCCAGTTCTCCGCAATTCGAGATCGGTTTCGGAAGTATGGACTTGTAGGCGTCTTCGGCGCGCCGGGAACAGTGGCGCAGGGCGGTTAGATCGACCCGAGATGAACAAAGTTTTAACAACGCGCGTGGTGACCATCGGCATTGGTTTGGCTTCGGTAAGAATCGTTGCATTTTCGTTTTTGCTCTTTTGCGAATGGACCGGGCGGCAAAGTGTCGCGCTCGTGCCGCTCCTTCTGCTGCTCTATCCTGAGGCGTTGCTGTTAAGGAACGACGTCGCCTGGACAGCAGCAAGAGCGATCTGGTTTGGCGGGCTCCTGCTAATCGGCAGCTTCGTGTTGGGCCTGCTCGCGGCGATGGTTGTGACTTTGGTTCGGGATTGAGGTGGAGCATGAGATCGCGAAGCAGTACTACCGAACAAATAGGCCGGAAGGGGATTCCTGCTGGAGTCCGGCTCAAGGCGAGCCAAACGATATCTCTGCGATGGCTCGTAGTATTGTCGGTCCTGACCATGTGCTTTGTTGTGAACCGGCTCGCGCTTGGCCAACAACCCTCGGTACAAACCCGGAATGAAGCCGGGCAGACCGAACAGGTTTCAGTTGGGCGGGAGGTCTCCGTTCCCAATCACCTTCAGGACGGGCAGGAGTTCTCGATACCGCTAAAGGCGCTTCTTTCTCACGGCAGGCTTCTGTTCAACGCTAACTGGACTGAGCAAGAAGGCGGGGGACGACCCCTGACCAAGGGCACCGGGCGACCGATTTCTGATCCTTCGAGACCGTTGAAAGGCGTTCGTGGGTTCAATCGCGTATCCGCGCCGGACGCCAATTCGTGTGCGGGTTGTCACAACGCTCCTTATGGGATATCCGGTGGAGGAGGTGACTTCGTCACGAACGTGTTCGTACTGGGACAACGATTCGATTTCGCCACGTTTAACCCGGCGGACACATTACCCACCGGCGGCACGATTGATGAAACCGGACAGGCGGCATCCTTACAGACGATCGGGGACCTGCGCGCGACGACGGGCATGTTCGGCGCTGGATATCTCGAGATGCTCGCCCGGCAGATGACCGAAGAGCTGCAAAAGATCCGAGATACAATTCAGCGTGGTGAGACGAAAGATCTGGTTGCAAAAGGCATTCGGTTTGGGAGGCTGACACTAACCAAAGAAGGTCTCTGGGACACTTCAAAAGTGGAGGGGTTGGGTCGCCTGAGCCTGATTTCCATTGGATCTAACAACCCGCCGAGCCTCGTGATTCGGCCGTGGCATCAGGCCAGCAATGTGGTTTCGCTCCGAGAGTTCAGCAACACTGCTTTCAACCACCATCACGGGATTCAGTCCAGCGAACGTTTCGGCCTGGAAACCGATCCCGACGGGGATGGTTTCAAGAACGAGCTCACTCGCGCGGACATCACCGCCGTGACTGTTTGGCAGGCGACGCTTCAGGTACCGGGCCGCGTCATCCCTCGCCACCCGGAGATCGAACGGGCCGTCTGGCTCGGGGAACGCTTGTTCGAGAGGATTGGCTGCGCGACTTGCCACGTTCCACGCATGCCACTCGACAAGAATGGCTGGGTTTACTCCGATCCCAATCCGTTTAACATCCCGGGCAACCTTCGAAGCGGTGAGACCCGCGATTTCAAGGTCGATCTTTCCAGCGATCTTTTGCCGGCGCCGCGTCTGCGCCCCGACGGTTCCGGCACTGTGTGGGTCGAGGCCTATACCGATTTCAAGCTTCACGATATTTGCGAACCGGATGAGGCTGAGCCGCTGGACATGAACCAGTCTCAATGGTCGAAGAAGTTCAAAGAGGGCAACCGCCGCTTTCTCACCAAACGATTGTGGGGCGCGGCAAACGAACCGCCCTTCTTTCATCACGGTCTTTTCACTACGCTGCGTCAATCGGTATTAGCGCATTCAGGCGAGGCAAAACAGTCGCGTCTCGCCTTCCAGGCGCTGGCGCCGGCGGAGCAGGATGCCGTTATCGAATTCCTTAAGACCTTGCAGGTGCTTCCTCCGGGCACGAAAGATCGGGTCGTGGATGAGAACTTCCAACCACGAACCTGGCCTCCGCAGATAGCTCAAGATCAGAGCAGGGCGAGACAAAAGAACTGACGGCGGCCCTCTAGAGTAAACGGGGGATTTCAAGCGAGGCTACACGGGTGATTTGGAGAGTATGAAAGTGATACCGGATCGATGGCGTTCCGAGCATTGAGCCGATCGAGAGGGACGTCAAATCCGAGTTGGCGGCGATGGGTAATAGCGACGCAAGGAGGCCGTAGCAATGGGAAGCAGAGCTTCGAAAACGTTGCAGATCATGTCGGTCGGCGTGCTGTTGCTTTGCACAGCCGGGTTAGGTCAAAACCTCGACGACAAGTGTACGGTTAGCGTGCTGAACCGCACCGTGCGCGTCAACGCCGACGGCTCCTGGGTGCTTCCAAACATCCCGGCTAGCTTTGGTCAAGTCAAAGCTCGAGCGACTTGCGTCAGGGACGGCGTCACAACGTCGGGCGAGTCCGCATTCTTCACCGTCCAGGCTAACGGGGCCGTTAACCTTCCTGCGATCGTGCTCGGGTCCGCGACACAGGTTCCTGCTTCCCTCAGCATTACCCCTGCGAATCCGTCCTTAACCGCCGCGGGACAGACAACCCAGCTCCTTGTTACGGCGACATACCCGGATATCTCCACTGCAAACGTCACCGCGGGCGCAACCGGCACAAACTATACGACCAGTAATTCAGCCATCGCGACCGTGAGTGCAAATGGGCTCATCACCGCGGTCGGCAGCGGCACGGTCCTCATACAAGCAACCAACGACGGCGCGTCGGGCATCGTTACGGCGTCGGTCGTCTTATCCAACGTTGATTCCGATAACGACGGAATTCCAGACGATGTCGAGATCACTTTGGGACTCGACCCGCACAACGCCGTGGATGCGCAGGAAGACTTCGACCGCGACGGACTAACCAATCTGCGCGAGTTTCAATTAGGCACTGGTCTCCGCGTCTTTGATACTGACGGTGACGGCATAGGCGATGGCCTGGAGGTGCAAACCGGGAGCAATCCTGTAGACCCGAACAGCTTTAACTTTGCACAAACGCTGCAATCGATCCAGGCCACTCCCACAAACATCGTCTTAGTGGTGAACACCATCATCGGCGAGGCTTCACAGCAGCTCGCGGTGACCGGGAGGTTGGTTGACGGCAATGTCGTCAATCTCACGGCGAGGAGCCGAGGCACAAACTACAATTCGAGCAATCTGTCTGTGGCCAACTTTGGCGCGGTCGATGGCATGGTCTTTGCCGGAATCAATGGGGCCGCCACCATTACAGTCACCAACAACGGGTTTACCGCGCCGCCGGTGCAAGTGAACGTAAGCAGCTTCGCGCCAACGGCGCTTTCGGCATTGTCGATTCCCGGCTACGCGAACAACGTCGATGTCTCGGGAGATTTCGCTTACGTAGCGGCGGGAGCTACAGGTCTGCAGGTAGTAAGTATCTCCAACAGGCGCACGCCGGCGATAGTTGGCTCGTTGGACACTCCCGGCAATGCCAATGATGTGAGGATAGTCGGAAACCGCGCATATGTAGCTGATGGTTCGGCCGGCCTGCGGATCATTGATGTTACCAATCCCTTGAGTCCGACTCTGATCGGTTCAGTTGACACCCCTGGCGAGGCGCAGGATGTGGTCGTCTCGGGGACGCGCGCCTACATCGCCGATGGAGTATCTGGACTTCAGATCGTTGATGTCAGCAATCCGTCTGCCCCTATTGTTGTTGGGTCGGTGGATACTCCAGGAACCGCGAAAGGGGTCGACGTATCCGGCAACTTTGCGGTCGTCGCGGATGGTTCGCCATCGAGTGCAGTCAGAATCATCAACATAACCAACCCCGCAAGTCCTCAGATTGTCGGCAACCTCGCCATCCCGGGCGACGCCAAGGATCTGGTTGTTCGAAACACGGAAGCCTATGTCGCAGCATTCACCGGGGGGCTGCAGATAGTCGATTTCAGCACAGCGACCAGTCCGCGGATCATGGGAGGGCTGCCTGGAAGCAGTCCGAATGGTTTTGTACCCAGAGATGTGGAGCTGTCGGGCAGGTTCGCATTGGCCGCCGAGCAGTTGTTCCCGAACGCTGTCCCGATTGTCGATGTGGCGAATCCCGCTACTCCGCTGTTACGCACGGTTCTGAATTTTGCCCCGTTAGGAGACTATGCGGGCACCGGCATCGCTCTCGACGCGAACCATGTCTATATGACCGGGGAATTCTTTATCGTCGGTCCGGAGAATGGCACGACGGGAAACACCAGGCTCTTCATAGGTCAGTATTTGGCGCTTGAAGATCGAGCCGGTATTCCTCCAACAGTTAGTATCACCTCACCGTCCGCAGGCAGCACTGTTATTGAAGGAACCACACTACATCTTAGCGCCGTGGCCACGGATGACGTTCAGGTGGTGTCGGTAGACTTTTTGGTGAACGGGAGTGTGGTCTTCACCGATTCCGTAGCTCCCTATCAGTTTGACGTAACGGTCCCGGTTGGAGCGCCGATTCTCACCGTCGGCGCGAGAGCCACTGATCTTGGAGGCAATCTCGGCGTCGCTCAAAACGTCCAGGTGAACGTAATCCCCGATCCCAAGACGACGGTTATTGGACGAGTTCTGGATCCGAACTCTAATCCGGTGCAAGGCGCGAATGTCGTAACAAACGGCGGGCTAACGGCCACTACAGGTGTCGACGGCTTCTTCTCCATTCCAGGCACGCCGACGATTCTTGGCAACATTTTTGCGACGGCAACCGCCAACGTTGGCGGGGTCCAACTTAGCGGGAGCTCAGCGAGCTTTGCGCCGGTGGCGGGCGGTCAGACAAACGTCGGCGATGTGATTATCCGGCCCGGCAGACTCTTCGGCGTAACTTTCAATGGGCCTTCCGGGCCCAGCACTCTGCACTCGATTGACCACTTGACGGGCGTGGCGACACTGATTGGTCCCATCGGATTTAATGCCGTCAGCGCGATGGACTTCGATTCAGCCGGGGTACTATATGCGATCGGTCGACGTCCGTCGGACAGCGTAAGCGTCCTCCTGACTATCAACACAGCAACCGGCGCCGGAACAGCGATAGGTCCCACAGGTGTGGAGAATCTGGGCTTCGGAGACAGCGTGTCGGACCTCTCGTTCCGTAATTCCGACGGCGTGTTGTATGCGTATCTTGAAGCCGGTGACGGTCTCGGCACGGTCAACAAGCTGACCGGAGCGATAACGGCGCTTGGACGTAGCTTTGTTTCCTGCTGCGGTAACGGGTTAGAGTTTTCACCCGGAGATGTGCTGTTCCACTCGAACGACAGTGAGTTACATACATTGAACCAGACTACTGGCTTGGCTACGCTTGTAGCGCCCATGGTCTTCCCGGTGCCGGACGTCGATTTCCCGAGGATAAACGCGATGGACTACCAGCCGGGGACCGGAGTCCTTTACGGTTCGCTTCTTAAGGGCACTGGGAGTTCGCGCGTGAGCTATCTCGTGACGGTGAATACAACGAACGGTGTTGTTACGATTGTCGGGCAGACCGTGACGCTTCTTGACGCAATAGCGTTTCGTTGATCGAGGATCGCCGTTGGCTCAGGCCATACCCATAACCCAGCCGGTCCACTGCGATTCCGATTGCGGTCGACTTGTCGGCGTGATGAAAATCATCCATCACCAGTATGGTCTTTTGTTCGATCTGCTCGCTGACTTCAGTAACAAAGACATCTGCTAGTTGATCTGCCTGCGATGAGAGGTCTTCGGTCGCCCTAATAAAACCCAGCACCGCCTGGCCGAAATCAGGATAGAAACGCTGCAGACCATAGACGAGATATCCGAAGAAAACACCGAGGTCCTCATCGGACGGATCGATCTGATACCACACAAACCTGGTGTTGCACGATGGAACGAAGTCGGCAACCAGGGTCGTCTTGCCGCACCCTGCGTTTGCGCAGACAATCGTAGCCGGCCCGTCGAGATATGATTTCATTCGGGCCATCAGCCGCGGGCGAGCCAGGACCTGCCTGCCAATTCGTGGCGGCAGGAGTTTGGTCTTCAAGAAAAGTTGAGGCAACATAAAGCGGCTTAACCAGTGATCAAACGGTCCGCGGGAGAGTGCCGCTCGGTCGCATCGCTTACCGGTGACCTAAGGGGGCGCGTGACCGGGGTTGAAGACGGCTGCCTGATCTCGAGCGCCACTAGTCTACAATATTCGGATGTCTCCTAGTAGTGGATAGGGAGATGGTCCGGAACTCCTGTTTCCAGGACACGGTTCCGGCTCAATTGTTATTCCGGTTTTGCTGGCATCATATTTGCCCGCTCTGGTGATTGGTGTGCCTGGAACCGTGGAAGTTGAATGGTTAACGTGCGAACGCCTTCCTCTGGTTGTATGAAATCGCGGCAAAGCAGTTTCGGATAGCTACGTACCCAGGTACTGAACCATTCAGGGAGAATTTATTCGCCATCGTCTTGAATAGTCTGACGATTATTCTAAGTACTAACTCAACTAACTGAGCGAGAGCTCGAACAAGGGGGAAATGCATGGCAGATTCAAAAGCTGAGAGAGAACGTTCACGGGTTGTAACTGGTATGTTCAGGGATAGAGAGAGTGCCGAACGTGCCTATCAATCAGTCACCAATCGCGGCTACAAGAGCGATGACGTCAACTTGCTGATGTCCGACGACACACGCAAGAAACACTTTTCGTCTGACGACAACGACACAACAGACCTGGGTAACAAAGCGCTCGAGGGTGCAGGAGCAGGGGCAGGAATTGGCGGAACGATAGGCGCAATCCTTGCCGTGGTCGCGGCTGCTGGCACACTGGTCGTCCCGGGGCTCAACATCGTCGCCGCGGGACCAATTGTGGCGGCGTTGACGGGAGCAGGCGCAGGAGGGTTGGCTGGCGGACTCATTGGCGGGCTCGTCGGGTGGGGAATCCCTGAAGAACGGGCTAAGGCATACGAGTCGGGGATAAAGGAAGGCGGCATCGTAATGGGCGTCAATCCGCGCAATGATGAGGACGCGGACTACTTCGAAAATGAGTGGAAAACTAATCGCGGCGAACAGATTTATCGTTAATCCTTAGCCGGCAAACTCGGAAGTACGGGGATCGTCATGTAAAGGCCGCTTCCCGTACTCTTTTTCTCCGCACCATGGGTTAGTCCTGTGAAGAACTCTCGTGGGTTCCAAACAGAATGGGAGAAGCTTAAAGAGAGCGATTTGATTAAGTCTGATTGAGTCCTACATCGGGTCTTGAACGTCAATCGTAAAACATGCAAAACGACGAAAGGTATAGCGGTTGTTGCCAAAACTCTTAAATCACCAGACAATCAGAGCACATCGGGCCAACTCCAGTATGTGTTAGAATCCAGCCCTGTGACGGATTAAAGGTGCGCATATTACATCGAATGAACACCAAGAATATTTTAGTAGTTGACGATTCGCCAACGATGCGCCGAATGATTGTAGCATCGCTGGGCGAGTTGAAGGGTGTCGCTTTTAGCGAGGCAGGCACCGGTCTTGAAGCAATCGAGCAGCTGGCGATTTCAACCACGAGTTTGATGATAGTTGACCTGAACATGCCCGAAATGAATGGAATGGAGGTATTGTCGTTTGTGCGGAAACATCAGGCCTATCGCTCGATGCCGATTATTGTACTAACGACTAGGGCGGATGACGGAATTCGCTCGGCGGCTCTCGCGGCGGGCGCGTCTGCTTATTTGACTAAGCCGTTTCTCCCGCGGGTGTTAGCGGCAAGAGTAAGCGATTTACTGAGCCTGGAACAATAAGGTGTCCCCGTGTCTATCGCAAAGACTGATCCCAAGAATGATTTCTTCGTAAAGTTCCTCGATGACTACTTCGCGGAATGCGATGAACATCTCACTCTTATACGAAAGCATTTGCTCGCATTAGAACCTTTTATCAACCAGCCACAGATCGACCGATCGTTGATAGATGAACTCTTTCGCAGTTTTCATTCTCTTAAAGGGATCTCAGGAATGGTAGGGCTGACGGAGGCTGAACAAATTGCGCACCAGACCGAGAGTTATTTGCGCCGTCTTCGAGAAGACCAGGTGATTCTGACCTCCGAAGCGCTGGAGACGCTGATTGCTGGAACTCATATGTTAGAGGAAGTTATCGCCGGGCATCGCGATCAGACCCCAAAGACCGAAATCGCTCCTGTATTGGCTCGGCTCGAAAAGCTGCTGGCCGGCGGCTCAACCAGAGATTCAGTTTCGGATGTCAGTGGTAAACACGCCGTTACAGAGTTGAGCATTGCAGAGAACGAGCGGGTGGCGCGAGCGCTGCAACTCGGTAGCAAGGTGTGGCGCTTTGAGTTTGTTCCGTCGGCTTCTCTTTCGGAGCGCGGAGTCAACGTAAACAATCTCCGCTCTCGGTTGCAGGAAATTGGTGAGCTGATCCATGCTGCGCCGCGGGTCCTGGAGCAGGGCGCGATCGCATTCGAGTTTCTGCTTGCGACAAACGTCGATGAGGTATCCTTCGCCTCTTTGCTCGGGGATGGACTTACTTATACGGCTTTCGAATCCGCACTCCCAATTCTGTCATCGGTCGTAGACGAGTTGCCGCGCGCGTCCCAGTCCCCTACGTCGCGCTCATTTTCAAATGTAGTGCGAGTAGATCTTGGACGGCTTGACGACCTGATGCGAATGATTGGAGAACTTACAATCAGCAGGTCTCGGCTTGACGATCACCTGACCCATCTCGAATCGGGCATGGCGGCGCTCGAGTGGCGTCCCCTCCAGGAAATCAATCAAGTGATGGAGCGCGAACTACGGGCTCTGCGCGAAGGGGTGATGCGAGTCAGGATGGTTCCGTTCTCAGAAATCTTTGAGCGGATGCGTTTCGTCGTTCGCGATCTGGCGCGGGAAAACAAAAAAAAGATAGACCTCGAGCTTATCGGAGAAGAGACCGAGATTGATAAATTCCTGGTCGAGCGGATGATGGATCCCATCCTGCACCTGGTACGCAATGCGATTAGTCATGGGCTGGAAACTCCAGGCGAGCGCGAAGCTCAAGGAAAATCGCCAGTAGGAACCCTCACCCTGCGCGCTTCCACAGTGGCCGAAACGGTAATGCTCGAAATCGCGGACAACGGCCGCGGCATCGATGGGGGGCACATTGCGAGACACGCTAAGGCAATGGGATTCGTCGATCAACCCTCGAGTTTCAGTACTTCGACAATACTCGATTTAATTTGCACTGCAGGGTTTTCAACTCGGGAAGAGACAGACCGTGCTGCCGGCCGCGGCGTTGGAATGGCCGTTGTCAGAAACACGGTGCTTTCACTGGGCGGCTCTCTGAATATGGATACCGAAGTGGGGCGTGGCACTAGTTTTTCCATTCAGCTGCCTTTGACTCTTGCGGTCGCGGATGCCTTGATAGTTTCGGTCGATGGACAGAGGTTCGCGGTTCCCCAATCAACGATATCCGAAGTTATCGAGGTCGAATCATCCGCGGTCAAGGCGTTTGAAAAAAACGAGATCATTCAACATCGTGAAGGTGTGTTGCCTCTAATTCGTCTCGCGAAACTTTTTGGCTTGAAGGAAAACGCTCCTGCGTATTTTCACGCATTCGTTGTCGGCAGGGAATCAAACGCGGTAGGGATAGCCGTGGACCGCATACTTGGACAGCGCGAGATTGTAGTGCGAGCCATAAACGATCCACTGATCCAGGTTCCCGGTATAGCGGGAGCGACAGAGCTAGGCGACGGTCACATCATATTGATCCTGAACCCCGGCGACTTCACTCGGTCCGCCACAGAATTGCGAGTCCGACCTGAAAGCAACACAGACGCTCAGCTCTAAGGACCAGGAGTTTGAACATGCAGGATAGTAAAGCTGACGCCGAACCTTTCATCATTTTTGAACTGGCTGGCACCACTTACGCTCTTCCGAGCCGTTTGGTGCAACAGATGGAGATGACCGAGCACATCACACCGGTGCCTAATGCGCCGCATGCTGTCGAGGGAGTCGTTTTCTCGCGAGGCCAGGTCATACCAACCGTGAATTTGCGAGCACGGTTCGGATTTGAAAAAATCCCGATCGACCTGCGGACAAGACTGATCGTGGTGAATATTGGCAACCGCACAGTCGGCCTTGTCGTGGACAGCGCTCGTGAGTTCATATCCATTCCATTTACCTCGATTCAGCCGCCGAACGAAGCAATATCGGGATTGAGCGGAAAGTACCTCGATGGAATCGCAACGCTCAAAGACCGAATGATACTGATCCTAAATCTTGAGGAAGTGATTAACCAGGCAGAGATCGTCGGCGGCGAACAGCCGAGCAGCGCCTCGATCTAGCGCAAGTTTCTGCGATTCGCTGACGTTGACTTTTTGAAGTCATTTAAACGTGGAGGGATATTCTAATGGCAGCACCGGCTCAAACAGCATCAGGTCAATTGGAAAACGGCGAATCCGTCGTTCGGAATCAAGCAGAACAATTGACCCGCACGGCGGAACAAATTTCCCGGATCACAAATCAAGTTTCACAGGGCGCGGTGGCCCAGGTTACTGCGCTTGATAAAGCGGTCGGCAGCGCGAATGAAATTGCGTCCTCACTGAAAGAGACCGCCGAGCAGGCTGACTCGATCGCAGCTTCCGCAGAGGAACTCGCTTCCTCGGTAAACGAAATAGCGGCATCTATCGAGCAGGTAACTCTAAACGGCCTAAGCCTGGCCACTGCCGTAACCGAAACCTCGACTTCCGTTAAGGAAACCAGCGCGTCTATTAAGAGCGTCGCGTCGACGGCCCAGGAAATGGCTACGTCGGCTCAACAAGTAACCGCTGCGATGAATGAGATCGCTGCGTCGATCAAGAGCGTCGGCGAAGATACGGACGCTCTTGTCTCCTCGGTCTCAGAGACCGCCGCGTCAGTCGAAGAGCTGTCTCGCTCAGTTGAAAGCATCTCATCAAACGCCGATGACCTCACCGTGTCCGCCGAAGAAACTGCGTCCTCTGTAAACGAAATGGCCGCCTCGATCGAAGAAGTCGGAGCGATGTCCGAGAACCTTGCCTCCTCCGTCGATCAACTCTCCGCCTCGATTGAGGAAATAGCCCGTTCCGTTGAGGGAGTGGCGCAGAATGCCGAACGTATAACCGAAGTCGCAAGCGGAGCTGCAACCAGTGCTGAACAGTTGGACCGCTCGATTCGCTACGTTTCAGCACTCACCCAGCAAGCCGCTGAAGCAACTGGACGCGCCACTCGCGACGCGGAAGAAGGTGGCGCAACCGTCCAGAAATCGATTCATGGCCTCAGCCGGGTTCGCGATTCGATGGCGCAGTCGGCGACCGTGATTCGAGAGATGGGCAAACGCGCCAATGAGATCGGTGGCATCGTCGACACCATCAATCTAATCGCGGAGCGAACCAATTTGCTCTCCTTGAACGCGTCGATCGAGGCCGCACGCGCAGGGGAAGCGGGGCGCGGATTTGCCGTTGTTGCCGAGGAAATTCGAAACCTTGCGGATCGTTCGGCCAGGGCAACCTCTGATATCGCGGCCATTATCAAAGCGCTTCAAGAAGTTGCCCAGGAGGCGGTGGCAGCTTCAAACGAGGGCTTGCGAGTAGCTGACGACAGTAGTCGGCAGGTTGAGGACGGTGTCAACGCTTTGAAAAAGATAGTTTCGGGAGCCAGCGAAACCGCACAACTTGTAGCACAAATTGCCCGGGCCACCGATGAACAGTTGAACGCAGGACAATCGGTCGTTCAGGCCGTCAACACAACCGCCTCTCAGGCGCGACAGGTGGCCGCTGCGACCGCCGAGCAATCAAAGACATCGCAATCAATCGTCCAGGCGACCGCGCAAATGCGAAAAATAGCTCAAGAGGTCGCCAAAGCTATTAGCGAACAAGGCCGGGCGGCGCGGGAACTCATCAAAGCCGCGCAAAACACAACCTCGGTTGCGGCGCAAGTACGCAAAGCCTCCGCCGAGCAAGCACTCGCGACCCGGCAGATCATGCAGGCGGTCGAGTCTATGCGGCGAGGCGCGGCTTCCAGCGCGCGCGCCTTGGCCGAACAAGCGAGCTCTGGTAATCAGATTTCGGCCGATGCCGGTCATCTCGCAAACTTGATCGCAAGCGTCAGCAAGGCAATGGCTGAGCAATCAGTGGCTGCCACACAAATCACAACTGCCACGGAGAGCATGCGCCGTCAGTCGGAAGAAGTGGCAAAGGCAATGGCCGAACAATCACGGGCAATCAGCGATATGACTGGAGTTGTTAGGGACGTGTCCAGGAAAGTCGCAGGGGTTAGCCGAGCTAACCGCGATCACGTATCTGCCTCGGGATCGATCCTCGGCGCCCTTGCTGACATCCGACACATCACTGAGCGCAACGCGCAAGGAGTCCAACAGACGACCCGCGGCACGGATGATCTGATCGAACTGGCACAGGGCTTCAACGCCATGGTGCAAAGCCTTGCACCAGACGGAAAGCGGAAGAACAGAAGGAAGAAGGCCAAGAGATAGAGGAACTTTGCAAATCTTGACCGCGCATACTGTTTTATGCGCCTTCATCCAAGCCGGCCCTGGCTTCGTGTGATCGTTGAAGCGAACCGCCCAGCGTATTAACAAGATGAGTACTCCGGCTCATGCCATCGGGATATTTACGACTGACGCCAACCTGGTCGTCCGCTCCTGGGACTCCTGGCTCGCAGAGGTTACTGGAGTCTCGGCAGACGACGCGCAAGGCAAGGCTATTGTGAAGCTGTTCCCTGAGCTGGAAGGGCGGAACCTCCTCTCGCGTTTTGAGCGGGTGTTGACTGAAGGCGTAGTCGAGATTCTTGCGCCGATATTCCATCATTATCTCTTCGCCTGTGCGCCGATTCATCCGTCGAAGAATTTCGAAAAGATGCAGCACTGCGTGACTATTGCTCCGCTGCGCGACCGGGAGTTGATTGTGGGTACCATTGTCACCGTAGAGGATGTCACACCGCGTCTCGACCGGGAGCTCGAGTTGGCCGGGCAACTGAGAAGAGCCGACGACGAGGCTCTTCGATTGCACGCGGCAGAAGCATTCGCGGAGCAGGATGAGATCCAAACAACTGCACCGCTTGTAGAGGCATTGGGCGATGAAAGCTGGCGCGTTCGCCGAATGGCCATCGACGGGCTCGCCCGACACGGCGGACCCGACGCCATCAAGTCTCTCCTCCAGACACTTCGCGATGAGCATAACAATCTGAACGTGCTGAACAGTGCGCTTCAGGTGTTAGCGTTAAGTGGTGTAGACGCAATCGGGCCGTTGATTGAGTGGCTGAACGAAGCCGATGTGGATCTGAGAATATACTCGGCACAAGCGTTGGGCGAACAGTGCGACCCACGCGCAGTTGCGGCGCTCATCCAGGCCCTGGAAGACGAGGATGCCAATGTTCGCTATCACGCGATCGAAGCGCTCGGCAAGTTACGGGCAGCCGAAGCCGTCGAACAACTGACCGAGGCAGCTGAATCGCATGATTTCTATCTAGCGTTTCCCGCACTGGATGCGCTCACCCGAATTGGCGACCCGCGTACCGCATCGAGATTAGTGCCGTTGCTCGAGGACGATATGCTGCGGGTACCGGCGGCCGACGCACTCGGACGACTTGGTGACGAGGACGTGGTGGCTCCGCTGGTGGCGCTATTAAATCGTCCAGATGCGCCGACACTGGTAATCGCTCAGGCGCTAACGGCGTTGTACGATCGCTTTGAAGAGTCTTATCAGGAAGGCTCACTTATTGCAGACCTCGTCCGCCCGGCAATCAAGGCGACCGGGGCCCAGAACCTGCTCGATACGTTAGGCGAAACAGGCGACGATGCGTTGCGAGCACTTGCGGTGGTCCTGGGCTGGCTGGAAGGTGAGGCGATAGAAAGGGCTTTGACCAGGCTACTCGGCCGCGCTACGGCGCGGAAAGAAGTCGTCGAGGCGCTTGTTCGACACGGCTCGCGGTCGGCGACGCTCCTTATCGAACAGCTCGATGCTGAGGACTTCGATATCCGGCAAGCGGCGGTTATTACACTTGGGCGAATCGGCGATACTCGCGCGGTTGAACCCCTCGTGGGAGTGTTGACGACTGACCCGGAACTGGTAATTCCCGCGGCCGGAGCGTTGGCGAAAATCGGCGACGGCAGAGCGTTTGAGGCGTTGCTTGGTTTGATTGGTCATCCTGAAGCATCGGTTCGACAAGCGGTAATCGCTGCAATCAATTCTTTGGGGCATCCTGAAATGGCCGATCGAGCGGTGACGCTATTGGAGGATCCCAACCCGCATGTGCGCGAATCGGCGGTGAGGATTGCCGGGTATTTCGGATATGCTAAATGCACAGAGTTGTTGATGAAGCGCTGCAACGACGAGGACGAGAGCGTTCGTCGCGCCGCGATTGAGCATATACCCTACCTGGAAGACGAACAGGTCACCTCAATTCTTGCGGACTCGCTTTCTAATGGGCCCGCACGAGTACGCGCCTCCGCCGCTCAAGCTTTCGCGCATGTTGAAGGCACGATAGCCTCATCGTATTTGCTGGCCGGACTGTTGGATTCTGATGACTGGGTGCGCTACTTCGCAGCGCGTTCGATCGGAATGCACGGATTCACGGAGGCCGTAGAGGAGCTTGCTCGGTTGGCACAGACAGATGTGGCGAATCACGTTCGTATAGCGGCAATTGAGTCACTCGGACAGATGGGCGGGGCACGAGCAGTTGCAGTGCTTGCTCCTATTGTTGAGTCAGATGATACGGATCTTGCTCGCGCAGCTTTGGGTGGGCTGGGTCTAATCGGGCATCCAGACGCTGTCCAGCCACTCCTGGCCGCGGTACGTTCACCGAACCCTTCATTGCGTATGGATGCGCTGCGAGCTCTGGGCATCCGGGGTGGGCCGGGTGCGGTTGACGCGATGGAATGGTCGGCAGCCTCCGATCCTGATGCGGGTGTGGCGCAGGCGGCGATTGACGCGCTGGCGCAGCTGGCGACGCCGGAAGCCATAGCAACCTTGACGTGGCTAACCTCTGACCCCAATCGGCGCGACGCCAGCATCGATACGCTTGCGAAAGTGGGCAAGGATCACATTGAGCTAATCGGCAATGGGCTGACTCACACCCAGCCAGCGGTTCGGCGAGGGACCGTTGAAGTATTGGGACGGATCAAGCATTCCCGAGCCTCCGATTTTCTAAGCAGGGCTTTGGACGATCCTGATGCTCTGGTGCGTTTGGCTGCTGTAAGAGCGCTGTCACATTTGGGCACTCGAATAGCCGAAAGGAAGATTGTAGCGATGGCGCGGACGGATCCGGATACAAACGTTCGGCGTACCGCTCAAAAGGCGCTGAAGAAGTAGCTATCAGAAACAATGCCGTTTTACAGAGATACCCTGGGCTTGCCTGATAGCGCGTTTGCATTGCTGCGCGATCTGATCCATGAGCGCACAGGATTGTACTATGACAATGGCAAGAACGAATTATTGACCGATAAACTCTCACCACTGGTGGTTGACCGCGGTTTTAATTCGTTCCTCGATTACTACTACCTCTTGAGGTACGACAGCGGGGCTGAGGAAGAATGGAAGCGAGTTCTCAACGCTCTTTCTGTGCAAGAGACTTATTTCTGGCGCGAAATCGACCAGGTGCACGCCGTGGTAGATATTCTGGTTCCACAGTATTTCTCCCAGAACCCTTTGACGCCGTTGCGAATTTGGAGCAGCGCGTGCGCCACCGGAGAAGAACCGCTGACGCTGGCGATGGCTTTGAGCGAAAGCGGCTGGTTTGATCGCGGGCCAATTCAAATCTACGGCAGCGATGCGAGTACCGCCGCCATCGAGAAGGCTAAGCGCGGAGTTTACCGGGAGCGGGCGTTTCGCAATCTCGTACCGCGCTTGCGCAGCAAGTACTTTTCCGAGCGGGAACGGCACTGGGAGATTCAGATGGAACTACACAGGAGGATTAATTGGAGAGTGGCGAATCTGGCGAAGGAGGATGATGTTTCAATGCTGGCTACAAATACTCAGATTATTTTCTGTCGCAATTTGTTTATCTATTTTTCCGAAGATTCGATTCTCAAGACATTGAAAATGTTTTATCGAATGATGTCGTCGCCGGGGTATCTGTTCGTCGGCGCTTCAGAATCACTGTTGAGATTAAAGACCGACTTCGAGTTTCAGGAGCTGGGTGCCGCGTTTGTCTACGTAAAGCGATAACCTCGGCGTGATAAGAATCGAGTGCAAGCGGGAAGTAGAACCAGCGGTTTGGGAGTTAGGTATATCTTATGGACAAAATAATCCGCGTCGTTGTTGTCGATGATTCATCATACGTGCGGAAGGTCATAAAGCAGATGTTGTCGCGGAGCCCTTTTATTGACGTAATTGGGGCGGCGCGCGATGGCGTGGAAGCGCTGGAAATGGTCGAAACCCTCAACCCGGATGTCGTGGTTTCTGACCTGATCATGCCGCGGATGGACGGGATAGCTTTTTTGCGTGAGCAAATGGCTCGCAAACCAGTGCCTGTAGTCGTCGTCAGTATTACAAACGAGGGGGGCGAACTTGCGCTTGCAGCGCTGGACGCGGGCGCGATCGATTTCATTCAGAAGCCTACTGCGCTGGCAACGGAAAAGATTTTCGAAGTGAGCGATGAGTTGATCCAGAAGGTCAAGGCGGCGTCGACTGTTTCAATGAAAGCTCATACTCTTGTCACCGGGCCTGGCACCGAGGCCGTACGCCCCTCGGTGAGAGCTGCTGGGGAACGTTTGGTAGACATTGTAGTAATCGGAATTTCAACCGGCGGACCACAGGCGCTCAAGTACCTGATTCCCCAGTTTCCCGCCGACTTCTCGGTGCCGATCGCTGTGGTTCTGCATATGCCGGTCGGGTATACGGAGTTGTATGCTCGGAAGTTGAATGAGCTGTCACAGCTCGATGTCAGAGAAGCGCAAGAAGGGGATCGGCTGACACCGGGGGTTTTGCTGCTTGCGGCCGCCGGTCGTCACTTGAGCCTCCAGCGGCAAGACAATGGAACCGTTACTACACACTTAGACACCCGGCCGTTTGATACACCGCACCGTCCGTCGGTGGACGTTCTGTTTCAGTCAACTTCGGAAATCTATCGCAATCGGACGCTGGGAGTGGTGATGACCGGTATGGGTTCGGACGGTAAACAAGGGTCAGCGTGGATAAAGGCTCAGGGCGGTCTGGTATACACCGAGGCGGAAGAGACGTGCGTGGTATACGGTATGCCCAGGTCTGTAGTAGAGGCCGGACTAAGTGATCGTAGCGAGCCTTTGGACCGAATAGCTCGGGCCATTATGGAGGTGGTATGATGGCAAAGATCCTGGTAGTGGACGACTCCGGGATGTCTCGTAGATCATTACGCAAGATCCTCGAACCCACCGGACACCAGATTTTCGAAGCGCAGGACGGCATCTCGGCGCTCGAATGCTACTTCATCGACAAGCCTGACCTGGTTCTCCTCGATCTCACGATGAGCGGAATGTATGGCATCGACGTACTCATCAAACTGCGCGAGATGGATCCCGCAGCAAAAGTAATCGTTGCCAGCGCAGACATTCAAAGTTCAACGCGCGAAATGGTTCAGTCGAGCGGAGCGAGGGCCTTTATAAGCAAACCGTTCACGGTTGATCAAGTTCTCAACACAGTGAATCTGGTCCTCGAGGAGGATAACGATGGAACTGACTGAGAACCAAAAGGATGCCCTATCGGAATTGATCAATATCGCCTTCTCACGGACCGCGGCGTCACTCTCTGAACTTACGGGTCATCGGGTCTTGCTGGAGGTGCCAAAGGTTGCAATTCATCCGATCGATGAGCTCTCCAACGCGCTTGCCGAATTCCTGCCGGCGGAAATAGCGACCGTTCATCAGGTTTTTAGCGGAGCAGTTACCGGCGATGCGCTAATGCTTTTGAGTTATGAAGGCGCAGTGATGCTCACTGACCTGCTGACCGATGGTGTTGGAACACCCAACCGGCTTGATGCATCGGATCGTGAGGTTCTTACCGAAGTCGGCAACATTTTGTTGAATGCCTGCCTGGGGATGTTTGGCAACTTACTTCAGGTGCACGTAACTTTTTCAGTACCCAGATTACATTTGGAAACGCTGGACGCGCTGCTTAAATCGCTGGTTATCGGAAAGGAAGGATTGCGGTACGCTCTGGTTGTGTACACATCATTTCGAATGCGCGACAGCGCGGTCCGCGGCTACCTGGTGATAGCGTTAAATGTTGCTTCACTCGACCGTTTAATCCAGGAAGCCGAAAGCTGGGAAGAAAGACAAGGGCAGTGACCATGGAGCCGCAAGACAAACAGAATGCTTCGGCTAAGACAACGACACTCGAAGCACATGCTGGAATTTCGGAGGAGCAGGCTATGCCGCTGACGGCCGCAGCATGGCGCTGGTTCAATGACCTTTCGGCGCAGGGCATCTTGATTACCGATGCCAAATTAAACATTCGTGCGTGGAATAATTGGCTGGAGACCCATTCCGGGCATCGCACCGAGCGAATCATTGGCCAAAACTTGCTTGAGGTTTATCCCGATCTTGCAAAGCGAGACCTTGATGAGTATTACAAGGACGTTCTGGCTGGGCAGGTTCGAGTGATTTCTCAACGACTGCACGGCTATTTCCTCCCGCTCCCACCGGGCACGGACGACGTTTCTTTCATCCATATGCAACAAAGCGCCCGCATTGCTCCGCTGATTGAAGACGGCCGTGTTATTGGGACGATCACTGTAATAGAGGACGTTACTGAGCGCGTCGCGCGCGAAGATCAACTGGTTCGCCTTCTCGGAGGGGAGAAAGCGGCTCGAGCCGAAGCCGAAGCCGCGAACCGCGCGAAGGATGAGTTTCTTGCTACTGTCTCTCACGAACTGCGGACGCCTCTTCACTCCATAATGGGATGGGTGCAAATTCTGCGGAAGGGTAAGGTTGATAGCGCAGGCCTGGAACACGCTCTGGAGGCGATAGAGCGGAGCGCACGGGCTCAAACGTCGCTCATCGAGGATATTTTGGACGCTTCTCGCATCATCACCGGCAAGTTGCATCTCGATGTCCGCCCGGTCGATCTGGTATCGGTTATCGAAGCAGCCCTCGATATTGTGCGTCCCGCTGCCGATGCAAAGGCAATTAAGCTCCACGCAAGAATGCAGCCTTTGCCTGGGTTGGTTCCAGGGGATACAAACCGTTTGCAACAGCTCGTCTGGAACTTGTTGTCGAATGCGATCAAATTCACGCCAAGAGAAGGACGGGTCGAGCTCCGGCTTGAGCGCATCGGCTCAGAGATTGAACTAGCGGTGAAAGACACGGGCCAGGGGATCTCCGAGGATTTTCTTCCGTTTGTCTTTGAACGGTTTCGCCAGGCGAATAGCACCGCCGCGCGCCAGCACGGAGGGCTCGGCCTGGGTCTCGCCATTGTGCGTCATTTGGTAGAGATGCATGGCGGCACTGTAAGGGCAACCAGTGCGGGGGAGGGTCTCGGAGCGACTTTTACAGTGCGGTTGCCGCTCATCGATATCGGCAAAACACCGGAGTCTGGGGGGCGCGACAACGCTCGATTTCCCCAATCAGTTGATCAAGAAGTGAGTCGGAGCGATTTCGAGCCACCCTTCAACGGGATCCGCGTGCTGATTGTTGATGATGACGTGGATGCGCGCGAGGTGCTCAATTTGGGTTTGTCACAGCGTGGCATTGAAGTGCAAGCGGCTGCCACCGCCGGCGAAGCACTAATGATGTTGAGGGAGTGGAGACCTGATGTATTGGTATCGGATATTGGCATGCCAAATGAAGATGGCTATTCGCTAATAGGGAGCGTGAGGTCCCTGGAGTTGGAACGCGGGGGGCAGATCCCCGCAGTGGCTCTGACTGGGTATTCGGGGGTTGAGGAACGTCGCCGGTTGCTATCCGCGGGGTACCAGGAATGTCTATCGAAGCCGGTTGATTTTGATGAGCTGACCACGTTACTCGCCAATCTTGCGGCCGGTTGAGGCTTTATGCCCTGACTGACCGCAACTAACCATGCCCGTGACGTGCTTGCGCCGGAAACTGTTTAAGCGAATTCGGAATGTCCACCGGGTTACTTGCTTTGAGGGTGTTCGGCAACAGGCAGCTCAACCCCGACGGAGGACAGAAGTTAGTTTTCGAAAACCACTCCGCCTGCCAGTCGCCCGGCCGCACCATGAACAATGCTTCGCCGTGCAGGACATTCGTCCCGGACTTGGTGACGATGTTCAACGCCGGGCCTGCGGTCCAGCCAAATTCCGAAGAGAACGCGTTGGTGAGAAGCGCCACTTCCTGGATGGCGCCGAGCGGTACGGTGGCGATAGCCGTTTGCCGGCCCCACGCCTCATCATTGTTTGCCCCGTCCAGTGTGAACGTGGTTGTCCGCAACGGAAAACGAAATTTTTCTATGGCTGTCACTTTGAACTCCTTGTTCTTGAATTAAAGGGAGTAAACAGAACCTACATGATGTTTAGACACAACCGAACGGATTCTCTTCAGTCGTTGGTGAAAAAAATCCAGTCTTCCGCTGTCACTCAGCCGGGGGAAATCGGATGCCTGACCACAGACTAGACAGTCTATGGTACGTACCTCAGAAAAGGGGGTTAGGTTTAGGGTAGGTATCGAGAAAACACACCGGGAGGATATCTAAGACAAGACTCCGCCGCGCGGGATAGCCTTGGTCCACTTAAGACAAACGTTGTGACCGACTACTCGCGTTCCTTCATTGGGCTACGGTCGCCGCGATTCGTTTCGGATCCAGCCGCCACACCGTGCCAGCGCGGATGTTCGAGAGCCACACCGAGCCGAGCCCAGCACGGATCGCATCGCCGCCTTCACCGGCGAATTGCTGCACCACCTTTCCGACCACCGGATCAATTCGAGAGATTGGAAACTCGAACGAAGTGACCCACACCGAACCCTCACCAAAGGAGATCTCTCCACCAGGCCCGGGCACGCCGACTTCGATTGTCTCGACGACTTTGTTTGTCTTGGGATCAACTTTTGACACATCCCCGTTTGTCTGATTCAGCGTCCAGATAAACCCGCCTCCAATGGTAAGGAACCGCGGAGCCTTGCCGACGGGAATAGTCTCGACAACCAGATTCGTGTCCGGGTTGATCCGGATCAACGAGTTGGACTCGGTGCCAGTGACCCAAACCGCACCTTCCCCAAAGGCTGCGGTGAACGAACCGGCCGGAACCTGGATCTCAGCGACCACTTTGTTTGTAGCCGGATCGATCCGTGACAGAATCCCTTTTTTGTCGGTGAGCAGCCATATGCTGCCGGCGCCTTGCGCCAACCCGCCTTCAGAATGGGCGATCCCGATCGGAATGGTCGCCGTAACCTTTCCTTCCTTGAGATCAACGCGCACCAACGCCTGATCGCCGCAAAGAGGGACCCACAAGCTGCCAAAACCGGTAGTTAGCCCTGAGCAGGGTTTGTTACCGACAGGAATCATTGCGAGGACCTTATTAGTCTTCGGATCGAGCCTTGCGACCGTGTTCTTAGGAAAGTTGGAAATCCAGACGGATTCGTCAATGGCGATCCAGTCCGGCGCGCCGGGTACGTCAAAGACCGCCTCGGGCTTTAGCGCTGTCATCGGGACGCGCACATTCGGGGCTTTGACTCCGGGTCTGGGTGGCCGCGCCGGCTTGGGAGTCTGCGCCATTGAAGATAAAAGAATCGGAATAACAATGAGCACTCGTATCATGCGATGCATCTTAGCAAAAACCTGGAGCTAACGCAGACGAAATTCCCAGTCTAGTAACGGGTTGCCCCAAACTATGACCACTACCATACCTCCAAAACATTGCTCAGGTGGCGTTCCTGCGCTAGAGTTTTTCGGCTATCGCTTATAGTGCAGAAGTCTGAACTGAAAAGAAGGGCAGTTGAAAGTGCTTACTCATCGAGCCTCTACGAAATATCGGCGCCTCGTGTTAACCCTCGCGCTGTTGGTTGTGGCCGCATGGCCAGTCTGGTCTCAAAGCAAGGACGACTTTTTCGAGACCAAGGTGCGACCAACCCTGGCCACCGAATGTTTCTCATGTCATACCGAGTCACAACTGGGCGGGCTGCGTCTGGACTCCCGAGAAGCAATGCTAAAGGGAGGCAAATCGGGACCGGCAATAGTTCCCGGCGACCCTGACAAAAGTCTGCTTGTGACCGCGATCCGACAATCCGGAGCGTTGAAGATGCCGAAAGGCGGGAAACTCGCGACGGATCAAATTGAAGCGATCGCGCAATGGATTCGGACTGGTGCTGTTTGGCCCGCTATCGGCGCTAACCCGAGTGCCGCGAAAGGAGAGCTCATCATCGATCCGGCGCGGCGCGCGTTCTGGTCTTTCCAGCCGTTACGTGCGGCTCCCGCGCCTGCTGTCAAAAACACCCGCTGGCCAAAGACAGATATCGACCGCTTTATTTTGTCTCGCCTGGAGAAGGAAGGACTGGCGCCGGTCGGACCTGCCGATCGCCGGACGCTTTTGCGACGCGCGACACTTGATCTCACCGGCATACCGCCGAACGCCGAAGAGATTGAGTCGTTCGAAAATGACAAATCGCCGGATGCTTTTGCAAAGGCGGTGGATCGCCTGCTTGCTTCCCCACAATACGGCGAACGCTGGGGACGTTTATGGCTGGACGTCGCGCGTTACGGTGAAGATGACTACCGGAGCCTCGATCCGATGGGCCGCGGATTCGCTCCTTATCCCCACGCCTACTTGTATCGAGACTGGGTGGTTAAAGCCCTCAACGAGGATCTGCCCTATGACCAGTTTGTCCGTGCTCAATTGGCCGGTGACCAGCTGGATGAGAAGGAGCGTGTGAGAACATTGCCGGCGCTCGGATTTCTCGGGCAGGGGCCGTGGTATTACGACAACGGTGCGGTCGAGGTTACCCGAGCGGACGAGCGGCATGATCGCGTTGATGTCGTCAGCCGCGGGTTTCTCGGACTGACGGTCGGTTGTGCTCGATGCCACGATCACAAGTACGATCCGATCCCGACTAAAGACTACTATGCTATGTCGGGTGTGTTCGCCAGCACGACCTATAAAGAATACCCTCAAGTTCCGCAAAGCATCGTCGATCAATATAAGGATCTTGAAAAGAAGCTCAAGAACAAGGAGAAGATGCTTGGAGAGTTTCTGCAGAATGAAGGGAGACAGTTGTCGGAAGGCCTCACGCTGCAGGCCTCGAAATACATGCAGGCTGTTTGGCGGGTGACCGGCGAGCCAAAGGAAGATCTCAACGAAGCGATCGAAAAGAACAAACTCGATTACGAGCTGATGCAGCGGTGGATCAAGTTTCTCGCTCGACCTCCACGCTACTATCCCTACCTCAAGGACTGGCAGTCGATGATGCAAAAGGGAGGAACGGCGCCGGAAGCCAAAAAACTGGCCGAGGATTTCCAGACGCTGCTGTTGGATGTCCTGTTCGAGCGAAAGGAATTAAAAGAGCAGAACGACATCATCATCGCCAAATCGCTCTCAGGCACTAAACCAAAAGAACCTTTGTTCAAACCAAACGAGTTTGTCACCAACGACGACTTCTGCCCGAGCTGCGGCGTCGAAACAAAAGCGATGTCTCTGGAGCGAACCAATCTTTTTATGGATGTTTACGTGCGCGATCTGGACGACCCCATGCTTCCGGGCGTGATCCAAAAATTCAAACCGGGACTCCTCTCGTTCAGAGGTTGGGGGCTGGAGCGCCAGTTGAGCGCGGAAGGCCGCGCTTATCTCGCCGCGCTGCGAGAAGAAATCGAGAGCTTCAGAAAAAAGATGCCGGCTCAATATCCTTATGTGCACGGAGTTGCGGATCAGGAGAAGCCGGTGGATCTACCGGTCAGTCTGCGCGGCAATCCAAACAATCTCGGTGAAGTTATTCCACGAGGTTTCCTCTCGGTGTTGTCGCCCGACAGCCGACTGAGCTTTAGCAAGGGGAGCGGCCGTCTCGAAATGGCAAATGCGATCCTTGCGCAGCCGTTGGCGATGCGAGTCATCGTCAATCGCATCTGGAAATGGCATTTTGGATCGGGAATCGTAGACACCCCCAGCAATTTCGGTTTTAACGGCGAACGCCCCGTCCATCCCGAACTGCTCGAATACCTGGCCGATTCTTTTAAGCGGAACGGGATGTCGATCAAGAAGCTTCATCGCGAGATAATGCTCAGTTCGGTTTACCAGCTCAGCAACGAATCCAACAAAACGAATTACGATAAGGACTCGGCGAATCG
>Ga0075418_10000799_pt1 | contig 34276 bp, 27 predicted proteins | sample SoiMetdeltSBSDD2_FD_81776 | JGI IMG/M metagenome (GOLD analysis project Ga0075418, IMG submission 81776) | Bulk soil microbial communities from a Populus tree surrounding site in Tennessee, USA - Soil MetaG P. deltoides SBSDD2 | ecosystem: Environmental > Terrestrial > Soil > Tree plantation... | reverse complement strand
TCACAACTGGTGGGCTGAGCCATCCACCCTCATACCAGATGTAGATTATGGGTGAGATTTTTCTACTGTCAAGCACAAAATCGCTGTACTTGTCAAAAGATCGCGACGTCGCGATACCCGACGGCACGTCAATCGCACTCACGTTGTCAAGTGTCGGTCGAACAACGCGAACACTGCAGCACTCGATCGCGAGTACTAGCGAGGCTTCGCCTCAGACCCACGAGCATGTGGCTTCGCCTCGCTAGTAGCAGCGTCTCTTGCCCGCGCGCCGCGCGGGCGTAGACGTCTTGAATGGCGTGTTCGACTGGACTCGTTCGCAAGGAATTCGACCATTCAAGGCGTCTAGGTGCGTGACGTGCGCAGCTGCTGCTTCTGCTCGTGTCGTTCGATCGCGAGCGTGAGCAGACGAGTGATCAACTCGGAGTACGGCACGCCCGTCGCCTCCCACATCTTCGGATACATCGAGATCGCAGTGAACCCTGGAATCGTGTTGACCTCGTTCAAATAGAGAGCGCCGTCGCTTTCGTCGAGGAAGAAGTCGACGCGCGCCATGCCCGCGAGGTCGAGAGCGCGGAAGGCCTCGACGCTGAGACGCCGCACGCGCTCGATGGTCTCGGCGGGGAGGTCGGCGGGGATTTTCGGTGTAGCGCCGCTGGGATCGAGATACTTCGCTTCGTACGAGTAGAAGCCATCGGGGTGAGTGACGACGATTTCACCTGGTAGCGACGCCTCGGGCTCGTCGTTGCCCAGCACCGCGCACTCGATCTCTCGCGCGTTGGGGACTCCTGCTTCGATCACGATCTTGCGGTCGTATTCGAACGCCGTACGAATGGCGGCGCTGAGCTCGCCATCGGCGGTGGCCCGAGAGATCCCGACGCTCGAGCCGAGGTTCGCTGGTTTGACAAACACCGGGTAGCGCAGGTCAGCTGCAACCCGCGATGTGACTTCCTTGGGCGCCGTTTGCCACTCACGCGCGGTGACGGTGAGGTACGGAACGATGGGCAGTCCATGCGCGGCGAACACGGTCTTCGAAACCGCCTTGTCCATGCCGAGCGCCGAACCGAGCACCCCAGCGCCCACGTAAGGCACGTTCGCGAGCTCCAACAAACCCTGCACCGTGCCGTCCTCGCCGTAAGGACCGTGAAGCACCGGGAAGACGACGTCGATGCCGCCACCGATCGCGGCCGTCGGCTCGGTGACTTGCAGGGCACCCACCTGTCCGGCGTCCTGCACCTCCCCAGCGGAAATCGCCGTCGGTTCCTTCGCTCCCAACACCCATCGTCCGTCCTTGTCGATGCGGATGGGCACCGGCTGAAACCGGCTGCGATCGAGATGTTTGAAGATGGATGCCGCCGACACGACCGAGACCTCGTGCTCTCCAGACTTGCCGCCGTAGATCACTCCGACGCGTAGTTTCATGCGCGCGAACCCATTGCCATAATAAATGGGTCGGGAGTCATTTGTTGAGGACACTCCCGACACACAGATCAAGGCACCCGACTGTCCTGATCAAATGACTCCCGACCCCTTTTCTTTCACGCTTTCGCGCACCGATGGACGTGCCCGCCTCGGCGAGTTCCACACGCCGCATGGCGTCGTTCACACCCCCGCCTTCATGCCGGTTGGGACGCAGGGCGCGGTCAAAGGAACGTTGTTCAAGGACCTGGAGGAGGCGGGCGCCGAGATCATCCTGGGAAACACCTATCACCTGCACCTTCGACCGGGAGATGAGCTCATAGGAAGGTTCGGAGGTCTGCACCGGTTCATGGGATGGGACCGTCCCATGCTGACTGACAGCGGTGGCTATCAGGTGTTCAGCCTGGCGGAACGACGTCGCATCACCGAGGACGGCGCCGAGTTCCAGTCCCATATAGATGGCTCGACACATCACCTGACGCCGGAAAGCGCCGTGGATATCCAGGCGAGGCTCGGGTCGGATGTGGCGATGGTTCTCGACGAGTGTCTAGCGTATCCGGTCACTCGCGAGCAGGCAACCGAGTCGATGCAACGCTCGGTTCGCTGGGCGGCCCGCTGCCGGAGTCGACTCGAGACGCTCAGGTCCGCCGCTCGGCCGGAGGTGATCGTCAGCAACGCCGGCCAGGCGCAGTTTGGCATCGTTCAGGGAGGCGTGTTTCCCGATCTACGTCGTGAGAGCGCCGACGCTACCCGCGCGATCGGCTTCGAGGGGTATGCCATCGGGGGCTTGAGCGTTGGGGAGCCGATCGAGGTCATGTACGACATCGTCTCGGAGACGGCGCAACGACTGCCCGACGCTCAGCCCAGATATCTCATGGGTGCCGGCATGCCCGAGGATCTGGTGGAGTGCGTCGCTCGAGGCATCGACATGTTCGATTGCGTTCTGCCGACCCGCAATGCCCGTAACGGGCAGCTTTTCACGAGCCGGGGGCGTCTGAACATTCGCAACGCTCGATACGCCGCCGACGACGGACCACCGGATCCGGAGTGCGGCTGCTACACCTGCCGCCGCCATTCTCGCGCTTATCTCCGGCATCTTCATCTGTCCGGTGAAATGACGGCGGCTGCTCTTAACACGTTGCATAATTTGACCTTTTACCTTGACACCATGAAACGGATCAGGGAGGCTATTATGTTTGGGACCTTCGATACGTTCAGGCAGGAATTCCTTCGGTCGGTGTCCCGCCCGGCTCACGGCTCATGACATTCGTTGATCCATTTGTTGTCGCGCTGGGCACCCCTCCGCCGGGGAGCGCGCCCAGTCCGTGGCTGCAATTAATCCCGTTCGTTCTGATCCTCGGGATCTTCTACTTCGTCATGATCCTGCCGATGCGGAAACGGCAGCAGAAGGTGCAGGATTTCCAGAGTTCGCTGAAAGTGGGCGACAAGGTCATTACCACGGGAGGAATCTTCGGATCGATCACGCGCGTGAACGAACAGTCGGTCCAGCTTCAGGTCGCCAACAACGTACGCATCGAAGTATCACGTCCCGCCATCGTCGGATACCAGGGCCAGGAACCAGTCGTCCCTGAGGGCAACCAGCAATGATGAAGAACCTGCAATGGCGCATCGGCCTGATCGTCGCGGTGATTGGTCTTTCGGTGTGGGCGTTCGTTCCGCCCGACCAGAAGGTCAAGCTCGGCCTCGACTTGAAAGGCGGGGTGCATCTCGTGCTTCGCGTAAAGACCGATGACGCGCTGAAGGTCGAGACGGACACGACAGTCGACCGTCTGCGCGACAACCTGACACGCAACGGCGTGGCATTTTCGAAGATCGAGACCACGAGACCCACCGAGTTCCGCGTCGAGGGCATCCAGGACGATGCGGGGTTTCGAGCGCAGGCGACCGATGCCGAGACGGTCTACGACCGATCGTCGGAAGCGGGCGGCTACTCGTATCGCATGAGGGCGAACGTGGAAAGGCAGCTTCGCGACGAGACGGTGACGCAGGCCCTCGAAACAATCGAACGACGCGTCAACGAGCTCGGCGTGGCCGAGCCGATCGTGGCGCGATATGGTCCGCAGGATCAAATCCTGGTGCAGTTGCCGGGCGTGAGCGATGTTCGCCGCGCCAAGGAAATCATTCGTTCGACGGCGCGCCTGGAGCTGCGGCTCGTCGATCAGGGACCGTTCCCGACCCGCGAGGCGGCACTGCAGGCGTTCAACAACGCGTTGCCCTCTGACGCCGAAATCCTTCCCGGCAAGAGCGAGGGCTCAGGCACGGCGGGCACAGCGGGCTCGGCCGTTTACGTCGTGAAGAAGGTGTCGGCGGTGGCGGGCAACGATCTTCGCAACGCCCAGCAGTCGCTCGACGAGTTCAATCGCCCTGCCGTGCACTTCACCCTCAAGCAGGACGCTGCGGTTCGTTTCGGGAGTTTTACAGAAGCCAACATTGGCCGCCCCATGGCGATCATTCTTGACGGCCGCGTGATGTCGGTGGCGACCATTCAGGGGCGCATTACCGACAGCGGTCAGATCACGGGTATCACTCGCGAGGAGATGCTCGACCAGGTGATCACGCTGAAGTCCGGCGCATTGCCCGCGTCGATGGACTACCTGGAGGAGCGCACCGTTGGACCATCGCTTGGCCAGGACTCCATCCGGGCCGGTGTGACGGCTTCTCTGGCCGGCCTGGCCCTCGTTGTTGTGTTCATGATCTTCTACTACAAGCTCACCGGTTTCAACGCGGTTGTCTCGATCGTGGTAAACCTGCTGATCCTGCTGGGCCTGATGGCGTTCATCCCCGTGACGATGACGCTGCCCGGCGTTGCCGGATTCATTCTGACGATCGGCATGGGCGTCGACTCGAACGTGCTGATCTTCGAGCGGATCAAGGAGGAACTGGCCACGGCCCGCGGCGCCCGTGCCGCTGTCAATGCTGGTTTCGACCGCGTGTGGTGGACGATTGTCGACACGCACGTCTCATCGTTGATTGCCGCGTTGCTGCTGCTGCAGTTTGGCACCGGGCCGATCCGCGGATTCGCCGTCACGTTGATCATCGGGTTGCTGTCGAACGTGTTCACCGCCGTGTTCGTCTCGCGCACGATGTTCGAAATGATTCTGTCGCGTCGGCACCAGACGCAGACGCAAGCACTGAGTATTTGATGAAAGGCTCGCTCGTGTCGGTGATCTCGCCAACGTCTGTCCTTGCTGTGCCGCCCGTTGTCTATCAAGCGGGCCCGGCCCGGAGCCTCCAACACAAGCGAGGTGAGAGGTAAATGGAAATCTTCCACAACGCCAATTACGACTTCATCCGGTGGCGGTGGCACGCCATTACTCTGTCGCTCCTGGTGGTCATTGCCGGTGCGGTGCTCATGATGATGCGTGGGCTGCCCCTCGGCATCGACTTCTCCGGCGGCACTTCGCTCGTCGTGCGTTTCAGTCAGCCCGTGACGCTCGACAAGGTGCGCGACGCGATGGCGCCGTTGGGCGGCGAAGCCGTCGTGCAGCAATTCGGCGACGCCTCCGAGAACCGTCTCCTGATCCGTCTTCCGCAGCAGGAGGGCGTCGAGGAAGGAACCGCGCTCGAGCAGGGTTCCCAGCGCGCCGAGCAGGCGCTGAAGAGTGCCGGCCTCCCCTCGTTTGAAGTCGATAGCCGGGAAATCGTCGGCCCCGTCATCGGTGCCGACCTTCAACGGCGCGGCATCTACGCCGTGTTGACGTCTCTCGCCGCCATCACGATTTACATCGGCTTCCGATTCCGATTCTCTTTCGCCGTCGGGGCCATCGTCGCCACGCTGCATGACGTACTGGTGACGCTCGCGTTCCTGATGTTCTTCGGGTACGACATCTCGCTGAACGTCGTCGCGGCCATCCTGACGATCACGGGTTACTCGGTCAACGACACCATTGTCATCTTCGATCGCGTGCGCGAGAATCTGCGGTCGCGGCGGAGAGATCCACTCAGCCAGATCGTCAACCAGAGCGTAAATCAGACGCTGGGAAGAACGATCATTACGGCCGGCACAACGTTCCTGTCTGTGTTGGCGCTTTACCTCTTTGGTGGAGAGGCGCTCGAGGGCTTTGCCTTCACCATGCTCGTGGGCGTCATCAGCGGCACCTACTCCACGGTGTTCATCGCGTCGGCCATCGCCATCATCCTGAGCCAGCAGAAGGGCGGCAGGCCGCAAGCGGCAGCTGCGCCCAGTGGCGAAGCGAGCGAGCGGCCGGGACGCAAACAGCGTCGCGCGCGAGCGTCGTAGCGATGTAGGCCGGGTCTTGTCCTTTAGACTCGGCTTTCCGCCGGGTCCGAAGAACAGCACTGCGGCGGGTCCGGAGAACAGGACCCGCCCTACACTGCCGTTTAACCAGTGACTTACCTCCAAGCCGCAATCCTTGGCATCGTCCAGGGACTGACTGAGTTCCTGCCCATCTCGTCGACGGCGCACCTGCTCATTGGAGGGCAGTTGCTCGGACACACCGATCCTGGCGGCGTCTTCACGGTCATGATTCAGTTGGGCGCGATCCTGGCGGTGATGTGGCTCTATCGTGAGCGCATCATCAGCGTCGTCCTCGGCTTGCTCTCGCGGCCCGAGGCGCGCCGCTTCGCCTTCATGCTCTTCGTGGCGTTCCTGCCAGCCGCGCTCGCTGGCGTATTGCTTGGCGACTTTGTGGCCTCCGTGCTGTACGAGAGTCCGGTCGTGTTTGGCTGGGCGTTCATCATCGGGGGCATCGTGATGCTGATCGTCGAACGTCTTTCCAGGACCGCTGTCGTGCACAATGCCGATCAAACTCCGGTTGCGCGTGCGGTCGGCATCGGGGTGTTCCAGACGCTGGCCCTGGTGCCGGGCGTTTCCCGTTCCGGGGCAACGATTGTCGGTGGATTGCTGATGCGATTGGACCGCGCCGCAGCGGCCGAGTTCTCATTTTTTCTCGCCATGCCCACGATGGTCGCGGCTTTTGTGTACAAGCTGTGGGAAGTGCGAGACCATCTCGCCCCGGAACGCGCCGGAGAGATTGCCGTGGGCTTCGTCATGGCGTTTCTGGCCGCGCTCGTGGTCGTCCGCCCCTTTCTCCGATTTGTCGCCCGGTCAGGGTTTTTCCCGTTCGCCTGGTATCGCATCGTCGTGGGACTGCTGATTCTCCTTGCTGTAGGGAGCGGTTGGCTGTGATGGGATGGCTGCGGCGCACGTTTCTGGCGGGCTTCTTCGTGACCGTGCCGCTCGTGATCAGCGTTGCCGCGTTGGTGTGGATCTTCGGTATCATTGATGGTTTCACGGCCCCAGTGGCAGCGCGGGTTCTGGGTCGCAGGTTGCCGGGACTGGGCGTGCTCATCACGCTGCTGGTTATCTTGTCAGTGGGAGCCGTGGCCACCAACGTCATCGGCCGGCGCCTGCTCTCGCGAGCGGAGGGCTGGCTGACGATGATCCCGGTGTTCAGGACGATCTACGCGCCCGTGAAACAGCTCGTTGTGGCGTTCTCGCCGGACAACGAGTACGGCTTCAAGCGCGTTGTGATGGTCGAAGATCCGAACCGCGGTTGGGTAATGGGATTTCTGACGAAGGAGTTCACGGTGACACGCGCCGGTGTGTCCGAGACGATGATTGCCGTTTACGTGCCGACGAACCACTTGTACTTAGGTGACGTACGGATGTATCCGCGGGCGCGCGCACTCTTCCCCGAAATCAGTGTCGAGGAAGGCATTCGAATTTTTCTGACCGGCGGGATGTCGTTGCCCGGTCGGATTGAAGGCAAGTCTTGACGTCCGCTCCGCGGGCGTCACATGCGAGAGGAGCAGATACAGTGATGAAGGGATTCGGCCGGATAGCGGCGATGGCCATGGGGCTGGTGCTGCTGTTGATGCTGGCGGCTCCGGCCGCCGTGATGGCACAGCAACCGGAGGGGCAGCCCGGAGGCGAGGCGAGGAGGGGCGGCGAAGCCAGCCTCGTACTTCCCGACCTGGGGACCGTCGACGTGGGCGGCTATGACGGCCGAATGCTTCTCATGATCGGTATAGGGGTGTCGATCCTGGGCCTGGTGTTCGGCCTGGTCATCCTCAACCAACTGAAGAACCTTCCCGTGCACCGGTCGATGCGCGAAATCTCGGAGCTGATCTACGAGACGTGCAAGACCTACCTCGTGACCCAGGGGCGGTTCCTCGCCATTCTCGAAATCTTCATCGCCGTCATCATCGTGCTGTATTTCGGCGTGCTCGAGAGATACGAGCTCTCTCGCGTCGCCATCATCCTGGCCTTCAGCGTCGTCGGGATTCTCGGCAGCTACAGCGTGGCGTGGTTCGGCATCCGCGTGAACACGTATGCGAATTCCCGAACCGCCTTCGCCAGCCTGGAAGGCAAGCCCTACCCGGTCTACGCGATTCCGCTCCGGGCGGGCATGAGCATCGGCATGCTGCTCATCAGCGTCGAGTTGCTGATCATGCTCATCATCCTGCTCTTCATCCCTGGTGACTATGCCGGCGCGTGTTTTATCGGCTTCGCGATCGGCGAGTCGCTCGGCGCGGCGGCCCTGCGTATTGCCGGCGGCATCTTCACCAAGATCGCTGACATCGGATCGGACCTGATGAAGATCGTCTTCAACATCAAGGAAGACGACGCGCGCAATCCTGGCGTGATCGCCGATTGTACCGGCGACAACGCGGGCGACTCGGTCGGGCCGAGCGCCGACGGCTTCGAGACGTACGGCGTCACCGGCGTCGCGCTGATCACCTTCATCATGCTCGCCGTGCCCGCGGCGGCGACACAGATTCAGCTGCTCGTGTGGATCTTCGTGATGCGCGTGATGATGATCATCGCGAGTGCGTTCTCGTATCTGTTGAACGAGGCGATCGCGAAGGCGCGCTACGGCAACGCGCCTAAGATGAACTTCGAGGCGCCGCTGACCTCGCTCGTCTGGCTGACCTCCATCGTGTCGGTCGTGCTGACATACCTGGTGTCGTACGAACTGATTTCCGGGCTTGGTGATGGCACGCTGTGGTGGAAGCTGTCGACGATCATCACGTGCGGCACGCTCGCCGGCGCCATCATTCCGGAGCTCGTGAAGGTCTTCACGTCAGTGGAGTCGAGCCACGTGAAGGAAGTCGTGACGTCGTCGCGCGAAGGCGGTCCCTCGCTGAACATCCTGTCGGGGTTCGTCGCCGGCAACTACAGCGCCTACTGGATCGGCCTCAGCATCGTCGTGCTCATGACGATCGCCTACTTCGTGAGCGCAGCCGGCACCTCGATGTCAGCGCTGATGCTCGCGCCGGCGGTGTTCGCCTTCGGGCTCGTCGCGTTCGGCTTCCTCGGGATGGGTCCGGTGACTATCGCTGTGGACTCGTACGGACCGGTCACCGACAACGCGCAGTCGGTGTTCGAGCTGTCGGTGATCGAGGGCATCCCGGGCATTCAGCAGGAGCTGAAGAAGGACTTCGGCTTGAATGTTCATTTCGAGCATGCCAAAGCCTTGCTCGAAGAGAACGACGGCGCGGGCAACACGTTCAAAGCCACCGCCAAGCCGGTGCTCATCGGCACGGCGGTCGTCGGCGCGACGACGATGATCTTTTCGATCATCATGGAGTTGACGCTCGGCCTGACGCAGAACGTGGACAAGCTGGGCCTGCTGCATCCCCCGTTCCTCCTCGGTCTCGTGACCGGCGGCGCGATCATCTATTGGTTCACGGGCGCGTCGACACAAGCGGTGACGACGGGCGCTTACCGCGCCGTTGAATTCATCAAGGCGAACATCAGGCTCGAGGGCGTGGAGAGGGCATCGGTCGAGGACAGCAAGAAGGTCGTCGAGATCTGCACCATCTACGCGCAGCGTGGGATGTTCAACATCTTCCTGACGGTGTTCTTTGCGACGCTGGCGTTTGCCTTCATCGAGCCGTTCTTTTTCATCGGCTATCTCATCTCGATTGCGCTCTTCGGTCTCTATCAGGCCGTCTTCATGGCCAACGCCGGCGGCGCGTGGGACAATGCAAAGAAGATCGTCGAGACCGAGCTGAAGATGAAGAACACGCCGCTCCACGCTGCAACCGTCGTGGGCGACACCGTGGGCGATCCGTTCAAGGACACGTCATCGGTCGCGTTGAACCCGGTGATCAAGTTCACGACGCTCTTTGGTCTCTTGGCAGTCTCGCTCGCCGTGCGGCTGAGTACCGATGTGGGTTCCAACGTGAGCCATATGCTGGCAGCGGCGTTCTTTGCCGTCTCGGTCGTGTTTGTGTATCGCTCGTTCTACGGGATGCGCATCGGCGCGGCTGATTAATTCGGATCGCGCCCACTCGAGTCGGGGGAAAGGGCGTCACATCGGTGTCATAGCCGATCCCTCGATTTCGTCGGATTTGGCTCCGGTAAACCCCCGGTTGACATCGCCTTTCATCGTCGTTGCAATGGGCTGAATCCGCGATAGAATGCGCGGTCTGCAATGATGAGGACCCGGAGCACTTTCCGAGAACTGGTGTCTAAGTTTCTGCTGGGCCATCCAGGGGGAACCGCGGGTTTCGTTGACACTGTTTTTTTGGCCTAGCTATAATCGGCCGCTCTGCGCGGCTGCGCGGCTACTCCAGGAGGATGAAGACCGGTGCCACGTGATGAACGCATATTCGGCGAAATCGCCAGTCCCACGACCAGGCTTGGGAACAACCAAGGCAAATCGGTAGGGATGACGATCCTGATCGAGACGGCCGTCATCGCGGCTATGGTCATCATTCCGCTGATGGCAGCTGATGTTCTCCCGACGCCGCCATCGATGATGGCATTCGTGGCGGCTCCGCCCCCACCACCGCCGCCGCCTCCACCGCCACCGCCGCCCAAGCCGGCCGAGGTGAAACCGGTTGAGGTGGTGAACCCGAACGCGGCGCCGGTCGAGGTGCCTGAAGAGATCAAGCCGGAGCCGATTGACACGAACTTCGATCGCAACGTTGGAGTTGAAGGTGGCATCCCCGGCGGTGTCGTCGGTGGTGTCGTCGGTGGGTTGCCTGAGGCGCCACCACCGCCTCCTCCACCCCCTACTCAGCCGGTTCGCGTTGGCGGGCAGATTAAGCAGCCCACCAAGACCAAGCACGTCAATCCGCAGTACCCACCCATCGCTCAGTCAGCACGCGTCCAGGGCGTCGTGATCATCGAGGCGGTGATCGGTCCCAACGGCAAGGTGCAGGATGCTCGGGTGCTTCGTTCGATTCCGCTGCTCGATCAGGCTGCCCTCGACGCGGTGAGGCAGTGGGAGTTCACGCCGACCTTGCTCAATAACGTTCCAGTGCCGGTCATCATGACGGTCACAGTGCAGTTCACGCTCAGTTAAAGGTTCGGGTCTTGCTCAGACAGGCCACTCGTCACAGACAGGCAACCTTAATAGGGATGCGGAGGATGGTAATGGAAGTTCGGAACATGCGTCAGTTCGGCCAGATCGTTTGTGGGACGGCGGGTCTCGCGCTGCTGAGCACACCGGCCTTTGCGCAAGAGGGTCAGGGCGCCGGTCTCGACCTCGTGGACATGTTCGCCCAGATGGGCCCGGTGGCTTGGGGCGTCGCCGTTGTGCTGTTCATCATGTCGTTCTGGTCGGTAGGTATCGCCATCGAGCGCATCTACACCTACAACCAGGCGCGCAAGCAGTCGAAGATGTACGCGCCACAGGTGGCCAAGCATCTCCAGGGTGGCCGCTTGAAGGAGGCCATCGCGCTGTCGGCGTCCAAGGACTATCGCTACAGCCACCTGGCCAAGGTCGTGCTCGCCGGACTGCAGGAGTATCAGTTCCAGCAGGAAAGCGGCTCGAACCTGAACCGTGATGACGTCTTGGACACGGTCCGCCGCTCGATTCAGCGCGCGACGGCTCTTACCGCCAACGACTTGAAAAAGGGTGTCAACACCCTCGCCACCATCGGCTCGACGGCGCCGTTCGTCGGACTGCTCGGCACGGTCGTCGGCGTCATCAACGCGTTCGTCGGTATCGCGTCCACGGGCTCGGGCGGTATCGCCGGCGTATCCGCTGGTATCGCTGAAGCGCTCGTCGAGACCGCGCTCGGACTCTTCGTCGCGATCCCGGCGGTGTGGTTCTACAACTACCTGACCAGCCGTCTCGAGTACTTCAACGTGGAGATGGACAACTCCTCGTCGGAGCTCGTCGACTACTTCATCAAGAAGACGGCGTAAAGACGCTGCTATTTCAGGAGTCTGAACTATGGCAGTTCAACTAGGCGGCGGCGGTGGAGTCAAATCCGACATCAACGTGACGCCTCTCGTCGACGTCATGCTGGTGTTGCTCATCATCATGATGATCGTTGCGCCACTGCTGCAGCAAGGCGTCAGCGTGAAGCTGCCACAGGCGGCGAACACGAGTGAGAAGCCCGACACGCAGGACCAGACGGTGCTCGCGATCGACTCGAACAAACGTCTGTACCTGAACACCGTGCCGGTTCAGGCCGGTGACCTCCGCCGCAAGGTCGAAGAGGTCCTCGAAGGCAAGAAGGACCGCATCGTGATCATCAAGGCCGATCAGGATGTCGAGTACAGCGCGGTGATGGATGCCATGGACGAATTGCGCGCCAGCGGTATCGAGGACATGGGGCTCATCACCGACCCGCGCCGCACTTCGGCGACTGGAACGGGAGGCGAGTAGACATGGCTGCCCATCAACACCACGGCGCCGAAAGGGTCTTCAAGGGAAAAAAGCTTGAAGCCAATGCCGAGATGAACATCACGCCGATGATCGACGTGTTGCTCGTGCTGCTCGTGATCTTCATGGTGACCCTGCCGCTCAACCAGCGTGGTCTCGACGTCAACCTGCCGGCTGAGACGCAACAGCCAAAGCAGGCGACGCCCGATCTGAGCCAGATCGTGCTGAACTACACCGCGGACAAGAAGATCTCGATCAACAACCGCGACGTTCCGCTCGGCCAGCTCGGCGAGTTTCTGAGGACGACGTTCGAAGAGCGCAAGGAAAAGACGATGTTCATCATGGGCGCAGGCACGCTTCGCTATGGTGAAATCGTCGAGGTCATCGACGTGGCCAAGGGCGCCGGTGTCGAAAAAGTCGGCATCGTGACCGAAGGCATGCGGCGCGCCGGCGGCGACTAGATCGAACTGCCTTTCTGGCTTCCTCGAGGCCGTCCTTCACCGGACGGCCTTTTCTTGTACGCGGGCTACTTGTAGATCCGAGGCTTGGCCCCCGCGTCATCAACGCAGGAGCGATCGCGCCACGTTCGCATCGCCGTCGTTCGGCGCGGGGGTGACGTGCAGCACCTCGGCCAACGCGTCGTAGAGATGCACGTTCTCGAATGCCGGCACCGTGACGCCTGTCTTGAACGCGGGACCTGTCGCCACGAAGATGCCGCGCATGCTGATGGCATTCGACGGATCGTATCCATGAACACCAACCGGCCCCGTCTGGCCCTTTGAGACAAGCCCCGTCAACGTGGCTCGCCGCAGGATCTGCCATCCCTCATCCACGACACCGACAATCGGCGGGATGCGAGGATGGTCGCGGTAGTGCCACTGCGGCGGAGTCTCGGCTTTGCGGAATACTCTCAATCGCGGATGCGCTCCGGCAAGAGCGCGATACACCGCCTCCTCGCGGCCAGCAGGCGGGAAGATACCCAGCGTCGGATTGAGGTCGATGATGTCCAATCCCTCGGGCGAAACGTAGTCGTCCAGGACGACGACGCGGCTCGCGTTGGATTCGCTCATGCCGTGATCCGAGACGACCATCACGTTGACGCGGTCTTCGATGCGTCGGCTGGCGAGACCGCGCATGAGCCGGTCGATGTAGCCGTCCACGCGCCGCACCGCTTGTCTAACGGCCTGAGAATCCGGGCCGCTATCGTGCCCGGCGCCGTCGACGTCGCTGAAGTAGAGCGAGAGGAACGTCGGCCGCTCGGCGCCCGGAAGGTCGAGCCAGTTCAAAATTCGTTCGATTCTCGTATTCGGCGGAAGGTCCTCGGAGAACGGTTCCCAGTATCGGGCGCGCGGCCCCATGATGGGCGCCTCAGAGCCTGGCCAGAATAGCGGCGCCGCGATCTGTCCTGCGTGTTGCACCGCGACCCACAGGGGCTCTCCGCCCCACCACATCGGGTCCTGTACTTCCTTCCGGTTCGACATCGTGAGCCGCCGTCCAGTTGCGGGATCCTTGACTGCGTTTGCCACGATTCCGTGGTGCCCGGGATACAAGCCGGTGACGATGGTGTAGTGGTTGGGGAATGTCTTGGACGGGAAACTCGGGATGAGCGGACCACTGACGCCGCGCTTCATCATCCGGGTCAGCGTCGGCGCCGCGTACTTTTGTGCGTAGTCCCACCGCCAGCCATCGAGTGAAATGAGGATGACGGTCGGTTTGAGATCGCTGATCGGAGCCTGTGCATGTCCGGCTCCTGCCCACCACCCGACGAGCAGGAGTAGTACCAGCACATATCTGCGGCTCATGTGCAGAGTTTATCGCGCAAACGCCGTGTGGAGGCGGGTCTTTAGACCCGCCTGCGGAGGACGGCGAGTCTGAAGACTCGCCGCTACACGGGTTTACTGGTTAGAAGCGGAAGTTGAATCCGAGTTGTCCCTGCCACCGCGAACGCAGATCGTCACGCGAGAAGCGCGGATTCGCGGCAGGCGAGGTCACGAAGTTGGTGAGAGTGTAGTTCCACTTACCGGTGGCGGTATCGACCGCCGCGGTGGCTGGCGTGATGCCGTTGAACGTTGCGTACTCCACCAACCCGTTGCTGCTGTCAAACCCGTTTATGAGGTTCTGCACGTTGAACGTGATCTCGCCTCGATAGCGTCCCATTGGTACCCGGAAGGCCGTACCGAAGTCCAATGAGTTTGTCCACGGCGCGCGGCACGAATTGCGGACGACAATGGTTCCCGGCGTCATCCCGTCGCAGCCGTCGTTGATGAACGCCATAAGCTGATCAAACGTGCCGTTGCTGATGATGACGTCGCTCGCGTCGCGTGGGATGTAGAAGAGATCGTTCGTAGTCCCCCCGTCACCATTGACATCGTTGTTGTAGCGGTACGCGTATGGCCGCCCGGTCTGGCCGTTGTAGTAGAAGGAGAACGAGGCCTCCGTCTTGCGCAAGGGGAGGGTGTAGATTGCCGACAGCGTGATTCGATGGCCCGGGGAGAAGTTCGACATTGCCAGTGGCACGTCGTTGACGCCAGAGGCCCCGAAGTAGTTGTTGATCCAGTTCGATCTCGCCTGGCTCGAACCGCCGTCGTTGACTGTTTCCGAGCGCCCGTAGAGGTATGAGCCCTGCGCGTACCATCGATTCCGGAACGGCTTTTCGAGCTTGGTCGCGATCGTCCAGGTATTACCCTCATTCGTGTTCGTCAGGAAGATGACGTCACTGAAGGCTGGATTCGCCCGCGTGTAGAGCGGCCGGCCGTCTGGTCGCTGTCCGGATACCGCGAGGTTGAGGTTCCTGTAGTCGATGTCCTGAAGCGTCTTCGAATACAGGAGTTCGACATTGCCAATGAGGCCGGCAAACAGGCTGCGATCGTACCCGACGTTGCCGCGAAGCAGGCTGGGGAAGTTATAGTCCTCGTCCACGGCGTCGATCTCATTGGTCGCTGCCTGGCCTACGTTGGTGGGCTGCCGCGTGGTATCGGCGACGAACGGAATCCTGGTGTTCGCATTGAACGCCGCGCTTATGCGGGTGAACTCATTGCCAGTGTTCGTGTACTGATTCGATAACCAGACGTATGGAGTGCGCCCGCCGAAGAGCCCGCTACCGAAGCGGATTTGTTGCTGCGTCTTGTCGTTGCTCAGGTCCCAGTTGAAGCCGACGCGCGGCGACCAGGTTTGCGAGTGGGGAACGATGTCGGTTCGTATCCCATACAGCGACTGGACCGTCGGGTTGGGCAACGGATCGTCGGGGAAGATGGGCACGTCGAGTCTGAGCCCATACGTGACCGTGAAATTGCTGCGAAGGCGCCACACGTCGCCGGCGTAGAACCCGAGCTGGTAGACCGAGAACTTCGCCGCCTGCAGCGGATCCGACGTCTGCGAGAAGCTGTAGTCGTACTGCTGCGCCAGCCCCTGTTCGAACAGGTCGATGCTGTTGAAGTCGTAGGTGCCGAAGTTGTCGCGGATGAAGAGGTTGTCGAACTTGAAGAACTCGTTGTGCGTACCGAACGTCCACTGGTGCTGTCCGTGCACGAGCGTCAGGTCATCGTTGATCTCCAGGATGTCCTGATCCAGTCTGTTGCGGGCCGAGAACTGCTCGGTGCCGAAGCGCACGTCCTGGCTGTTGCCCATTCGGATGTTCACCTGGGGGAACGGGGAGTTCCGATTATTGCGAACGTCGCGGATGCGCTGATACGTGACGCGCGCCTCGTTGGCCATCCGGCCCAGAGTGCTGTTCAGTTGCCCGACCGTGGAGTTGACCGTGCTGTCGAACTCGTAGAACTGGTCGGGAAAGAAGAAGCGCGTGTTCGAGATGGTGCCGACGTCGTTGAGCGCGTCGACGTAGTTGTGCCTGACCGTGAGCTGGTGACGTGACGTCAGGTTGAAGTCGGCCCTGACGAAGACCTTGTCGTTCGGGTTCTGACGAATGAACTCGGTGATCGGGCCCGGATTGTAGCCGTAGCGCGATTGCGCGATATCGAGGACGCGCTGAATGTCCGCCTGCCGGCCGAATGTCTGTCCGGACGAGCCGTCCACCGACCAACCCGAGGGTGTTTCCCGCCGCTGCCACTCGAGGCTGCCGAAGAAGAATGCCCGGTTGCGCGCCATCGGGCCGCCGACGCTCCCCCCGAACTGCTTATCGCTGAAGGTCGCAATCGGACGGTCCTCGACACCGTTACCCACCCAGTCCTGATTGCGGAAGACATAGAACGCCTCGCCCCGCAACGTGTTGGTTCCGCTCTTGGTGATGGCGTTGATTCCGCCGCCGGAGAAGTTACCCTGACGCACGTCGTAGGGAGAGACGACGAGTTGCAGCTCCTGGATCGCTGCGAGGCTGATCGGCTCAGTGTTGGCAAGGCCACCCGGCAGCGCGGAGTCGGCGATACCGAACAGGTCGTTGTTTACAGCGCCATCGATCTGGAGGTTGTTATAGCGACCGCTGCGGCCCGCCACACTCAGCGTGGTTCCTGAGTTCGCATTGGTGTTCGAGGGCGCGAAGAATGGGTTGGCGCGGGCGAAGTCGGTCAGACTGCGTTGGATGGTAGGCAGGTTCTCGATCACGCCCTGTTCGATATTGCCGGAGGTGCCGGAATTCGTGCTCGTGAACACCGACGATGCGATGGCGGTGACAATCACTACTTCACTCACCGCACCGACTTGCATTGTCAGATCGACTGACGTGGATTGCCCCAGATTCACCGTCACGCCGCTCTGTTTGGCCTCGCGGAATCCTGGCAGGTTTGCCACGACATCATAGGGTCCGCCAATTCGGACGTTGACTACGGTGAACGTGCCATCACCTTGCGTGACGCCTTCGTAGGAGACGCCTGTGGGAAGATGAGTGGCGGTTACCGTGACTCCGGGAAGTACTCCTCCCTGTGAGTCGCGAATAGTGCCGGTAAGGCTACCGGTGGTGACGTTCTGGGCGTAGATCGATGGCGCGACTGCCGTCAGACACAGCGCCACGAATACGAAGGAAAACCAGCTGTGTTTCATACACACTCCGCTGAAGCCGCTGACTGAATGACTGTCTGACGAAGCTAACAAAGGCTCGTAACAGCCGAATCACGCCGGCGACGGTCTCTCACGACTCGGAACTTGACGGGCGAACGGAATGCGGCCTGCGACGGCCGACGCCACTTCGGCCAGGAGGGCGCAAAACGTGTATCGATTGTATAACTGAAAAGGGCCGCTCTCTCGGATTCGAGAGAGCAGCCCAGTCTGACCGCGCTTGCGGAAAGTAGCTGATTTCGGCTAGTCGCCGGCGCCCGCCGCGCGCTGTTTCTGCTGGACTTCCTGGGCTTTCGAGCTGTAGACGGCCGCTTCCTTGACCAGTTCCTGCTGGCGCTGGGGGTTCTTCTCCAGGTTTGCCTGCACGCGGAGCAGCAGGCCCTTATACGTCAGAGCCTCCGGGTAGTCCGCCTTCAGCTGGATCGCCTTGTCGATCGCCTCGTTGCCTGCCATCACGAACTTCATCTTGTCCGCATCGGAAATGGTGAAGTCCCGATACGCTTTCTCCCAGTAGAACTGCGCGATGGTATAGAACGCCTCCGGGTTGTTCGGTTCCTTCTCCGCACGCGCCTTGAGGGCCTCCATGCTCTTGTCGAACTCGCCCTGGCGGTTGTAGAAGGTCGCGAGCGTCATGTAAACCCCGGGGTCGTTCGGCCTCATATCGCGCGCCTTGACCAGCAACTGCTCGGCCTGCTCGTAGTCGCCGTTCTCTTCGAAGATGCGCGACAGGTAGGTGTAGTTGCTCGGTTCCGTCGGATCGAGCTCGATCATACGACGCAGGATCGGTTCCGCTTCGGCGGGCTCATTGAGCTTGTCTGGACCATACGCCGCCACCAGATACTCCATGGCTCGCTGCTTCGTGAGCGGTTCGGTCACGACTTCGGCAGCCTTCTTGTAATTCTCGATCGCCTTGGTGAGCAGTTGGTCGTTGGCCGGCTCGCCACGGCGGGCGGGACGATACTGGTTGTCGTAGCTGTTGCCGAGGAAGAAGTACGCCGGGTTCAGCCTCGGGTCCGTGCATTCGGGTGCCGAGCCCCGGCAGAGGTCGAGAGCCTCGTTGTATTTCGCCACCGCCGCACGGAAGTCCTGGCCACGGTACAGCTGATTCGCGTCCTTGAACGCCATGGTCGCCTTCAACGAGTTGATCTGGCTGCAGCCGGCGGCGGCGAGACCGAGGGCGGCGCAGAGCACGCTCACCGAGGCCTTTGACGAAAACTTGTGCATCGCAAAATCTCCCTACAACGACCTATCCTGTTACGGCCCCGACAGCCCGGCTGGGACGGGCCACACCCGGCAAACGCGCCAGTATAGTGATCGGTTTTCAAGCCAGTCAAGGGTCCGGCTATCATGAAGATACCCGCCCCGGCGAGACCACGCCGTTGCGCTTCGCGCAGAGGCGGGCCGGCACCCTCAGCCTGGGTACGCAGCGGTCCGATCAGGCGTCGTACACGTTAGACACCGTTCTTCATGATTCGATTCGAGACCCTTCTCGAAAAGGTGCGGAGCTACAGCCCGGAGGCGGACCTGGAGCTCCTTCGACGCGCCTACGTGTTCTCGGCCCTCGAGCACAAGGGGCAGGTGCGTCATTCGGGGGAACCGTACCTCGTCCATCCACTCGAGGTCGCCGATTCGCTGGCGGATATGAAGTTGGACGTGGTAGCGGTTGCCGCCGGCTTGCTGCACGACGTCGTCGAAGACACCCTGACCACACCGGAACGGATTCAGGAACTGTTCGGGAAGGAGATCGCCCACGTCGTCGAAGGCGTGACCAAGATCGGCGCCATTCCCTTTTCGTCGAGCGAGGAGCGTCAGGCGGAGAACTTCCGCAAGATGCTGCTCGCGATGGTGGATGACATCCGCGTCATCCTCGTCAAGCTCGCCGATCGGCTGCACAACATGCGGACGCTGCATCACCTTCTAGAGGAGCGCCGCATCAAGATCGCTCAGGAGACGCTGGACATCTACGCGCCGATTGCCAGTCGATTGGGCATGAGTAAGGTGAAGAACGAGCTCGAGGAGCTCTCGTTCAAATACCTCGAGCCGAAGGTGTACGAGGCCCTTCGCTCGAAGGTCGAGGCGCGACGAAAGAATTCAGAGGGAGTCATTCACGAGCTGACACGCAACTTGCGCGCGCGTCTCGACGAAGCCCAGATCCCCATCATCACCCTCGACGGCCGGATCAAGCGTCTCTACAGCATTCACCTGAAGCTGATACGGCAGAAGATCGATCTCGAGCGCGTGTACGACTTCGTCGCGCTTCGCCTGATCACGCAATCGGTCAAGGACTGCTATGCGGCACTCGGCATCATCCATCAAACCTGGTCACCGGTGCCCGGGCGCTTCAAGGACTTCATCGCGATGCCGCGGCCCAACGGCTATCAATCGCTGCACACCTCGGTGATCAGCGAGCACGGGTTCCCGTTCGAAGTGCAGATTCGCACGGAGGAGATGCATCGCAGAGCGGAGGAAGGCATCGCGGCGCATTGGAAATACAAGGAAGGGCGCGTCGGCGATCACCGAGACGAACGCTACTTCCAGTGGATGCGCCAGCTCCTCGAAGTGCAGCAGGAGGTCCGCGACCCGCAGGAATTCCTCCAGAACCTCAAAATCGACCTGTATCCGGAAGAGGTCTACACATTCACGCCCAAAGGCGAGGTCCGTTCGTTGCCTCGCGGCGCGACCGCCGTCGACTTCGCCTACCTGGTTCACACCGACGTCGGCAATCAATGCGTCGGAGCCCGCATCAATGGGCGCATGGCGGCGCTCCGCACCCGCCTTCAAAACGGCGACATCGTCGAGATCGTCACGCAGAGCGGTCATAAGCCGAGCAGAGACTGGCTGTCGTTTGTCGTGACATCGAGAGCGCGCAGCAAGATCAAACATGTGCTGCAGGCTGAGGAGCGGACGCGCAGCGTCGACCTTGGCCGGCGTCTCTTCGACAAGGAGGCGCGCCGCTTCGGGCTGAATCCTTCCACGCTGCTCGAAAGCCCGGAGCTCGCCAAGTTCGCTTCCGAGTACGGGGCCAAGTCAGCAGACGAACTCCTTGCTCACATCGGCTACGGCAAGCTGGCTGCGCGCACCGTTCTGCAGAAGTCCGCTCCGAACGGCCAACTGCGCGAGGACTCGCCGGTCGTGTCGGTGGTCAGACGCGTCCTGCGTCCTGGTTTATCGTCCGACAAGATCAAAGTCCGCGGCACCGACGATGTCATGGTGTTCCGCGCGAAGTGTTGTAATCCGATCCGGGGAGAACGGATCGTTGGTTACATCACGCGCGGGAAGGGTGTCTCGGTGCATTCGCTCGGTTGTCCCAACGTCCTCAACCTGATGTTCGATCCCGAGCGACGCATCGATGTCGAGTGGGATAGTGCCGGAACCGATCAGGCGCCGTATATCGTGCGCCTCACGATGCAGGTCGAAGACCGTAAAGGCATGCTGGCGGAAATCAGCGCGCGCGTGTCCGACATCAACACCAACATCACGAACATGGAAGCTCGCACGGGCGACGATCGCCAGGCCCGCATCGACATGACGGTCGAGATCCGCGACGTGAAGCACCTGGAGAAGGTGATCAAGTCGATCAAGGGCGTGCAGGGTGTCTTGGGAGTGGAGAGAACTGCGCGAGCTTAAAGCACCGCGATCGCGTCGACCTCAATTTTCACGCCGCGTGGCAGCCGAGCGACTTGCACCGTGGCGCGCGCAGGCGGTGGCGTACCGACGTGACGACTGTAGACCTCGTTCATGGCGGAGAAGTCGTCCAGGTTGTCGAGGAACACCGTCATTCGCACGACGTGTTCGAAGCCGACGCCAGCAGCTCGCAGCAACGCCCCGATATTGCGCATCACCTGCTCTGTCTGAACGGTGATGTCCCCGCCGACCAAGTCGCCGCTCGCCGGGTCGATTGGAATCTGCCCGGAGACAAAGAGGAGGTTCCCAGCTTTTACTGCTGGCGAATAGGCACCCATCGCTTTGGGGGCGTCGGGTGCGCTGATGACTTGTTTCACGCCTACGCCGCCTTGATGACCTTGCCGTTACGGAGACACCGCGTGCACACGCGGATCCGCTTGGCCGCGCCGTTCACCAGGGCACGCACTGTCTGAAGGTTGGGCTCGAACCGCCGGGGCCCGACGTTGTGTGCATGGGAAACCGTCCGCCCGACGACGGGGCCTTTGTGGCACACCTCACATCGCTTCGCCATATTTCTGTCTCACTGAGTCACCGGCGCGACTGCTCGCGCGGTGTGTTGCGCCGATTCGCCAGGCACACTGCTCCGCCAGGCGCACAAACCAAACATTGTAGCAGGGTCAGGGCAAAATCAGCGAGCTCGCAGGCTTCGCCGCCTCTTCCGTCGATGGCCCGCTGCGTACCTGGAGCAGGCGGCCGACGAGCGAGATGTAGGCAGTGTCGTCATTCGCCTGCCTCTGCGCGTCTCGAGCACCTCGCTCGATAGCGCGGAGCGCAATCGCCACCTCGCCGTCGTAAACCCTGGTCCCGCGGGCCCGTACCTCGGCCAGCATCGCCGTAAGGTCCCGGGCCAGTCGCTGAGCGGGAAGAGATGCTGGAGTGTGCTCGTACAGCACACCACGTCCGGCCGTTTCTAGCGTCGCCGCCACGGCCGCCGCGGCTTGCGCGACATCCTCGTCAAGCAGGCGGCTCAGCGTGTCCGGCTTATGGCGCGCGATCACGGAGTGAATCAGAAAGAAGAGCTGATGCTGTCTCTCAGTCAGGTGGCTGATTGTCGGCAGGAGAAGGGCGACATCTCGCTCCTGCTGCCTCTTCACAACGGCCGCAGGATGCTCGCGAGCCGAGACCAGATGTGGGCACGTGTCCGGGCACTGAATCTCCACCAGGCGTTTCGTACCGCAGCAGATGGTGCAGATGCTTTCCCGCAGTGCCGGACACTCGCGACGCCCCTTCCGTCGACCACATGAAGGGCAGGTCATAAGCGGTGAGCTTTGCACACGTCAGCGAGCGAGGCAACGGTCGTAACGAGACAGCGGTGCGTGTCTGGAGGACGGTCGTTGCGACTCAACAGCCGTTGCGGGGTCACGACGCAACGGCCGTTGCGGAAAACTGTCGTCACCACGCAACGGCCGTTGCGGAAAGCTGTCGTCACAACGCAACGGCGTCGATTGTCCGATAAGAGTGGCCAGAGTTCCGGTCACGTCCGTTGCCGTGCTGCGTGTAGGAAAATAGACGATTTGCTGATTTATCGACAATCGCTCGCATCGCTACTGTAGAGGCTAAGACACTCCCTGTCGGAAGCGATGAGTTTTTGCGACGATGGCGAGTCGAGCGTCCCCGACAAGACTGTGATCAGATATTTCCAATATGCACAGTGGCTTACGACTTTGAAACTCTCAGTTAACGCCCAGACGGATGGGGGATGGTTTCCCGGCGCTAACAGCCGAAACTGGTGGTGGCGAGTCACGATTTCGTGGTTTTGGGCTGTGATCTGAAGAGGACAGCTATCCCAAAACCTCGGTGGCCGTATCGGCGTCTAAAGAATCGACGATGTAGGACAGTTGAGTCGATTGTTTCTAATTCATAGACACGAAATGACTTCACTGACTATGCAATCAACCGGTCACGGCCCAGGGAGAGCCGTTCTGCCGAGGCAATTGGCCGGATTCACAGTTAGGCACTGCGATTGCATGGGTCCCCAGGCATTATAAGGGTGTTAACGACGCCTCCGATGAGAGGCAAACGGGGAAGGGAGCAGGGCATCATGGCGACGACGACGAGGAAAAAGGTAGCGGCAAAAGCGAGCCGCTATGACGAGCTGAAGAAAATGCTCGAGGATCGCCGTCGGGAGTTGCTGAACTCGGTTCACGAGAAGATTCGCGACGCCCGGGCGGAGGGCAACAAGGAGAGGGACGTACTGGACCAGGGGGAGAGCTCGGAGGTCGACATCCAGGAGGACATCGAGTTCGCGCTGATTCAGATGAAGTCCGAAACCCTCACCAAGGTGGACGCTGCTCTGCGGCGGCTGGAAGAGGGAACCTACGGCGACTGCTTCGAGTGCGGCGACGAAATCGCCGAGGCGCGTCTTCGCGCCCTGCCGTTTGCAGTTCGTTGCAAGGATTGCGAAGAGGCCCGCGAGACGGCTGAGCGACGGGAGCGGGCGGCGCAGCAGAAGCGTGGATCGTCGACTCTCTTCTACGACATGTCCAACTGAGGCCGTTCAAGTAGCGTCCCTAACCCTTGGTGCCCAACTCCCGCCATCTGGGAGTTGGGCATTTTTTTTCTTGTGATAGCCTCGTGCCCTTCAACAGCGTCCTAAGGGTAAGAGTCTCCGAACGAAGGATCTGTCCCGTCTATGAGCGATGACCTGCTCGATCTGGACGTGCCCACTGACCGTCTGCTCCCTGTGCCGAGCGAGTTGCCGATTCTGCCGCTCCGGGACACAGTCCTTTTCCCGAATTCGTTCATGCCTCTCGCGGTCGCGCGTGAAGCCTCCGTCCGCTTGATCGACGAAGCGATGTCGGGCGCCAAGCTTATCGGTGTCTTTACCCAGCGTGACGCATCGGTCGAAGAGCCGGTCCAGGGAGATCTCCACAGCGTGGGGACGGCGAGCCACGTGCACAAGATGTTCAAGCTGCCCGATGGCAGCCTTCGACTGATCGTGCAGGGGCTGTCGCGGCTGACGCTCGAGGAGATCACGTCGACGCGACCGTACCTGCGTGGACGGGTTGCGCCCGCGCCTGAATCGCTCGACGAGGGGCAGCGACTCGAGATCGACGCTCTCCTGCGAAACATCAAGACCAGCTTCCAGCAGGTCGTCTCCCTGTCGCCGCTGCTCTCCGATGACTTGCAGACGCTCGCCGCCAACATCACCGAACCGGGCCGCCTCGCTGACTTCATTGCCTCGAGCCTCACGACGATCACGACGAGCGTCAAGCAGGAGGTGCTCGAGAAGCTCGACGTCAGGGAGCGCATGAATGCGTTGAATCGAATCCTGATCAAGGAGCTCGAAGTTCTCGAGCTGGGGTCGAAAATTCAATCGCAAGTGCAATCGGAGGTTGGCCGCAACCAGCGCGAGTATTTCCTGCGCGAGCAGCTCAAGGCGATCCAGAAGGAGCTCGGCGAGGGAGACGACCAGACCAAGGACATCGAGGAGCTCCAGGAAAAGATCGACGCGGCCGGCATGCCGGAAGCGGTGCGGAAAGAGGCCCTTCGCGAGCTGGACCGACTCGCACGGATGCCTGTGGCGGCGGCTGAGTACACCGTCTCGCGCACCTACATGGACTGGCTGGTGACGCTGCCGTGGCAGAAGCGCACCGAGGAAGTGATCGATCTCCCCAAGACCAAGGACGTACTCGATGAGGACCATTCCGGTCTCGAGAAAGCCAAGGATCGCATCCTCGAGTACCTGGCCGTTCGTAAACTGAACCCGGACGTCAAAGGGCCGATTCTGTGTTTCGCCGGCCCTCCCGGCGTGGGAAAAACATCGCTGGCCAAGTCAATCGCGCGATCGCTCGGGCGCAAGTTCGTTCGTGTATCGCTCGGCGGTATGCGCGATGAGGCGGAAATTCGTGGCCATCGACGCACGTACATCGGAGCGCTGCCGGGCCAGATCATCCAGGGTCTGCGCCGCGCCGAGTCTCGCAACCCGGTGTTCATCCTCGATGAAATCGACAAGCTGGGCGCCGACTTCCGTGGGGACCCGGCATCAGCGCTCCTCGAGGTTCTCGATCCCGAGCAGAACAACTCGTTTCGAGATCACTACCTCGATGTGCCCTTCGATCTCTCCGAGGTGCTCTTCATCACGACGGCCAATGTTCTGCACCCGATTCCACCAGCACTTCGAGATCGGATGGAGGTGCTCGAAATTCCCGGATATACCGAGGAAGAGAAACTCGCGATCGCTCGCGACCACCTGGCGCAGAAACAGATCACCAACCACGGACTCACCCCCGAGCAGTTGGTCATCACGGATGATGCACTGCGCACGGTGATCCGGGGGTACACGCGTGAAGCCGGCGTGAGAAATCTCGAACGCGAGATTGGCGCCCTCTGCCGCAAGGCCGCCCGTCGGCGCGCCGAAGGTGATGAATCGCCGCTGGCGATTTCGCCGGCCGTGGTCACCGACATGTTGGGAGCGCCGACCTTTCTCGATGAGGAGATCGAGGAGCGGACCAAGGATCCGGGTGTGGCAATTGGGCTCGCGTGGACGCCAGCTGGTGGCGATGTGCTGCTCGTCGAGGCGTCGCGTATGCCTGGCGCCGGGCTCCTGACGCTGACCGGTCAGTTGGGCGACGTGATGAAGGAATCAGCGCGCGCGGCGCTGTCGTGGTTCCGGGCGCACGCGGCCGCGTATGGAGCAGATCCGGACTTCTTCAAGAACGCCGAGATTCACCTCCACGTCCCGTCAGGTGCGATTCCCAAGGATGGTCCGTCAGCTGGTGTCACGATCGCCACGGCGCTGGCGTCGGAGCTCACCAGGCGTCCGGTGCGCGGCGACATCGCCATGACGGGTGAGGTCACCCTGTCAGGTCGGGTGTTGCCCGTCGGCGGTATCAAGGAGAAAGTCCTTGCTGCGCGGCGCGTGGGGATTCGTGAAGTGGTCCTGCCGAAGCAGAACGAGAAGAACGTGAACGAGGACCTGTCAGAAGAGCTCAAACGAGACCTGACGATCCATTACGTTCAGACCGTGGACGAGGTCTTGCTCCTCGCGTTGTTGCCGGCTGCAAAAGCACGTGGCGATCGCAAGAGCCGCAAGGTGCAGCCCTCTCTGCAGTAACTTTCAACTCCCAAAAAACCAACTCCCACTCCCAACTACATCGATTCTTTTTGGAAGTTGGAAATTGGGACTTGGAAATTGATCAGACTCAGGCCTGCGATCGTTTTGAGATCGATGATTTCTCCAGCAACGATCATGCGTTGAAGGTCGTCGCGCGAGAAAGCGCGGGCCTCGATGTCCTCGTCTTCGTCCTGATGCGCTTCTTCATCCTCGGGGCCTGGTGGGCGCAGGCCACTTGCTTTGAAGAACGTCATCTCCTCGTCGCAGTAGCCCGGCGTCGGAAAGTACGAACCCATTCGCTCGAGTCGCGACGGAACAAGGCCGGTCTCTTCCTGGCACTCGCGTCGCGCCGCGCGTGCGACGTCCTCGCCCGGCTTGAGGCTTCCGGCCGGCAGTTCCCAGGCCCACCTGCCGATCGCCGGACGGTACTGTCTGACGAGGATGATCTCGTTCTGTGCCGTGAGCGGAATGATCACGACCGACCCCGGGTGCCGGATGATTTCAGCGTGCAGCTCACCGCCTTTGGGAAGGGGAATCGTTTCAACACGAACGCTGAAGACGCGGCCCTGAAAGATCGTTCGAATCTCTTTCGGCACGATCGGTTGTTCGTTCATTCCTCGTCCTCGTCTTTCGGCGGCCACCCGGGCAGGTCGTCGAGCACCCGTGTGAGATCGTCCGGCAATTCCGCAATGAACTGCATGCGCCGGCCGTCGGCCGGGTGCGTAAACGCCAGACGCGCCGCGTGCAGAAACGGTCGCTCCAGTCGCTGGACGGCGCGGATATCGCCCGGCACGCGACGATGAACGCCGCCGTACGTCGAGTCACCGACGATGGGATGGCCGATGGCGCTGAGATGCACGCGGATCTGGTGCGTGCGCCCGGTATGGATCGCGACCTGGCACAATGTCAGCCCCGGCATGTGGTGCGCGCGCGTAATCCGCGTCACCGCGTGGCGCGCTCGGCTTGCGCGCGTCGACATCTTCCGTCGATTCGACGGGTCGCGGCCGATCGCCGCTTCAATCCGGCGACCCGCCTGGACGACACCCCAGACGAGCGCGATGTATTCCTTTTCCACCTCATGATCGTGGAACTGTCGCGCGAGCTCATGGTGCGCCGCATCGTTCTTCGCGACCACCATCAGGCCTGAGGTTCCGCGGTCCAGCCGGTGCACGATGCCTGGCCTGAGTTCGCCTCCCACGCCGCTCAAGTCGTCGAGGTGATGGAGCAGCGCATTGACGACCGTCCCCGACGCATGCCCGGCGCTCGGATGTACCACCATACCGGCCGGTTTGTTCAGCACCGCGAGATCGCGATCCTGATAGAGGATCTCGAGCGGCAGCGATTCACTGGAAACCGTCGATGGCGCTGCCGCCGGGAGATCGACCTTCACCTGATCGCCCTCGCGAACCGGCAGGTTGGGTCTCGCCTCGTACGAACGCGGTCCCTTCGGTCCCGCGCGTTGGACCTCGACGTGTTCATCCGAGATCAGGCGCTGGATTTGCGAACGGGAATAATCGCCGAGAAGGGCGACGAGCACCCGATCGAGCCGGTGACCGTCGAAGTCGGCCGGGACGAGGAACGTGCGGCTCTCGGCTCCTGGCTCGCCTTTCACGCGGCCGCGCGTCTGCGCCCGCGCATCTCCTGCGGCGGGGTTTCCGGCGTGGTTTTGGCCAGCCATGTCAGCATGATCAGGCTGAGTGGCGCGAGGATCAGGGAGATGAACTGCGAGGTCGAGAAGCCGAACACCGCGCCGCGCGGATCACCACGATAGATCTCGATGATGTAGCGCGAGACGGCGTAGAGAAACATGAACGACCAGAAGGTGCGCCCGGCGAACACCTTGCCTCGACGCTCGGTGACGAGCAGAAAAATGAGGATCAACAGTTCGGCACCGGCTTCGTAGAGTTGCGTTGGATGAAGGGGGATGCCGAGAGGTGTACCCACGTTCGCGGCCGCGAGCGGATTGGTGAAGACCACGGCCCACGGAACATCGCTCGGCTTGCCGTAGCAGCAGCCTGCGGCAAAGCATCCCAGGCGGCCGGTCACATGTCCCAGCGCGATTCCGGGAGCGAAGACGTCGCACGTCGTCCAAAACGGCATCCGGTGCTTGGCGATGTACCAGAACGCGACCGCTACGGCCAGGATCAGGCCGCCGTAAAAGACGCCACCGGATCTGGCCAGCGCCAGCAGCTCCCAGGGCGATTGGCGGAACTGGTCGAAGTCGACGAGCAGCAGCATGAGCTTCGCGCCAACCAGTGCCGCGATGATGATGTAGATGCCGAGGTCGAGTACGCGGTTGGCGTCGAGGCCCCATTTCCGCGCGCGCGTCATCGCGAGCCGCAGACCCAGCAGGTATGACGCCGCGAGCAGGACGCCATAGGAGTAGACGGTGAGCGGGCCGAGTTTAAACAGTTCTGGATACACGTGAATGCCCCACGCCGAGCAGGTCAAGGACCATCAGCGCTACCCCGATCGTAATGGAGGCGTCGGCGATGTTGAAGGCCCAGAAGTGCCAGCCACCCCAGTAAAAATCAAAGAAGTCCAGCACGTATCCCGCGTACACGCGGTCGATGAGGTTACCGAGAGCGCCGCCGATGACGAACGACAAGCCAACTCGCGTCAGCCGCTGACCTGGCGCCAGGGTGGCGGCGTAAAGCGCCAGCCCAACGAGCGCCGTTGTCTGCACCAGGGCCATGATGGCGGTCTTGAACGGAATATCGACTGCGTTCATCAGACCGAACGCCGCCCCGGTGTTATGGACGCGTGTCAGGCTGAAAAATCCCGGGATAACCGTCATGCTGTCGAACAAGCCCAGCCGCGGCCGCACCGCCGCCTTGACCGCCTGGTCGAGGAGGACGACGGCCACAACGACCCAGAGATGCACCGGCCGGGGTAGCTTCACGATTAGCTGTTCACCGGCTCGGCCAGTGCCTCAACGCACCGGTCACAGATGCCTGCCCATTCGGGCTCGGTGCGGACTGACGACACATATCGCCAGCAGCGCGCGCATTTCACACCCGGCGCCTTATCTACTTCGACGTCGATACCGCCTTCGCCGGTCGTTGACTTCACTGTCAGCGACACGTCGGAAACGTTGAGCAGCATCGGCAGCTGGGTGCGATGACGGTCCAGCAGCGCGGCCACTGACCCTCTCGCGGTCAGCACGACGCGCGCGCCAAGCGAGGTCCCGATGATCTTGTCTTTCCGCTTCTGTTCGAGAGCCGCATTGACCTGCTCCCGAACGGCCAGCAGCCCATCCCATTCCTCGAGTAACGCCGTGTCGCTGAGACCGTCGACGCGCGGAAAGTCCTCGAGGTGCACCGACGTCGAACGTGCACCCGGGATGTGACGCCACAAGTCGTCGGCCGTCACCGGGAGGATGGGCGCGAGCAGCTTCGCCAGCCCCTCGCACATGATGTACATCGCCGTCTGCGTCGACCGCCGTTCGCGCGAGCGTGCGCCGAGTGTGTACATGCGGTCCTTGGTCACGTCGACGTAGAACGCACTGAGGTCGACGGTCGCGAGCATGTTCATCGCTTGCGAGACGGTCGAGAAGTCGTACTCGTCGTATGCGCGCAGGATGCGCTCCGCCGCTCGCCCGTAGCGGGCCAACGCAAAGCGATCGACCGCGTCGAGTTGGTCGAGCGGGAGGCGATCAGTCGCCGAATCGAAGTCGTAGAGGTTGGCGACCAGAATCCTGCAGGTGTTCCGCAGCTTGCGGTAGACGTCGATGACACGCGTGAGGATCTCCTTGCTCACGCGCAGTTCCTCCGTGAACTCCGTCATCGCGACCCACAGCCGGATGATTTCCGCGCCGCTCTCCTTGATGACCTCCTGCGGGACGATGGTGTTGCCGAGCGACTTCGACATCTTGCGGCCTTCGAGGTCGATCAGGAAGCCGTGCGTCAGCACTTCGCGAAATGGTGGGCGGCCCCGTGTGGCCAGCGCCACGAGGAGCGAACTCTGAAACCAGCCGCGATGTTGATCGCTGCCTTCGAGGTACATGTCCGATGGCCAGGTCAGCTCGGCATAGCGCGGCAGCACGGCCTCATGGCTCGAGCCGGAATCGAACCACACATCCAGGATGTCGCGCTCGCGCTCAAACGACGTGCCTCCGCAGGACGGACAGGTCAACCCCGGAGGAAGGAACTCCTCGATCGGCCGTTCGTACCAGGCGTCGGCGCTGTACTGCTCGAAGATGTCGGCGGCTCGCTCGATCAACTGGGGAGTGAGGTGGGCCTCACGACAGCGCGTACAGTCCACGGCCGGAATCGGTACGCCCCACGCACGCTGGCGGGAGATGCACCAATCAGGCCGGTTCGACACCATGTTGAAGATGCGATCGCGCCCCCAGGAAGGAATCCATTTCACTTGGTGATCGATCGCGTGGCGAGCCGCTTCACGGAGGGTGCGGGATTGGCCATCATCGCACGCCACCGACGGCTCGCCATCCATTCGCACGAACCACTGCGACGTGGCGAGAAAGATCACCGGGTTGTGACAGCGCCAGCAGTGTGGATATTGGTGCGAGAACGTCTCGCGGTGCCACAGTCGGCCCCGATCAGCCAGCGCCTGTTCTACCTTCGGGTTGGCATCGAACACCCGCTGGCCACCAAACAGTTGGACGCTGTCGAGGAAGTGACCACCGGGGTCGATCGGTGCGTAGATCTCGAGCCCGTACTTGACGCCGGTGAGGAAGTCGTCTGCGCCATGGCCCGGAGCCGTGTGCACGGCGCCAGTGCCTTGTTCGAGCGTCACGTAATCGCCCAACACGGCGACCGAGTCGCGATCGTACAGCGGGTGCTGGAACCTTATCCCCTCGAGTTCAGCGCCCTTCATGCGGGCCACCGGCCGATCGAAGGCGCGTCCCACGATCCGCCCCACGGATTCAGCGAGGCCCTCGGCGATGATCACCGCACGACCATCGACGTCGAACGCTGCATAATCGAACTCCGGGTGAAACGCCACTGCCAGATTCGACGGGATCGTCCATGGCGTCGTCGTCCAGATCAGCGCCGAGACGTCACGACCGCCGAGCGCCGGGACTTTTCTTCGGATGTCCTCGGCGCTGTCGGGACGCAGCGGGAACTCGACGTAAATCGACGGCGAGGAGTGATCGTCGTACTCGACTTCGGCCTCGGCAAGCGCAGTCCGGCAATGGATGCACCAGTGCACGGGCTTTTTGCCCTTGTAGACCAGGCCACGCGCCACGAGCTTTCCCAACGCCCGTGCGATGTCCGCCTGATACCGGAAGCTCATCGTCACGTACGGGTGATCCCAGTCGCCGAACACCATCAAGCGCTGGAACTCCGTCGTCATCACACCAATGAAGCGCTCGGCATACGCGCGACACGCGCGCCGGAAATCGGCCATCGAGAGGTCGCGCTTCTTCGCGCCGAGCTCTCGATCGACCCGCAATTCAATGGGCAGCCCGTGGCAGTCGTAGCCGGGCACGTACGGCGAATCGAACCCCGCCATCGTCCGCGACTTGATGACCAGGTCCTTCAGGATCTTGTTCAGCGCTGTGCCCAGGTGGATCTGGCCGTTGGCGTACGGGGGCCCGTCGTGCAGGACGAATTTCGGCGCATCGCGACGCTTTGCACGGATCTGTCCGTACAAATCCATGGCTGTCCACCGCGCCAAAGCCTCTGGCTCAGCGGTCTGCAGGCTGGCTTTCATGGGGAAAGCCGTTCGCGGCAAGTTAACGGTGTCCTTCCACTCGGGCATAGGATTCTTCGACCCTGAAGGCGAATTTCGCGGGGGTAGTCGGATAGAAATCACCCCGGGTCGTTTTCAGGCTGTGTGCAGGTACCGGCCGTCTACTCTCTACTACTTACTATAATTCCTGGATGGCCGCGCTCGAACCCACCCAACAGAGCGCCTCCGCGGTCCACGCAGAGGTACTCGACAACGGCCTGCGGGTGCTGATTCAGTCAGTGCACACGGCCCCTCTCGCGACGGTATGGTGCTGGTACCGCGTCGGCTCGCGAGACGAGATTCCGGGCCAGACCGGTGTGTCTCACTGGGTCGAGCACATGAACTTCAAGGGGACCACCAATATCCCCCGGGATCAGATCAAGGGCATCATCGAGAAGTATGGTGGGTACTGGAACGGTTACACGTGGATCGACCAGACCACCTACACCGAGACCGCAACGAGCGACGCGCTCGACCGCATGCTGTTCATCGAAGCCGAGCGGATGAGGAGCTGCCTGTACGATCCCGCGGATTGCGAGTCCGAGCGCACGGTAATCATCTCCGAGCTCCAGGGCGGCGAGAACGATCCTGAACAGCTGCTCGATCAAGAGCTGACGGCGACGGCATTCCGCGCGCACAGCTACCGGCATCCCACCATCGGGTGGTTATCAGACTTGCAGACGATGACGCGCGATGACCTCTACGGTCATTACCGTCGTTTCTACGCACCCAACAACGCGACCCTGGTGATCGTTGGCGACGTCGATGGCGCGGACGCCATGCGCGCAGTCGTGAAGCACTTCGACAAGTTGGAGTCGAGCAACGCCGTGCGCCGCGCCTGTACCGTCGAGCCCGAGCAGCTCGGCGAACGTCGCGTGACGATCTCCAAGGAAGGGACCACTGCGTATCTCAAGGTCGGGTTTCACGCGCCGGAAGCGGAGCATCGCGACTTCCTGCCCCTGCTCGTGCTGGATGCGGTCCTGAGCGGGGCGAAGGGCGTCAACTTGTGGGCCAGCTTTCGGACGGCTCCGCCGCAACGGAGCGCGCGCCTCTATCAGGCTCTCGTCAACGGTGGCCTGGCTTCGGCCGTCAGCGGCGGGCTGCTCCCGACGCAGGAGCCCTTCCTATATACGATCTCCGTCACGGCAACCGACGGCGTGTCACTCGACCGCGTCGAGGAGGTCCTGGTAAAGGAGCTGGAACGAATTCGTCAAAACGGCATTACACCGCACGAGCTGCAAAAGGCGAAGAACCAGTTGCGGGCGCGGCTGATCTTCGAGAACGACAGCATCACGAACATCGCCCATCAACTGGGTTTCTTCGAAACGATCGCGTCCTGGCAGATGTATCCGACGCTGCCCCAACACATCGAGACGGTCACTCTCGAGGAGGTCGGCCGCGTCGCCGCGGATCGCCTCAAGCCGACGCTTCGCACTGTCGGCCGCTTCGAGCCAACCAAGTGACTCCGCGCTTGATCTATCCGATCGGTCCAATCCTGTAATGCCGGGACTTGCGCCGACGCGTGAGGTCCTCGCCAATGGCGTCACGGTCATCGCCAAGCGAACATCGACGACGCCAGCGGTCACGCTGATTGCCAATGTTCGCGCCGGGTCCGAGCACGACACCGCGGAGCATCAAGGGCTCGCGCATTTTGTGTCGCGCGCCATCGACCGCGGTACCGATCGCCATTCGGCCGACGAGCTTGCCGAGCAACTCGACAATCGAGGGGTAACGCTTTCGACATCGGTCAATCGTCACCTTTTGTCTTTGTCCTGCACGTGCCTCATTGAGGACATGGACGACATCCTTCGGCTGGTTGCGGAAATCGTGATGCGGCCGATGTTTCCCGCCGCCGAAGTGGATCGCCGGCGTGGCGAAATCGTCACGCTCATTCGACAGGATGAAGACAACCCGGCGGCCGTGGCGGTCGAAACCTTGATGTCGATACTGTACGGCGCAGCGCATCCGTACGGCCGTCGTCTGCGCGGCACGGTCGACAGTGTGGGGCGGATCGACCGACGCACGCTACAGCAGTTTCATGCCAGCTACTGCATGCCGGCCGGCTTGTCACTGGCTGTGGTCGGCGATATCGACCCCGCCCGTGCGATCGATGCGGCGCGATCGGTCTTTGACGGCTGGAGCGGTGGGACGTCCCTTGAGGTGACCGACGCAGCGGTGCCACCGAAGGGCAGTCGCCAATGTCGGGTCGTCCCTATGATGAACAAGTCGCAAACCGACATCGCCTATGGCTTCGCAACCATCGCGCGTCAGGATGCGTCCTATCACGCGTACTGGTTGATGAATAACATCCTCGGCCAGTACTCCCTCGGCGGCCGGCTCGGCGATAGCATCCGCGAGCAGCAAGGGATGGCGTACTACGTGTTCAGCTCGTTGGAAGCGAATCTCATGCCGGGTCCTCTCGTTATTCGGGCGGGCGTCAGCCCAATCAACGTCGTCAAGGCAGTTGCCTCCATCGACGCGGAGCTTCGCAAGCTGGTGGAGTCTGGTCCGACCGAACAGGAGTTGATCGAGTCCAAACAGTATCTGATCGGATCGATCCCACGAACGCTGGAAACCAACACGGGCATCGCCACGTATCTACAAGCGGCCGAGTTTTTCGGTCTCGGTCTCGACTACGACGTACGCATGCCTGACCTTCTTCGATCGGTTACGCACGAGCAGGTTCACGAAGCCGCACGCCGTGCCATCAGCCCGGACCACGCCACCGTCGTCGTTGCCGGGCCCTTTGAGGGATCGCTCGCGTGAGCCGTCGTCCAGTTTCGGCAGTCTTCTTCGACGTCGATTT